>OWIY01000082.1_pt1 | contig 27119 bp, 25 predicted proteins | sample 1732841 | NCBI WGS metagenome assembly OWIY01 (sample SAMN05065760, study PRJEB22554) | human gut metagenome | biome: ENVO:2100002; feature: ENVO:00000062; material: ENVO:00002003 | host: Homo sapiens | place: USA | reverse complement strand
ATGAGCGCTAGTCTCGTGGGCTCGGAGATGTGTATAAGAGACAGATCAGCACCAGGGCCGGCCGGCACTGGGAAAGGCCGGTCCGCAGATTGGGATACAGAAGGCTTAACACCGGGATCCCCAGAAACCACGCGCCTCCCACAGCCAACACCGTCAAGGCCGCGATGATCAGAGCGATCCGCTTCTGGATCTTTAAAAACCGCCGGGTCCTCCCCATCTCCCAGGTAAAGGACATTTTCGTCAGATAAGGCCGGATCACGAACCCGGCCACCAGGTTGATGATGCTGGTGGGCATGAAGATGGCTCCGAACACAGCCATATCCCGGTCCGCCATACAGCCCTCAATGGCGTATTTGGACGCGGAAAAAATATAAAAGTCCAGCACTGCCGAACAGAACAGCAGGATGGTCTCTGCAAAAAGCTCCTGCTTCTTTCCCTTCGCCGATCTCCACTCCACGTTGGGAAGCTCCCGGATCACCAGCACGTCGAACACCAGGAACCCCGCCGCCTGGGCTCCCACAGCCCACAGGCTGGCGGCGGCCAGATCTTTCGTATACGCCAGGGAAGCCAGGAATACGCCCACGGAAAGGATCGTCCGGAAGGCGTTGGATTTTCCCGTCAGATAAAGCCGCCCGCCTCTCTGGAATTCCGCCTCATAGGCATCCGCCAGGGCGTCGATGACCTTATAGACCACCATCAAAAATACCACGGCCGCCTTTTCAAAGGAATAACCGTTTAAAAATACGTATCCCATGCCCGTGAGGACAGCCGCCCCGCAGGTCAGAAGCCGCAGTCCCAGGTAATCCCCGAAGGAGTATTTTCCTCCCGTGTCGGTGATCTGGAACGGGCGGATCCCGAAATACGCCATCATGAACATATGCTGTCCGAAGGTGGTGAAGGCAAAGGTAAAGATCCCTCCGGCATCCTCCCCGGCGATCTGCACCACGGCAATGGAAAGGACCATGGATGCGAACGCATACAGGAAGCTTCCGGCCATATTCCATATAATGTCACGTTTTTCCGGATTTTTCGATTTTTTACCTATGATCAGCCGTGATATTAATTCCATGAAACTCCTTCTTCACACAGGCAAAGGCGGATTCGATCACCTTATCCATATCGTAATATTTGTATTCTGCCAGCCGGCCGCCGAAGATCACGTTTTTCTCCTGTGCCGCCAGGGCCTCATACCTTTTATACAGCTCCTGGTTCTTTTCGTCGTTGACCGGATAATACGGCTCCATGCCCTCGGTCCACTCCGCCGGATATTCCTTTGTGATCACGGTCTTTTCCTGGGTGCCGAACTCAAAATGCTTGTGCTCGATGATCCTGGTATAAGGTGTCTCCCGGTCCGTGTAATTGATGACCGCGTTCCCCTGGAAATTATCCGTGTCCAGAACCTCCGTCTCAAACCTCAGGCTGCGGTACTGGAGCCTGCCGAACCGATAGCCGAAATAGCTGTCTATGGTTCCTGTATAGACCACCTTTTCTGCCAGAGCGTCGTATTCTTCCTTATGCTCCAGATAATCTGTACCCAGACGCACCTCACAGCCTGCAAACAGCTTGTCAACGATCACATTATAGCCGCCCATGGGGATCCCTTGGTACAGATCGTTGAAATAATTGTTGTCGTAGGTATAGCGCACCGGGAGGCGCTTGATGATAAACGCCGGAAGGTCCTTACATTCCCGTCCCCACTGCTTTTCCGTATAGCCTTTGACCAGCTTCTGGTAGATATGGATCCCCACCAGGCTGATGGCCTGCTCCTCCAGGTTTTTGGGCTCGCCCTTTATGACCTTTCTCTGTTCCTGTATGATCTTTTTTGCCTCCTCCGGCGTGGAGATCCCCCACATACGGCTGAAGGTATTCATATTAAAAGGCATATTGTACATCTCGCCCTTATAATTGGCCACCGGGCTGTTGGTATAGCGGTTGAACTCAGCCAGGCTGTTGACAAAATCCCAAACCTCCCGGTTGCTGGTATGGAAGATATGGGCGCCGTATTTATGGACATGGATGCCCTCGGTCTCTTCACAGTAAATGTTTCCGCCCAGATGATCCCTTTTTTCCAGCACCAGACATTTTTTTCCCTGTTTTCCTGCAAAATACGCGAACACTCCGGCAAACAGGCCGCTCCCCACCAGCAGATAGTCGTACTGCTTCATTCTACTTTTCCTCCGTTTTCCCGTATAAATCCATGATCAGATCCTTTAAAAAACCTGCCGCAGTCCCTGCTGCCATCAGAAACGCTCCGGCCAAAATAAACAGATCCCCCAAATTAAAGACCACCTTTTTAAGAGCCTTCCACTGGAAGCTGAAATAGTCCACCACATAGCCGCGCTTCATCCGGTCGTAGAGGTTGCTCACTCCTCCGGCCAGGGTCAGGGTCAGGGCCAGCTTTTCCAGTATCCTTCCCCGGGTCCCCATGAGGTACGCCCAGGCTCCGGCAAAGGCCGACGTAACACATAAGGGCACCAGCTGCACCGCCCTGGATCCCTTTAAGATCCCAAAAGAGAATCCTTCGTTATGGTTTTGGTAAAGCTTTATCTTTCCTTTGGAGATGGCAAGCTCCCTAGGGAATGTGCCTTTCTCCTCCTTCTCGATCCGGGCCTTGAACGCCTGGTCCAGGAATGTGAGCGTCGTTCCAAACGTCAGAAATCCAAACATGGCAAGTCTCCTTTCCGTCCTTATCATCCTATCTTACACTATTTTCCCTGCTCCGTCCATCTTTTCCGGAGAATCTCCCCTCTGCTTTTCATGTTCTCCCGTATTTTCACATATAATACAGCAATCGTCTGAGCAGCTTTGCACCGGAGTATCAGAATGCCTTGTTCTTACAGCGTCACATCAGAAGACACCGTCGATTTTATTTCCACATACAGTGCCCTGCCGGAGCAGCTATCTGCCATGACCGGCATCGAATGCATTGATTTTGTCAGCCGCCAGTTCGCCGTGCTCCACATTCCCATGGACGATCTGGAAAGCCCCATGAATTTTTCCTACTATACCTATTCGGCCATCCCGAAGCTCTATTCCCTCCTGGACACCGACAGCATGGAGGCCTCCGGGATCCTTCCCGCCTCCCGGATCCCCGCCTTCGGGAATCAGGGCCAGGGCGTCCTCATCGGCTTCGTGGACACAGGCATCGACTACCAGAATCCCCTGTTCCGGAAGGAGGACGGAAGCTCCAGGATCCTGGGGATCTGGGACCAGACTCTGGAAACCGGCGTCCTGGATCCGGTAAACGGCTTCCAGGCCCTTTATGGGACCCAGTATTCCAGAGAGGAGATCGACCAGGCGCTGGCAGCCCCGGATCCCCTGGCCCTGGTCCCGTCTGCGGACGAAAACGGCCACGGCACCTTTCTGGCGTCCGTGGCAGCCGGAGGAGAGGATCCGGACCAGGATTTTACCGGAGCCGCCCCAAAGGCTTCCATTGCCATGGTGAAGCTGAAGCCCGCCAAGGAGTATCTCCGGGATTTTTATCTGATCCGGGAAGGGGCAGATGCCTATCAGGAAAACGATATCATGATGGGCGTCGCTTACCTGCTCCATCTGGCCCGCCGTTTTTCCATGCCCCTGGTGATCTGCCTGGGGCTGGGGACCAACCAGGGGAGCCATGTGGGAAAATCTCCTCTGGGGCTTTATCTGGATGATATCAATATCTATGCCGGGACCGCTGTCATCACAGCGGCAGGCAACGAGACCGGCTACGGCCATCACTACCGGGCCGTCACCAGGCCGGAGGAAACGCTTCAGACCGTGGAGCTGAACGTGGGAGAAAAGGACAGCGGCTTTTCCATGGAATTCTGGGCCCAGGATGTGGATATCTACCGGGTGGGCTTCATTTCCCCCACAGGAGAGGTGGTGGATCCCCTTCCCTCCTCCACAGAGGAAGAAAACGTCATCCGGTTCCTGGTGGAGCAGACGGAGATCACAGTTTTTTCCAGCATCATCAACACGGCCACCGGAAGCCAGATGATCTTCATCCGCTTTAAGGATCCCATGCCGGGGATCTGGAACCTTACGGTCTCCAGCGCATTAAACGTCACCGGAGCCTTCCATATCTGGCTTCCCAGCCGCGGCTTCATCTCCGACACCACATATTTCCTCCGGCCGGATCCCGATACCCTGGTCACCGGTCCCGGGAATTCCCAGTACGCCCTCACGGTCTCTGCCTATGACCATATCACCGGGGGCATCTATATCCATTCCAGCAGAGGGTTCAGCCGGTCCGTCCAGATAAAACCGGAGCTGGCGGCCCCTGGCGTCAATATCACCGGGGCCGGCCTCCGTTCCGGCTTCGTACAAAGATCCGGCACCTCCGCCGCTGCCGCCCACGCCGCCGGAGCCGCCGCCATCCTGCTCCACTGGGGGATCCTGGAGCGGAACGATCCCTTTATGAACACCTCCGCCATCAAGACCTATCTGATCCGAGGAGCCAAAAGAAATCCAGCGCTCACCTACCCAAACCGCGAATTTGGGTACGGAACGCTGGATCTCTACCAGGCGTTTTTAAGACTCAGGCTGTGAGTCTCCTGCCCCGCGCATGGCAATGCGGGGGCCTCCTCTTTTCTCCAGATACGCCCTTGTGATGGTCACAGAGCCAATGTTGGAATCCTTTGGGATCTCATACATGATATCCAGCATAAATTCCTCCAGGATCGCCCGCAGGGCCCTGGCCCCGGTCTCCTTCTTTAACGCTTCCTCTGCGATCCACTCCAGGGCGTCGTCGTCAAAGGAAAGCTCCACCTCGTCCATCTTAAGCAGCTTTTCGTACTGTTTCAGAATGGCGTTTTTCGGCTCCTTTAAGATCCGCACCAGGAACTCCTTTGTCAGCCCCTGGAGAGTCACGGTCACCGGAAGCCGTCCCAGGAACTCCGGGATCATCCCGAAATTCCGCAGATCCTTATTGGTCACCCTGCTTAAGAGATCCGGGTCCTTATCAAACTTATCCTTCAGATCTGCGTTGAAACCGATGGACGCCTGTTCCGTCAGACGCTCTTTAATGATGTTCTCCAGATCCGGGAAGGCTCCGCCGCAGATAAAAAGGATATTGTCCGTATTGATGGTCTCCATGGGCGTCATGGCATTCTTCTGGTTTGTCCCCACAGGAACCTCCACAGACGCCCCCTCCAGAAGCTTTAAAAGCTCCTGCTGCACCGATTCCCCGCTGACATCCCTGGTGCTGGTGGATTTCTTTTTGGCGATCTTATCGATCTCATCAATGAACACGATCCCCATTTCTGCCCGCTCCACGTCGTTTCCTGCGGCTGCCAGGAGCTTGGAGATCACGCTTTCAATGTCGTCGCCGATATACCCGGCTTCCGTAAGGGAGGTGGCGTCGGCGATGGCCAGGGGCACATCCAGAAGCTTTGCCAGGGTCTTGACCAGATACGTCTTGCCGCTGCCGGTGGGTCCGATCATTAAGATGTTGGACTTTTCGATCTCCACATCGGTCCCGAACTGCTGTGCATCCGGGGATGTATGCTCGAACACCCGCTTATAATGGTTGTAAACGGCCACAGAGATCACTTTTTTTGCCTGCTCCTGGCCGATCACATACTGATCCAGCTTTTCCTTTATGGCATGGGGGGCCGGGATATCCTTCAGCTTAAAAAGCTCCTTTTTCTGGCCCTCTTTCTTTTTCTTCACCCGTTTTTTCCCAGTGATGGCGTTGAGATCGATCTGGCCGATGGGGATCCCGAAGCCCATATTTCCCCAGGGAAAGCCTCCCTGGTACGGCGCTTCGTCCTCCTCCCCGGCGTCCGTTTCTTCCACCGTCTGGGTCTCCTCCGGCACATCCTCCGGCGTTCCAGGCGTTTTTGGAGCTGTGTCCTTTTTTTCTCCGTTCTCTGGAAGCCCGCCTTCGGCCTGGTCCTCTGCCTTATTTTCCCCGGCGTTTCCAGTACCGGCGCTTCTGCTCTTCCCGGGGATATTCTGCCACATTCCCATGGGCATTCCGGCGTTCCACAGCTGTTCTGGCGTGATCCCGGACAGACGGCTCATATCAAACCCGCTGTTCATGACTGTATCAAAGGCCTTCTGCATACAGTCCCGGCAGATATCGATGCCGCCGGGCAGCGTGATCATCTTTCCAGCCTTGCTCTCCGGTCTCCGGCAGACATAGCAGACCTTATCGTATTCGTCCCCGTCGTTTCCATTTATGTTTTTTTCTCTCTCGTCCAATTTTTTTCTCCTTCTTGTGAATCCCTCATCTGTCAGAAAACCATTATACGGTATTTTTCCTGGGTCTGCAAGAGAAGGGCGGAAAAAAGGCTGGCGGTCTGTCTGGCCGTCAGCCTTTTCTGTCCGTTATGGTCGATCCATTTACTTCTTTTCCAGTTCCCCGTTCTCTTCCTCCTGGGGTCTTGCATTCAGGGTGATGGGGATCTCCTTTTCCACATATTCACCGTTTTCCAGTCTCTGGACCGTAAGGTTTACTGTGGTCCCTTCTTTATAATAAGTCAGAAGCTTTGTAAGATCCGCGTAATTTCTCACGGTCTCCCCGTCAAATTTGGTGATGATATCCTTTTCCTTCAGTTCAGAATTGGCAGCCGCAGAATCCTCTGTGATCTTATAAACGTATACGCCCTCGGGCATTCCATAGAGCTTTGCCATGGAGGCGTCGATGTTCTGGATCTGGATCCCCAGATATCCCTGCTCCTCTTCGCCAACCTCCACCTTGGTGGTACGGGTCTTTAAGTCGTCAATGATATCCTTCGCATGAGAAATGGGGATCGCGTAGCCGACACCTTCTACCTTTTCATCTGCGTATTTGGCCTCGTTGATGCCGATGACCTCTCCCTTGGAGTTTAACAGAGCGCCGCCGCTGTTGCCGGGGTTGATGGCCGCATCGGTCTGGATCACAGTTTTTGTAACGCCGTCCACAGTGACCTCACGGTTCAGTGCGCTCACATGGCCCACAGTCACGCTCTGGCCCAGTCCCAGGGCATTTCCGATGGCGATGACACCCTGGCCCATTTTTAGGGAATCTGAGTCCCCGAGAGTAGCTGCCTTGATCTGGGATTTGGTATCTGCGGAGATATTCTCCAGCGGGACTGCGATCACTGCCAGGTCGGAAGCAGAGTCCGTACCCTTCACTGCCGCCTCCACGCTGCTTTCATCGATGAAGGTGACAGCCAGGGTCGTAGCGCCCTCGATCACGTGGTTATTGGTCACCACCAGGAGCTCTGTGTCGTTCTGGCCTACAATGATGCCGGAGCCGCTGCTGGGCACCTCATACGTCTGGGTCTGGCCGAACCAGGTGCTTCCCTGGTAAAGCATGGTATTGGTGATGGCCACCACCGAGGGCATCACCGCATCCACGATGGGAGACACATCCTCAATGAACACACCTCCGGAAGAGGTGGAAGTGGACTGGGGAGCTGCCTGGACCACCTGGGTCTGCTGGATCGGGGCCGTCTCCTCCGGGAACAAAGCGTTGGCCGCCCGGTTCACGCCGAACATGGTGCCTCCGGATACCACTCCGAAGAGGAGGGCCGCTGCTGTGACCATGGCCGTTGTCTTCATAACGGAACGTTTCTTCGGAGCCTTATGGCTGCTGCCGTTCTCCCCATGGCCTCCTCCATTCATCCCGCCGTTTCCGTCCTGTCCTCCGTAGGGATACGGAGAGGAGTGATGGTACTGGTTCTGCGGGCCATTCTGGTACTGGGGCTGCTGGTACGCCTGGCCCTGATTCTGGTTCTGGGGCTGTCCCTGGCCGCTGAGCCCGTATACCTGCTGTCTGGCCGGCTGGCCCATCCCTGTCTGGTTCCCAGCCGCCTGCGGACCGCTCTGATTATTCTGATCGTTCTGGTTATTATCAACCTCTGTCCATTTATCGTCGTACATAAAAATTCTCCTTTCACAACAAAGCTTATCTATCGGAAGTTCTTTGATCTCCTTGTTTATGTAAGAGAGTTTACCAGGGATTTGTGATGAAATTGTGATGACTTTTCAAGGGAATTGTGAAACCGTGATACACAAAAGCGCCTCCGGAAGACCGGAAGCGCTCTTGAAATGTCCTATCTTTCATGTCCTGTCCGTTACAGTCCCATCACTGCCATCACTCCGAAATATGCCAGAACGATCACTCCCAGGATAATGCGGTAATAACCAAAGAAACGGAAATCGTGCTTCTTCACATATCCCATAAGGAACTTGATGGAATACATGGATACGGCAAAGGCGATGACCATGCCGGCCAGCAGGAAGAAAAACTCCATACCAGAAAAATCCAGGCCATAATGGAGGATCTTTAACAGGCTGGCCCCGAACATCACCGGGATCCCCAGGAAAAAGGTAAATTCCGCAGAAGCTGTTCTGGAGCAGCCTAAAAGCATAGCGCCCAGGATCGTAGCGCCAGACCGGGAGGTTCCCGGGATCAGGGCTAAAAGCTGGAACAGGCCGATATACAGGGCGTTCCGGTAGCTGATCTGGGAAACCTTTTTAATGGGAAAGTCCACATACTCATTATGCTTTTCCAGGACAATGAAAAGGATCCCATAGATGATCAGCATGGCCGCTACCACATAGGGGTTATACAGGTATGTGTCCAGGACCTCGTCCAGCAGGAGACCCACCACAGCTGCCGGAAGACAGGCGATGAGGATCTTGATCCACAGATGCCAGGTGGCAAGCTGCTGGTTTTTCTTCTTTCCCGGGGCCCATGGGTTCAGACGATTGAAGTAAAGGACCACCACAGCCATAATGGCTCCCAGCTGGATCACCACCCGGAATACCTTCATAAATTCCGCCGACGCGTTCAGATGGACGATGTTCTCCACCAGGATCAGATGGCCGGTGCTGCTGATGGGAAGCCATTCTGTAAAGCCCTCCACCAGACCGAATACGACGATCTTCAGGAATTCGATAAAATTGCTCATGTTTACTCTCCTATATTCTCAATCTGCCAGTCAATGGGAGCAAGGCCGTGGGCCGTGAGGAATTTATTGGTCCGGCTGAAGGGACGGCTCCCGAAAAATCCGCGGTACGCCGACAGGGGACTGGGATGGGGAGCTTCTAAGATCAGATGGGCCGGATTGTTTAACATGGCCTTTTTCATCTGGGCCGGTTTTCCCCATAAAATAAACACCATGGGCCTGTCCTGTTCATTCAGTACCCGGATGGCCGCGTCGGTAAACTCCTCCCAGCCGATGTCCTTGTGGGAATGGGCCGCATGGGCCCGGACCGTCAGCACCGTATTCAGAAGAAGCACGCCCTGGTCGGCCCATTTCTTCAGATATCCGTTATTGGGGATATAGCAGCCGCAGTCCTCATGGAGCTCCTTATAAATATTCACCAGGGACGGCGGCGTATCCACCTCCGGCCTCACGGAAAAGCAGAGGCCGTGGGCCTGGCCCGGTTCATGGTAGGGATCCTGTCCCAGGATCACCACCTTCACATCCTTCAATGGCGTGAATGCGAAGGCGTTGAAAATATCGTCCGGAGCCGGGTATACCTCCCTGGTCTCATACTCATGCTTCACTGTCTCGTACAGCTTCCTGTAATAGGGCTTTTTAAATTCCTCGCTCATGGGCCCCAGCCAGTCGTTACTGATCGCTGCCATGCTCTTCCTCCCCAAAGCCTTCCATGAATCCCACAGAATCCGCCTTTACGGCGGCGGCTTTTTCCTTCAGTTCTTCAGTGATCTGATAAAAAGTTTTGTGGACACGGTACAGGCGTGCCTTCCGGTTGATGGCTGCCGTCCGCTCAAAGGGCCACCGGATCAGGGACGGATGGCCAAAGCCCTCTCCCAGCTCCAGGAGCACCGTAGTCCTGTTTAAAGTCCCGGCCAGCCAGCCGGTATAACCATTCCATTGCTCCTCCGTTAAAGATACGTCCAAAGGGGCCACCATATGCTCCTTTTCAAAGCCTCTGTCCTCCATCTCCTCCAGAGTCAGTGTGGATATGATAAAAGTATCCTTCCCCTCTAAAAGCTTTCTCAGGGCTTTTGAGGCCCTCCGGATCTGCTCCTCCCGGTCTTCATCCCCGCGCTTCCACTCTGCGCCGATCCCCACCAGGATCTTTTCCGCCTTCCGGACCTCTTCCTGTATCTCCTTTCGGATCTCACTGTTTTCCATAGCTGTCTCCTATCTCATAAGTGACCTAAGTATACCATAAAATCCGGTCCCTGTGAACCACCCTTTGTCGAAAGCCCACGCCCCGTCTCCATAGCCCCTTGCATTTTCCACCGGATTCCGCTATACTTTTTACCATAAAATGCCGGAATACAGAAAGGATCCTATGCATATGGAAAAAACATCCGCGTCCGTTTATATAAAAAAAGGCCAGGGCCGGGCTTTAAAAGCCGGAGGGCTCTGGATCTATGACAACGAGATCGACCGTACTGAAGGGGAATTTGAGAACGGGGACATGGTCAATGTCTTCGATTTTGACGGTTATCCCCTGGGATGCGGCTTTATCAATACCCGCTCCACCATCACCATCCGCATGATGTCCAGAAAGCCCCACACAGTAGTGGACGAGGATTTTATTGAAATGCGGGTACGGAACGCCTGGGAATACAGAAAATCCACTGTGGACACAGGAAGCTGCCGTCTGGTCTTCGGGGAAGCTGACTTCCTTCCCGGAATCGTCATTGACAAGTTCTCCGACGTGCTGGTGGTGGAATCCCTGGCCCTGGGCATCGACCGGTGGAAGCCAGTGATCCTGGAAAAGCTGAAAAAGGTCCTGGCCGAGGACGGGATCTCCATCCGCGGCGTCTATGAACGGAGCGACGCCAGGGTCCGCCTCCAGGAGGGCATGGAACGGTTCAAGGGCTTCATCGGAGACCCCTTTGATACAAAGGTGGAGATCGTGGAAAACGGCGTCCGATATATGGTAGATGTCCAGGACGGTCAGAAGACCGGCTTCTTCCTGGACCAGAAATACAACCGTCTGGCGATCCAGCAGCTTTGTAAGGGCAAACGTGTTCTGGACTGCTTTACCCACACCGGCTCCTTTGCCTTAAACGCCGGGATCGCCGGCGCCTCGGAGGTCCTTGGCGTGGACGCCTCCGAGCTTGGCGTGGCCCAGGCCTCCGAGAACGCCGCCTTAAACGGTCTGTCGGACCGGGTCCGCTTTGTGGCCGCCGACGTGTTCGACCTGCTTCCGGAACTGGAGCGCCAGGGAGAAAAATTTGATGTGGTGATCCTGGATCCCCCTGCCTTTACTAAATCCAGGAATTCCGTCAAAAATGCTGTCAAGGGTTACAGGGAGATCAACCTCAGAGGCATGAAGTTAGTAAAGGACGGCGGCTATCTGGCCACCTGCTCCTGTTCCCACTTTATGACCCCGGAGCTCTTTGCAAAGACCATCCGGGAGGCCGCAGGGAACGTCCACAAGCGTCTGCGCCAGGTGGAATACAGGACCCAGGCCGCTGACCATCCCATCCTCTGGGGCGACAGTGAATCCTCATACTTAAAGTTTTTCATTTTCCAGGTGTGCGACGAGAAATAAGCGGCCGGCAGATAAGCCGGAATATGTACGGGCGCTGGAAACGGGACGCCATATGGCGCAGCCCGCTTCCAGCGCCCGTATTTTACAGATAGGCCTTCATTTCATCCCTGAGGGCTTCCTCCGTCCGGATCAGACGGTCCGCCAGATCCATACTTTCCCTGGAGGCTCCCGCATACTGGTTCCGGAAGCCGCAGATGGACTGGATCCCCATGTTGCAGCCGTCCATGAGGATCTTTGCCGCCTGCCGATTGTCATCCTTCATGAGCATTTTCATGCCGGTGGACATCCTGGAAAACGCTGCCGCCATCATCTCCGGCTCCTTCCCGCCCTCTCCCAGGCTTTTTAACTGCTTATATGCCTCTTCCTCCATGGCCTGGTGCTTTTTCTCATACCCATCTATGGTATTTTTCAGCTTCTGGTCCGAAACGTAGCCCTTGATCTGGGCCATACTGTCCAGAGCCATCTTGCAGCCGGAATCACATTCCTTTAAAAGGCACACCGTATGATCTCTCATGTTCCATCTCCTCCTTTATTCATAAACAGCTCCATTCTCAGTATGCGCCGTCTCAGGAAAGAATATGCTGTTCCCGTTTTTTCTTTCGTTTTTCCAGAAGGAGGGCATTGATATAGGCGGCGACAGGCACCGTAAAGATCACTCCCAGGGTGGCCGATATGCCCTGGATGATCTCAATGCCGATGGAATACATATTGATGGTCTGGTTTAAGCTGTAACCGTAAGCATAAATAAATATCAGCGTGTTGATGGAGGTTCCTGTAAATGCCAGGATCAGCGTATTGGACATGGTCCCCATCATATCGCGCCCCACATGGATCCCGGACCGGAACAGCTCCTTAAAGCCCAGCTCCGGTGCCCGGGCGGCCACCTCATGGACAGCGGAGCTGACCGACATGGCCACATCCATGATGGCTCCCAGGGATGAGATCAAGATCCCTGCGTACAAAAGCTCTCCCACCTTGATGTCGGTCATCTGGGCCACATATTCCAGCTGCTCGATGTCCGACACGTTATATCCGCTGATTCCTGCCAGCCGTCCAAAAGCCGCCGCCAGCGATCCCGAAAGCATGACCCCCAGGATCGTAGCCAGAATGGCCGCTGCGGTCTTTGTGGACCTGCCGCCGATGAGATACATGGTCACAACTGTGGTCAGGGCCGCCACCAGCATGGAGGCTCCGATGGGCGAAGCTCCCCGGTAGATCATGGGGATGAACATGAAAATGATGCACAGGAAGGTAAAGATCAGGCCGATGGCTGAATTTAATCCCTGTCTGCCTCCGATGGTCCAGACGGAGATCAGGAATAAGGCTACGATCCCGTAAAGTACCAGGCTCCGGTCCTGGCTGTATACAGTGACATACAGCTCCTCTCCGCTTTCGTTGACGGCCGCAATGACCCTCATTCCAGGCCTGCAATGGGCTCCGTACAGGTAACTGGAGGAGCTGACGGCCTCCACCGTTTCCCCCTTTCTGCTTCCGGAGTCCAGGACCAGCAGGACCTTCTGCTGCCCCACATACTGGCCGCTTTCCTGCTCATTATCCTCTAAGACCTCCAGGACTCTGGCCTTTTCAAAGGACCGTCCCTGGGTTCCGTAAAGCTCCGTCCGCTCGGTCTTTCCAAGAAGGAAAAGAATAAATCCGAACACAGCCACGAAAGCCAGGGCCGCAAGCTGCCGTTTCCTCACACTTCCCATACGTTCCTCTCCCCGGTTATTTTGTCTTCACGATGCGGACCTGCTCATCGATCTTTTCGTTGGTATCGGTCCGGTAGGTGTTGATGGTAAAGGACTCGCTGTCAATGTCCACCACCGAATAAGTGGGCACGTCCTCCTGCCATCTGCTGGCAATGTACGTCTGCTTTCTGGGAGTAAGGTCATAATATTTACTGCCTGAGGAGGAGCTGGCCGTCATATAGAGGATCCCTTCCGGATCCACAGACTCCCTCTTCTTTGATACGATGGCGTCGGCGTCCATCACTGCCGCCAGGTACTGGAGATATGTGATCTCATCTGGGTCTGCCGTATTCTTTTTAATATTTAAAGGAGCTGTAAACAGAGTCTCCTCCCTGTCTCCATTGTCGATATCCTTTTCCATCTGTGTCTCAAAGGAATCGTCGTCGTACTCAAAGGTCTTTTTTCCGCCCTCCAGAAGATACGTTCTGGAGTACGCATGGTCATGGCCTGTGAGCACCACGTCCACATCGTTCTCCTCAAAAATGGGGACCAGCTCGTAACGGAGGTTTGTAATCTCCGGTTCATTGGAATGCTCGGCAGAACCATAGATGTCCTGGTGAAGGGTCACGATCCTCCATTTACAGTCTGCATTGGCCTTTATGGTCTCCTCCATGAACTGCCTGTGCTCTGCCACGTTGGTATCCTGGGTATTTAACATCATGAACAGGGCGTTTCCGTAACGGAAGCTGTAATCTCCGCCCACAATGCCGTTGGAGCCCAGGGTACTCAGGTTGGGAACATTGAAATGCCAGGTGTAGTTGGCATTGTCCGCATCATGGTTGCCCACGGTCGTGGCCACCGGAAGAGACTTTAATACCTCCGGGCTCAAATATCCGGCGTACTCGATCTCGCTGACGGTCCCGTCCTTCACCTTTTTTGCATTGGTCTGGATCTGATCTCCGGCGGAAAGCACAAAGGCAGGATCGCTGCCGGCCTTTTCCACTGCCAGCTCCAGGGTATGGTTCCAGTTGAAGCTGTCGCTCATGACCGATTCATACTGGGCCGTCTTAAAGGTATCCTTTAAAATGTCCTCTGGTTTTTTGGCCTTTTCCTCATTGGAGGAGCCGATCTGCGGGTCTCCCACAAAGATGAAGCTGAAGGAATCCGGATCCCTTGTCTCCAGCCTGCTGATCGCTTTTCCGCCTGCCTGGTAGTAATAGACAGAGCCCGGCTCCAGCCCCGTGAGCGTCACCTTGTTGGACTGATAGCCCTCCTGGGCGTCTGTGCTCTTTACCTCTGCGTCCGTTCCATCGGACAGGTCTGCCTGCTTTCCATACCGGAAGCCGGCATCCTCCCCCTTTCTGGAATACCAGGCGAAATTCATCTGAGTCTCGTCTGCGCCGGGGGTGATGGAAACCTGGGTCCAGTCTCCGCTTAACTCCTTCCACCGTTCCTTCCACGCATCGTAAGCGCCTCCCTGGGCTGCCTCTGTGTCCTGCGCCAGGGTTTTTCCATCCGGAGCCGCACCGCCAAAGGCCGGGAAGGTCTGACAGGCCAGGACTGCCGCCAGGGCTGCCGCCATAATACTCTTTTTTCTGATCATCGATTCATCCTCCTCATAGCATGATAATACAAAAACTCTTTTTTCCGGCCCCAATATAGCATCGGAAAAAAGAGTTTTCAATAGGACTTACGAATCTTTAAGCGGAGTATTTCCAAAGTTTTACATAGATTTTAGGGAGGTTTTCCCCGGTTTACGTCTGGATCTCCAGAAGCCTCAGCATATCTTCCCTGGTCATGGGAGCCGCCTGCTCCGTTCCCTGTCCGATGATCCGGTCTGCCAGCTCCCGTTTTGTCTCCTGAAGCTCCAGGACCTTTTCCTCAATGGAATCCTTGGTGATCAGCTTGTAAACCGTCACATTTTTCTGCTGACCGATCCGGTGGGCACGGTCTGTGGCCTGGTTCTGGGCCGCCAGGTTCCACCAGGGATCGTAATGGACCACCATATCCGCTCCTGTCAGATTTAATCCCACTCCCCCGGCCTTTAAGGAGATCAGGAATACTGGGACCGCTCCCCCATTGAAGGCATTTACCAGCTGAAGCCGCTTCTCCTTGGACGTAGCTCCAGTGATCATAAAGTGCTCCACATATTCTCCATCCAGTCTGGAACTTAAAATATCCAGCATAGAGGTAAACTGCGAGAACACCAGAAGACGGTGTCCTCCATCCACAGCGCTCTGGACCAGCTCCATGCATGCGTCCGTTTTGGCTGTCTCGTCTCCATAATCCTCAAAGCACAGGGCAGGGTCGCAGCAGATCTGGCGGAGCCTGGTCAGCTCTGTCAGGACCTGGAACCGGCTGTTATTAAATTCCTCCTCACTCTGATGGTCCAGGAGGGATCTCAGATGGATGGCCTGGCCGTCGTACAGCTTCCTCTGCTTTCCTGTCATCTGTACATACCGGACCTCCTCCGTCTTTTCCGGCAGGTCCCGGAGCACATCCTGCTTCAGCCGCCGCAGGATAAAGGGCCCCACCATTCTCTGGAGCCGCTCCATGGCCTCCTGGTCATTGTTTTTCACCACCGGGATCTCAAATTCCCGCCGGAAGATATCGTAGCCATACAAAAAGCCCGGCATCAGATAATCAAAAATGCTCCAAAGCTCGCTGAGCCGGTTCTCAATGGGCGTTCCCGTAAGGGCAAACCGGAAACGGCTTTTGATCACCTTCACCGCCTTCGCCGCCGCAGTGGCATGGTTCTTGATGTACTGGGCCTCATCCAGGACCTGATACAGAAACTCCCGTCCCTCGTAAAGGGCCGCATCCCGTTTCAAAAGATCATAGGAGGTGATGAGCACGTCCGAGTGAACGGATTCCTCCAGCCTTTTCTGACGCTCTGCCTGGGTGCCTGCCGCCAACGTCACCTTTAATTCCGGGGCAAATTTTTTAAATTCCTCTCCCCAGTTGAATACCAGGGATGCCGGGGTGACGATCAGGGACGTGCCTGTCTTTCCCTCCAGCTTTGCAGCCAGAAGGACCGCGATCATCTGGAGCGTTTTTCCCAGTCCCATATCGTCGGCCAGGATCCCGCCAAAGTTCCAGCTTTCCAATGTTCTCAGCCACCGGTACCCGTTTTTCTGATACTGGCGCATGGTGGCGGAAAGGCTTTCCGGTTCTTCAAAATCCGCGTCCTTTATGGTCTTAAAGCTCTTTACGATCTGCTTGAAATGGCTGTCCCTTTTACTGTAAACGTCCTCGTGCTCCTCCAAAAGCCGGTCCAGATACAGCGCCCGGTAAACTGGCAGATGCATATTTCCCCGGATCATTTCCTTCGGCGTAAGCCTTAGTGCCGCCGTCATTTCATCCAGCATTCCGATGGAAGATTCCTCCATGCGGACGAAGGTCCCGTTTTTCAGGCGATGATATTTCTTTTTCTGCCGGTAGCTGTACAGAAGATCCACCAGCTCCTCCGGCGGAATGTCTCCCGTGTCGATCTTCAGATCCAGCATGCCGCTGGAAACCGATACGCCCACAGCGGTCTGCACCCGCCGGACCACATGACAGCCGCGGAACCGGTCCGTACACAGCACTTCCTCCAGGGAAGCAAGCGCAGCGACTCCGTTCTCCGCCACCCTGTACATGACCTCCTCGTCTCCACCGCAGGAAAATTCCTCCTTCTGCGGAACCTCCACAGGGAACCATCGCTTCACCTCCAGGGCGATCCCCGCTTCCTCTGCCAAAGAGCGGAAGGGTTCCATAAGCTCCTGTCCGTTTCCCGTGCACCGGACCGCCTCCACAGGAGAATATCCCTGATTCCCATACCGAACCACCGGTCGGCAGACAAAATCTCCCCCTTCCGCATCCAGATAAAACTGGTATTCTCCCCGGGGCGGCAGAAAAGAGCGGATCAGCTCCCCGTCCTTCTCTGCCACCTGGGCGATCTCCCTGAACCTGGGCAGGATCATATGGTAAAATTCAGCCAGCCTATTCCTTCCCACAAAAAAACGGAAGCTTCCGTCCATAGAAACGTCAGCCAGACGCTCCAGACCGTCTGAAAGCTCCCCGCTCTGCCGGTACAGCCCGTCCGCCTCAATAAAATATGCTGTGTCCATACCGTAAAAGAGCTCCGGCATGGTCCCGCTGACCTGGATCCCGTCGAATTTTTCTGCCGGACCAGGTTTTCCGCCAGCGTACCTGGGTTCTATTTCCACCTGGATCCTGGGACTTCCCGTTCTGGCATACAGCACCTTCTTCTTCTTTCCATGATCCCTGTCCTCCATTTCCACGCCAGACGGCCCCATAAGCTCATAAAAATGGTCCAGCCGCCAGCCAAACAGCTCCAGGAGCATTCCCACAGAAGGTCTGTTTCCAGAAAAACGCCAGGACTCCTCCATCCGGTCCGCAAAGCGCACCTCCTCCTGAACGATCCTGTTCACATACTCCAGCCACGGGAGAGAGCCTTCGGTAAAATTTTCCCTTTTATGGCTGAGGACCGTTGACGAGCCATAAATGGCCTCCTCGCCATTTTTCACATGCTCACAGAATTCTTCCAGATTTTTAATCACAAACATCCGGCCGCCCCCTGTTTTAAAGGACACATACAGCTTTTTATCCTTCAGGATCAGCCTGGGCTCCAGGCGCATGGGATCCGCCGGCCCTTTTGTCTGCTTCATGAGCTTTCCCCACAGGGTACTCTCGATAATATACTGTCCGGCGGCATCTGTCATATCTCCAATGTTATGGTCCTTCAAATGCTCTTCCAGCAGCAGAGCGAGCCCTGCGGTATATTTGCACCGGCAGTCCCCTGAATATTGGCGATAGCTGCGCGCACACTCCGGACAGCCGCATTCGGCCCGCAGGGCCTCATCGCTGGAAAAGACCAGACGGACCGGAAAGTAATATTTCCTCCCCCTCTCCGTTTCCCCAACGGCGGATGCCTGGCCGAGGACCTGGCCTCCGCTCCTTTCAAAGCCCTTGCCCACCTGCTCCAGCCGGAGCCGTCCACCAGAAATGGCCTTTCTTCCTCCTGCTCCGCCCTGCTTTTCTTTTCCTCTTCTTCCTTTTCCTGCTCCGCCGCATACAGCACCGCCGCCATATGGGCGCATTTTCCCCGTCCTCTTCCCACAGCGCAGCTGCATTCTGTCCGTACCGGGATCCCGTGGTCCATGGATATTTTCACCTCATACCGCTCCCGGCCCAGGACCGCTGCGCTGTATTCATTTTCGTTCACAGACAGATCCCGGATCCGGCCATTCTCCAGAAGCTCCCGGCCCTTTTTCCTGGTATTCTGTGGGAATAATTCCTCCCATTTTTCCATATCTCTCATCCTCGTCTATTTTATCGCTGCAGCTACTGCGCCCATCTGATCCAGTCCCTTTTCATCCAGCTCCAGTACAGTCTCATACAGCACGTCCGCTCCCAGGTCCACATGGTGCGGCGCTGTGTATTCTTCTCCCTGGTGGCTGATCCCCTTCACGCTGGGGACAAAGATCATGCCAATGGGTACGCCTGCCTGGGCCATGGGATTTGCGTCATGGAACGCTCCGCTGGGCATGATCACGCGGCGGATCCCTTTTTTCTCACAGACCTGGTCAATGAGCCGGATCAGCCGCGGATCACAGGGAGTCGAATATTTCGCTGCGGAATTGCTGAACTCAAAGGTACAATCCGGGATCTCCTCCGCCATTCTTTTTATGTCCGCGAACAGCTGGTCCGTCACCTCTTTCTCCATGTGGCGCATTTCAAAGGTGGCCTCCGCCTGGCCCGGGATCACATTTTCCTGGCCTGGAAGAACAGAGATCTTCCCCACGGTAAAGACAAGTGTATCATTCAGTTCCCTGGCCCGCTTCTCCGCCTCAACGATCAGTTTCGCCATGCCCACCAGCGCGTCCTTCCGGCTGTCCATCATGGTCGTTCCCGCATGGTTGCTCATCCCCTTTGCCGTCACATCATACCGGACAACGCTGACGATCCCGTTGACGACTCCGATATCCGTACCCGAAGCATCCAGCCTGCCGCCCTGCTCAATATGGTACTCCAGATAGCATTCATAATTTCCCAGATCCCTGCGGGCTCTTCTGACTGTCTCCGGGCTCATGCCGAACTGCTCCAGCTTTTCCTTGTATCCCGGCGCGTCTGGATCGATCTTTCCGGCCACACAGCGGCTCCCAAAAGTTCCCCCGAGAATACTGGATTCCTCCATATTAAATCCCCAGATCTCAATGGGATGACGCAGCCTGCGTCCCTCCTCCTTCAAACGGGCGGCTGCCTCAATGGCCCCGGTCACGCCTAGCATCCCGTCATACAGGCCTCCCTTGATGACTGTATCAAGATGGGAACCAATTACAATGGAACCTGCCTGGGGATCGCTTCCCGGCAGAACGCCGTGGAGATTCCCCACCGGATCCATTTCCACGTTTATTCCAAGCTCCTCCATCTTCCCTTTTAAAAACTCCAGGGCCTGGAAGTATTCCCTAGAAAATCCTAGCCGGGTAATGGAACCGTCCCCGTTACGCCCAATACCGCCTGCCTGCTGAAGCATTTCATTCAATCTGCTCATTTCCCTTTTCCTCCGTTTTCAGCATACTTTGATTCCAATATATCCATGTCCGGTCTGTTTGTCAATGGCAATCCACTTATCTGACACTGGCGGCCTGTTAGCCTGGGACGGGCTTTCCTGCCAACGGCAGCCGGACCGGCTGTCCCTCCCTCTTTCAGGCCCTAAAACCATCCATTCTTCTATGTTTCCATGGCGTATTTCCGCTTCCGTATGCTATACTGGAGCTGTGAATCAGTAAAGAAAGGCAGATTACATTTATGAACATTCAGATTTTTGGGACGAAAAAAGATTTTGAAACGAAAAAGGCAGAACGCTATTTTAAGGAACGCGGGATCCGGTACCAGTTCATCGACATGAAGGAAAAGGGCTTGAGCAAAGGCGAATTTCTATCTGTTCTCCAGGCAGTCGGCGGATATGAAAAGCTGATCGATCCCGACTGTAAAGACAGGGACCTCCTGGCTCTGGTCACCTATCTTGCCGAAGAGGACCGGACAGACAAAATATTTGAAAACCAGAGGATCCTAAAAACTCCCATTGTACGCAATCAGAGACAGGCGACGGTGGGATGCCAGCCGGAAGTATGGAAGACCTGGAAATAATGGAGGCACACCATGAAGAACAACCAGACAGGTGAGCTGCAGGAAGTCCGGTGGGACCGCCTCCTTCGCATTAAAACTGCTGGAAGAGATGATTCCAGCGCCGACCAGTACCGGTATCCCTATGAGCCCACGCCCTATTCCGTTCTGGAACGCCTGGCTGGATCCGGACGGATCCGAAAAGGCAATATTCTGCTGGACTATGGCTGCGGCAAGGGACGGGTCGGGCTTTTTCTGTCCTGCCAGACCCGTTGCCGCTCCATCGGCGTCGAATATGATCCGCGTATTTACGAAAAAGCTCTGGAAAACCAAAGTTCCTGTGTATCCTCCGGAAGATCCTCCTTTGTCCTGGCCAATGCCGAACATTATGCCGTTCCCGCCTCCGTCGACCGGGTCTACTTTTTCAACCCCTTTTCCCTGGAGCTTCTCCAGAAGGTCATGGCCCGGATCCTGGACTCATATTATGAGAATCCACGGTCTATACTGCTGTTTTTTTATTATCCCTCGGACAGCTATCTCTCATATCTGACCTCTGTTCCAGAGATGGCGTTTCTCGATGAGATCCCGTGTGGAGACCTTTTTCCAGGAAACGATCCCCGGGAGACCATCATGATCTTTGAGCTTCCGTATCCGATGTAGGATACGGACTCAATGTGTGTTTGTGCTTAGACGCTCCCGGTCCAATGTCCCCACGGGAGCGTTAAAATTTTACTGGGCACAGGCGGACTCATTTTAATCCTGTATTTAGATTCAGATACATAAAACGCAAAAGGAAGCCTTATAGATCAAGGCTCCCTTAACAACTAAAAAAGCTCGGGACAGGAGGGTCTGCCCCAGCGCAGCCCACGGCAGTGGGCGCAGCGAGGGCATTCGGACCTGGGCGTCAGCCCTGCGGGGGCGGAGACTGTCTCGTGCTTTCAGACTCTTTTTTATCTTTTTCTGCAAACAAAAAAAAGCACGAGACGGGATTCGAACTCTCCCAATGTCGGGAAAGCTACTAAAATCAAGGAGGAATGCACACTGTCTAACGTGTGTCTACAGGCTGTCTACAACTTAGAAATCAGAGTGGAAAGCTGTCAAGGGGTCTGCAGAGCAGATACATTTTACCCCTTTACTGCTTGTTATAGCGGTCGATAAATTCCCCATTATTGAAAAGGGCTAGATTAGAAGCAGTACCCTCTAATCTAGCCTTGATTACTATTTTACTTTTAGAAGCTTAAAAAATCGTAAAAAACAGAATTGGCAATGGATAATCATTCATGCGTTTGTCGTGACTACTGCTCGAGAGGTGTTGACATTAATTTTCTTAAAGCGAAATCATCATATCCATTGTCATGATTTTTACTGCCACCTCCATTCATGACAACAACAGGAACGTTATTTCTTACACTTAACTGACATTTTACATTGAAGGTATCACTCATCGGATCTCTTAAACCCTCCATAACTTCTACCCCATTGCCTTGCTCTTCAAAATCAACATAAATATTAAAAGTTCCATCCTCATTTATTTCGACATTTTCAAAAGATGACCAGGAATCATCAAAATCGCCGTGTCTTAAATACCATCCAGTCACATGATTTTCCTGTATGTTTGTGATCACAAAATAACCACCAGGATTAAATCTACCATCAAGGGCATTAGCAGATTTTTCAATAGTGTCATTATAATACGATCTGTGTTCCATGACGCGATTATATTGTTCATTTGTACAGAAAGTTCCAATATAATGGCTGTAGTTCTTTTTTACACTAACTTTTATACCGTTTTCATCAACCTTTGATCCATCTGGAGTGGTGGTATTCACATACATTGCTCCATCAGCACCAAAATAATAGGATTTTCCACCGATTTCTTTCCATGTATTCGAAATCATAGAACCATCTGATACAACATAATACCATTTTCCAGACACATTCAGCCATTTATCTTTAGCCATAGCACCATTCTCATAATAGTGCCAGCTTCCGTTTTCAGATACCCAGCCATTTTTTGTTGTCTGTGTACCGGATGAAGCATTAGTATTTCCAGACTGTGCGGCTGTTTCTTCGGCAACCTTGGCCCCACTACCATCTACCTTGAAGCCATCCGGTGTAGTTGTGCTCACATACATTGCTCCGTATGGAACTTTGCTATTCATGGAATACAGCCATTTTTCTTGTTCATTATTAAAATGGTAGTTCCCCATATCTCTTACAGGCTGGAAGAAATATTCTTTTCCATCAATTTTCTGCCATCCTGTGGCCATTTTACCATTTGACGAATTCAGATAATACCAATAGCCATCCTTATCATCATGATGCCATCCCTTTTTCATGGCCTTGTTAGTCTCATTGAAATAGTACCATTCATCATTAGAGTCGAAAAACCATCCGGAATATTTTTCACCATTGGAATCCTTCAAATATCCTACACCATTTTCGGTAACAATCGTTCCGTTTGGTAATGCCTGTGTATTTGCATATACATCACTTCCAAAAGGTAACACCATACTTGCTGATAACGTTGTAATCAGCACTTTTTTCGCCAGCTTTTTACTGCTCATTGTAGTCCTCCTCATTATTTTTAGTTTTTGTCCTGTTATAGGACAATTTTTTCCAAAAATCAGTATAGCATTGTTTTTGTCCTATTACAAGACAAAAAGATATAAAAGGAGATTGAAAATAATGCCGCGTATCATTGAAGGAACATCCATGAACATCACTGGTGAAAAGATTAAATACTACCGAAAAATGCGAAAACTGAGCCAGCAACAATTATCCGATAAGCTTGAAACACTGGCTGTATATATATGTAGGGGGTCTATTTCCAGAATCGAGGACGGTTCACGAACAATTACAGATATTGAACTTTATGGATTATCAGAGATACTTCAAGTGCCGATTGAAAAGTTTTTTGAAAAAGAATGAGGATGCCTACGCACCCTCATTCTTCTTACGAAATCTGAATATTAAGCTTTTCCATAGCTTCTACGTCATTTTCCTCCAACTCAAATGCCTGCAGAAACTCAAATGCCGCTCCTGGATATTGTTTCATGACCATATAAAACTTTTTCATATCGTTAATATCACTCAAATCTTGCATAATCGCAAGCCATTCGTCATCGTCAACCCAAGTTCCATTATAAAAGTGATCTACTTCTCGCATCCCTTGTATTATAGCATCCAAAGTTTCCAGCAAACCTTCATTCTCATTAAAATACGTATACAACCGCTTTACTTTTTCTTGGTCTTTTTTTGCAACCCTACCACTTTTATTTTCACTATCCAGCTTTATGGCTACCGCAATCAATTTTTCTTTTTCATAGTCTTTAATGTCTAAAACCTCGAAAACAGCTTTTTCTAAGTCTTCGTCCGGTTTTTGATTTCTTAAGTTTGCTTTTACTTTTTCGTATTTAAACTCTTTTACTCCCCCATACGGATTAAAGATGCTCAAATTATATCGGTGCAATTTTTTTACTAAATCTGTATAAGTCAAGCCCAAAACATTCATTTTCATCTTAACAACTTCAGCTAACTTCATACTTTCCCACTTATCACATAATCTGGCAAAATCATTCAGGTCCAAATAATCCATTTGTTCACGATCTAAGCCCGCATTTTTTCCATACACATTTTTAAAAAGAAATTTCATGATAGCCTCCTAGCTTTTTTTCTTTAAGCATATCACAGTTTTTTATAAAAAATCGGAAGACTGTAATTATATTTTTGCATTAATTTTCTATTTTATCTTATCCGATTCTCGCGTCTAAAATGTAATAAAATTATCGTATCACCGGTGAACAACATAAGAAAGAAGGAAAAATAGTATGAAATTGAACGGCATTATCAGCATTCTCGGCAAAGTCGAGAAACCTTGGACCGATACTTCAGGTGCGGAGCATATCAGCTATTCTCTGAACATTATGCAAGAGAACGGCCAGATCATCGACACGCTTCGTGTTAGCAAAGACCAGTACAATACTGTAGAAGCTGGAAAATCCTATTTATTCCACGCTGAGTATGGCGTAGGAAAAAATGGCGGTTATCTGCGAGTTCTGGGATTTTCCGCAGAGAAATAATCCATAAGAAAGGAGACAAATAATGATTGAACGTCTGAAAAAATTTTTCCATTCATTTATCGAGGACTACGACAATCGTTCCTGGGTACGTTTGGCTACCAAATTAGTTTTCACTATTCTTGTGGGCGGCAGTACTGCATTTATTATAGGAAATATTGCGCTTCTCATTATTAACAATATTGAGAATATTGTAATCACAATCGGAGCTATTTTCTGTTTCATCTGGGGTATTTCTTCATTAATGACAAAAAATGAACCACCCAAAACGACCGAATTACCCGCTCCCGCATTGGAGTACGATCCGATTACACTGGAAAGCACCTATCGGCTTCTGCGTAAAACTCTTTGTTCCATTGTCGGTGATGTAAACGAAATTATCAAAGTGCGAAAGCCAACAACACTTAGTCAAATGGACTGTCCTACACATTTTGATGTGATTTCAAAAGCGGTGATTTATCATCTCTTGCTAATCAAAACTTCCGAAGATTTTGATGCTCTCGGTGCTTCTGGGATTTTGCAGAATGCTATAGAACAGCGTCTGAATAACAATGAAGTTGATGGCATCACCCAGACCGCCTATTTCTACAATGGACAGGTCGTTCCCTCAATCATGATTGACAACGTCCGCGAAATGGGAAACTATGTCCAGATTGATGTAGCCATTGCCAGTGATTATTACTGCAAATATCGTGAACGCCGCATCTATGAAAACATGAACTCTTCTGATTCTGCAAATGTTCATGACCGAGACTTTTAACAATGGAATTTGAGTTGTTTTTAAACGAATCCTATCTCAAATACCACATCTGCAACTATGTCCGCTGGAATCCGGCCAAAGCCCCGCATATCGTCATATTCGGGGCTACCGGAAGCGGAAAAACGTATGCCACAAAGCTATTGTTAGGCCGTGTTGCGAAGCATTGTCCAAATTCACAATTTTATGTCTGCGATTTTAAGGGAGATACTGACTTTTCCTTTTTAGAAGGAACAGACCATTTCTATCGTTTTTTAGATTGCGAAAAAGGACTCTCTGATTTTTATGACCGCTTTGAACAGCGGCAATCTGGCAAGGATGAAGAGCGTAGTTTCTTACTGCTGTTCATAGATGAATGGGCCAGCTATATTTTGAACCTTGATAAGAAAAAAGCAGAAGAAGAAAAAAAGAAACTTGCCATGCTTTTAATGCTTGGCCGCTCATTCAATGTTCATGTTTTAATCAGCCAGCAACGTGTTGATGCTTCCTATTTCAATGCGGCCAGAGATAACTTTAATCTTGTGATTGCCCTTGGTAATTTATCTTCTGAGGGCAAAGAGATGATGTTCAGAGAATTTAAGGACGAAATGAAGCCAGATCGTAAGCAAGGCACGGGATATATGCTTACAAATGGTACAAATTTCACCCCTATTGTTGTTCCTACTATATCTGATATGAAATGCTTACATTCTTATATCAGAATGGCAGTAGAACGGTAAGAAAACCAGAGCCGGACGGAGTGTAAGGCTCTGGTGGGGCAAGCGCTGAAAGTGCTTGCCCCTATTTACCGAAGTTGCTAGTATTACCACAACTTCGGTGTCAGTGTCAAAAATGCAAAAAAGCCTTTAAAATCAATGGTTCCGGCATATCCCTCGATTGTGTCGGCTCTGTGCCGGAACCTAGAAAGGAAGTACCATGACAACCAAAAAGAAAAACATAAATAATAATCGGCGTAGCCGAAAATACCAATTAACATTTAACAACCCGGAAAAGCACAAAAACTGTTCCCATCAGGCGATTAAAGAGAAGCTGTCAAGCTGGGAGAATATCATTTACTGGTGTATGTGTGATGAAATCGCAAAGGCTCCACACACCCACCTATATGCACAATTTAAGAATCCTGTTTACTTTTCCAGCATAAAGAAAACTTTTCCATCTGCCCATATCGAAGAAGCGCAAGGAACGGCAGAAGAAAACCGGGCGTATATCCGCAAAGAGGGCAAGTGGGAAGATACAGAAAAGGGAACTACGAATTTAAAAGATACCTTTGAGGAATGGGGAACCATGCCGCAAACGGGGCAAGGGCGAAGAAGTGATTTAGCTAATCTATACCAGATGATTAAGGACGGCTATTCCAATGTGGAGATTCTGGAAGTCAATCCTGACAACCTCCTAAACCTACAACACATTGATAAGGCACGTTTAGAGATACTTTCCAGCCGCTACAAGGCAGAACGGCGTATGAATCTGTTAGTGACCTATGTGAGCGGTGCAACAGGCTTTGGAAAATCAAGGTATATCCTTGACAATCACGGCGATTCTAATGTATACAGAGTAACGGACTACAAACACCCATTTGACACCTATTCCGGGGAAGATGTGATAGTCTTTGAAGAATTTAGAAGCGATCTGCCTATAGGCAATATGCTGAACTATCTGGACATCTACCCCCTCCAGCTTCCGGCAAGATATAATAACCGGCAGGCCTGCTATAACTTCGTGTATATCGTTTCCAACTGGAAATTAGATGACCAGTACCATAATATCCGCTTGGAGCAGACAGAAACATGGAACGCCCTTATGCGGCGTATTCATAAGGTGAGGATATACACGGCTCCCGGTGAATGGCAGGAATATAACACTGCTGATTATCTGCATGGATTCCAGCCGGCTGAAAGGGCAGACACACCATTTAATAATTAAATCTGACAGGCGCTGGGACTTCACAATATACGCAAAAAAACCTGTCTCTTATACACATCTGACGCTGCCGACGATCGCATA
>OWIY01000081.1_pt1 | contig 27247 bp, 25 predicted proteins | sample 1732841 | NCBI WGS metagenome assembly OWIY01 (sample SAMN05065760, study PRJEB22554) | human gut metagenome | biome: ENVO:2100002; feature: ENVO:00000062; material: ENVO:00002003 | host: Homo sapiens | place: USA | reverse complement strand
CTACACTTATGCGATCGTCGGCAGCGTCAGATGTGTATAAGAGACAGGATACATGTCTGCTGCATTTGGAAATAAAAACACCGATGGAGGAAGAAAATTATGCTGACAGTTGGAATAAAAGGAAAAGAAGAAATTGTTGTAACAGATGCAAATTCTGCAAAGACCATGGGCAGCGGCACCCTGGATGTGTTCGCTACCCCGGCTATGATCGCCCTGATGGAAAAGACCGCATGGAAAAGCGTGGCTCCTTATCTGGAGGAGGGCTGCGGCACTGTGGGCACGCTCCTGAACGTCACCCACGACGCCCCCACTCCCCTGGGCATGAAGGTGTGGTGTGAAAGCGAGCTGACGGAGATCGACGGCCGCAGACTGGTATTCTCCGTGGCCGCCTTCGACGAAACAGGAAAGATCGGCGGGGGCAGCCACGAACGCTTTATCGTACCCAATGAAAAATTCCAGGCCAAGGCCGATAAAAAGGCACAGAAATAAAGATAGCTCCGGGGTTCCTAAATTCCCAAGGTCTCTCCCACTAAAATGACCCAGATCCGGCCCGTATACCGGGAACGCCTGGTGACCACGATATTGCAGCACATGCAGTCCGGGGACTGGCAGTCTGTACAGAAGCCCGCCGCCCCGCACGGAGTCTTTCTCCCTGTCTTATCTGCGATCACCGGGCACGTCTGGGTCTGAATCCGGTGGATCCCGTCCTCCACAGTCTTTACGATCTTATTGATCCCGGCCACGATGACCACATGCTTCGGCCCGTGGAGCAGGCTGGAGACCCGGTTGCTGGCTCCGTCAATGTTCACCAGCTCGCCGTTTATGGTGATGGCATTGGTACCCATAAGAAAATAATCGGCTCCGGCTGCCTCCTGGAATATGGGGCTTCCCGGAGCTTTCCTCTCCTCTTCCGGGTACTCCAGGAGCCTTGCTCCCTTTTCCCTGAGAAGATCCAGGATCCCCAGTCCGCTGATGGTAGCAGAGCCTCCCCAGCTCACCAGGTCTCCCGGCCCGATCATATCTGCCACGGCCCTGGCCGCCTCTTCCCCATTTTCACAGTAGATCCCTTCCATATTTCTCTTTTTTAAGCCTTCGATCACATGCTCCGCCATTTTTCTGTATACATCTTCGCGCATAAATATAACCCCTTTCCCGGATTTTTATTGAAACATTTTTCGATTTGGATATTTATAATTATACAATAAAATCTTATAAAAAGAAAGCTTCCCCAGGAAGTCTGCTTGTGGTAAAATAATACCAGATGCAAAAGGTCAGACATCTGCTGTCTGCAGAGGCCCTATGCTCCCGAAGTATTCCATGATCATAAAACCACATCCAAGGAGGATCCATGATCCAGAAGACCCTTACCAGCTTTGACCTGAAACAGATCGCCGATTCCGGCCAGTGCTTCCGTATGCTCCCGGCTGAGGAAGCCAATACATATACCGTCATCAGCGGTCCGCACTTTCTGAAGGCCGCCCAGGACGGCCAGACCGTGACCTTCTTCTGTGAGCCGGAAGAGCTTCCGTTCTGGGAACGCTATTTTGACCTGGACACAGATTACGATGCCTTCCGGAAGGCCATAAATCCCAGGGACGCCTATTTAAAGCGGGCTGCCGATTTCGGCCAGGGGGTCCGCATCCTCCGCCAGGATCTGTGGGAAATGATCATTACCTTCATCATCTCCCAACAGCAGGCCATCCCGTCCATCCGCCGCCGGGTGGAGGACTTAAGCCATACATACGGAAGCCGCCTTCCCGTTCCCGGCACGTTTTACTCCTTCCCGTCGCCGGAACAGCTCTCTGCCGCTTCTCTGGAGGATCTGCTTGCCATGAAGCTGGGCTACCGGGCCAAATATATCAAACGGGCCTGCAAGGACGCATGCAGCGGACGGCTGGATCTTTCCTATCTTAGATCCCTGTCCTATGAAGACGCCATGGACTATCTCACCGGCTTTTACGGCATTGGCGAGAAGGTGGCCAACTGCATCTGCCTTTTCGGCCTCCACCACATCGACGCCTTTCCTGTGGACACATGGATCCGGAGGATCCTCATGAACCAGTACGCCCCCAAAAGCCGCCTCCCAAAAGATCTTCCCCAGTCCAGGGTCTGCGAGGCTCTGATACAAAAGCATTTTTCCCGGTACTGCGGCTTTGCCGGAGTCATGCAGCAGTATATTTTTTATTATGAGAGAAACGCCGGAGAGGAGCTTCACGGGCCATCATGACCCGCCTTCCTCCCCACCACAAACAGCCTCCCGTCCTCATAGGTGTATTCGCAGGTCCCCAGGGTGAGAAGCTGCTCCGGCCACTGGGGCGTGATCCCCGTATCATACAGACTGTGCTCCTTTGCATAGGCAATGAACGCGTTGTAGTCCTCCTCCGTGGCCGCCAGGAGCGTTCCGGTAAAAGCTTCGGTGATCTGGGCCCCTGGCATCTTAAACACCGCCGCCACCTGATACCTGCCGGTCTCCTCCAGGGTATCAAAGAAGATCTCTGGGTGCCCCCTGTAAAATTCCTCTGACGTATATTTTTCCAGGGCCGCGAACATGGAGCCATTTTTCATGTGATGGCCGTAGAGCACAAAGTTCGGGCATCCCGCATCCAGATCGCAGTCCTCGTCCATATAGATCATCCCATAAGCGGAATATTTTTTATCGAACCCCCGTTTCAGGTAAAAATCCGGGGTCTCCGGGGTCTGCATCACCAGATAGTCGATGACAGTCCCGTCCACGCGGATCCAGCCCGCCACATCGCTGTTGACCTTTTTAAGCTCCCGGTACTGCAAAAGCCTGGCTTCCTCTTCTTCCTTCCGGACATCAGACGCCTCTTTTTCTTCCCCTGCCTCCCGGCTTTCGTTCTGTCCGTCTCCCACGGACATTTCCGGCGTTTTCTCCTTTGCCCGCTCCCCGGCGCTTTCCATGGCCGCATACATCTGCCGCAGATCCTCGTCCCCGGCCTTATACTCTTTTGAGATCTTATAAAGCTGATACCCGGAAACAGCGGCCATTGCGGCAAAAAACAGGGCGGCGACAAGCAGCAGGCCTTTATGATTTCGTTTCATCTCTCTTTTTCTTTCCTCTCTGCCCATGGTGTGGTAAAATCAAGCTATCCAATCTGAAAGGAGCGATCTTATGAGCATTACCATCACATGGCACGGACATTCCTGTTTTTCCGTCTCAGCAGACGGCTATTCCATTGTCCTGGATCCCTACGCCCCGGATTCCGTCCCGGGACTTCCTCCCCTTTCTCTTTCCGCCAGCCAGGTGCTGTGTAGCCATGGCCACAGTGACCACGGCTATACGGACGCGGTGGACCTTTCCGCCGGAAAACAGAGCTCTCCCTTTACAGTCACGGTGATCCATACCTTCCACGACGATCAGAACGGCTCCCTCCGCGGAGAAAACCGGATCCATATCCTGGAGGCAGACGGTCTCCGGATCGCCCATCTGGGCGACCTGGGGTGTACTCTGGAGCCCGGCCAGATGGATCTTTTAAAGGATCTGGATGCCATTATGATCCCCGTAGGCGGATATTATACCATCGATGCGGCCCAGGCCAGAGCCCTGGTGGAGGCGGTAAAGCCCAGGATCGTGATCCCCATGCACTACCGCTCCGATACCTTCGGCTATGATGTCATCGGCCGTCTGGAGGATTATACGAAGCTGTGCCGGGATGTGGTCACATACGCCTCTGCTTCCATGGTCCTTGAAAAAGACACGCCGGCCCAGACCGCCGTTTTAAGTCTGTAACAGCTTGGGGCTGCTGCAAAAGGGCTGTCTCCGGACCAGTCCAGCAAGACAACTTGATAACTTTTTCCGGGAAGCGGCATGATTCAGGTCATGCCGCCTTTCCGTTCATAATGCTAACTCCTGTTTCCCTCCTCTATTTGAATCGGATGCTGCATGTAGAAGATCTCTTTCTGCCGTTCAATTTCCCGTTTCAACTGTTCCTTTGTAGGCAAATAAGTCAGATATTTTGACATAAACAATCTGTCATTGTCATGCAGTACAGAATAGCGTGCAATATCTTCGTCTGTTTCTGAACATAGCAGGATGCCAATGGTCGGATTATCTCCAACCGTGCGTTTCAGATCGTCATACATACGGACATACATATCAATTTGTCCCACATCCTGATGGGTGATTTTCCCCATCTTCAGATCAACCAGCACATAACATTTCAATTCGATATTATAGAAAACAAGGTCGATAAAATAATCTTCTGTTTCTGTAACGATATGCTGTTGTCTCGCAACAAAAGCAAATCCTCTGCCCATTTCCATAAGAAAATCACAGATATGGGACAGTATTGCGGATTCCAAATCGCTTTCCAAATAGCTGTCCTCATTCTTAAAGCCAAGAAATTCCGCAACAACAGGACTTTTCACAAGCTCAAACTGTGTTTTGGGAAACTGAGCAGTTTTCCGCTTCATTTCAGCAATAACGGCTTCCTTTTTCGGAGACTGCAAAAGGCGGTAATAATACTGTGTGCTGATATTACGGTCAAGCATCCTCACATTCCAGTTTTCATTGGCGGCTTCTCTCATATACCAAACTCTGGCATCCTCGTCCGGCACTCGTAAAAGACTGCGAAAATGTGTCCATGTCAGATTGTGAACGCATGAGTTCACAATCTCAATATCTGGAAAGCATTGATAAAATTTGCGAAAATACTGGAGATTCCTTTTTGAATAGCTCTTGCCGTATTCTTTGGTCAATTCTGCCGCCAGTGCGTCCATCATAGCTGTACCATATTCGGCTCGATGATTGCCATTCTGCTCCTGTTCCACAATGCGTCTGCCCACATTCCAATAGGTCAATACCATTGCCCTGCTCGCGGCATTGTATGCACTCTCCATGCCAGAGGAAATGATACCTTTTACATCATCAATAACTGATTGATAAATTGTCACCTCATTTGCCATAATCACACCTCGCTTTCCACAATTCTATCCATATCCACTTGTATCAGCTTATCATTGTTCGTAACCTTGATGCACACACTAGAAACGTCTATGCTGCTCTGCCCCTCCGCATTTATTCCCCCCTTTTTGTCTGATATAAATTCCAGAATATCATCAATGCCGCAATCTGGGGCATAGCATTTTCCAGCAGCTCCCCTGTCTTTTAGATATGTCTCCGCCACTCCTCCAGACGGTATCTCTGCTCTTCCTTTGCCTCCTCCAGCTCTTCTAACATCCGCGGGATATCCTCGTTCAGATTTCCCGCCAGCACCACATAGTTGGAGGCGTGGTTGGTACGGAATACGGTTCCCGGAGAATCCACATTCTTTAAGAACAGCTCCATTTCCTCCACGATCTCGTCGGGCGTGATCAGCTCCATGTCGCCGCGCTTTACCTCCTCATTCATCTCCGTTCCCTCATAAAGACGGAGCGTTAAGAAGGAGGCGTATTCCGGGTTCATTCCTGTGATCAGCTCCGCAGACTTGATGGCATGGTCCCGGATCCCCTTCCGGCCGCCCAGTCCGGAGATCAGCGTCACCGACGTCTGTAAGCCGCACCGCTTTAATTTCTGGCCTGCGGCAATGATATCCGCCGCCTTCACATCCTTTTTGATATGCTCCAGCACCCGGTCGTCGCCGGATTCGGCTCCCAGATAGATCAGCTCCAGTCCCGCCGCCGCCAGGGCCTTCAGATCCTCCTCCGATTTTTTTAATACATCCTTGGCCGTTCCGTAGGCGGCGATCCGCTCCACCGCCGGGAAATTTTTATGGACGTAGTCCAGAAGCTCTAAAAGCAGCTCCGTCTTCACCACCAGGGCATCGCCGTCGGCGAAGAATACCCGCCGCACCATAGGCCCGTAGTACGCCCGGCACTCGTCCAGATCCCGCATGATCTCCTCTTTTTCCCGTACCCGGAACTTCTTCTCCCGATACATGTTGCAGAAGGTACACCGGTTATGGGCACACCCGATGGTGACCTGGATGATGAGGCTTCTGGCCTCACTGGGGGGTCTGTATAAGGTTCCTTCATACTGCATATTTTTCTCCTCCATTTTCTTTTGGTCTTTCAGTTCTTTATAAAAGCCGTTCCAGCTTTCTTTTAATATCCGCCTCCCGGTCCTCGAAAAGCAGCTTCCTGTTATACTGGTAATACCGTTCACACGGGTTCTCCTCCAGGAATCGGACCGCATCATAGCTGGTGTTCAGCTCTGTGATGAAAATGACCATTTCCTGGCTGTCCCCAAAGGCGCCCTCCATAAAATCGAAAGCATATTCCACCATCTGAAGAGCGGCCGTGCACTGATCCTCATACTGCTCCCGTTCCTCTCCGAACCTGGCCGCCAGCATCCCAAACAACGCCTCTCCATCCTGGGCTTCCGCCTCTCCTGCCGCCAGAAGATACTGGTCCAGGGTCCCGCAGACGTCCTCATACCGGTGGATCTGGGCCCTTGTGAGAAGACCCGCCTGTTTCTTCCCTTCATATTCCTCCCGGACCTCTCTGGTAAAGGCTGTGAGCCTCTGCACAGGAGTCCCGTCCCCGGCCTCTGCCAGCTGTTCCTTGAACGCCTTCAGCTTCTCAAACAGCAGCTCCAGGCCGTCCTCCATTTTCCCGGTCTTCCGGAACTCCACATTGAGCTTCGCCAGCACCAGGCTGATGACAGAAAGCTTCTCATCAAAGGGAGCCCTGGCCGCCTGCTCCAGAAGGGCCTCGCTCCTGCGGCCAGAAAGAGCCTCGTCGATCTGGTAATGGGCCTGGTATTTATAATAAAGCTCCAGATAGCTGGCAAAATCCCTGGCGATCCGCCCATGGGGGATGTACTGGGCCACTACCTCCCGGTCGCAGGAAAGCCCCAGCTTTTCGTAAACCGTCAGAAATCTGGACAGATCCTCCCAGCCTCTGGGCGTCGCAAAAACCGGCCCGTCCACTGTGGTCTCCACCTGGCAGAAATTCTGGGGCCTGGCCGTAAGGTAGGACAGGATGGCCGGATGGACCTCCATCCGCACCGCATACTCCTTCCACACGGAAAAATCCGGCTCCACGTCAATGCGCTTCACCCGGTCCAGGGTCGCAATGTCAAACTCCCGGACGGATTTATTGAATTCCGGCGGGTTTCCCGCCGCCGCAATAATCCAGCCGTCTGGGATCTTATGGTTTCCAAAGGTCTTATACTGTAAAAACTGCAGCATGGCCGGAGCCAGGGTCTCCGACACGCAGTTGATCTCGTCGATGAACAGGATCCCCTCTTTAAGCCCGGTCTCCTCCATCTTATTGTAAATGGCTGCCACGATCTCGCTCATGGTGTACTGGGTCACTGAGACCGCCTTTTCCCCATAGGTCTGCTCTGATATAAACGGAAGCCCGATGGCGCTCTGCCTCGTGTGATGGGTAATGGTATACGCCACCAGGCCGATGCCGCATTCCCTGGCCACCTGCTCCATGATCTGGGTCTTTCCGATCCCCGGAGGGCCCATTAAAAGCACTGGCCTCTGGCCCATGACCGGGATCTCATACTCACCATAGCTGTTTCTTGCCAGGTATGCCCGGATGGTATTCTTTATTTCTTCCTTCGCCCGTTTGATGTTCATGCTCTATCCTTTCTCCTCCACATCCCTGCCCAGGTCCTCCGGGGACAGGATGATCTTGATGGCCCAGGGAGGCACGTCCACGTCCAGGAAATCCTGCTCCATGAACACGAAAGCCGTATCATAGACCGGCCGTCTCACCGGGTATATCCCCCGCCCGTCAGTGAAATACAAAAGCCCCTTAAGCCTGGAAAACTGCTGTTTTCTCACCAGCTTATCCACGTATTGGAAAGCCGGCCGGAAATCGGTCCCGCCGCAGCCGTTCAGGGTGATCCGCTCCATATACGCCTTCAGCGCCTCTGCGCTGGCGATGGTCACGTCCTCCCGCACCTGGTCATCGCACTGGATGATGTGGATGTTCACTTTTTTAAAATACGTCTCCGACTGGGTCAGCACCGAATACGTTTCCTCTAAGAACTGCTGCACCAGCTCCCCGGAGCAGGACATGGAGGTGTCGATGACGATGACGAAATCCTCCACCCTCCTAAGCTCCTTCGTCTCCAGAGGCTCGATCAGGGGCATGTTGCCGTAAAGCTCCATGCCGTAATGATAAAATACATAGTCAAAGGAATCCGGATCCACCTGGGCGGTTTCCTTAAGGACCGAAAACTTCCGCAGGAATTTCCTATAATCGTACCGCTCCCGGTTTTCCACCGCAAGCTGGCTGTGCAGGTCCTTTTCATCCTCCGACATTTCCTCGGAAAACGCCTCCATCTCCACCTGCATCTTTTCCCGCTTCTGATCCCAGTCCTCTTTCCGGTTTCTGGCCATATTGGGATGCGGCGGCTTCTGCTCCTGCTCCCAGAACCGGTGGTCGTCGGCATAAAATTCTGCCGCCAGCCGCTGAATCTCCCGCCCGGAAAGGTCCATGTCCCGGAGCGCCCGGTACACGCTCTCCGCATTGAGAACCCGGCACCGGCTCTCCAGCCGCATATAGAACTCCCGTCTGAACGCAGAAGGAGAAATACGGATACAGGGCCGCAGAAGACTGTCGATCACCGACTCTGCCGCAATGTCACAGGCCAGATCCCAGTACTCCCTGGACCGCTTTTTCCGATTCCACAGGTGGCAGAACAGGCAGTGGAGCACTCCGTGAAGGTAAGTCCGGTTCACCAGGATCCGGTTCTTTTTATACATGGCTGCCAGGGACTCCATCTGGAAAAACAGGGTGGTGCCGTCAGTCCCCAGTCCCCGGACCGCCGGATCCGGGGCAAAGTACAGAGAGCTTAAGGCCACGTCCAGAAAGCGCATGGAAAGATACAGCTCGTTCCTGGCGTTTCCAAGGATCTCCGTGCAGACTCCTGCCAGCTCCTCTGCCGCCGCCTGCTCCAGCCAGATGGGCGAAGGCGCTCCGGCCTCCGTCCGCATGATGCCGTTTCCCCGGTCCCCCGGCGTCTTCTGTTCATATGGCTCCACTGCATTCTCCCCTTTCTGCTGAACTAAAATTCAAACTTCTTCTTTTTTTCTGGAAATTTATGATATTTAAATTCCATAAGCATTCCGGAAATCTCACCCATTTTCCTCCGGGACGCCTCCAGGAGCAGGGTCTCCGTCTCCTCCCGGGTCAGTCCGTCTGCCAGAGAGCCCGGCTCCCCGTCGGGTCCATGGGCCATCAGCCACTTAAAGACTTCCATTTTCCCCAGGCTGTCCAGAAAGACCTCCATCCGGTGCTCCTTTAGAAAGTCCCCGTAGGCGCTCCGTGCCTCCGCCCAAAGGCCATGGGGATACATGAGGCGGGACACGGCGATCTCGGCCGCTGCTGTTACGGATTCCTCCGCCGTCTCATAAACGAACAGCCGGTCATACTTATCAAACCGGACCCTTTTATCCTCAAAGCAGTATCTGTATTTCTGCCCGGTGCCGTGGATGTTGGACACGGTGATCCGGGCCGGCGTGTTCTCCACTGCCTCGTCGTAATAGACCGGAAACAGCAGCCTGGCCGCCTCATGCTCCTCCCCGTCCGGTCCTGGCAGCAGATAATGGACCAGAAGCCGTCCGTTGGCCTCGGTCACAAAATCCCTGAGCGCCGACCGCTCCGACGGATCCATGTGGACTGTCAGCTCCCGCAGACGCCCACAGGCCGCAAGAAAGCCTCCCCCCGTCTCCAGGGGGCCGCCGTAAAAATGGATATGGGACAGATTCTCACATCCATAAAAGCAGTACCGCCCCAGTCTCCTTAAGGTCTTCGGAAGGAACACCTCCTCCACCCCGGTCTGGGCAAAGACTTTCTCTCCCAGCTCTGTCACCGGAAGCCCGGAAAGAGTTTCCGGTATAACACAGGCGGCGCCCGGCGACAAAATCTTTGTCACGCAGGCGCCTCCGTTTTTTTCCACAAAATCAAATTGTACTTCCATATGCTCCATTACTGCCGTTCTTTCTTCTCTTTCTTTATGAGCTTGTTGATCCGGCGCATATCACTGAATTTATAGTAATAAATGATAAACGCAACGGATGTGACAGTCCAGCTTAAGGGATAGCTGGCCAGGCTGGTATAAAGGCCCGGATGCATCACTCCGGCTGTGAAGATCCAGAGGACTCTTAAGCCGCAGGTGCCGAAGCAGATCAGCAGCATGGGGATAAACGTGTCGCCGATGCCCCGGAGGGTACTGGAAAATACGTTTACACAGATATAGCTGAACCAGAACGGCGTTACGAACCGGATGATGGTCATACTTTCCGCCAGCACGTCCGGATCGCTGGTAAAAAGCGACCCCAGGATGCTGCCAAAAAGCATGACGCCTGCGGCCAGGATGGCCGTCAGGATCGTGGTGATCCCCAGACCCACGTAATGGCCCTTCTGCATCCGCTCATATTTGCGCGCTCCAAAGTTCTGGCCTGCAAAGGTGGTGATGGCGATGCCCATGGCGTCCATGATCATCCAGAACAGTCCGTCCACCTTTCCGTAAACGGCCCAGGCCGCAATGACGTTGGTTCCGAAGCTGTTGATGTTGGCCTGGATCACCACATTGGAAATGGAGTAGAGCACCGACTGGAGCCCCGCCGGAAAGCCGATCTGGATGATCTTCCTTAACATCGGCTTATCCACCTTCAGATGCTTCAGCTCAAACCGGAAGGATTCCTTCGTGCGCATCAGCGTCCACATCACCAGGGCGGCGGAAAGGAGCTGGGACAGGATCGTCGCCAGAGCGGCTCCTGCCACCTCCATTTTCAGCACCACAACGAACAGCAGGTCCAGTCCGATATTCACAAAACAACAGACGATCAGATAATACAGCGGACGCTTGGAGTCTCCCACGGCCCTTAAAATAGCCGCGCCCATGTTATAGACCAGGTTGGGGATCACTCCGAGGAAGTAGATCCGCATGTATGTAACGGAATAGTCCATGATCTCTTCCGGGGCTCCCATGGCCTTTACAGCCACTCTGGCACAGGCCTCGCCCACGATCATCAGAAAAACGCCGCCGGCCAGGGCCAGACAGAAGGAGGTGTGGACCGAGGTCCGTACCTGGTCATCCTGGCGCGCACCGTAATGCTGGGAAACGATCACGGCCGCACCGGAGGACAGGCCCACGAAAAAGCCCACAAGAAGATTGATCAGGTTTCCTGTGGTTCCGCCTACGGCAGACAGAGCCTCCTTTCCAACGAATTTTCCCACGATCATGGCATCCGCCGTGTTGTAAAGCTGCTGGAAAAAGGTTCCAAACAGGATCGGGAAAAAGAAGATCAAAAGCTGCTGCCAGATCACACCCTCCGTGATCCCATTATACTGTACGGTCTCATTTTTCTTTCGCTGCATCAGTTTCACCTATTGTTTAAAAAAAATGTTTTTTTACAAAAGTTCCTTTCTCAGTTCCTCTCCGCTCTTTGAGGATAAGTATGCCGGCGGGAGATCCAGGATCGTCTTACAGCCGGTCATGTCCTCCTGCTTCATGCGGTACGCGGCTCTTGCGCAGGCCACGATCACAGAAGAGGTGAATTCCGGGTTGGAGTCCAGCTTCAGGCTGTACTCGATCACATGATTATGCTCCAGGTTCCAGCCCGTTTTTCCGCTGCGGATCACAAAGCCGCCGTGGGGCAGGCTTCTGTGGTCCCGCTCCATCTCCTCCTGGGAGATAAAGTGTACGGTGGTGTCATAGTCGGCAAAATAGTTGGGCATTGTCACGATCTCTTTTTCGATGGCCGCCAGGTCTGCGCCCTCCTCTGCCACCACAAAGCACTCTCTTGTGTGCTTCTGTCTTGTGGTCAGCTCCGGCGTTTCCCCGCTGCGGATGGCCTCCAGTGCGCTTTCCACTGGGATCGTATACTGCCTTGCATCCTTCACGCCCGCAATGCGGCGGATGGCGTCGGAATGACCCTGGCTCACGCCTCTGCCCCAAAACGTATAGTCCTTTCCGTCCGGGAGCACTGCGCTTCCGTACAGGCGGTTTAAGGAGAACATCCCTGGATCCCAGCCGGCGGAGATCACCGCTGTGTTTCCAGCCTCCCTTGCGGCCTTATCCACAGCCGCAAAGTGCTCCGGGATCTTTGCGTGGGTATCAAAGCTGTCCACCACGTTAAAATATTTCGCATATTCCGGGGTCTGCTCCGGAAGATCCGTAGCGCTGCCTCCGCAGAGGATCAGGACATCCACCTGGTCTGCCAGATCCTTTGCATCCTTTGCCGGATATACGTTCACGCCCTCTGTCAGGATCTTCACGCTTCCGGGATCTCTTCTTGTAAATACTGCCGTTAATTCCATATCGGGATTCTGCTTCAGCGCACATTCCACACCGCGCCCAAGATTTCCGTATCCCATGATTCCTACACGAATCGTCATAGATCTCATTCCTCCGTTCTGTGTCCGGCTCCGGGCGGAAATCCCGCCGCAGGTCCGGCTCTGGTTCACAGTCTCTTCAGACCAGGACAGGATCTCCCGGTCTTTTTTCATTTTAGCAATATGGCTTTTCCATGTCAATGCGTTTCTCTGCGGATAAAGAAGAAAGCCACTGCCGCTGTGATAAACTCAGAGACCGTCACCACCAGCCAGATGCCGTTGACGCCCAGGATGGCCGGGAGCACCAGCACCAGCACTGTATTTAAGACTACTCCCCTTAACAGAGTAATGGCAAGGGAACGCTTTGGCTGCACCACCGACTGGAAATAGGTGCTGCACATGATGTTCCACTCACTCACTAAGAATGCCAGAAAATACAGCCGGATGGCTGTGACTGCCATGGAAAGGATCTCCTCCGTGGGCTCTAAGAACAGGTAGGCAAGCTGGGTTGGGAAGAAAAAGCCCAATGCCGTGAAAATAAGGCCAGCGGCTAGGGACACCCGGATCCCCAGCCCCAGTCCCTGACGGACCCGGTCTCTCTTTCCGGCTCCGTAGTTGGCCGAAAGAAGGGGCTGCACCGCCTGGGCCATGCCGTTGGAGATGGAGATCACCACCAGGGCCGTGTTGCTGATGATCCCATAGACCACCACGCCCAGGTCGCCCACATAGGCTAAAAGCTGGCGGTTGAACAGGAACGTTACAAAGCCGTTGGAAACCTCCAGGATAAAGCTTGCCAGTCCGTTCCCAAGGATCTCCAGCACCTTTTTAAAGCTCACATTCCAGAGGGGCTTTAAATGGTTCTCCTTTGAAAAGAAATGGCTGCTTAAGATCAGAACGGTCAGGGTCGTGCCCGTTGCCGTGGCCAGCATGGCTCCGCCCATGCCCCATTTCATGATGAAAATAAATACGTAATCCAGGATCACGTTGGTGACGCCGCCGCTGATGACTCCGGCCATGGCCAACTTCGGCGCTCCGTCATTTCTTACGAAAGCCTGTAAAAACGACGACATGACGCACATGGGCGACGCGGTCACCAGTACCCGCCCGTAGGCCACAGCGTGCTCCCTCATGGCCGGGGTAACCCCAAGAAGCCGTAAAAGCGGGTCAAAAAACACATTACAGAGGGTCAGGGTCAGGACCGCAAACACCAGGGCCATCAGGAGGCCGGTGGTAAAATACCCCCTGGCCTCCCGCTCATTTCCCTTTCCTCTGGAAAAGCCGAACAGGACGCTGCCGCCGATGCCGCACATCATGCCAAAGCCGAAAAAGGTGCTGTAAAGGGGCAGCAGAATGTTAAGGGCCGCAATTCCCACAGAACCGATGCCGCGGCCGATCATCATGGTATCCGCCAGGATATAGATGGACGTTACCAGGGTAGCGCTGACCGACGGCACAAGATAGCTTAGGAATACACTGCGGACCGGATCTTCAAGTAAACGGTTCTGTTTCATAATCTCCTCATGCCATATTAAAATTTGTATCCTTATAGCCGGCAATGGTATCCGCCATCTCCCGGCCGTATTCTTTTGCAAAGTCCTCTAAGACTGCGTCGCTGGCCTTTACGCCTTCGTCCCCGAAGATCCCTTCGGAAACCTCTCTCAGGGACCAGAAGGTATGGGCGCAGTGGTACTCGAAGGATCTTACTCCGGGCATATATTTTTCGATCTTCTTTTCCGGAGTGAGCCCGGCGTTCCGGACGATCTGAACGCAGTGGTCGTGGGTGTGGAGGGTCTGGGGCACCTCATACCGGATGTCCGGATTAAAGCCCCGGGAAATGGACGCGTCCAGGACACTGCAATAGGCTTTTCCCGCCTCACCGGCTCCCATTTTCTGGAACTGGGCAAACCACGGACATGAATAAATATTCATGATATAATCGGGATCATAGCCGCCGATCTCCACCCGGTTTGCGGCTCCCATGGCCTTGATCTCCTCTGTATTGACCCACTCGCCGTACCGGCAGTAGTTCTCATAGGTCAGGGGCTTTCCGTCCCGGATGGCTCTCTGGGCCATGCGGCGGCCCCTCTGGCTTCCATAATACTGGATCCCATGGATAAAGGCCTCCCGTCCCCGGTCCCCGAACTGCTCCGTAAGACGGATATAGTACCTGGCCGCCAGAAACGCGTGTGTCATCTCATTAAATCCCATAAAAACTCCCCTTTCTGAACCTTTGTCTACGGTTCCCCTAAAATATCGGAAAGCTCTGCAAACTGGGAAAGCGTCAGCGCCTCGCCCCGGACCGACGCCGGAAGACCCATGCGCGCAATGGCCGCAGCCACCTTTTCCTTGGAAAACGGCAGCTCCGGAGCATTATTTAATCCGTTCTGCAAAGTCTTTCTCCTCTGGTTAAAGGACGCCCGGATCAGCTTAAACATCAGCTTCTCATCCCGGACCGTCACCGGCGGATCCGTGTGCCTTGTGAGCCGGATCACCGCAGAGCCCACATTGGGCCTGGGAATAAAGCAGTTGGGCGGCACGTTGGCCACGATCTCCGGCTTTGCATAATACTGGACCGCCAGAGACAGGGCCCCGTAATCCTTGGAGCCAGGCCCCTCCTTCATCCGGTCGGCCACCTCCTTCTGGACCATGACCGTAATGTTATCAATGGGCACGCCGCTTTCAAACAGCCCCATGATGATGGGCGTAGTAATATAGTACGGAAGATTCGCCACCACCTTAATGGGACGGCCGCCGTTATACCGGTCCGCCAGCTCCCGGATATCCACCTTTAAAATATCCTCGTTGATGATGGTCACGTTGTCCCAGGCCGCCAGGGTCTCCCCCAGGATGGGGATCAGGTTCCGGTCGATCTCCACGGCCACCACCTGCCTGGCATTTTCTGCCAGGTACTGGGTCATGGTGCCGATGCCGGGGCCGATCTCCAGCACACAGTCGTCCTTTGTGACTCCGGCGGCGTTTATGATCTTTTCCAGCACATGGGTATCGATCAGAAAGTTCTGTCCAAATTTTTTCTGGAACATAAATTCATACTTCTGTATGATCTCAATGGTGTTCTTGGGATTTCCCAGATATTCTTTCATATACGATTCTCACTTTTCTTAAAGCCTGTAAAGCCGTCTGGCATTCTCTGCGGTGACGCGGATCACTTCGTCCTTCTCCATGCCCTTAAGCTCTGCCAGGGCCTCTGCCACGTAGGAAAGATACAGAGAGGAATTTCTCTTTCCCCGGTAGGGAACGGGCGTCAGATAGGGACAGTCGGTCTCCAGGACCAGCCGGTCCATGGGCGCGTATTCCGCCACCTCCTTCAGCTTTTTGGCGTTCTTAAAGGTCAGGACACCGCCGATCCCTAAGAAATATCCCATGTCCAGATATTCCCGGGCCTGGTCCGCGCCGTAGGAAAAGCAGTGGATCACGCCGCCGGTGGTCCCTTTGTGCTCCGCTTTTATAATGTCCATGGTGTCCTTTGCCGCGTCCCGGCTGTGGATCACCACAGGAAGCCCCGTGTCCTTTGCGATGGAGAGCTGGCGGACAAACCATTTTTTCTGGGTCTCCCGGTCCGGCTCGTCCCAGTAATAATCCAGGCCGATCTCTCCGATGGCCACGATCTTTTCCGATCCGGAGGCCTTCCGGAGCCAGTCCATGTCTTCCTCGGTCAGATCCTTTGTCTCATTGGGATGGACCCCCAGAGCCCCGTAAAAAAAGGGATATTTTTCCGCCAGGGCCAGGGTGGTCCGGCAGGACTCCATACTGGCGCCGATGTTGCAGACGTTCCCGATCCCTTTCTCCCTGAGGCTCCCGATCAGGCTCTCCCTGTCCTCGTCAAACGCCTCATCGTCGTAATGGGCGTGGGTATCAAAAATGTATTCCATAGATCAGCACTCCTATGAAGTAAATGATGAGCAGATGGGCCGGGTAAAACACATAAGGCAGATATCCCAGCCGCCTTCCTCTGGTTCCATTGTAACGGCTGATGAAGAAAAATGCAATGCATCCGAAGCCGCCCCAGACGATTCCCTCCAGAAGGATCAGCACCGCGCCTCCCGCCAGGCTCTGGGCCTGGAAATTTCCATTATAAAAATACAGAGTCAGGATAAAAAGCACACCCAGTGGGCCATAATCGGAGTTTAAAAGCCCGGCCGCCGCCATGGAAGCAGTTGCTGTAAGGACAATGGCCGCCGTTTTAAGCCACACAGCCCCCGCACGGCCTCCAAAGGCCCCTTCCTCCGGTTCCCAGGTCTGGACGGCCCGGATCCCCTTTAACGCCAGAAGGCTGATGGAAAGGGTCACCAGCGTATTCTGCACCGGATACATCGACCTTCCGCTGCATATAAGGTTAAATGGGATCTCTGAAACCAGGGCCAGAAGGACCATGCGCTTCATATACTTTCCCCAGTCTCCTGTGTGGAAAAAGCCCTGGATCAGAAAAAAACCATAAAGAGGAAAAGCCACCCGCCCCGCAAGGCGCATGGCTGTTCCCACTATATACCAGGCCATAGGGAGGTCCATGCCGCCGCGTTCCATCAAATGGAACGCCAGATGGTCCAGGACCATGGTCCCCATGGCGATCAGCTTAAGGTCTGATGCAGAATACGTCCTCTGCCGGACTAGCATACTTCAGAGCCGGGCTTGATGTCCTTTTCCGGAACCATCAGGGCCAGATTTCCCTCATCGTCCTCGGCGCACAGGATCATGCCCTCAGAAAGCATTCCCGCCAGCTTTGCCGGCTTTAAGTTGGTAACGACCATGACCTTTTTCCCCACCATCTGATCCGGCTTGTACCAGGCCTTGATGCCGCTGACGATCTGTCTTGTCTCAGAGCCGATCTTCACCTGGGAGCAGAGCAGCTTTTTGGACTTGGGCACTTCCTCGCATTTTACGATCTGGCCGATCTGGAATTGGAGCTTTGCAAAGTCATCGTAGGTGATCTCCGGCTTTTTCTCCACATCCACAACGCTTTCCTCCTGAACATTCTCTTCTTCTCCGGCGGCCTTGGCTTCTTCTGCCTTCATGGCTTCCACCTTCTCCTGGACCTCCTTCACGTCCATACGGGCGAACAGGATCTCCGGCTTCTCCGTTACCTTATTTCCATTGGGATACAGTCCGAACTGGTCCATGGCCTCCAGAGTCCTCTTTTCTGTATTGAGCTGGGCCAGGATCTTTTCAGACGTCTCCGGCATAAAGGAGGACAGGAGAGACGCGCCGATGGTGATGGCCTCAGTCAGGTTGTAAAGCACCGTAGCCAGACGGTCCTTCTTCTCCTCATCCTTTGCCAGAGTCCACGGAGTGGTCTCGTCGATATATTTATTGCTGCGGCGGAAGATATTGAAGATCTCTGTGATGGCATCGGCTACGCGCAGCTTCTCCATCTTCTCGTCTGCCTTCTTCACAGCCTCTAAAACAGCGGCCTTTAAGTCATCATCCACGTCCTCGCAGACGTTTTTGTTCTCCACAACGCCGCCGAAATATTTATTGGTCATGGAAACGGTACGGTTCACCAGGTTGCCCAGGATATTGGCCAGATCGGAGTTCATCCGCTCCACCATTAATTCCCAGGAGATCACGCCGTCGTTCTCAAAGGGCATCTCATGGAGTACAAAGTAACGGACTGCGTCCACGCCGAAGAAGTCCACCAGCGTATCGGCGTACAGCACGTTTCCTTTGGACTTGCTCATCTTTCCGTCGCCCTGGAGGAGCCACGGATGGCCGAATACCTGCTTGGGAAGGGGCAGATCCAGGGCCATTAAGAAGATGGGCCAGTAAATGGTATGGAACCGGATGATATCCTTACCGATCAGATGGAGATCTGCCGGCCAGAACTTATTGAATTTTTCATCATGGTTCCCATCGCAGTCATAGCCGATCCCTGTGATATAGTTGGTCAGGGCGTCCAGCCATACATAGGTCACATGCTTCGGATCGAAATCCACCGGGATCCCCCACTTAAAGGAGGTCCTGGATACGCAGAGATCCTGTAAGCCCGGCAGCAGGAAGTTGTTCATCATCTCATTCTTCCTGGATACCGGCTGGATAAATTCCGGATGGCTGTTGATATGGTCGATGAGCTTCTGGGCATATTTGCTCATACGGAAGAAGTAAGCCTCCTCCTTTGCGGGCTGTACCGGACGGCCGCAGTCGGGGCACTTTCCGTCCACCACCTGGGACGGGGTCCAGAAGGACTCGCAGGGAGTACAGTAAAGGCCCTCATAATGGCCCTTATAGATATCGCCTTTTTCGTAGAGCTTCTTAAAGATCTTCTGCACCTGCTTTTCATGGTACTCGTCAGTGGTGCGGATGAATTTATCATAGGATGTGTTCATCAGATCCCAGATATTTTTGATCTCTCCCGCCACATTGTCCACAAACTCCTTGGGCGTCACGCCGGCGTCCTGGGCCTTTAACTCGATCTTCTGGCCGTGCTCGTCGGTTCCGGTCTGGAAATATACGTCATAGCCCTGCTCTCTTTTGTACCGCGCAATGGCGTCTGCCAGCACGATCTCATACGTATTTCCGATATGCGGTTTTCCGGATGTGTAGGCAATGGCCGTGGAAATATAGTACGGCTTCTTACAATTCTTGCACATAAAAAATCCTCCTTTAAGACAAAAAAAGACCCGTCTTCTCTTAAAGACGAGTTCTCCCTCGTGTTACCACTTTAATTCAGAGATCCCTCACAGGATCCCCCTCACCGGCTGCCATAAACAGCCTGACGCGCTAACGGGCGCTTCCGTCGCGGCCTCAACTCTCTGCCCTTTTACCGGCAGCTCCTTCAGCCGCGCAGCTCCGGGACCATCTTCTGCAAAAGCTCCGCTCCCCGCTCGCACCATCCGGGGTCTCTGAAAGCTTCCCTTTTTGCATACTCTTCCCTTCACAGCCTTTTCCCTATTATATCCCTAGTCTATCCTGTTCCAACGGTTTTGTCAAGACTGGGAAAACGCCTGCAGGCAAAAGCAGCGGGCATCTGCGAATACTTTGAAAAAAGACCCAGCGCATACCCCTTCTGTTCCCATCATATATTGGCGGTATACAGCCGGTCTCCGGGCGTTCTTCCCGGCTCTGTCCCGGCTTTTCAAGGAGGTATCGTCATGCGGCCTGAACATGGCTTTTCCCGAAAAAATCCGTACATACTTCTATGGGGGCTCCTGGCCCTGTCCCTGCTTCTCACCTCCTGCGGCCGTCAGAGGATCCGGCAGCCCGGAGAAAGCGGCGCGGCCTTTGAAAACAGCACCGCTCCTGGAAACGGCGCGGCTTCGGAGTCCGGCGGGGCTCCCGGGTGTCCGTCCCAGGAGGACATTTCCGCTGCCCAGGCTGCCTTCGACGCCTTCTGCACCCAGGTCTTCCAGGAGGAGATGGCCCAGGCCGGTACCCTGGACCTCCACTATACGCTGCTGCGGCCGGAAGCCTTCGGGATCTCTCCCGGAGAACCGAGGCTGGGTACCTGCACTTTGGAGGACATGATCCAGTCCGGGGCGGCGGTCCAGGAGCTGGCAGACCGGCTGGCAAACTTCGACCGCTCCCTGCTCACCGAAGACCAGGCCCTGGTGTACGACGCCCTTTCCGAGACCCTCCAGGCCTCCCTCATGGGCCGGGGACTGGAGCTTTATGAGCAGCCCCTGGCTCCCACCATCGGTGTCCAGGCCCAGCTTCCCATTCTCCTGGCAGAATATTCCTTCCACTCCTTAAAGGACGTGGAGGACTACCTGGCCCTTCTGTCCCAGACCGATGCTTATTACGCCCAGATCCTGGAATTTGAAAACCAGAAGGCCGATGCGGGCCTGGGTCCCTCGGATGCCACCATCGACCGGATCCTGGAATCCTGTGAGAGCTACCGGATCGATCCGGACCAGAACTTTCTCACTGAAACCTTTGCCGCCAGGCTGGCGTCCCTGGAACAAGAGGTCCCTCTGACCGCAGAGCAGAAGGCGGACCTCCACTCCCGCCATCTGTCCGCCATACAAGGACATTTCATCCCGGCCTACGAGACCATGATCCAGGGCATGACCGCTCTTAAAGGACGCGGGATCAACGACGGCGGCCTGGCCGGAGCCAAGGACGGGAAGCAGTATTATGAATACCTGGTAAAAACCGGGCCCGGACTCTCCTATACGGTCCCGGAGCTTAAGGAGGCCTTAAAAGCCAGGATCCAAAAGGACTATGAGGCCCTGGGCCGGATCCTCCAGGAGACTCCCGCTGCCGATCTGGAAAACGCCTCCTTTTCCCTGACCGATCCCCAGGCTATCCTTCTGGATCTCCAGGAACAGATGAAGGGGCTTTTCCCGGAGCTTTCCCAATGCGGCTATGAGGTCCGCCAGGTGCCATCCTGTCTGGAGGGTTCCTTAAGCCCCGCCTTTTATCTGACGGCTCCTGTGGACGACAGGGACCAGAACGTCATCTACATCAACGGCGGCTCCACCGACAGCCGGAAGGACCTCTACACCACCCTGGCCCACGAGGGCTTCCCCGGCCATCTCTACCAGACCGTATACAGCCGGACCCACGCGAAAACGCCGCTGTCCGCTCTATTAAGCTGCTCCGGAGCCAACGAGGGCTGGGCCACCTATGTGGAAAATATCGCCTGTACCTTTGACAACGGCCTTTCCAGGGCCGCCGGGGAATACCGGGCCCATATGCGCTCCCTGTCCCTCTGCGTCCATGGCCTGCTGGATATCGGGATCAATTACGACGGCTGGGACGAGGCCAGAGCCGGGGAATTCATCCGCTCCTGCTTCCAGGCCGACGACCAGACGGTCCGGGAGCTGTGGCAGGTGATGATCGATAACCCCGCCAATTATCTGGAGTACTGCGGAGGATATATTGAATACATGGACATGAGAGCGCAGGCGGAGGCCGCCCTGGGAAGCCGTTTTTCTCCCCTGGACTTCCACAAGCTCCTCCTGGATCTGGGGCCTGTGCCCTTTTCTGTAATCCGCCCCCGGTTTATGGCCTGGCTGGAGGAACAGGTCTGACAGGCTGCGGGCCTGTCAGAATTATATTTACTGTCTATACTTTATATAGTATAATATTTACAGACACTAATTTATAATTTCTGTTCAAGGAGGTGTTTTATGGGCAGATCCATCCTTTTTCTGATTTTACTTTTTGTTTTCCATCTCTCTGCCTGCTCCCATAAATCGTCCGCTCCGGTTTCTGCCGATACGATGCCGGACATGGAGGAGCTCCTGGCCTATTCCCAATCCCACTCCCAGGAAGAGTATGAGAAAAAATTAAAGGAGATCCAGGCAGTCATCGACAATACCTCTTATGAGGAGCTCTGCCAGATCTTTACCGATTCCCTGGCTTCCTGGGCGGATACACAGACCGATTATGAGATCACCGATACCTCTATGAAATTTTCTGAAGATCCTCTGCTGATGGATGAGCAGAGGAAGGAAAAGCTGTATAACAACTGGACCGTATCTGTAAATATCCAGCTGGCCGGAGATGAGAAGTCCAAATACGATCTCCCCGATGCAGCCGCCATCTACCGCCAGGCGGCAGATGCACTGCGAAGCACTCCCTACGGGGCCTATAAGCTCCATACCTTAAAGATAACCGCCAGCAGCGACCCCGACCGGATCCTAACCTCGGAGCAGGAAGGCAGCTTCTTTCTGACGGACTCCACCTTTTCCCTTCCCCAGGAGCCAGAAGAGCTGGCGATCCAGAAAGCGGTCCTGGAACAGGTGGAGGCATTCAACCAGGAGTTCTTTTCCGATGAACGCTACCGCGGACAGAATGTGACCTTAAAGCGGTTCGGATCCCCCAGGGATTCCTCCGTTCTTTACCTAAAACTCCCCATCTACGCTCCGCCCTTTGACCAGGACATGGCCGCCTTTGCCGACAGCCTTGAAGCCCGCGGCCAGGAATTTTTCCATGTAATTACGGAAAATAATGAAAATCTGGAATATTTAAAAAAATGTGGGATAACCTCTGTGACTATCCGTTTTGCCACCTCCTGGGACAACCGCCTGGAAGGCCCCGAGCGGTACCGGGAATTTTCCTGGGAGCTTTAAGCCGCGGATCATTTTTTCATTTTCTGATTTCTTATACCGCAATTCTGCGCTATAATGGAAGAAGCAAAAATGTATGGGCGAAGCCCGCAGACCTGTCAGTTTCCATGTAAAGGAGAAATGAATATGAATGAAGTAATGAACGCCATCCTGACCCGGAGAAGCATCCGGAAATTCACCGCAGACCCCATTCCCGCCGAGGTCCTGGAGGACCTTGTAAAGGCCGCCCTCCACGCTCCCAGCGGCATGGGAAAGCAGACCTGGCAGTTTACCGTGGTCACAAACCAGGAGATCATCCATCGTCTCTGCGGCCTCATCGGGACTGAACTGGGCCGGGAAGGCTACGACATGTACGGTCCTGCCGCTGTGATCATCCCCTCCAATGAAAAAGAAAGCCCATGGGGGAAGGAGGACAACGCCTGTGCCATGGAAAATATCTTCCTGGCGGCCCGCTCTTACGGTGTCGGCTCCGTATGGATCAACCAGATGCAGAACATCAACGACCGTCCGGCAGTCCGCGCCCTGTTAAACGAGATCGGCGTTCCCGCAGACCATGTGATCTACGGCGTGGCCGCCCTGGGCTATGCGGATCCCTCCGTACTGGTGGAGCCCAAGGAGCGCACCGGAAAAGTCGTATATGTAAAATAGCGCATAAAACCCCGCCGGGAAACGCTGTAAAGAGGGATTTGAACCTCCCTGTTCTGCGGCGGTCCCGGCGGGGATCTTTATGGGCCCCGGCGGCTCACGCCTGGCCTTTACCATTATGAAGCCGCCAGATAATTTTTTCATTTTCCGATTTCTTATGGCGTAATTCTGCGCTATAATAGAAGAAGCGAAAATGCATGGGAACTGGCCGCGATCCTGTCAGTTTCCATGCAGCCCAGAAAGGAGAAAATCTTATGGAACGAGCAAAGCAGTTAATGGAAATGGTCGCAAAGTATGAATCCCTGATCTACGATACCGCGGACTATATCTGGAAGAACCCGGAGACCGGATACCGGGAGTGGAAGACCTCCGCATATATGGAGGAGCATTTCGAGGCCCTGGGCTACACCCTTACCAAAGCCGGAAACATCCCTGGCTTCTACGCCGATCTGGACACCGGAAGACCCGGACCGAAGATCGCCATCTTAGGAGAGCTGGATTCCTTGATCGTTGGAAATCACCCGGACGCGGATCCCGAGACCCACGCGGTCCATGCCTGCGGCCATAACGCCCAGTGTGCCATCCTTCTGGGAGTTGCCGCCGCCATGAAGGAGCCGGGCGCGCTGGACGGCCTCTGCGGCTCCATCCGTTTCATGGCAGTACCGGCCGAGGAGCTGATCGAGCTAGGCTTCCGGGAGGAATTACGGAAGCAGGGCGTGATCCGGTATTTCGGCGGAAAGGTGGAATTTATTTCCAGAGGCTACTTTGACGGCGTTGACATGGCCATGATGATCCATTCCGGAAAGCTGCCAGAGGGAAAGACCCTGTCCGTCAGCCAGGGCTGCAACGGCTGTATCACCAAGAATATCACCTTCAAGGGCATGGCCTCCCATGCCGGCGGTTCTCCGGAAGCCGGAAAGAATGCGCTCTATGCGGCCACCTGCGGACTGAATGCCGTCAACGCCATCCGCGAGACCTTCGTGGACAGCGAGCACATCCGTTTCCATCCCATCATCACCGAGGGCGGAGCCGCCGTCAACGCCATCCCGGAGACAGCCAGGGTGGAATCCTATGTGCGCGGCGCTTCCTTTGACAGCATCCGTGATTATAATAAAAAGGTAAACCTGGCTCTGGCCGGAGCGGCCGCCTCTCTGGGCTGCAATGTGGAGCTGGACGACCATCCGGGCTACTTCCCCTTAAATAACGATGCCAACATGACGGAGATCCTGACAGAGGCCATGGAATCGGTGACCGGGCCCGGTACTGTGACCCGCGGCTCCTGGGGGACCGGCTGCACCGATATGGGCGATGTTTCCGCCATCATGCCGGCCATCCATCCCCATGCCAGCGGCTCCATCGGCACCGGACACGGCAAGGACTACTATGTGGCCGACAAGAAAGCCGGCTGCCTGTATCCGGCCCAGTGCCTGACCGTGGCTGCCTCCATGTTCCTGGAAAACGACGCCGCCAGGGCAAAAAAGGTCCTCGCCGAGGCGAAGCCTTACTTTAAGTCCAAAGAGGAGTATCTGGCTGCCATTGACAATCTGACCATGGACAAGGACGCTGTCATCTACAACGAGGACGGCACCGTTACCCTGGATTTCTGTCAGAGATAACGCCGGAAATCCAGTCCATTCAAACAGGGGGGCAGGTGCAGCCCATATGAGCTGCATCCGCCCCCTGTTCTTTTCCCTTCCTGTATCTTCAGCCAGATACCGCTTGTCTTTATACAAACAGATATTGGAACAGATTAAAGCTATAACCCACAAAAATGATCCCCACGGTACAGACCGCCGCAAATGTTCCCAGGAGCCGCGGCTTCACTGCCTTTCCCAGCATGACCATGGACGGAAAGCTCAAGGTGGTGACCGCCATCATGAAGCTTAAGATGGTCCCCAACTGGGCGCCCTTGGCCAAAAGCGCCTCTGCCACCGGGATGGTCCCGAAAATATCCGCGTACATGGGGACGCCCACCAGTACGGCCAGAACTACGCCAAAGGGATTTCCGCTTCCCAGGGCAGTCTCGATCCACGCCTCGGGGATCCAGTTGTGGATCACGGCTCCGATCCCCACGCCTGCAAGGATATACGGGAATACCTTTCTGAAGGTGGATTCCACCTGGTCCCTGGCATAGACCAGCCGGTCCCGGACCGTAAGCGCCGGGCCTTCAAGGTCCACCCGGCCCGCCATCCGGATAAATTCCTCCACCTGCGTCTCCATGTGCAGCTTTTCGATCAGCGTTCCCCCAAGGACCGCCACAAAAAGTCCCAGAAGAACGTATACGGCTGCGATCTTCACACCGAAAATACTCGTCAGGAGCACCAGGCTCCCCAGATCCACCATGGGGGAGGAGATCAGGAAGGAAAAGGTCACGCCCAAAGGGAGGCCCGCCCCCGTAAATCCCATGAACAGGGGGATGGAGGAGCAGGAGCAGAACGGGGTCACCGTTCCCAGAAGGGCCGCCGCGATCCTGGCTCCCAGCCCATGGAACCGGCCCAGGATCCTTTTGCTGCGCTCCGGCGGAAAATAGCTCTGGATATAAGAGATCACAAAGATCAGCGTGCATAATAAGATCGTGATCTTAATGATATCATAGATAAAAAAATGTACGCTGCCGCCAAGTCTGGAGGAAATATCGGTTCCCATGGCCGTAAGGCCCGCTCCCACCGCGTCCTTCAGCCATTTCATGCCGAGGATCTGGTCCTGGATCAGGCTCCACAGCCCCTTTCCTGCCTCCATCATTTCTTCAGCAGACGGACGATCTCCGATGTCTTTGCCGTCCGTCCCGCAATCACCAGCTTACCATCGATCATCAGCGACGGCGCCGCCATGACGCCCAGCTTCACGATCTCCATCAGGTCTCCGACCTTTTCCACCACTGCATCGCTGCCAGTCTCCTTTACGGCCTCCATCACATTTTCATACAGCTTATCGCAGTTTTCACATCCCATACCGATCACCTTTATGACCATGTTATCCTCCTTTAATTCTTAAGCTTCATCTCGCTGCCCACATGCTCCTCCCAGGCGGAGAAGATCTTTTTTATGACCATGGGACCGATCTTTGAAATAAACACCAGCTGGGACCGTTCAAAGGCTCCGCACGCTTTATAGTCGATCAGGGAGCCAACCACGTCCACCTGGGTCCAGCCCGTTTCTTCAAGATCACAGAAGCCCTTGATCCGGTGTACATCCGGAGCCACCGCTGCTAAAAATTTGTGGAGCTTTTCTTTTTCCACCTGGCCCTCATATTCCATGAACAGGGACTTGGGCTTTGTTTCCACTGAGTTGGTGGTCTCCTCGTTTTCAGCCCACTGGAAGATCCTCAGATCCTTCTGTAAAAAGGAATGGTCCATTTCCCCATTGACGCTCTCAATGATCTCGCATACCGGATTGATCTCCCGGATCTTTTCTGCCACCTGCTCCATCAGACCCGTATCCGCCAGATCTGTTTTTGTAATAACCGCCAGGTTGCAGTGCTTCAGCTGGCGGAAGGCCGTCTCCTCATCCTTGACCTGCTCCAGGAAGTTCACCGCATCCACAAAGCAGATCACGCCCTTAAAGTCGTATTCCTTTTCCGAAGCGATCCGCGCCGCATCCAGGATCTCCTGGACATTGGAGGGATCTCCCCAGCCGGAGCTTTCCACAAAAAGATAGTCGAAATCCTGCTGGGCCATGTCCGCCAGGGCCTTGACAAAATTTAGCTTCTGGCAGGTGCAGAAAATAGAGCCCCGGTTGATCTCCACCATCTGGATATCGTCATTCCGCAGGATCGTTCCATCGATCCCCAGCTTCCCGAATTCGTTCTGGATGACCCCGATCCGGCTGCCCTTCAGTCTCTCCAGAAGCTTTAATAACGCCGTTGTCTTTCCAGAGCCCAGAAAGCCGGTCAGAACGTACAGCTTCGTATTCACAGTTTCCATTTTTTCAATGTCCTCCTTTTTTCTCTCTTCCTTCCCGCAGCCGCAGACCCTTATTCCCGTCTCCGGGACCATCAGCCCCTCCGCCGCTCGGCAGATCTCTCCCACCCTGGCCTTATTCAGGGAATAATGGGTCCATTTTCCCTCCCGCCGCGGAATCACAAGCCCCGTGTCGGTCAAAAGCTTCATATCGTGGGACAGAGTCGGCTGCGTAATATGAAATTCCTCCAGGATCTTACAGGCGCAGAGCTCGCCTCCTGCCAGCATGTGGACGATCTTCAGCCGCTTGGGATCCGAAAGAGCCTTAAACAGCCTGGCATATTCTGTATAGTCCAAATTTACATATCCCCCTGTCTCTTATACACATCTGACGCTGCCGACGATCGCATAAGTGTAG
>OWIY01000077.1_pt1 | contig 28134 bp, 18 predicted proteins | sample 1732841 | NCBI WGS metagenome assembly OWIY01 (sample SAMN05065760, study PRJEB22554) | human gut metagenome | biome: ENVO:2100002; feature: ENVO:00000062; material: ENVO:00002003 | host: Homo sapiens | place: USA | reverse complement strand
GAAAAATTAAAGTCATTTAAGTTTTTTTAAAGAGAGGGAAGCGCATGGATGATTTAAAAAAACTCACAGAACAACTTTTTGAAATATATATTAATGCCGAATCAATAAATGATTTTGATATAGAAAATTATTTTGATGAAAATGTCAGTCTGATTGGAACTGGGAAACATGAGCTTTTCAGGAATCTGCATGAGTTTTTGGAATCATTTAAATTTGATGTAAAACGAAGAGGTAAAATCAGAATCGAAGTAGAAAATTTACATCAGGAAGAAGAAAGACTTGGTGATGACCATGTTCTTGCACACGGAACAGTAGATTTTACCGGTCTGTTTAAAGATGGTTCTATCTGTTTTAAAATGGAGACAAGATTTACGATTATCTATAAGTGGACGAATGGGAAATGGCTGGTTCAGCATCTGCATCAGTCAACGCCGGATCTGGAGCAGATGGACGGTGAAGAGTTTCCAGTTACCTTGGGAAAGCAGATGCAAAAAACCCGGCAGGCCCTTCATGCATTAGGCACTGCCTATTATCATATCTCAAGGCTGAACTTGAAAACAAAGAAGATCGAACTTGTCAAAAGATCCCGAAAAATGGATTTGGATATTAAAGATAATACTGCAGATTGGGATCCTCAGTTCGAGATTATCGAAGATATTATAGCAGAGCCATTTGTACAGAAGTATATAGATTTTTTTGATATACAAACCATGGCAGCACGCCTTCATAATAAAGAATCTATGTCTTCTGAATTCAAAAAGAAGAATGGAGCATGGTTTCTATCCATGATTGTTCCGCAGAGTTATGGTAAAAATGGAAATGTTACATCTGTGCTGATTGCCAATCGAGATGTGACAGATGAAAAAATGCGGGAATTAAGACAAGAGGAAGAATTGCGGGAAGCTAAATTAAAAGCAGAATGTGCAAATAAAGCAAAATCATCATTTTTGTTCAATATGTCCCATGATATCAGAACTCCTATGAATGCAATCATTGGTTATGCAGAACTGGCGTCCAGACATTTGCAGGAAACAGATAAACTTGGCAGATATATTGAAGATATTCAAATATGCGGAAAAGAACTTTTGTCGATGCTTGGCAATGTTCTGGATCTTGCAAGAATTGAAAATAATAAGGTTGAAATGGAATACACTGTTTCGAATGTCCATGAGTGCTTTGAAAATTGTATTATTATGTTCCGACAGCAGGCAGAAAGTAAAAATCAGACTCTTTCTCTGACAGAACAGATCATGTACCCGTATGTATATATGGATGCACCGCACCTGTCAGAAGTCTGTCTCAATATTATAAGCAATGCAATAAAGTATACAAATACAGGAGGTGCTATATCCTGTAATGTTGTACAGAAATCCTGTGAAAAAGAAGACTGGTGCAATATGATCATTAGCATTACCGATAATGGAATTGGTATGTCTGAAGAATTCCAAAAGCGTATTTTTGAAACTTTTGAAAGAGAACGTAACACTACATCCAGTCATATTGAGGGCAGCGGCATCGGAATGGGCATTACGAAAAAGCTTGTAGAGCTCATGGATGGCACAATAGAAGTGAAAAGTAAGCAGGGTGAAGGTTCCACATTTACAGTAACTATTCCTTGCAGAAAAGCGTCAGAAGACGATTCTCTGGTGAAGAAAAACAGTAATTTGAGCAATAAGAATTGTTTGAATGGTGTTCGGATCTTACTGGTCGAAGATAATGAGATCAACACTGAAATCGCAACGGAATTATTGACGGAAGAAGGATGTATTGTTGAGACTGCCAATGATGGTGTTGCATGTATTGATATGATTGAAAAGGCTGATGCTGATTATTACAAGATGATCCTTATGGATATCCAGATGCCGGTTATGAATGGATATGATGCTACATTAGCTATCCGAAAGATGAAGGATACGAAAAAAGCCAGGATCCCAATTATTGCGATGACTGCCAATGCTTTCGCGGAAGATGCACAAAAGGTTCTTTCTGTCGGAATGAATGCTCATGTTGCAAAGCCTGTTGATATGAACATTCTTGTTCCGATCATGATGAAATATTTATAATACCAAAAAAAGATTCGTCGGCAAATCAGTCGAAAGGCTGAGACGCAAAGCTATAGGGTCTGTAAAATGACAGCCAGCTGCAATGTTTAAGGTGCATTGTCTGGAAAGGCAGTGCATTTTTTAGATTTGTGACGTGTAATAACCTGGTGATTTGAGGAGAAAAGAACAATGGATAAAAGTAGAAAAAAATCAGCCGTACTATTTGCGTGTATATTTTTGACTTTAGGAATGTGGATGGTGTTATCAGTACATTGCCGGGCCGCTGAAAAGAAAAATGATGAAAAACAGTCACAGATCATCCGTATCGGATCCTTTGAAGATACCTTTGATTATATCGATGAAAACGGTGTCAGACGTGGATATGGATACGAACTCCTGCAGGCTCTGGCAGGCTATACCGGATGGGAATTTGAGTACGTGAAATGTGACTGGTCCAACTGCTTCGATAAGCTTGAAAATGGTGAGATTGATGTCATGGGCGATATCTCTTACACCGATGAACGTGCACAAAGGATGCTTTTTTCAGATGAAGCAATGGGTGAAGAAAAATATATCCTTTATGCTGATTTGTCAAACATGGATACTGGAACGTCTGATTTCAAATTTATGGACGGGAAACGTGTAGGTGTGCTCATGGATACGGAACCGGAGATTATGCTGACAGAATGGGAAAATAAGAATGGCATACATACAGAGCATGTAAATGTGAATAATAATGATGATGTCGAAAAGAAATTAGCGAATCATGAGATTGATGCTTTTGTATCTCTGGAGGAATCCATCTGGTCTGAACAGGGAATATCATCTGTTACCACGATTGGCAAATCAGGCATATATTTTGCAATAAATAAAGAGCGCAGCGATATCAAGGCGGAGCTGGACTGGGCAATGCACAAGCTAGATCAAGATAGTCCCTTTTTCAAAGCAGATTTGTATAAGAAGTATTTTACGCTTGATTATAGTCAGGTTCTTACAGGTGAAGAAAAGTCCTGGGTGGAAGAACATGGTAACATCCGGATCGGATTTCTGAGCAACGATCCGGCGGTATTTTCCCTGGACGAAGAAACTGGAAAACTTACCGGAATGCTGGCAGAATATGTATCCTATGCCAAAGACTGTCTGGGAAATCAGATACTGGAATTTAATATACAGGAATACAATGATTATGACGAAATGATTCAGGCATTACAAGAGCGTGAGATTGACATGATTTTTTATGTCGGCAGAAATCCCGGTTTTGCAGAAGAAAAAGGATATGCACTTACAAACACAGCCTGGACTTACAGTCTGATGGCGGTAACTGATGAAGAAAATTTTGATGAGCATAATACGTATACAGTAGCTGTGCCAAAGGAAAAAGAAGCCTTAAAACAGCATATTGCTTTCAGTTATCCACAATGGAAGCTGGTAGATTGTGATTCGCTTGATGATGCGGCAGATATGGTCTTGAATGAAAAGGCAGACTGTTTCCTCATGGGAGCAAGCCAGGCGTTGATATATGATAACAGTCGAAATTTCAAGAGTGTTCCACTTACAAAAACAATGGAGGCATGCTTTGCAGTAAGAGGTGGAGAGGATAGCCTTTTATCAATACTGAATAAAACCTTAAAGACCATGCCGTCTGACATGCTTACAAGTGCACTTGCTATCTATGACAGTACGGCAGATAAGGTAAAATTTTCTGACTTTGTAAAAGACAATGTACTTGCTTTTTTTCTCATCACAGGATTCTCTGCACTCAGCATCATTGTTATTATCCTCATGCTTTTACGAAAGGCAAGAAAAGCAGAAGCTGTCGCAAAGCTTGCAGCAAATGATACAAAAAAACTAAATGAAAAACTTGAGATTGCTCTGAAAAAAGCAGAGGATGCCAGTCTCGCAAAGACTCGTTTTCTTAACAATATGTCACATGACATCCGTACACCTATGAATGTAATTCTGGGCTATGCACAGCTTATGGAGAATGAACTGAAAGGAAAAGACGTGCCTGAAACGTTAGAACATCTGGAAAAACTACAGCAGTCAGGAAATCTTCTCCTGTCGATCATAAATAATGTACTTGATATGGCTCGGATTGAGAGCGGAAAGATGGAGCTTGATGAGAATTACTGCCGGATTGATGATGTCAGGAAATCCTTGTTTGCAGTATTTGATGAGAAAGCAAGGAAAAAGGATATAGCGCTTCATTACACGATGAATGTAGAACATGAGCATGTATTGACAGATGTTACCAAGGTAAAAGAAATTTTGGTCAATATCCTAAGTAATGCTATAAAATATACTCCGTCCGGTGGTTCTGTCATGATGAGCGTAGATGAATTACCATGCGATGAGCCCGGGTACATGATCGTGAGGAACAGAGTGAGTGATACAGGAATTGGCATGAGTCAGGATTATATGACGAAGATTTTCGACGCATTCACACGTGAACAGAACACTACAAAGAGCAAAATCGCAGGAACCGGACTGGGAATGTCGATAGTCCGGAAATATGTTGATCTGCTTGGTGGAACAATAGATGTAGAGAGTGAACTTGGAAAAGGCAGCACCTTTACAGTTACACTTAAACATAAGATAGCAGATGAAAGCTATTATGTAAAAAAACATATTGAAGAGTCTGGAACAGGTAGCGAAATCCTTGAAGGCAGGAATATCCTTCTGGCAGAGGATAATGATCTGAATGCAGAGATTGCAGAAGCAATCCTTGGGTGTGCCGGCCTTAAAACGGAACGTGTGGAGGATGGCATTCAATGTGTAAACATGATAGAAAAGATGCCGGCAGGCACATATGATATGATCCTCATGGATATCCAGATGCCGAAAATGAACGGTTATAAAGCAACACAGGCAATCAGACGCCTGCCGGATAAGGAGAAAGCATGTATACCTATCATTGCAATGACAGCAAATGCATTTGAAGAAGATAAGAGAGATGCTATTGCAGCCGGGATGAATGGTCATATCGCAAAGCCAATTCAGCTTGATAAACTGCTGTCGATGTTAGCGGAAGTAATAAGGCAACAAGAAAATTGCTAATTACATGGCACGGGAGAAAGAAGGCAGATAAGGAATTATAGATGCAGAGGAACGACAGAAGCTCCATCCTCAAGGCTGCCGCCTAAGATTTACCTTTTTCACCGAAGTAGCCGGATGCGATGAGGACGGAAGATTGTGGGGTTTATTTTTCAGTGCCGTAGAAGCTTTTGAGTTTGTCCATGCGTGCACTCATGTTGGTGAAGAGCAGATCGAGGATCGTGATTGCGGCCATGGATTCTACGACTACGACGGCGCGTGGGACGATGACCGGGTCGTGACGTCCTTTGATGATCATTTCGGTGTTTTCTCCATCTTTGGTGACGGTGGACTGTGGCTGTGAAATGGACGGAGTCGGCTTTACTGCCGCGCGGAAGATGATCTTGCTTCCGTCACTCATACCGCCGAGGACACCGCCTGCATGGTTGGTGTCTTTGGTGATCCTTCCATCGTTTGTATGGAAGGAGTCATTGTTGATACTTCCTTTTGCATCTGCAGCTTTAAAGCCGTCACCGATCTCAAAGCCTTTGACTGCTCCGATGGACAGCATTGCTTTGGCAAGATTGGCGTCCAGTTTTTCAAATACGGTATCACCGATTCCGACCGGCATACCGGTAACAACACATTCAATGATACCCCCAGAGGAATCCTGATTTTTAATACATTCTTCCAGATAGGCAGATGCTTTTTTTGCATATGCGTTGTTTGGCATATAAATCGGGTTCTGGAAAATCTCTTCCGGATGGTATTCATTTTCAGGAACAGATACAGGACCGATTGCTTTCGTATAAGCATGTACTTCAATGCCAAGTTCTTTCAAAATCTTAGCAGCAACTGCACCAGCTGCAACTCTGGCAGTAGTTTCTCTTCCGGAAGAGCGTCCCCCTCCTCTGTAATCACGGAAACCATACTTTTCATCAAATGTATAATCTGCGTGTCCCGGTCGGTATGTGTTCATAATATTTCCGTAATCACGGGAACGCTGATCCTGGTTCTGTACGAGAATTGAAATCGGAGTTCCGGTTGTCCGACCTTCAAATACGCCGGACCAGATCTGTGCCATATCACTTTCCTTACGCCCGGTTGTAAACTGGCTTTGTCCGGGTTTTCTTCTATCCAGATAAATCTGGATATCCTCCTCTGAAAGCGAAAGCCCTGCCGGACACCCGTCGATCACAACACCGATCCCTTTCCCATGGGATTCCCCCCATGTAGAAATCTGAAACAATCTTCCATAAATGGATCCTGCCATAAATATATACCATCCTTTCTGTAAGCTTTTATCTATAAAGAATTAATTTGTGAATCAGTCAAAACAAAAAACGAACAATTCTTCGACTTTCTATTATATTCATATGAATCCACACCTGATTTGAGTCATAAAAAGAATCATTCCAACGCAAATCATTTATTTCCCCCAATTACCTCATTATTATAATAGAAGATTCCTATCCCAACAAGTGATAAAAATATGAAAGTTAAAGTTATGTATTGTATTTCCACACCCCTTCGTATTATAATGACTACATATTGAGTGAAAAAAGGAAGTCAATAGTATAAATGAGTGAAAAGAGTATGAATGAAAAAAACGAAAGAAATCTTGACAGCACAGTAGATGAAATCATGGAAGAGATCAGAGAGCAGACTGTAAGTGAGGTGAAGGACATCAATGAAAAAGAACAGAAAAGCGAAGAAAGACCGCGGAAAAAGAAAGTCACTAAAACAAAACGTCCTTCAGGCCATCACGTATCTGGCGATGGTGTGGATCATAAAGCAGCCTCAGGCGAAGATCGACCGGTTAAGAAAAAGGCTCTGCGCCGGAAAAAGAAAGTAGTTCGTGAAGAGACCGGGCTTCTGGATCTGGATGGAGCAGAAGAATGGCGGGATGAAGAAGAGACAGCAGTACCACCAGTTATTAAAAGTGCAGATATTTTAAGCAGTGGAGATGCAGAAGCATTCAATCCGGATGAGGAAGAGATTTTTGATGATTCTTTCTTTGATGAAGAAGAGGAAAAACCACGCAGAAGAGCTAAACGGGAGAAAAAGCAGGGTTCTGAAAAGTCCGGTAAAGTGGTTAAAATTGTAGTTGGCGCTGTGGTTGGAGTGGCAGCGGTTGTTTACCTTGGATTTTCCGTATATTTCATGAATCATTTCTATTTTAATACGAAGATCAATGGTGTGAACTTTTCCGGAAAATCAGTTTCTGCAGTAGAATCATATATGAAGAGTCAGGTAGATGGATATGTTCTGACGATGAAAGAATCAGATGGAACAGAAGAGAAGATTGCCGGAACAGATATTTCTCTTGCGTACAAAGCAGGAGATGAACTGCAGAAGCTCGTAAAAGAGCAGAATGCATTTCTGTGGCCGGTCTGCCTTGGAAAGACACAGACAATTACGGCATCTGTCGGTGTTACATATGACGAAAACCAGCTGGATACCCTGATTAACGGTCTCGAGTGTATGCAGGCAGATCGGCAGGTTGAACCGGTAAATGCACATCCGGAGTATGACGGCAATTCATATGTAGTCAAAGCCGGGGAGACCGGAAGTAAGATTGATACCGAGAATTTCAAAAAGGTAGTGAAAGAATCAATCGAAGGTTTCAAAAGCGAGATTGACATGACCGCTGAAGACTGCTATGTAAAACCAAAATACACAATCAAGTCAGAAGAAGTGAAGAAAGCATGTGACGATATGAATAAGTATCTGAAGGCAAGTATCACTTATACCTTTGGTTCGAATACAGAAGTTGTAGATAAAGATCTGATTTCCCAGTGGGTAACGGTAGATGATAACATGGCAGTTACCTTTAACAGTGATGCAGTTGTGAAATATGTACAGCAGCTGGAGAGTAAGTATGACACTTACCAGACAGCGAGAACATTTACAACCGGAGGCGGCAACAGTGCAACGGTTGAAGGTGGAGACTATGGATGGATCATTGATGAAGCTGCCGAGATTGCAGCCCTTGAAGCGAATATCCGCAACGGAGAGACTGTGACGAGAGAGGCGAATTATTCACAGACTGCAGCAAGTCATGACGGAGCAGACTGGGGAAATACTTATGTTGAAGTCGATCTGACAAACCAGTATATGTATCTTTTTGTAAATGGTGCAATTGTGACACAGGGACCGATCGTTACCGGTAAGCCAAGCAGAGGAGATGCTACACCGCAGGGAGTATATATCCTGAAATACAAAGAAAAAAATACAACCCTTCGTGGACCAAAGAAGGAAGACGGAAGTTACGAATGGGAATCGCCGGTTACTTACTGGATGCCGTTTAACGGTGGAATCGGATTACACGACGCACCGTGGCAGACGAACTTTGGCGGGGACTGGTATCTGGAACATGGGTCACGCGGATGTGTCAACTTACAGTATGATGTTGCAGAGACGGTGTTCAACAATGTAGATTCCGGAACACCGGTTGTATGTCATTACTAAATTTATGGGAGAGGTTAATTTTATGTATGAACTGATAAAAAGGGACGGTCGCGCCAAGCGCGGTCGCTTCCATACTGTACACGGAGTGATCGAGACTCCTGTATTTATGAATGTAGGAACAATTGCAGCGATTAAAGGAGCTGTTTCTACCGCAGATCTTGAAGAAATCGGAACACAGGTGGAACTGTCTAATACTTATCATTTGCATGTGCGTCCGGGGGATCAGGTAGTGAAAAAGCTTGGCGGGCTGCACAAATTTATGGCCTGGGACAAGCCGATTCTTACTGATTCCGGCGGATTCCAGGTGTTTTCTCTTGCCGGACTCAGAAAGATTAAGGAAGAGGGTGTATACTTCAATTCCCATATTGACGGAAGAAAGATTTTTATGGGACCGGAAGAAAGTATGCAGATTCAGTCGAATCTGGCGTCTACGATCGCAATGGCGTTTGATGAATGTCCGTCCAGTGTAGCGGAAAGAAAATATATGCAGGCATCGGTAGAGCGTACAACGAGATGGCTCGCAAGATGTAAAGAAGAGATGGCAAGACTCAATTCTCTTGATGATACGATCAACAAACATCAGATGCTTTTCGGGATCAATCAGGGTGGTGTCTATGAAGACATCCGTATTGAGCATGCACAGCAGATCGCAGAGATGGATCTGGATGGATATGCAGTCGGCGGACTCGCAGTTGGTGAGACACATGAAGAGATGTACCGGATCCTGGATGCAGTAGTTCCATGTTTTCCGGTTGCCAAACCGACCTATCTGATGGGAGTCGGAACGCCGGCGAATATTCTGGAAGCGGTAGACAGAGGCGTGGATTTCTTTGACTGCGTATATCCAAGCCGTAACGGAAGACATGGTCATGTTTATACAAAGCATGGTAAGCTGAATCTGTTCAATGCAAAATTTGAACTGGATGAACGCCCGATCGAAGAAGGCTGTCAGTGCCCGGCCTGCCGCCGTTATTCAAGAGCTTATATCCGTCATCTGCTGAAAGCAAAAGAGATGCTTGGAATGCGGCTTTGCGTTCTCCACAATTTATATTATTATAATCATCTTATGGAAGACATCAGAGGAGCGATCGAAGAGGGAAGATATGCCCGGTTTAAGAAAGAGACACTGGCAAAAATGGAAGAAAAAGAAGATTAGGATAAAAAAATTCTAAAATGTCTTGATGAATGTCCTATTATTGTGTATGATGGTAACAGTGTCTATTTTAGCAGGAGGAAAGAAAAATGAATAATCCAATCGTACTTATTTTATTTTACGTTGTAATTATCGGAGGATTCTGGTGGTTACTGATGAGACCACAGAAAAAGGAACAGAAGAGAGTACAGCTGATGTTATCTGAACTGGCTGTAGGAGATACTGTTCTTACAACAAGCGGTTTTTACGGAGTTGTTATTGATATTACAGATGAAGACGTAATCGTTGAATTCGGAAGCAACAAGAACTGCCGTATCCCGATGCAGAAGTCTGCGATCATGCAGGTCGAAAAGCCGGAGAACAACTAAATCAAATTTTTTGAAAAAAGTTGAAAAAAAGCATTGCATTTTATGTGCAATGCTTTTATAATACAATTATTGGAAACGATACCGATACCGATACCGAAACCGTTACTGTAGAAAGATATGAGGTGCATATTATGAGAACAAGCGGTATATTACTGCCGGTGGCAAGTCTGCCATCAAAATATGGAATAGGTGCTTTTTCGAAAGAAGCATACAAGTTTGTGGATACACTTGAGAAGGCAGGCCAGAGCTACTGGCAGATCCTTCCGTTAGGTCCGACAGGGTATGGAGATTCGCCGTATCAGTCTTTCTCAACTTTTGCAGGAAATCCGTATTTTATAGACCTGGAAAAGCTGATAAAAAAAGGCTGGATTACAGAAGATGAATGTAAGGCATATGACTTTGGTGATAATGCGGGATATGTGGATTATGAAAAGATTTATAACTGCAGGTATGAGATCTTAAGAAAAGCATATGAAAGAAGCCGGATCGCAGATGATGCAGATTTTCAGAAGTTCTGCAAGGAGAATAAAGAATGGCTGGATGATTATGCGCTTTATACGGAGATCAAAGCCGCGAATGATGGGAAAAGCTGGAGTGAATGGGAAGATGAATATCGTCTGAGAGATGAGCTTGCGCTGGAAAAATTCGCCAAAGAGAATCAGGAAGGGATCCTGTTCCAGAAGTTTATGCAGTATGAATTCGCAACACAGTGGGGTGCACTGAAAGCATATGCGAATGAAAAAGGGATTGAGATCATTGGTGATATCCCGATTTATGTAGCGTTTGACAGTGCAGACAGCTGGTCGCATCCGGAACTGTTCCAGTTTGATGAGAACGGACTTCCGACTGGTGTTGCTGGGTGCCCGCCGGATGCATTTAGTGCAACCGGACAGCTTTGGGGTAATCCGCTTTATAAGTGGGAATATCATAAGAAGACCGGATATGCATGGTGGATGAAGAGAATCCGTCATTGTGTAGAGCTTTATGACGTGATCCGAATTGATCATTTCCGTGGATTCGATGAATATTATTCCATTCCATACGGAGATCTGACAGCGGAATTCGGACATTGGGAAAAAGGACCGGGAATGGATATTTTCCGGACAGTAAAAGAGACTCTGGGTGATGTGAAAATTATTGCAGAGGATCTTGGATTCCTGACAGACAGTGTGATCCGGATGGTGGAAGAGTCCGGATATCCGGGAATGAAGGTTCTGGAGTTTGCATTTGATTCCAGAGAGCCTAGCAATTATCTGCCGCATAATTATGATAAGAACTGCGTAGTATACACAGGAACCCATGACAATGAAACGCTGGCAGGATGGTACAGAGAATTAAAAAAAGAAGATAAGAAGTTTGCACTTCGCTATATGGGAAGAAAGAAACTCAGTGTCAATGAAGCAGTATGGGAAATCATCCGTCTTGCGCAGTCGAGCGTGGCGGATACCTGTATCATTCCGATTCAGGATTATCTCTGCCTCGGTAATGAAGCGAGGATCAATCATCCGTCAACCCTTGGCGGCAACTGGATCTGGAGACTTCATAAGGATGAGATTTCAAAAAAACTTGTGAAAAAGATCCGCAGAATGACAGAACTTTATTGCAGGATCCCGGAGAAGACCGAGATGACACTTAAGGTTGAAGATGCAGAGGACTTAGGAGAAGAAAAAAAATAAAATGGGAATGACGATCAAAGATATTGCGAAGAAGTGCGGGGTCGGAGTCAGCACCGTATCCCGTGCGCTGAACAATCATCCGGATATCAATCCTGAGACCAAAAAGATGATTTTAAAGACGGTTGAAGAATCAAATTTTGTGCCGAATAACAGTGCGAGGAATCTGAAACGGACCGATTCGAAATCCATTGCGATTCTGGTAAAGGAGATTGATAATCCATTTTTCGCGACGATGATGCGGGTAATGGAAAAAAAGATCCGCAGACAGAAATATTCCTTTTTTATCCAGCATATGGGAAAGGATCAGGATGAGGTCGATACCGCACTGGAGCTGATCAAAGAAAAAAAGCTCAGAGGGATTATTTTCCTGGGTGGAGATTTCAGGAAGAACAAAGAGCGGATTGCAAAGATAAAGGTTCCATTTGTTGTTAGTACGGCAGCATTTGATAAACTGCCGGAGAAATGTATCGCATCCTATGTATCAATTGATGACCGTGCGGAAAGCCGTAAGATCGTAGATCATCTGTGCGAGACCGGACATAAAAAGATTGCAATCCTTGCCTCAGATAAGAAAGATGAGAACATCGGAAAACTCAGACTGGAAGGTTACAGGGAAGCACTGAAAGCACATGGTCTGGAAGTGGATGAGGAAAGAATCTGTTATCTGGATGAAGAAGATACCACATATTCGATGGAAAACGGATATCGGATGATGAAAAAACTGCTGAAAAAAGAAACAGAATTTACCGCAGTATTTGCAATTTCCGATCTGATGGTGATTGGTGCATGCAAGGCGCTTCTGGAAGAGGGAAAAAGGATTCCGGAAGATGTGGCCGTTGCGGGATTTGACGGACTTGACTATACCGGATTTTATCAGCCGGCGATCACTACGATGGCGCAGCCGGTCGAAGAGATCGCGAGACAGTCCGTCGGGATTCTGTTTGACATGATAGAAACAAAGAAAAGCCAGGAAGGGAAATATCTTCCGGCAACACTGAAAGAAAGAGAATCAACTACAGGAGGTAGAAGAACATGGAAGCAAGACTGACAGAGATTTTACAGGAGAAATTCCAGACAGGACTTGAACAGGCAACGAATGAACAGGTATATTATGCGCTGCTTACACTGACAAAGGAACGGATCAAAGAAGGACCGAAGAACGAAGGAAAGAGAAAACTCTATTATATTTCCGCAGAGTTCCTGATCGGAAAGCTTTTATCCAACAACCTGATCAACCTTGGAATTTATGATGAGACAGCAGAGGTGCTGAAAAAGCACGGGAAAAATCTTGCAGAGATCGAAGAAGTTGAACCGGAACCGTCTCTTGGAAATGGTGGACTTGGACGATTGGCAGCCTGCTTCCTGGATTCCATTGCAACACTCGGACTTCCGGGAGACGGAATCGGGCTGAACTATCATATGGGTCTGTTCAAACAGGTATTTACCGACCACAAACAGGATGAACAGAAGAATCCGTGGATTGAAAAAGACAGCTGGCTCAATGATACCGGTATTTCATTTGAAGTCCCGTTCAAGGATTTCAGTCTTCGTTCCCATCTGTATGATATTGATGTAACCGGATATGAAGGCGGAAGCAACAAACTTCATCTTTTTGATGTAGAGACGGTAAATGATGCAATCGTTGGAAACGGAATCAATTTTGATAAGAACGATATCCGTGAGAACCTGACGCTGTTCCTCTATCCGGATGACAGCGACAAGGCAGGAAATCTGCTCCGTATTTATCAGCAGTATTTTATGGTTTCCAATGCAGCACAGTACATCATCCGCGAGTGTGAAGAAAAGGGATATGATCTCAGAAAGCTTCATGAGCATGTGGCGATCCAGATCAATGATACACATCCTTCTATGGTTATTCCGGAGCTGATCCGTCTTCTTGTTCAGAAACAGATCGACTTCAATGAGGCGATTGAGATCGTACAGAAGACCTGCGCGTATACCAATCACACCATCCTCGCAGAAGCACTGGAAAAATGGCCGGTTGATTATCTGGAGCAGGTTGCACCACAGATCGTTCCGATCATCCGTGATCTGGATGCAAGAATTAAGGGAAGATATAAAGATCCGAGAGTCTATATTATCGATGACCAGAATCGTGTACACATGGCTCATATGGACATCCATTATGGATACAGTGTCAACGGAGTTGCTTATCTTCATACAGAAATCCTGAAAAATGAAGAACTGAAACCGTTCTACGACATTTACCCACAGAAATTCAACAACAAGACCAATGGTATTACGTTCAGAAGATGGCTGCTGCACTGCAACCATGAACTGACTGCATGGCTGGATGAGAAGATCGGACCGGATTACCGAAAAGATGCAACAAAGCTTGAAAAACTGCTTGATCATGCAAATGATGAGGAAACCTTAAAGAGTCTTCTTGGGGTAAAACAGAAAAAGAAAGAGGATCTGGCAGCTTACTTAAAAGAAACACAGGGACTGGAGATCAATCCAAATTCAATTTTTGATATTCAGGTAAAACGTCTGCATGAATACAAGCGTCAGCAGATGAATGCATTATATGTGATCTATAAATATCTGGAGATCAAGAGCGGAAAGAAACCGGAGACTCCGATCACGGTAATCTTTGGAGCAAAGGCTGCACCGGCTTATGTTATTGCAAAGGATATCATTCATCTGATCCTCTGCCTGCAGGAGCTGATTGATAACGATCCGGAAGTTGCACCGTATCTGAAAGTGGTTATGGTAGAAAACTACAACGTGACACTGGCAGAAAAGCTGATTCCGTCCTGTGATATTTCTGAACAGATTTCTCTTGCATCCAAAGAAGCAAGTGGAACAGGTAACATGAAATTCATGCTGAACGGGGCTGTGACAATGGGAACAGAAGATGGAGCCAACGTAGAAATCCATCAGTTTGTAGGAGATGAAAATATCTACATCTTTGGAGAATCCAGTGAACAGGTTATCGAGCATTACCGCAAGATGGATTATAATGCAGTTGATTACTATATCAATGATGAAGAGATCCGCAGACTGGTAGACTTTATCATCAGCCCGGAACTTCTCCGTATCGGAGATAAATACCTGCTTCTTGAACTGCATGCAGAACTGATCCGTAAAGACTGGTTCATGACACTTCTTGATGTGAAAGATTATATCCAGAAGAAAGAACAGGCTTACGCAGATTATGAAGATCGCATGGCATGGGCAAAGAAGATGGTTGTGAATATCGCGAAAGCAGGATATTTCTCATCTGACAGAACCATTGCTGAATACAACAGAGACATCTGGCATCTGTAAAATGTATATGTAAAAAACAGAAGTCTGTCCTGAAAAAACAGAGACAGACTTCTGTTTTTTTGTGCAAAAGTGTATTTTTATACGGTTTCTGCGGGAACTTCCTGTATTTCCCTTATTGCGGGAAAAGAGAAGGATATGCTATGATAAGAAGAAATATTGCTGTCTGTTTTCCGGATATGGAAAAGTTTTGGGGAAGATCCGGGGAGCAATAGAAGCAGATGAGAGGTGGATATATGGAAAAAAGAAGAAAAAGTGCATCACTTTTGCCGGTCGGTGTATTTCTGGTATTTTATCTGGGACTGGGTATTTTATTTGAATACATAATGAAAATTCCAATGGGGTTTTATAATGTACCGATCGTAGTGGCGTTTCTGGCGGCGCTCCTGGTTGCGTGTCTGCAGAACAGAAAGGTTGGCTTTGATGAGAAGCTGGAGATCATGGGACGGGGAATCGGAGATAAGAATATTATCACAATGCTGCTGATTTTCCTGACGGCGGGAACTTTTGTGGGAGTGGTTGGAAGAAGCAGTGCAGAGAGTGTGGCGTATTTTATGCTATCGATCATCCCGGCACGGTTTGCGGTTGCCGTCCTGTTTATGGTTGCATGTTTTGTTTCAACAGCAATGGGAACTTCGGTTGGGACGATCACCCTTCTGACTCCGATTGCGGCGGCAGTTTCGCAGACATCCGGTTTTTCCCTGGCACTTTGCGTGGCGTCGGTGATGGGAGGTTCCATGTTCGGGGACAATCTTTCTTTCATATCAGATACAACAATTGCTGCCTGCAACGGGCAGGGATGCGAGATGAAAGATAAATTCCGGGAAAATTTCCGGATCGCACTTCCGGCGGCGATCGTATCGTTGGTTCTGATCCTGATCAGCTCTTTCCGGGCAGAGATCGGAACGGCAGTTACGCACGAATACAATCTGACGCAGATCATTCCGTATGTGCTGGTGCTGATCGGCGGGATCGCAGGGTTCAATGTCTTCCTGGTACTTCTGACGGGAATTGTGTCCGGTGCGGTGATCATGCTCGCAATGGGGCAGGTAACACCGTATGAAATGCTTGCTGCCATGGGATCTGGTGTGTCCGGGATGTTTGAAACCTGTATGGTGGCGGTGCTGGTTGCTGCAATGTGTGCGCTGATCCGGGAAAATGGTGGCTTTGATGTATTGCTGGATGTGATCCACCGTGTCTTTAAGGGAACGAAAAGTGGTCAGCTGGGTGTTGGTATTTTGGTAGCGCTCCTGGATGTGGCAACAGCGAACAATACCGTAGCAATTGTGATGGCCAATCCAATTGCAAAGGAAATGGCAGACGATTATCAGATCACACCGAGAAAGACGGCCTCCCTTCTGGATACTTTTTCCTGTATTTCGCAGGGAGTGATCCCGTATGGCGCGCAGATGCTTGTGGCAATTTCGGCAGTGCATGAGCTTGGCGGTGAGATTTCTGCATTTCAGATCATTCCGAAGCTTTTTTATCCGGGAATGCTGTTTGTCAGTTCGCTGATCTTTATCTTTGTGATTCCACAGAAAACGGGAAAATAAAACAGAGTTCGCTCTGATTTTTATACTTTTACAGATTAAAGGGTTGAAACCTGACAAAAAATACGGTATTATAGTGTTTAACAGATTTTTGGAACGAAAAATGGTGCCAAAATCACAGATACATAGAAGGGAATGACAAAGATGAGCCTGAAAATCGGAGTAATTAAAGGTGACGGAATCGGTCCGGAGATTGTAACGGAAGCGATGAAAGTTCTTGATAAAGCAGGAGAGGTATACGGATTTGACTGTTCTTATGAACAGCTGCTTCTTGGGGGAGCATCCATTGATGTACATGGAGTCCCGCTTACAGATGAGACGGTAGCAAAAGCAAAAGCATGTGATGCCGTACTGATGGGATCCATTGGAGGAGATGCAAAGACTTCCCCGTGGTATAAGCTGGAACCGTCAAAGAGACCGGAGGCAGGTCTTTTGAAGATCAGAAAAGAACTGAACCTGTTCGCTAATCTGCGTCCGGCAGTTTTGTATAATGAACTGAAGGGTGCATGCCCTCTGAAAGAAGAGATTACAGAAGGCGGATTTGATCTGATGATCATGCGTGAACTGACAGGCGGTCTTTATTTTGGAGAGAGAAAGACAGAAGAAGTGGATGGTGTGATGACTGCATTCGATTCACTTACCTATAATGAGGATGAGATCCGCCGGATTGCAATCCGCGCGTTTGACATCGCAATGAAGAGAAGAAAGAAAGTGACAAGCGTCGATAAGGCGAATGTACTGGATTCTTCAAGACTCTGGAGAAAAGTAGTAGAAGAGGTTGCGAAAGATTATCCGGAAGTTACACTGGAGCATATGCTGGTAGACAACTGTGCAATGCAGCTTGTAAGAGATCCGAAGCAGTTTGATGTCATTCTTACAGAGAATATGTTCGGAGACATTCTTTCTGATGAAGCAAGTATGGTAACCGGATCAATCGGAATGCTGGCAAGTGCAAGCCTGAATGAGACTAAGTTCGGACTGTATGAACCAAGTGGCGGCTCGGCACCGGATATAGCAGGACAGGGAATTGCAAACCCGATAGCAACAATTCTTTCAGCAGCAATGATGCTTCGTTTCAGCCTGGACCAGGATAAAGCAGCAGATGCGATTGAAGCAGCTGTTTCCCAGGTATTAAAAGATGGATACAGAACCGGAGATATTATGTCAGACGGATGTACAAAGGTTGGAACAGCCCGGATGGGAGATCTGATCTGCGAAAGAATTCGATAGTCAAGGATTTGGAAAGATACAGTTCCGTACTGCTATGGGGAAAGAGAAGCAGGACGGAACTGTAATAGAATAGAGACAAAATTTACAGGAGGATCATAAAATCATGAGAAGTGATAATGTAAAAACAGGTATGCAGCAGGCGCCGCACAGATCATTGTTCAATGCGCTTGGTCTTACAAAAGAAGAACTGGAGAGACCGCTTGTCGGAATCGTATGTTCTTATAACGAAATCGTTCCGGGACATATGAACCTGGATAAAATTGCAAATGCAGTAAAGATGGGAGTTGCCATGGCAGGCGGAACACCGATCATGTTCCCGGCAATCGCAGTCTGTGACGGTATTGCAATGGGACACATCGGTATGAAGTATTCTCTGGTAACAAGAGATCTGATCGCAGATTCGACAGAAGCAATGGCAATGGCACATCAGTTTGACGCCCTTGTTATGATCCCGAACTGTGATAAGAACGTACCTGGACTTTTGATGGCAGCAGCCCGTATTAATGTACCTACAGTGTTCGTCAGTGGCGGACCAATGCTTGCGGGACATGTAAAAGGACAGAAGAGAAGTCTTTCCAGCATGTTCGAGGCAGTTGGATCCTACGCAGCAGGAACAATGGACGAATGTGATGTATGTGAATTTGAAAATAAAGTATGTCCTACCTGTGGATCCTGCTCCGGAATGTATACAGCCAACAGTATGAACTGTCTGACAGAAGTACTTGGTATGGGACTTCAGGGGAATGGAACAATTCCGGCTGTATATTCAGAAAGAATCCGTCTTGCAAAACATGCAGGTATGCAGGTAATGGAAATGTACAGAAGAAATATCCGTCCGAGAGACATTATGACAAAAGAAGCCATCTTAAATGCTCTGACTGTTGATATGGCACTTGGATGCTCAACTAACAGTATGCTTCACCTTCCGGCGATCGCACATGAGATCGGTATGGATTTTGAAATTGATTTTGCAAACGGAATCAGCGAAAAGACTCCGAACCTCTGTCATCTTGCACCGGCAGGTCCTACATATATGGAAGACCTGAATGAAGCAGGTGGTGTATATGCTGTTATGAACGAGCTGAATAAGAAAGGTCTTCTGTACACAGACTGCATGACAGTAACCGGAAAGACAGTTGGAGAAAATATCGCAGGATGCGAAAATAAAAATCCGGAAGTAATCCGTCCGATCGACAATCCATACAGCCAGACTGGTGGACTTGCAGTCCTCAAAGGTAATATCGCACCGGATGGCAGTGTTGTAAAACGTTCTGCAGTTGTACCGGAAATGCTGGTACATGAAGGACCTGCAAGAGTATTTGAATGTGAAGATGATGCGATCAAGGCAATCAAAGGCGGAGATATCCATCCGGGAGATGTTGTAGTTATCCGTTACGTCGGACCAAAGGGTGGTCCTGGTATGCCGGAAATGCTGAATCCGACTTCTGCGATCGCAGGTATGGGACTTGGTTCATCGGTAGCACTTATTACAGACGGCCGTTTCAGCGGTGCATCCCGTGGAGCTTCTATCGGACACGTATCACCGGAAGCAGCAGTCGGCGGACCGGTAGCACTGATCGAGGAAGGCGATATCATCGAGATCGATATCCCGAACCTGAAATTAAATGCAAGAATTTCAGATGAAGAACTTGCAAGAAGAAAAGAAAAATGGCAGCCAAGAGATCCTGAAGTTACAACAGGATATCTTGCAAGATATGCAGCAATGGTAACTTCAGGAAACCGTGGAGCAGTTCTGGAAGTTCCACACAAATAAAGTAAAATCTGGACAAGGGGAATGTACAATGCAATTAAATGGTGCAGAGATACTGATAGAGTGTTTAAAAGAGCAGGGCGTGGATACCGTATTCGGATATCCGGGCGGCGCAATTTTAAATGTATATGATGAATTATATAAGCATAGTAATGAAATCAGACATATCCTTACATCGCATGAGCAGGGAGCTTCTCATGCGGCAGACGGATATGCGCGTGCCACTGGTAAAGTTGGGGTGTGTTTTGCAACCAGTGGACCTGGAGCAACAAATCTCGTAACAGGAATCGCGACCGCATTTATGGATTCTATTCCGATCGTTGCGATCACCTGTAATGTAGGGGTACCGCTTCTTGGAAAAGACAGTTTTCAGGAAATTGACATTACCGGTATTACGATGCCGATCACAAAGTATAATTTTATTGTGAAGAATGTCAATGATCTTGCAAAGACGATCCGCAAGGCGTTTGAGATCGCACAGTCCGGAAGACCGGGACCGGTGCTGATCGATATACCGAAAGATGTGACAGGCAATAAAGCAGAGTATGAGCCTGTCAAAATCCAGCCAATCGTAAAATACAAAAAAGAAATCTGCATGGAAGATATTAACAAGGCAGTAGAGATGATCGAAGAAGCAAAGCGTCCGTTCGTATTCGTCGGAGGCGGAGCTATATTATCTGATGCAAGTGAAGAACTCCGTGCATTCGTAGACAAGGTACAGTGTCCGGTATGTGACTCCCTGATGGGAAAAGGTGCATTTCCGGGAACTGATGAACTTTATACAGGAATGCTTGGTATGCATGGTACCAAGACATCGAACTTTGGAGTCAGTGAATGCGATCTTCTGATCGTAGTCGGTGCAAGATTCTCCGACCGTGTCACAGGTAATCCAAATAAATTTGCAAGTAATGCAAAGATTCTCCAGTTTGATATTGATGTGGCAGAGATGAACAAGAATGTCATCATTGATGAAGGTGTGGTTGGAGATATCAAAGAAGTGCTTGCGGCAGTTAATGAAAAACTGTCACAGCAGGAACACACCGAATGGATCAAAAAGATCCAGGAATATAAAGCGAAATACCCGCTTACCTATCATCCGGAAAGTCTGACCGGTCCGTATGTGATCGAAGAGATTTACAAACAGACAGAAGGTGATGCTATCATCGTCACAGAAGTTGGACAACATCAGATGTGGGCAGCGCAGTATTATAAATTCACAAAACCGAGAACACTGCTTACATCAGGTGGTCTTGGAACCATGGGATACGGTCTTGGAGCCGCAATCGGAGCCAAGATGGGCAGACCGGAGAAGACGGTAGTCAATATAGCCGGAGACGGATGCTTCCGTATGAATATGAATGAAGTTGCAACAGCGGCGCGTTATAACATTCCAATTATCCAGGTTGTAGTGAACAACCATGTGCTTGGTATGGTAAGACAGTGGCAGAATCTGTTTTACGGACAGCGCTATTCAGCAACTGTTCTGAATGATGCAGTAGATTTTGTGAAACTCGCAGAAGCGATGGGGGCGAAAGCGGTAAGAGCTACGACCAGAGAAGAATTCGCAGATGCATTTAAGTTTGCTTTAAATGCAGGCGGTCCGGTGGTGATTGACTGCCAGATCGACAGCGATGACAAGGTATGGCCGATGGTTGCTCCGGGTGCTCCGATCAGTGAAGCTTTTGACGAGAAAGATCTGCAGGAAAAACAGCAGATAAACTAGAAAAACATATGCAGCGACAGATACGCAGAGCAGGAATGGAGGAGTAATATGAAACGAGTTTACAATTTTTCAGCAGGACCGGCAGTACTGCCGGAAGAAGTTTTACGAGAAGCAGCAGATGAGATGCTGGATTACAAAGGATGTGGAATGTCCGTTATGGAGATGAGTCATCGCTCGAAAGCTTTTGCTGAAATCATTGAAACCGCTGAACAGGATCTTCGTGATCTGATGGGAATCCCGGATAATTACAAAGTACTGTTCCTTCAGGGTGGCGCAAGCCAGCAGTTTGCAATGATTCCAATGAATCTGATGAAGAACAAAGTAGCGGATTATATTGTTACCGGGCAGTGGGCCAAAAAGGCAGCTGCTGAGGCATCCAAATATGGAAAGGTGAATAAGATCGCATCGTCCGAGGATAAAACCTTTTCGTACATTCCTGACTGTTCGGATCTGCCGGTTGATGAAGATGCAGATTATGTATATATCTGCGAAAATAATACAATTTACGGAACCAAATTCAAGGAACTTCCGAACACGAAAGGCAAGACACTGGTAGCGGATGTATCATCCTGCTTCCTGTCTGAACCTGTAGATGTGACAAAATATGGTCTCATCTATGGTGGAGTCCAGAAGAATGTCGGACCAGCGGGTGTTGTTATCGCGATCATCCGCGAAGATCTGATTACAGAGGATGTACTTCCGGGAACACCGACCATGCTTACATACAAGACACATGCAGACGCAGGCTCTCTTTACAATACACCGCCGGCATACGGAATCTATATCTGCGGTAAGGTATTTAAATGGCTCAAAAAGATGGGCGGACTGGAAGTTATGAAAGAACGCAACGAAAAGAAAGCCAAACTGCTCTATGACTACCTGGATCAGAGCAAACTGTTCAAAGGTACGGTAGAAAAGAAAGACCGTTCTCTTATGAATGTACCATTTGTGACAGGCAGTGACGAGCTGGATGCCAAATTTGTAAAAGAGGCAAAAGAAGCGGGTCTTGAAAATCTGAAAGGACACCGTACTGTTGGTGGTATGCGTGCAAGTATTTATAACGCAATGCCATACGAAGGTGTGGAAGCCCTGGTTGCATTTATGAAGAAGTTTGAGGAGGAGAATCTGTAATATGTATAAATATTTTTGCTTGAACCCGATTTCTCCTGTTGGACTGGAGAAATTCAGTGATGATTATGTACCTGCCGGTGAGATGGCAGGAGCAGATGCGGTACTTGTAAGAAGTGCCGGAATGCATGAACTGGAATTTGATAAAGATTTAAAAGCGGTTGCCCGTGCCGGGGCCGGTGTAAATAATATTCCACTGGACAAATGTGCGGAGCAGGGAATCGTTGTATTTAATACACCAGGGGCAAATGCCAATGGTGTAAAAGAGCTGGTGATCGCCGGTATGCTGCTTGCATCCAGAGATATACTTGGCGGGATCAACTGGGTACAGGAGAACGAAGAGGATGGCAATATTGCCAAAGATGCAGAAAAAGCGAAAAAAGCATTTGCAGGCTGTGAGATCCAGGGAAAGAAGCTTGGTGTGATCGGTCTTGGTGCAATCGGTGTCCTGGTTGCCAATGCGGCTACGCATCTCGGGATGGAAGTGTATGGTTATGATCCATATGTTTCTGTAGATTCCGCATGGAGACTTTCAAGAAGCATCCATCACACTAAGAATGTAGATGAGATCTACAAGGAGTGTGATTATATCACAATCCATGTACCGGCACTGGAAGATACAAAGGGTATGATCAATAAGAATGCCATCAGTCTGATGAAAGACGGCGTTGTGATCCTGAACTTTGCAAGAGATGTACTGGTGAACAGTGAAGACATTGTGGATGCACTTGTTGGTGGAAAAGTCGGACGCTATGTAACGGACTTCCCGACACCGGAGATCGCAGGAGTAAAGCATGCGATTGTCATTCCGCATCTGGGAGCGTCAACTGCTGAATCAGAAGATAATTGTGCAAAGATGGCAGTAGAAGAACTGAAGGATTTCCTGGAAAATGGAAATATCCGTAATTCTGTCAACTTCCCGGCATGCGATATGGGTGTAAGGGATAAGACAAGAATTACGATCCTGCACAGGAATATTCCGAACATGATCGGTCAGTTTACTGCGCTTCTGGCAAAGGATAATGTCAATATCGATGATATGACGAATAAGAGCCGTGGCAGCTATGCATATACGATGATCGATGTGGATAATGATGTGGCAGAAGACGTGGTAAAAGGTCTGGAAATGATCGAGGGCGTTTTGAAAGTCAGAGTAATTGCATAAGAAAGTGATGGGGTGCGTTTGAAAAAGCGCATCCCTTTTATTTACATTTTGCCTGGTTATTCAAAAGTTTTCAAAATTCTTTTTTCAAAGGCAGAAAATATTTTTTTCAATGATGATTCAGTGGAAATTTGTTTTTTATAGGCAGTTCAAAAATTAAAAAAATCGTTTTTTAAATAACGATGCTTGCGTATTTTGAAAAATATGGTATGATAGAGGACAAAAGTAGCACTTTACAGTGCGAAAATGTAACGCAGGAGGAAAATATAATGGCATACGAGATTACAGGACATACAGTTCTTACCGGGTTACTGGGGAGTCCGGTAGCACACAGCATTTCCCCAATGATGCATAACGAGGCATTTCGCCAGCTGGAGCTGGATTACGCATATTTGGCATTTGATGTTGGAACAGATAATTTAAAGACAGCAGTAGATGGTCTGAAAGTCATGGGAGTCAGAGGATTCAACCTGACTATGCCTGACAAGAATCTGATGTGTTCACTGGTTGACAAACTTTCACCGGCATCTGAGATCGGTGGAGCAGTCAATACCGTTGTCAATGATAACGGTATACTGACAGGTTACACAACAGACGGAATCGGATTCATGCGTGCAGTCAGTGAGACAGGCATGGATATCATCGGCAAGAAGATGACTCTTCTTGGAGCAGGCGGAGCAGCAGCAGCGATCCTGATCCAGGCAGCACTCGACGGAGTTGCAGAGATTTCGGTATTCAACATCCGTGATGAATTTTTCACCCGCGCAGAAAAGACCATCGAGAAGCTTCATGAGAAGACAGACTGCAAGATCAACCTTTATGATTTCTCTGATCCGGAAGTCCTCAAAAAAGAGATTGCAGAAAGTGCAATTCTGGTAAACGGAACTTCGATCGGTATGGCACCGAAGACAGACAGATGTATCATCACAGACGACAGCGTATTCAGAAAAGACCTGTTTGTATTCGATGTCATCTACAATCCGGAAGAAACCTTATTCCTGAAGAAAGCAAAAGCAGCAGGATGCCAGACACTGAACGGTCTGAATATGCTGTTATATCAGGGTGCTGCATCATTTGAGCTCTGGACAGGAAAAGAGATGCCGGTTGATATTATCAAAGAAAAATATTTCTCGCGTTAATTTGTTGAAAATGATTGACAAAGCCTATTGATTCGTGTAACATAAGTTATAGATTTTAAAAATTATATATTCTACTATCAAAATACAATGAAAAGAAGTAGTAAATATAATAAGACGTCACAGAGAGTCCTTTATCGGTGGAAGAAGGATACCGAAGATTATATTGAATTCCTCTTGGAGTAGGATACTGAATGCATTCTCTTGAAGAATTGTTAATAGGTATTTCCGGTAGCAGCCGTTATCTGCAAGGGTATAACCGTTATGAACGACGTACCTGACGAGGCAGTTGTCGTGAGACAATTGTAAAATGAGGTGGAACCACGAAGTATATCATACTCTCGTCCTCTGTTTTGAAAGAAACAGAAGGCGGGAGTTTTTTGATTAGTAGAACATTCGCAAAGAGAAAGGGAAAAATTATGATTATCGTATTAAAACCAAGAACAAGTGATGAAAACGTAAAACGAGTTGAAAATATGGTCCGTGCAAAAGGACTGGAAGTACATACTGTAAAAGGTGAGGATCTTACAATTATTGGCTGTATCGGCGATACGGTCCGTGTAGATCCAAAGCTTTTCGAGGTAGACTCTTCTGTTGAGAAGGTTATGCATGTACAGGAACCTTATAAACTTGTAAACCGTGCATTCCATCCGGATGACACCATCGTGGATGTATCCGGTGTCAAAGTTGGTGGCGGACATCTTGCACTGATCGCCGGACCTTGCTCCGTAGAATCCGAAGAGCAGGTAATCGGAATTGCAAAAGCGGTCAAAGCATCCGGCGCAAACATGCTCCGCGGCGGTGCATTCAAACCGAGAACAAGCCCATATTCATTCCAGGGACTCGGACTTGAAGGTCTGGAAATCTTATGTGCAGCAAGAGAAGAGACAGGACTTCCGATTGTAACAGAACTGATGTCACCGGAATATCTGGAAATCTTCGATGAAAAAGTAGACCTGATCCAGATCGGTGCACGTAACATGCAGAACTACGATCTTTTAAAACAGCTTGGACAGACCAAGAGACCAATTCTCTTAAAGAGAGGACTTAATGCAACCTACGAAGAATGGATGATGTCAGCTGAATACATTATGGCATCCGGAAATCCGAATGTTATCCTCTGTGAAAGAGGAATCCGTACTTTCGAGACTTACACGAGAAATACACTGGATCTTCAGTCTATCCCGGTTGTAAGAAAGCTCAGCCATCTTCCGGTTGTCGTGGACCCAAGCCATGCAGGAGGAAAATGGTGGCTGGTTGATCCGATGGCAAAGGCATCAGTTGCGGCAGGAGCGGACGGACTGATCATCGAAGTACATAACAGTCCGGAAACAGCACTTTGTGACGGAGCACAGTCGCTGAAACCGGAAAAATACGATACACTGTTAAAAGAGATTACCGGAATCGCAAAAGCAGTCGGTAAAGAAATGTAAAAAACAGCATCCTGGGAGGAACAAAACGATGAAAATGACGGTAGATTTAAAGGAACACAGCTATCCGATCTATATTGAAAGAGGAATTCTGAAAGAAGCAGCAGAAAGAATAGCGGAAGTATATCAGGGATCAAAGATCATGATCATTTCTGATGACAGAGTTTATTCTTATTACGGAGAAGCGCTTAAGAAAAATCTTTCTGAAAAATATGAGTGTACGGAAACCGTGATTCCACATGGAGAACCGTCAAAAGCATTCGAAACCCTTCCGGGTGTATACAGCTCTCTTCTGGAAGCAAAGATTTCCAGAACAGACCTGATCGTTGCACTTGGCGGTGGAGTGGTAGGAGACCTTGCCGGATTTGTGGCAGCGACCTTTCTTAGAGGAATCAAGTTCGTACAGATTCCAACTTCCATTCTTGCACAGGTAGATTCTTCTGTTGGTGGAAAAGTTGCGGTCGATCTTCCACAGGGTAAGAACCTGGTAGGTGCCTTTTACCAGCCGAAGATGGTACTGATCGATCCGGATGTACTGGAAACCCTGCCGGAGCGTTACGTGACGGACGGCATGGGGGAAGTTATCAAATACGGCTGCATCAAAGACCGCAAGCTCTTTGAACTTCTGGAAGAATGCGGATCCTATGAGAATCTGAAAGAACATTTGACAGATGTGATCGCAACCTGCGTCGATATCAAACGCCGCGTCGTAGAGGAAGATGAGTTCGACACCGGAGAGCGGATTCTCCTGAATTTCGGACATACCCTTGCCCACACCATTGAGCAGCATTTCCACTACGAAAGAGAAAGCCACGGTGAGGCCGTAGCCATCGGAATGTACCAGGTCACAAAGATTGCCGAAGAAAAAGGACTCACCAAAAAAGGCGAAGCCGAGCATATCCGCAAAGTCCTGGAAGCTTATAAACTTCCGGTAAAAGCTGATGTCCCACTGCCAGAGCTTACCGAAGCGATCAAGCTGGACAAAAAAACACTGAATAATAAATTAAAAGTCGTCCTTCTCCATGAAATCGGAGATTCCTATACATACCCGACCGGACAGGAATTCTTTGATGGGGACAGGATGGTATAAGTAAATACGATAAATAAGAATGCCGTAAAACCATGAAAGATATTGGTTTTACGGCATTTTTATTTTCTCTTGCGGCGTCCGTTCGTTAATATATCCTTACTTTCCCGCCAACAAAATTTATCTCATATTTCTCTTCGCAAGCAAATCATGAATCTTATCTGTCGGATTCATAACCGCACTAATAGATGTAGAATGATTCATCGAATCAATGATCAGTGCAAGGAACTTACTCATATCTGCTTCAATGAAATACGGTTTATCATGAAGCTGAGGAGGCAGATAGGTCAGATTGGTTGTGATCAGTCTGTCCAGATATCCCTTTTCATAATATTCATCGAACTTGTCAAGGCCTTCTGTGAAGAGACCAAAAGTAGTACATACAAATACACGCTCAGCTCCGCGGTCTTTTAACTGTCTGGTAACATCCAGCATACTTTCACCGGAAGAAATCATGTCATCAATGATGATAACGGTCTTTCCATGTACATCGTCACCTAAGAATTCATGTGCAACGATCGGATTTTTACCATTTACGATGGTAGAATAATCACGGCGTTTGTAGAACATACCCATATCAACGCCAAGTACATTGGAGAAGTATACAGCTCTCTGCATTGCACCTTCATCCGGGCTGATGATCATCAGATGGTCTTTGTCTGCTTTCAGATCCGGTTCTGCTTTAAACAGAGCTTTGATGAACTGATACAGAGGGTTGAAGCTGTCGAAACCATTGAGTGGGATCGCATTCTGTACACGCGGATCGTGTGCGTCAAATGTCAGAATGTTAGATACACCCATTGCGGTTAATTCTTCCAGGGCCATTGCACAGTCCAGAGATTCGCGTTTGGTTCTCTTGTGCTGGCGGCTTTCGTACAGGAATGGC
>OWIY01000067.1_pt1 | contig 29132 bp, 38 predicted proteins | sample 1732841 | NCBI WGS metagenome assembly OWIY01 (sample SAMN05065760, study PRJEB22554) | human gut metagenome | biome: ENVO:2100002; feature: ENVO:00000062; material: ENVO:00002003 | host: Homo sapiens | place: USA | reverse complement strand
TCTCGTGGGCTCGGAGATGTGTATAAGAGACAGATCTATAAAAAAGAAAATAATGTCTGTTGGTAATAAAATTACTGATGTAGTTGAAAAGTGTATTAATGAGCAGTTTTTGATAATTAAGCAGTTGTTAGGAAACGAAGAATTATCTAAATCATTTATCGGCTATGCACCAGTTCTAGAGGCATTAGCAGAAGCTTTCGATGAAGAAAGAAACACAATAAAACTATTAGAAAGCTTAAAAGGCTTGTCTGTAACGGGAACCAAAATTGTATTTAATATTTTGGAGGAACTTTTGGACCGTGAGCATAAAAAAGTATACGGCGCACTTAAAGAAAAATGGGAAAGAAAATTTCCTGACTTTTCAGATTGGGATATTGTATACACAAAAGAAGAGCAGATGGTTAGAGTGATAGAGTACATACTATTTGGAGATGTCGAAGCAGATAGTTACTATGTCAATAATGAAATCCCTGAAGAATTATATGTCGATTATATTGATGTCATTAAGAATTTTTTGCCGCAGCATCCGTTCTTACAAAATGTGATGAAGCAGGATAGTATTGACTTTACTGGTCCGGCATTTAGGGATTATACTTTGGCATACATTTTATCTGTAAAAGAGTATGAGGATTTTGCATTACAGTATTTTAGAGATTATACTCAGGCTTCTCATTTTCCATCTCAGTTATTATTTGATTTTTATGTGGAATTTTCCGATAAAGAAATGAGAGGTAATATTTTTCCACTGATGTATGATTCATTTAAGGCGAAAGAGACAGCTGGAAAAGTGGCTAAAATTGATATAAGCGATGATGGTGAAGATGCATATGCTGTATTTGGTTTAAGCGAAATAACTCCGATAGAGATACATTTAGATAGACATAAGAAACTTTTAATTTCAAGATTGTCCAATTCAAACGTGGATATGTCAGGAGAAGTTTGTATAGGTGATTCTCACGGAGTTTCGAGGATTAGTAATTCGGCAGTAATTTGTAACAAACTTTCATTTAATTGTAGAAATCTTGGAATTGAAGCAAGAACACCAGGGGAAGTATTATTAGTAAGTAGGAGTGATGTTTTTAGCGAAACTTCTGAAACTGTTGATATAAAGGTTACAGCAGACGAGAATAGTTTGGTGAAAATTTCGATTCCAAACATAAACAGTTATTATAAACTTCGTCCATATAAGTATGATTACACTGAAGAGAATGTTGAAGATTTTATAGGTTTTTATATATTTGTTAGAAAAATTCTTAGCCTTTTACGAAAACACGAGAAAGATGTTCCGGCAAAGGATAAAGAATATATAGATAACAAAATAATAAATAAGAGCGATTCTAAACGCAAAATCATGGAGTACTTGATGAGCAAAGAGATTATTTTTGTGGATCATGCTCAAGCATATTTGTATAAATTAAACACACAAAAACTTGCCGAATATGGACTTAGTTGGGCTACACTGGAAAATAAAGAGACTTTTAAGAGATTGTATGAAGATTATATGAAGCAGTAAAGATAAAAGAGCCACCACCGTGTGGCTCTTTTCCTTTACCCAAAAACCAACGAATAGGAGGTGATCGACATGGCCAGAGCGCCGGATCCGAGAATTGATGAGGCGAAGGCCATGTACCTGAAGGGTGTGAAGCTGGTGGAGATCGCGCACCGGCTGGATCTGCCGGAGGGAACGGTCCGCCGGTGGAAATCCACGCATAAGTGGGAAAGCGAACGTTCGGATAGAAAAAGTGAACGCTCGAAAAGAAAGAGAGGGGCACAGCCGGGCAATAAAAACAGCTCTGGCGGTCCACCAGGAAACAAGAAAGCAGTTACCACAGGAGAGTTTGAGACTCTCCTTTTTGATTGCCTGGAACCGGAAGAGCGGCAGCTGGCTGCGGCTGTCCCGCCGGATAAAGAGCAGCTGCTCCTCCAGGAGATCCGGCTGCTGACTGTAAGAGAGCACCGGATGCTGAAGCGGATCGATCTGCTTCGGACGTCCATGAATGACTCCGGGGAGGTGTCTGGGGATGAAACCGGAATGACTGCGGTTGGGCATAAAAAGGGCCTTGAAAAGGACAAGGAGACAGATCTCACGGAGTACCGGGGCAAGCTGGGCCAGATCCAGAACATCGAGGATGCCCTGACCCGCGTCCAGGCCCGGAAGCAGGCAGCCATCGACTCCCTGCACCGATACGGCGTGGATGATGCCCGCCTGGAGATCGAACTGATGCGGCTTGACCTGGCGGCCCTCAAGCTGGGAGGCCAGGAAGCAGAGGTGGAGGATGATGGGTTCCTGGAAGCACTAAATGCTGAAGCTGGAGAGTTGTGGAGTGATGCAGATGATTCGAGACAAGATTGAGCAGATAAAAAGCAAAGTAGAAAGCCTAAAAGGGCAGCGCGGAATCCTGACAAAGGTGCAGGTCTTTCAGTTTCAGCCGTTCTCGCGCCGGCAGAAGCAAATTCTTACTTGGTGGACTAAAAACAGTCCTGTGAAGGATTATGACGGCATCATAGCAGATGGAGCGATTCGTTCCGGAAAAACGGTATGCATGTCACTGTCGTTTGTGATGTGGGCCATGAGCGCCTTTAACGGTCAAAACTTTGCCATGTGTGGCAAGACTATCGGATCCTTTCGAAGAAACGTGCTGTTTTGGCTGAAACTGATGTTAAAAAGCCGCGGGTATCAGGTTGTAGACCACCGGGCAGATAATCTGGTGGAGATAAGCCGCGGAGCAGTCACCAACTATTTTTACATTTTTGGCGGTAAGGACGAGCGCAGTCAGGATCTGATACAGGGTATTACTCTGGCGGGCCTGTTCTGTGATGAAGTCGCTCTGATGCCGGAATCCTTTGTAAATCAGGCAACGGGCCGATGCTCTGTGAGCGGGTCGAAATACTGGTTTAACTGTAACCCAGATGGGCCCTATCACTGGTTTAAGACAAACTGGATTGACAAGGCCATTGGCTACCTGGGCAAGAAAAAGGTTGCCAGGATAAAAGCTGAAGCAGAGGCCGCAGGAAAGGAACCAGACCTCAAAAAATTACTGTATGTCCATTTTACCATGGACGATAACCTGAGCCTGTCGGAGGAGATCAAGGCCAGGTACCGGAGCATGTACACCGGTGTGTTCTTCAAGCGTTACATCATGGGGCTCTGGGCGATGGCCGAGGGCATTATCTATGATATGTTCGATCCAGACAAGCACACCGTTGATACAGAGGCCCTGGCGGCTGCATATAAGGCCAGGACAGGGTACAGTTTCTGGACCGGTGACCAGTATGTCAGTTGTGACTACGGTACCCAAAACCCTACAGCCTTTCTTTTGTGGCAGCAAGGGGCGGATAAAAAATGGTACTGCCGGCGGGAGTATTATTATTCCGGCCGGGATAAGGGCCGGCAGAAGACTGATGCGGAGTATTCGGCGGACTTAAAAGCCTGGCTGAATGGCCTGGAAATCCGGGCAGTGATCCTGGATCCGGCGGCCGCCAGCTTCAAGGCTCAACTGGAAAAGGACGGATTTAAGGTCAAAAAAGCAAAAAATGATGTTTTAGATGGGATCCGTTTGGTAGCCACACTGCTGCTTACGGGTTCTATTTTTATAGACAAATCATGCGATAATCTGATCAAGGAGTTTGCGTCCTACATCTGGGACGCAAAGGCGGCAGACAAAGGGGAGGACAAGCCTGTAAAAGAGCATGATCATGCCCTCGATGCCCTCAGATATTTTTGTATGACAGTTATCCGGATGCGGCCAGGGATCCGGATCTTGAAGTGAGGTGGATTAGATGGATATTGTATTTGACCCCAATAAAAACCGGATGACTAATATGCAGTTATGCCGGCTCTACATGGACGAGTTTGTGCGATCCAGGGAGCGGCGGTGGATGTTAGACGGGGAGGCATATTACAGAGTGGATAACCCGGAGATCATGAGCCGGAAGATGTACCGTTACCGGGAGGATAAGACCACCGGCCAGATAGAGAGGGTGCTGGACAAGTCCAAGCCAAACAATAAGCGGGCGCACGGCTTTATGCACTTACTGGTCGAGGACAAGGTCAATTACCTGCTCGCTAAGCCCTATACGCTGACCTGCGAGGAGTCCGAGGAGTATCTGGCTATGGTACAGGATGCGCTGGGAAAAAACTTTCAGGATCGGCGTCTGATGCGTCTGGGGGTATCCGCCAGCAATGCGGGTATCGCATGGCTGCACCCATACCTTGATGAGGATGGGGGATTCCGGACTGTGATCGTCCCGCCGGAGCAGGGGATCCCGCTCTGGAGGGATAACGACCATGAGGAGCTGGACGGCTTTATTTGGTTTTATGATGTCCAGGCCATCGAAGGCCAGGAGCAGAAGACAGTCACCAAAGTGGAGTACTGGCTTCCAGAAGCCGTTGCTTACTATGTCTCTGATTCTGAGGGCGAGGGCTGGGACCTGCGGCTGGACTCCGAGCGCTACCTGGATGCGGCGGTGGATGAGGACAGTGAGTTTGTAGAGCACTTCTGCATCGGCAAAGAGGCAGGGAACTGGGGCAGGGTCCCGTTTGTGCCGTTTAAAAACAATGACTACGAGCTGCCGGATCTTAAGTTTGTGAAGTCATTGATCGATGGATACGATAAGGCCCGGTCTGATGTGGCCAATTTCCTCGATGAGGTACGTTCCATCGTGTATGCCTTAAAGGGGTATGGAGGCCACGATCTGGGCGAGTTTATGCGGGATCTGAATTATTTCCGGGCCATTTCTTTGGATGAGGACGGCGGGGCAGAAGCAATCACAGCGCCGGTGGACATCGCGGCGGCCAAGGATGACTTCGATACGCTGCGGAAGGATATCTACGATTTCGGCCAGGGAGTGGATAAAAACAGTGATAAGCTGGGAAACAGTCCCTCCGGCATCGCTCTTAAATTCATATATTCCGGCCTGGATCTTAAATGCAATCGGATGGAGAATGCATTTAAGGCAGGCATGGAGCAGCTGTTTGGTTTTGCGGACAAATACCTGGAGCTGATCGGGGCCGGAGCTCATCCAGGCTGTGAGATCGATGTGACATTTAACCGGGACATTGCCATCAACGAGAGCCAGGCTATTACCGACTGCGCCGCATCCAAAGGTATCATCTCGGATGAGACGATCATCAAAAACCATCCGTGGGTCGAGGATGCAGCAGAAGAGCTTGAGCGATTAAACGCCCAGCGGGAAGCTGAGAAGGCGGAATTATCCGATATGTTCCCGCCGGACCCGGATGACGAGGAAGGTGAGACTTAATGGGATACTGGCAGGAGCGCCAGGAGGCCATGTACAAGGCCGGAGAGATGCAGGTCAACAAATACTTCACGCGCCTGGAAAAAGCCTTTAACCAGACGCGCAGGGAGCTACAGAAGACCATTGAGGCATTTTGCTTCCGATACGCCAAAGAGAACGGTCTGTCTTTCGCAGCCGCCCAGAAGAAGCTGGATGCAGAAGAACTGGGAGAATTGCAGGACTTTATTGACCTGGCGATGGCCAATATCGGCAGATATAACCAGATGGTCAATAATATGTCCATCAAGGCCCGGATCACCCGTTACCAGGCCCTGGAGGCCCAGGTGGATGCGATCCTCCGGCAACTGTATGCCATCGACTATGAGGCAGATGCAGAAAAGACCATGCAGGAGATCTACGAGGGTACCTATTATCGCACCTGGTACAGCATTGACCAGTACCATGGTTTTCATGCGGAGTTTGCACAGGTGAGTCCGACTGTTGTGGAAAAGCTTCTGGAGTATCCGTTCAACGGTGCGGCGTTTTCCTCCAGGATTTGGAAACAGAAGGATCATCTGCAGGCCCAGCTGATGGAGGCAGTGACCACCATGCTGATCCAGGGAAAGCATCCTTCCACGCTGACGAAAGAGTTTGCCAAAAAGATGCAGTCAAAGAAGTTTGACGCATATCGTCTTTTACATACCGAGAGCTCCTTCCTGATGAGTGAGGCCACCCATGCCGGATACAAAGAGGATGGTGTGCCGAAATATGAGATCCTTGCCACACTGGACAGTAAGACCTGTAACGTTTGTGGAGAACTGGACAATAAGGTGTATGAGGTTGGGAAAGAGGTTATTGGAGTCAATATGCCTCCTTTCCATCCTTTGTGTCGATGCACCACAGTTCCGCATTATGACGATACTCCGACAGAAGGGTTGACCAGAGTTGCCAGGAATCCGGAGACAGGAAAGACCTATGAGGTTCCCGCGAATATGAGCTGGAAGGAATGGAAAAAGAAGTATGTTGAATTGAAACATCCAGTTGTAAAGGTACCGGATTCTGGTATAATAAAATTAACAGATACAGATCAATACGCTTTAAATCAGTATGTGAGTTTTGATTTTTACCCAATCAACGAAAAACTAAGAAATGGAACTCCGCTGACAGAACGGGAAAGTAACATGGTAGAACAACTGGACAGTGCATTACAAAAGATGCCGTTGCATAGAGGAGATCTATCACGTTCGCTGTATTTTGGAGGCGATAGAGATGCCATAAAAGAATGCTTGAATAAATTTCCAGTTGGAGAAGAAATTTGTTTTAAAGAATTTCTTAGCACTACATGCGGGACAGAACTATATAACCCAGATGGTGAGATTCAGATATTCGTTGAAAATTCCAGAAAAGGTCGGGATATCACAAATATAAATAGTATGGAAATGGAAGTTCTTTATGAGAGAAAATCAAAATTCAAGGTGATAAATGTAACGGAAAAAGCTGAAAAGCATTGGATTTTATTGCGGGAGGGATAATGGAAAATACTAAAAAGAAGCCATATTCGTCCAAACGATGGACCGATATTCCAATTCCAGAATCAGTAGGACATGTGGATTTCAGTGAAGAGGAAAAAAGGGAAAATGATAGGAAAATGGAAGAAATCATGAGAGCTTATGGCGTCATTGATTCCGATGAACATGTGAGAAACGGTAAAGTGATAAAGGGATAATATCACCAGTCAGTAATGGCCGGTGGTATTTTTTATACGCAAAATTAAGGAGGAATCACAATGGGAAGTCAGGAATTTCTAAACATCTGCAAGGCTAAGGTGGCAGAGTATTACAACGAGAAGAAGGACAAAACTGATTTAACACCAGTTATGACAGTAAATGATGTGTTTGTGGTCTGGTACAGCAAGAGCCTCCAGAATCACAAGGCTCTGCTCAGTACGCCTGTATCGGATGGTATGTACTATGAGTTGACGTACAACGGCGACAAGAGGGAACTGTACTTTGATGCTTATAAGAAGTGGGAAAACATCTGTTATCCCATGTAAGATGCGTTGCGGCATCGCAACAGGAGGGGATTACCATGATCGAAATCATGTGCGAGGGCGGATGCGTCCTTGCGGGAGTGTGCATGCCGTATCCTGTCATGTGCCATCTGCTCCAAGACAGCGTGATCCCGGAAGACGGCTTTGTGGAACTGGACTTCATGGATGGGACCCGAGGATTGATACGGAAAAAGAGCATCATCGGATTTTATGAAACTGAAAAAAGCGCGCAGGCATAGGCCTGGGCGTTATTTTTATCGCCTTTCTTGGTATCCCAGGCGAAAAAGAAGGAGACATCACCCGGAAAACGCGACCGGGATAACAAGCGAAGATGAATCGAAAGGAGAAACTGAACATGAAGAAAGAAGAACTGATTGCAAAGGGCCTGACCGAAGAGCAGGCAACGGCTGTAATTGACATCTACACAAACGAGATGAAGGGATTTATCCCGAAGGCCCGTTTTGACGAAGTGAACACAGCTAAAGCTGATCTGGAAAAACAGGTGGCAGACCGGGACAAGCAGCTTAAGACCTTAAAAGACGAGGCCAAGGACAGCGAGGTCCTCCAGGCCAAGATCACGGAGCTGGAGGACGCCAACAAGGCTACCAAAAAGGCATACGAGGATAAGATCCGCGATATGAAGCTGACCAGCGCCATCAAGGATCAGCTGTCGGACTGCAAGTATCCGGATCTGGTAGCGGACAAGTTTGACCGCACGAAGTTGATCCTGGCGGAGGACGGCACGGTGTCTGGCCTTTCTGAGCAGCTCAAGGCTGTAAAGGAGACCTACAAAGAGCTGTTTGCGCCTCCAGTATCCGGCAAGACCCCGCCCAATAATGGCAGGACCACTCCGCAGGTCACCGGCGACAAGGCAAGGAGAGAGCAGTTAGAAAAGCTGATCAACGACCCCAAGACCCGCCTGGCGGACCGTATTGCAGCCAGAAACGAATTATTTAGCCTGAATCAGGCGGAAAGTGAGGAATAACACATGGCAAATCAGAAGGGAACAGGGACTACCTGGAACTTACCTAACTATGCAGGGGATCTGTTTACGGCAGATCCCACGAACGCACCGATCCTTAGCATGATCGGCGGTCTGACTGGCGGCGTACAGACCGAGAATTTTGAATTCCCGACCGATTCCCAGTACAGCCTTCCGGAGGCGGCACAGCCGGCGATCACGGAGACCGCGTCTCTGACAGCTCCGGAGGCAGAGGAGATCGTTCGGACCCAGAATACCAACGTAACCCAGATCTTCCACGAAAAGGTGTCCATCTCCTACGTTAAGGAGTCCAACCGCGGCCGGATGAGTGGTCTTAACACTGCCGGACAGCAGAATAATGTGCAGACGACGGAGAAAGACTGGCAGATCGCCCGGAAGCTAGAGAAAATCTCCCGCGACATTGAGTACACCATTATCAACGGCGTGTACCAGAAGGCAACCAACGCAGGCGTGGCAAACAAGACCCGCGGCCTTCTGGCACTGTGTTCTGGGGATGGCGGGACCACGATTGCTGCGGGCAGTAAAAAGCTGACTAAGGCCAACATGCAGGCGCTCTTTAAGGTGATGTATGACGCAGGAGCGGTATTCTCTAATCTGATTCTTTGGGTAAACAGCTACCAGAAGCAGATCATCACAGAGATCTATTCCTACGCTCCCGCAGACCGGAACGTGGGCGGCACCAACATTAAGCAGATCGAGACCGACTTCGGCAATATCGGTATCAGCCTTGACCGCTTTATGCCGCAGGACAGCGTGCTGGCTGCGGAGATGTCTGTGCTGGCTCCTGTGTTCCAGCCGGTGCCTGGCAAGGGTAATTTCTTCTACGAAGAGCTGGCAAAGACCGGCGCATCCGAAGAGGGACAGATCTTCGGGCAGTTCGGCCTGGATCATGGTCCGGCATTTATGCACGGGTCCATCACCGGCCTGACTACTACTTAAGGAGGTGCAGGGTTATGGATAAGAGTTTTGACTGGAGCGGGATCCCTCCGAAGGTCCGGGAGATCCTGGAGAGCAGAGTGGGAGCAGCTGTGCCGGATGCGGCAGCGGCTCCTACCCAGCAGGAGTTTAATGCCCTGCTCGAATCCTTAAGGGATGCCGGGATTATCGCGAGAAAATAGGAGGGACATATGGATCGTACAGAGATGATGGCCGAGGTAAAAAAAAATCTGAAACTGCTGGATGGTGCACAGGATCTTGTCATCTCTGACACGATCCTGGCCGTCTGTGATTACTGCAACCTGTCTCAGGACTGTATCCCGGATATCCTGGAGCCGGTGATCCGGAAGAAGGTAAAAGGGATCTTGGACTATGAGGCTGCCAACGGGACCGGGTATCACCCGGAGATAGCCAGTATCAAAGAGGGCGACGGAAGCATCACCTGGGCTCAGACGGACGGGAATACAAAAGCGAGCATCTATGGACTGTCCGCAAGCGATAAAGCGGACCTGCGGCGACACAGGAGGCTGAGAGGCTATGATTAATCCGTATGCAGCCATGTATGATGCGGTCATGACCGTATGGCGCTGGAGGGATGTACAAATAGGCGGCTATGATAAGCAGGAGCTTTATGCTGTGGAGGAGGGGGTACCTTGCCGCTACAGCTCCTCCAGCCAGGTATCAACCGGGACCCCAAATCCGTCCATTGTAAACAGTCACACACTCTTCTGCGGTCTGGATGTGGATATCCGGGAGGGAGACCGGGTCACAGTGCAGCTTCGGACTGGAAAGATCCTGGAGCTTTCCGTGGGGGAGTGTCACCCATACACTTATCAGTGGCAGTGTGAGGTAAAAAGGGATGATGATGCATGAGCAGCAGTAATTACCGGCGGAATAAGGCAGCCATTGACCAGTTCCGGAAAGAGCTGATGGCCATGGTGGAGGATATTGGGGAGATTGATGTACGGGTACTCAACCAGGCGGTCAATGAGGGCGTGCGCTACGCCAAAAAGAAATCCCCTGTGATCACCGGCCATTTTCGGAAAAATTGGAGATCAGCTCCGGCAGTCCGGTCAAAGACCGGGGAGGCCACGAAGGTACTGGTCAATAACGCAGACTATGCAGCCTATGTCAACTATGGGCATCGGGCGGTAGATAAGGCCGGGAATACAACCGGATATATAAAAAGCAAGGATGGAGATCATCTGCTGGAGCGCACGGTAAATTATGTGGATAAGCGTCTGATTGTACTATTCAAGGCAGAAGTGGAGGCGGTACAGAAGAAGCATGATAAATAAATTGTATGAGGCGGTGGCCGCCGGATTGAAGGCGGTCAAGGAATGTTCGGTATATCGGGAGGATGTGCCGCAGAAGTTTAAGCGGCCGAGCTTCCTGGTCACGATTTATGACCAGGATCCTTCCAGGGGCATCAATGGCCGGCTGAAGAACTCTGTTAGCATGGATGTGCTGTATTTTCCGGAGAGCCGGACGGATCTGCAGGAAGAGTGCTGGAACATCGGGCAGGATCTGACGCGGGAATTTGCGCCTCCGGGCTTTAAAATTAAAAATAGGAACTTAAAAATCGAGGACCAGGTGCTGCATTTTATGTTTGATGCGGATTACCGGGAATATCTGGAACCGGATCATACCCCGATGCAGACCATGGACCAGAACACCAGAATGAAGGAGGTATAAAACCATGGCAGGAACATGGGAATCCCAGAATAAGGTGCTCCCCGGCGCCTATCTCAATATCAAGACCAACAAGCCCCTGTCGATCATGCCTGGGGATCGCGGTACGGTGGTCATCCTGCAGGAGATGACCGTGGGCGATGATGGGGCAATGTACGCGATCACGGCAACTGAGGCCGCCTGGCCGGAAAAAGCTACGGTAGAGGACAAAAAGCTGGCCGTAGAGGCCCTTAAAAAGGCCAAGACGGTGCTGGTGTATAAACTCCCGACCGGGCATGACACAGAGGCCGTCAATGCGGCCTTAACAAAGCTCAAGACCGTACAGTTTAATACTCTGTGCTATCCGTTTGATGGCTCCACGCCGGCAACAGCCACGGCCAATAAGACCGCCATTGCGACCTGGATCAAGGCCATGCGGGATGACGAGGGCGTCAAATGCCAGGCTGTGCTTGCAAACCATGTGGCCGATGATGAGGGTGTGATCAACGTGGTGCATGGGGTTGTGCTGACGGACGGAACCACCCTTACCGCCGCAGAGACGACTGCATGGGTGGCCGGAGCTACGGCCGGAGCCAGCATCACGACATCCAACACCGGCATGAAATACGTGGGTGCCATTGACGTGGAGCCCCGGATGACAAAAACAGAGATGGAGAACGCAGTCAAGGCCGGCAAATTTATCTTCAAGGTCGATACCGCCCAGAACGTGACCGCGGTGTATGATATCAACTCCCTTACCACAGTCACTGTGGATAAGGGCAAGATGTTTACCAAAAACCGGGTGATCCGGACCATCGACAATATCGCCAATGACGTAACCACGATCTTCGAGAGCAGCTATGTGGGCAAGGTCAATAACAACGATGAGGGCAGATCGCTCTTAAAGGCATCCCTGGTGGATTATTTTGTGACCCTCCAGAATATGTCCGCGATCCAGAATTTTGAGCCCGACGATGTGACCGTGGTGGCTGGTGCGGATATTGATGCCGTGGTTGTGGACGCCTACATTCAGCCAGTAGACAGTATCGAAAAGATCTACATCACCGTCCATTTATCATAAAGGAGGAGTATCATGGCAGGAGTATATACAAAGATCAGCGATCTGGTATCCGCAGTCGAGGGCAGCGCGTTTATCACCGTGGACGGGGAAAACCGCTATTTTTTCGAGCTCTCGAAGATTGATGCCAGCATCGAGTTTACAGTGATTGCTAAGCGCCTCTTCGGCCACCGGATGAAACAGCACAAGGTGGTAGCAGCAGAGGGCAAAGGCAGCCTTACGCTCTACAACGTAAGTCCGGCGGCGCTGGCGATCTACCAGCAGTATGTTAAAGAGGGCAAGACCCCGCAGATCAGTATCCAGACGACCAACGAGGATACGGCATCGACCATCGGCCGTAGGACCGTGGTGATGCGTAACTGCATCCTGGCCAAGGTGCCTGTTGCGGCACTGGATGACTCCTCGGAGGATCTCAGCACTGTGGATACAGACTTTACTTTTGACGACGTTGACGATCTGGAGAGCTTTACTCTCCCGGAAAATATGAGATAGGAGGATTTTTATGGCATCATTAAGCGCATTTTTACATCCGGAGATGGCCGAGAACAAGGAGGTCGTGGTGTCCTCCCGTTTTAAAGAGGGCGGGAAAGTGGTCCCCTTTGTGATCCGGCCCATCACCCAGAAAGAGAACGAGGAGCTTTTAAAGAAATACCGCAAGGTGGATAAGCAGGGGGTGGAACAGTTTAACCGGATCGGGTACAACCAGGAACTGGTTGCCGCCGCTGTGGTGGAGCCGGATCTCAATAATGCCGAGCTCCAGAAAGCCAATGGCGTACTGGGGGCGGCCAAGACTCTGGCAGCCATGCTCTACGTTGGGGAGTATGCATCCCTGATGGAGGCCGTGCAGGAGCTGTCCGGACTGGATAAGGATATCAACGATGAGGTCGAAGAGGTAAAAAACTGATTGAGCAGGGGGATCCGGAATATAATTACGCGCATTTTGCCCTGCAGAAATTACACATACGCCCCTCCGAGCTGGACAGCATGACCCAGCAGGAGAGGGCGTTTATTTATGCCAGTATCGACCTCCGGATCAAGGAGGAGAAGCGTCTGGCCAGTCAGATCGGATAGGAGGTGGGATCGGTGCCAACATTAAATGCAATGTTTAAGCTCATAGACGGATACAGCTCCCAGATCAACCGGATGATCAGTCGGACGGATGCGGCCATGACAAAGATGCTGGGGGCATCCAGGGCGGCAGACGGGCTGAGTGACGCCATCGGAAAGACTGGAAAAAAATCCAAGGAATCTGCTCCCAAGACCAAAAGCTATGGCGATGGCCTGGAGAACATGGGGAGAAAGGCGGAACGGGCCAACGGAAAGCTGAGGACACTGATCGGTACGATGGCCAGCCTTGCGGCCCTAAAAGGCGGCATGGATGCCACAGACACCTATACAAATACCAGTGCCCGGCTCAGTATGATCACATCGTCCCCGGAGGAGCAGACCGCCCTCAAGGGGGATATCTTCGCGGCGGCCAGACGTTCCCGTGGGGATTACACGGATATGGCCAATGCCGTCGCCAAAATGAAGATGCTGGCCGGGGATACCTTTGGGACGAACCAGGAGGCCGTCGGCTTCACGGAATTGTTAAACAAATCCCTAAAGGTATCCGGTGCCGGACAGGCCGAGCAGAATTCTGCGTTTTTACAGCTCACCCAGGCAATGGCCGCCGGGAAGCTGCAGGGAGATGAATTCCGGTCCGTCATGGAGAACGCCCCCATGGTTGCAAATGCCATATCCCAGTATATGGGCGTCTCAAAAGGGGAGTTAAAGGAGCTGTCTTCGGACGGCGTGATCACGGCGGACATCATCAAAAATGCCATGTTCCAGGCGGCGGATGACATCAACGGAAAATTTGACAGCATACCGAGAACCTTTGCGGATGTCTGGACCGGCATAAAAAATACGGGAATACAGGCCTTTGGGGGAATTATGATCCGGGTCAATGAGATGTTAAATTCGGATATAGGCCAGTCGGTGATCGGAAATCTGACCGGAGCCATCTACCTTGCGGCTGATGCGGCCGATCTGTTCCTGGGTGGTCTGGAACTGATCGCGGAAAATATGGATCTGATCGCGCCGATCGCTGGAGGGCTTGTAGCTGCGTTTGTGGCATACAACACGGTGCTTGCGGTCACCAATGGCCTGGAGCTGGCATCAGCCACGGCAAAGGGGATCCACGCGGCCGCTACGAACGTGCAGGCAGCCGCTACGGCAATGCAGAGCGGAGTCACATTTATGGCTACGGTACGGCAGTACGGCTTTAATGCTGCCCTTGCAGCCTGTCCGATCACCTGGATTGTTGGCGGGCTTATACTTATAACGTCGTTGTTTTATGCCGGTGTGGCGGCCGTTAATCACTTTGCTGGAACCAGTATCAGCGCCACGGGAATGATAGTAGGGGCTCTCTTTACAGCAGGGGCCTTGATCGGCAATTTATTTATTGGCGGCTACAATTTTCTTGTCGGTATTTGGATAGATGTGACAAACTTGTTTATCTCATTTGCCGAGTTTTTTGCAAACTTTCTGAACAATCCTGTACTCGCGATTATGAATCTGATTGCGGATCTGGCAAACTTTGTTATGGGAGTCCTGTCATCCCTTGCAAAGGCGATCGATACGGTGTTTGGTTCCAATCTTTCGAGCATGGTCAATAGCTGGTCTGATTCTGTGAACGATTTTAAAGATGGGATCAGCAAGGATAGCACGATCTCTTATGAGAGAATAGATAAAACCAAACTGCAGTTTGATGGAATCAGCTACAAAGATGCATATAACAAAGGGTATGGACTGGGAAAAACGTTTGGTGATAAAGCATCCGGTCTGCTGTCTGGATTTGGCTCAAAGGATGGCATCGGAGGGTCAGAAATAGACTTTTCCCAGCTTGCGACTGCCGGGAACCCGGCGGTTATCAAGGGCACCGGAAAAGGCGGGGCGGTCAAGGTGGAGACAGAAAAAGAGGATATTGAGTGGATGCGGAAGCTGGCAGAGCGGGACTATGTGGCCCGTATCGCCCAGAATACGCTGGCTCCGAATATCCGGGTGGAATTTTCCGGCCCCATCACCAAAGAGGCCGATACAGACAGTGTGATGAGCCACGTGGTCGAGGAGCTGCGGGAGATCATTGAGACTGCACCAGAGGGGGTGCCGACATAAATGGGATACTCGATCTATTTTAAGTACAAAGGCAAAAAGTATAAGCTCCCGGTCAATCCGGAGGAGATCAAGCGGAGCCGGGAGATGCATGTGGAGACCTACCAGGTGCTAAACGCCGGGCAGGTCTCTGTCCCGTCTTATTGCAGTCTGGAAGAGTTTACCTTTGAGGCTGAGTTTCCGAGCCGCTCATACCATTACCTGGAGTCCGGAGCCCGGGCGGACGCGGATTATTATGAGAAGATGTTCCGGAGCGCCCAGAAGGAGCTGATCCCGGTACAGTTTATCGCATCCAACGATATCACGGACGATATCAGCATGCGTGTGCTGGTGACCAGCGTGGAGGCTGTGGAAAAGGCAGGGGAGGAAGGGGATAAGTACCTGACCCTCAAGCTGTTGGAATACAAGGCCCCGAATAAGCGGTTCGTGGCCGTCCAGACTCAGGCGGCTGTGGTCAAAAAAGAAGAGCCGGCTGCAGCTCCTGCCCCAAGTCCGGCGGTGACGGAAAACAAGACCCACACCGTGCAGAAAGGGGATACGCTCTGGGCGATCGCCAAGAAATATTACGGTAATGGGAGCCAGTATCCTAAGATCGTATCGGCCAATCCGGACATCAAAAACCCAAATCTGATTTATCCGGGGCAGGTATTTACGATCCCCACATAGCCACATAGGGAAGGAGGAGAGACCGTGGAAGTGCTGGTAGAGACCCAGGGAAAAATCTATGATATATCGGAGATGTGTAAGGCGATCACCTGGTCGGACAGCCTGAACGAGGGGACCAGCAGCCTGCAGATCTCCTATCTGGCCGACGGGCTTATCCTGGAGAATGGAGATGTGGTCCGTCTGACGGAGAACGACCAGAAGGACGGGATCTTTTTTGGCAGCGTGTTTAAGGTGTCCGGAGATGAGAGCGGAGTGATCCAGATCAAGGCCTACGACCAGCTCCGGTATACCAAGCATGCAGAGATTGTGGTCCTGGAAAACGGGACTTTGAAAAATCTTGTCCAGAATATGTGCACGTTCCTGTCCTTGACGCCCGGGACCATTGAGGATCCGGGTTTTATACTGCCCGGAATCGCAGACAGTGAAAAAACATGGCTGGATCATGTAGTCCAGGGGATTTCTGATACCCTGATCGGCACGCAGGATATGTACTGCCTGCGGGACGAATATGGGAAGGTGTGCCTGTGGAACATGCGTAACCTTCAGCTCCCGCTGGTGCTGGGCGACGACAGCCTTTGCACCGGGTACAGCTGGGAGAAGTCCATTGACGATGAATATTATAACCGGGTCAAAGTGACCTGGAAGAGCGAAAACGATAAGAAAATGGACGTGGGTACGGCCATCGATCAGGAAGCCGTAAACCGGTACGGGTTATTGCAGTACGTGGAAAATTCGCCCTCTGGTGTGGATAATGCCGCAAAGGCACAGGAGCGGGCCAACAACCTGCTGAAACTGTATAACCATGAGAAAGAGACCCTGAAGCTGGAGTGTCTGGGAGATCTTCGGGTCCGGGCCGGGAACAGCATCTATGGGAGTATCGCAGATATCAGGCTGGACCGGCGCCTGATCGTCAAAAAGGTGACTCACGATTTTTTACCGGTCCATACGATGACGGTGGAGGTGATGACAGGTGAGTAAGGATAAGATGGCAACGAGAGATCTGTTTAATCTGATTAAGCGAATCGTGGACAATTACATGCGGTGCCGGAAACCAGCGGCGATACTGATCGGGACCTATACGGGCAAATTAGTCCAGATCGGCACCCTTCCGGTCCCAGCCGGTAAACTCTCCGGGAACATGATGACAAAGCTGACGCCCGGAGATAAGGTCCGGCTGCTTCGGAACGACGGCGGCAGCGAGTATTATGTGCTGGAGATCATCGGAAAGCCGTACAAACTGGAGCAGGACTGCCCGCCGTGTCCGTATAAGTAAGGAGGGACCCCATATGACAGAGCTTACGACGTCCCTGGTGCTCCAGGAGCAGACGTATACCAATCAGACATATAAATTATCAGATGATAAGATTGAGGGATTCACGGACGGCCTGGAGGCCCTGAAACAGGCGGTATATAAGATACTGGCCACGGAGCAATATGAGTACCCGGTCTATGATTTTACCTACGGCATAGCCTGGAAGGAGCTGATCGGAGAGGAGCGGCCCTACGTGCGGGCTGAGATGACGCGGATGATCCGCGAGGCGCTTTTACGGGATGACAGGATCCTGGGAGTAGATGGATTTACCTACGATTTTTCCGGGGATACGTGCTTGTGCACCTGCACAGTGGCGAGCATATACGGAGACTTTGAGATCGATAAGGAGGTGGCAGTATGACCTTTGAGGAGCTGCTCCAGGGGATGCTGGACCGGGTCCCGAGTGATGTGGATAAGCGGCAGGGGAGCGTGATCTATGACGCGCTGGCTCCGGCCGCTTATTTTCTGGCCCAGCAGGATTTCCAGCTGAGGAATTTTATTGACCTGGTATTTGCCGATACGGCCGTGGGAGAGTACCTGGACCGATGCGTGGAGGCCCATGGGTTATCCCGCAAGCCGGCTACCAGCGCAGTACGCAAAATGACCACATCTGCAGCAGTCCCGGTCGGGTCCCGGTGGGGGATCAACGACCTGGTCTATAAGGTTACCGAGGAGATCGGCTCGACCGAGTACCACGTGACCTGTGAGACTGCCGGTATCATCGGCAACCAGTACACCGGAGAGCTGCAGCCGCTCTCGGACGTGAGTGGAGTGACAGCTGTGCTGGCGGATGTGATCACACCAGGGGTGGAAGAGGAGACGGATGCCGCGCTCCGGGACCGGTTTTACCAGAAGGTCCGCCTCCCGGCGACCTCCGGGAACGCCTACCACTATAAGCTGTGGGCGCTCCAGGTACCCGGGGTTGGGGATGCGAGGGTATTCCCGTTAGATAGCGGCCCGGGGACGGTGGGAGTGCTGATCGTGGATACCGATAAAAAAATCAATAAATCCCTGGAGGCGGAGGTATCGGCCTACATTGAGACGGTGCGACCGATCGGGGCATCCGTGACGGTCGGGAGCCCGGATCCAGCATCCGTGGCGGTAACGGCCAATGTGCTGTTGGACGGGAGTAAGCTGATCGGAGAGGTGCAGGAGAGCTTTAAGGGACTGCTCGCGGAGTATCTGCGAGGTCTGGTCTTTGTCTCCAGCCGGGTCAGCTATGCCCAGATCGGCAGGATCCTTTTGGAGACTCCGGGGGTGCAGGACTATGATACGCTGCGGGTTAACGGTCAGACCGGCAATCTGACTGTAACAGATAAACAGATCCCGGAAATGGGAGTGGTGACATTATCGGAGGTGAGACGTCTTGCAGCTGATTAAGCTCTTACCCGATTATTATGCGGATAACAAAACCATGGTACTGCTCCAATCCATTTTGAGCGGGCAGACGGAGTACCTGGAGGGACGGCTCGACCAGACGGTCAGCGATTGTTTTGTCAGCACGGCAGTGGATACGTTGACCAGGCTGGAGCAGATTATGGGGATTATTCCGGATGTGTCCAAATCAAACCGGTACCGGAGGGAGCGCATTATGGCCAAGATCGCAGGAGCCGGCACAACCACGGCCTCCTTGATCCAGAGTATTGCAGAGAGTTATACCAATGCAGAGGTAGAGCTTACGGAAGACTTCCCCCGGTATACCGTGACTGTGCGGTTTACCGGTACATCCGGGATCCCAGGCAACATGGATGATATCAAGGCTTCGATCGAGGAGGCCATCCCTGCTCATCTGCAGATTTTATACGAGTACATTTTTAACACATATGGATCTGTTGGCACGTTTACCCATGCGGAGCTTGCGGCCTATACCCATTATAAAATCAGGAATGGACACCTGAAGAACCGGATCCAGGAACTGCAGAGATACCAGCATGAGGAGCTTCGGCAGCTCACTCACATCATGATTGCGAAAGGAGATTTACCAAATGGCAACTAATACCAAAAACTTTAATTTTAAAAAACCTGATGAGAGCGATTTTTATTCCATCCAGGATCAGAACGGGAACTGGGATCTGGCAGATGAAGAGTTGCAGAAACTGAATGAACCCGCATTTGAGGACTATACGACAGGGACCTCAGTGCCGTCGGCGGCCACGGCCCTGGAAGCATTAAAGTCCAAGATCAAGCTGCCGATATGGATGTCCAATGTGGTAGCCTTTTGCAAGGGATGCTGTACACTTGCAATGATCGTCAACAACTGCGTATCATCCGATGCGGACAAGCCCCTGGCGGCGGCGCAGGGTAAGGCACTGCAGGACCAGCTGACTAAATTGTATAGTGATTTCCAATACAAAGAATTGACGAATGATTTCGATTTAAACAATGCATTAGGTAAATATCGCACCGATTCTAGTATTATCATTACGTCACTTAAAAATAAACCATCCGAAATTAGGAATTCCGGAGAAGCAACGATTGACTGGTATCCAGCGAACGAAAGAAACACATATGGAATCCAGATTATGCGGTGGACTTATGGAAACACACACATGATTTTTACAAGAAACAAAATTGAAAATACCTGGGCGGAATGGGTGCAATACGTTACAAAGTCCAATTTAGGTGATCTAATTACTCACTGTAAAACAACTGGCAATACATCAGATTCTGGAAATATCACGATAAATAGACCAGAAGGATACTCATTGATTGGAGCATATATAAATTCGATTTATGTCAGATTATCAATGCCAACAGTATACCAAAAAACAATTATTGTTAGATGCTTTGATGAAAACATGTCCCCATTAAAAAACACATTAGTTGAAGTGATATCGCTATGGATTAAAAAGGATATTTCTTATTAATAAAATTATTATACTGTCCAAATTAAGGTCCCTCTCATAGGCATAGTGGCATTTCCTTTGTAATTGGGGTTCCATAGATTAATTCTTCCATCAGGCAACATCATTACTTCCATCATTGCCTCCCCACCATTTATGGATAGCGGGGACACGCATGTAGATTTTGGGCGGTAGGAAACATCAAACGGATCAGTATACACATCAAAAGCAGAACCGTTAAATGTAACTGTATTAAGCGTAATATTGCATACACACAACAAGTTTCCGATTTTATCAATTTTGATATTATGTTGATTACCATTGACAGTAATCCGCTTCGACTCTGATGTCATATGTAAATCACTATAAAATTTAGCCGGAAAAGGGAAGGCCCCCGGATAGGATGCCGGGGGCCAAGAGATGGAACATGAGCATATTGTGGTGTCTTACATTAGTAATAACGTAACTTTGATTGTTTATGTGACCAAATTTCCCTATCTTTTTTATAATAAGTGAGAAGGAGGGAGAAACCATGGTTGAAAAAATAATCGAAAATGTGATCAATGAGATGTCACAGCATCTCAGCCAGGAGCAGCTGGAGCACCTCAGCAACGTCCTGTATGTCAATTTCCACGGCTGCGAGATCCAGGAGACGTGTACGGATCTCACAGCAACGGGAATTGACGGTGATGAGGCAAAGATCCGGATGTTTGTGGCCAGTAAGCGAGCAGTCAACCGGCAGATAAAGACCTTAAAGCACTATACCCGGGAGATCTACCAGGTCAAGGAGTTCCTGGGCCACGAAAAACTGGATACGACAATGATCTACTGCACGATCAAAGAGGAGAACGTGCACGCGTCCCATCGCAAATACGCATAGCAGCGGCCAGGTGGAGGTTTTTTTAAGCGGGCGGAGACGGCCGCTTAAGAAGCATGCCTGGATCCGGGGGAGGCCATGACGGGACTTCTGGAGAGGGGGCTAAATTTTATAGTGATATGTCAAAATTTGATATTTACCATCGAGATATTACGGGAAATCTGCATGAGAATATAACCATTCAAACCGCTCTGGAAGATTTCAAAAATACAGTCGTTACCAATAAGCCGATACTTGTTGAAATTCAGAACCATTTGGGTGGCCGAGCATTGGCCGTGGGAATTCAATCTCTTAGCAATTATAATTCGTTTTTGGTTATCACTTATTATGATCGACCAAAGGAATTTGTGTACGCATTGAATCACTGGGAGGTGTATGAACTCGTAACAAAGTCCGATTTGAAAGTTCTAAAAAAAGCAGATGTAAAATTTTCAAATGGATTCACAGAGATCTCGTTCCCTGGGATAACATACAACAGTAATGTTTGCGTAACTCAAGAATACAGAAGTTCTGATGGTGTGCAAAATCTTGTTTTTACTGCCCAGGTAAGACCTAATGAGCTGATAATATATGCCAGGAATGCGGGTGATGGGAGTAGTTATAACGGCATTTTAAATATCATGGTAATAGCCATAGAGTAATAATAAATTACACAACAACAAAACCTGTTATTTGCAATGTTAATTTAGTATTTATGGCTTGTTTCAATTTTAGATTTACAATATTTGTGCCGTTATTGATATACATAGGAAAAATAGGACTTGTTAATGCATTTGCATCTACTGCGTGCAGTATTGTGTTTATTTCGGCCTTATACTCATCCATTTTAAAAACCTGGTAAGACGCATCATAGTTTCCAGTGGCAATTTCCAGCCATCCTGTTATATAAATTAAATGTGGTCCAATTTTTGCGTAGTACAGATTACTATCACTTACGATATCTGCCACATCAGTAAAAAGTCCTTGCGACACGGATAAATCACTATAAAATTTAGCCAATCAAATAAATTTGAAAATTCAGGACCTGCAAGGGTCCTTTTTATATACATAAAAAAACGAAAGGAGCAAAAAAATGGAAAAAATCAAAATCAATCACACGGGTCCGGCATATGGGATCCAGAGTATTACGCCGGTATCGGAGCACGTGATCCGGATTGTCTTTGCCGGATCTGTCCCGACAGAATGGGGAGATATCGGTGTGTACACAGCGGGAGATCTGCAGTGCGCCAACCTCCCGGGGTATGATACGGTCTATCGTGACGAGGGCCAGACGGTATATCTCAGCGATGACGGCAGCGTGTATACTCCGCCGGAGCTGCCTAACGGGAATCCGGAGCTGCCGCCGGAACCGTATGTCCCCTCGGAAGAGGAGCTTCTGGCCGCCGCGGTGTCTGCCAAACGCCGGGAGATCTCGCTGGCTTGTGAGCAGGCCATCTATGCTGGCGTGGATGTTACACTGTCCGATGGCACCGTAGAACATTACAGCCTGACACCTCATGACCAGCTTAATCTCCTGGATCGCAGAGCCAGACTGGCCGAGGGGGCCATTAAGCTGGAGTACCATGCCGACGGCCAGCCGTGTCGATTTTACGATGCTCAGGACATGCGGCTGATCATTACGGCGGCCTCTGAGCACATCGGACATCATACGGCCTACTGTAACAGCCTCAATATGTGGTTGGCCGGGTGCCGGACCGCGGAAGAGGTGGTACTGATCTGCTACGGTGCACCCGTTCCGGAGGAGTATCGGTCGGAGATCCTGCAGACTTATCTGGCGGACGGAGGTGATACCAATGGATGAGGCTGTAAAATCGGAGCTTGCCAGGCTCCGGGACGAGGACAACCGACAAAATCACCGGATCGATGACCTGGAGCAGTCTGTAAAGGCGATCCAGGACCTTACAATCTCCGTCCATGCCCTGGCCCAGGACATGCGGCAGATGTTATCAGAGCTTAAGGACCAGGGATCACGGCTGGAGCGGTTTGACGGCCGTCTGGAAGCCCTGGAGCAGAAACCGGCGAAGAGATGGCAGCGGATGTCGGACAAGGTCCTGGACACGGCCGTGGGGATCCTGGCCGGTGCTGTGATCACAGGGATTGTAATGTTAGCTGTACAGTATATTAAATAGCGAAAGGGGAAAAATAGAATGGATTTTAGCGGAATCATGCAGTACATATCGTATCTTTTGGTGGCCATCGGCGTGATGGCCTTTGTGGTGTCCACGGTCACCCAGGTGGTCAAGTCCTGGCCGGGCCTGGATAAGCTCCCCACGTCGGTAGTGGTGATCGTGCTGTCCCTGGTGTTGTGCCCGGTGACCTTTGTGGCGCTGATGGCGTGGATGGACCGGGAGATCACCTGGTATATGGTCTTTGCGTGTATGATCGGGGCCTTTATCGTGGCGCTGGTGGCTATGGATGGATGGGAACGGCTCAAAGAGATCTGGGACCGGACAGGCTACCAGAAAAGGCCCATGGACAAGTCTTAAGGAGGTGATCCAGTATCTCCCGGTCGGCGGGGTTAAGCCGGATGTTTATTGCGACGTCGCAACAGGGAAAACTTACAAAAATGGTAGAAACCTGTCGGAAGATATGGTAGGATAAAGATGCTGCCGAACCTCCAGCAGAAAGGAGGTGGTGTTCGTGGAATACATAGTTACATTCCTTATCTCTGTATTGGCAAGTGTAGCTGGCTACTATATTTGCAAATGGCTGGACAGAGATTAGGCAGCAACAGCCTAAACGGAGTAGCTTACCGTAAATAAGCAAGAAAGCCCTGGAGCTGGCACTCCGGGGCTTTCGTCATGTCCGTGGACATATAGCTACATTCCTTAGCTACACTCATCATATGCTATTTTGAGTGAAAAGTCAATACCCCAGAGGTGGCCGCCTCTGGGGTTTTCGTATGCTGTATGCAAATATTCTACTGAGCCTGTATTTTGGCCAAAAGCGCCTCCTGAAGGACCTGGGAAAAATTAAGACCTTTGGCCATAGCCTCTTCATTTAGCCATTCCGGAATCGACAAAGTTTTTTTGACAGCCTTTGAATTATGTTTTTTCCGATATGCTTCCAGGTCAAAACATAACACAACCAGACTGGAATTCTCATCATCCAGTTCGATCTGTCCGGGAAGAGAGGGGACGGGAAGTGCTTCGTGGTCTGTAAGGCGATCTGTGATTGTTAAGCCAAGAGCTTCGTTTGCCATTTCGTAGGCTTCTTCCATGGAATCGCCCTGGGTCAGGCATTCTGGAAAATCCGGAAAGGAAACCCAGAAACCGCCCTCCTCGGCGGTATGGAAGACTGCCGGGTAAAAATATTGTTTCATAAAGGGAGCCTCCTTTGGGGCGGCGGGACTATTTCAGCCCCGCCTGTTTAAGAATTGTTTGTTCCAGGCCCTTTTTAAGATCCCTGGAGTGATAAGGAACGATAACTGTTTTATTGGTTTGGATGTTTTTCAGTTTTATATGCGAACCATTTTGACTGACAACTCCAAACCCGTTTTTCTTTAGGAGTTTTATCATCTCCTGCGGTGTCATTGGCATCCTGTTTATCTCCTTTCCTTATCTACATACATTATAGCACGTAATATTACGTGCGTCAATAAAAATACGTAATATTACGTAAAAACATAGTAGCCAGAACGTCCTTCATGTGAGGGGCGTTCTTTTTATGCAGAAAGTGAGGAAAATCATGGGAAAAGAAATTACAAAGCTGATCGAGCAGGCATTATCCTGGAATGGCTATCTGGAAAAAAAGAGCAACCGGGACCTGGACAATTTTACGGCCAACGCCGGAAACAAAAACTATACATGCTTTGCCCGGGATTACCGGGAGCATACCGGCCAGAACCTCCAGGGCCAGCCCTGGTGTGCGATGTTTGTGTCTGAGGTGTTTGTCCAGGCATTTGGCCTGGAGGCCGCCAGACGGCTCCTGGGCGGTGATTTGTACCACTACTGCCCGACTGGGGTGGCACAATTTAAAAAATCCGGCCGGTGGAGCCGGACCCCGGAGCCTGGAGCCGTGATATTTTTTTTCAATGGCCAGCGGTCGCACCATACCGGGATTGTAACGGAGGTAACATCCTCACGGGTCAAGACCATTGAGGGTAACACGTCCGGCGCATCTGGCGTTATCCCAAATGGCGGCGGAGTCTGCCGGAAGTCCTACCGCAAAGATTACGGCCAGATCCTGGGGTACGGGATCCCGGACTGGAGCATCGTCACAGAGCCGGAAAAGAAATCCGGCTGGATCCAGGAGGCAGGGGTCTGGAGATACTACCACGGCGACACAGGAGAGCCGGTACGCAATGACTGGCACCGGGATCCCGATGGCCGGTGGTACTGGTTTGACGGCTCTGGCGCAATGGTTACCAACGCATGGAGACAGGATAAGGCTGGCGGGTGGTATTACCTTGGCTCTGATGGTGCAATGGTCACCGGCCGGCTTATGCAGATCGGTGACGAGGTGTTTGCCTTTGGGGCTGATGGAGCTATGCTGCAGGGCGAGATCCGGTGTCGGACGGATGCAAGGGGAGCACTGACAATCGTATAAAAATGTAGAAATGTCTGGAAGTGTGTAGTATAATAGGCGTGTTACCGCCCCTATACCGGTAAGGAGAGGGGGTGTTTCGTAATGGAATACATTTTGTCTTTTATCGTCACTGTTGTGGCGGGCGTGGTTTGCCACCTCATCTGCAAATGGTTAGACAGTGATAAGTAGCCGGTAACTAGCCTGTGGTTTAAGCCACCACTATTAAACGGAATAGAAAATCCCCGGACGCGCATCCGGGGATTTTCGTTTTGCTGTTTCGCAAGGAAACATTTTGTCTTTTTGCCTATCGGCATTATAGCATATGCCAATCATGATTGCAAGATACATGGTTTGCTTTTTTGTCTCCGAAGCGCTGGCAAGGGTACTTTTGAAGGACATTTTAGGGGCTAAAAATATCATAAGTTTTTGCAGTATGGCGGCCCAGACGGTGAAATGGGAGCGTCCATGCGCTATCTTTCCCAGCGGTATTCCATGCCCTATGGGGAGCAGAAGGCAGTGCTTACGGATATAGGCACCGAGGAGCTGGCCCATCTGGAAATGATCGCAGCCATTGTCCACCAGCTCACGAGAAACCTTTCGGCAGAGGAGCTGGAGGCCCAGGGCTTTGCTCCCTATTATATCGACCATACGGCTGGGATCTGGCCCCAGGCGGCGGGCGGGATCCCCTTCAATGCCTGTGAGTTCCAGTCCAAGGGCGATCCCATCACAGATCTGTTTGAGGATCTGGCAGCAGATGGTACGACTGCGTAAGAACAACAAAGCTGAAAAGCCCCATAAACACTACATTCTTTGTAGGACAAGTCTTTTCCGGCTGCGTTGTGATAAGAACAACTTGCCACAAAATACTGATAGGACAAGCTGTTTTCAACTAAAAATGTACCGCAAAGGCGGCGTTTACTACTTCCCTTTTGGGAATATAGGAACGCCGCTTTTTTCATGCCCTCATGTTACGCAGTAGGGGTAGAAAAAGCCTTGCTGCAAGCGGCTTTACAGATGCTATTTTCAAAGGGCAAAGGGTTTATACCTTTTCTCTCAAAATCGCTGTTCTACTGCGTAACAAAACCACAGCAAAGGAGTGATGAAGCTATGGCAGTTTTCCGCGTGGAGCGCAACACGGGCTATACCGTAATGAGCAACCACCACTTACGAAACAAGGAACTATCCTTAAAGGCAAAAGGGCTGTTATCGCAAATGTTGTCCTTGCCGGAGAATTGGGACTACACCCTTGCGGGGCTGTCCTACATCAACCGGGAAAGTATCGACGCTATCCGTACCGCCGTTTGGGAGCTTGAAAAAGCCGGATATATCAAGCGACAGCAGGGACGCGACGAAAAAGGCAAAATGACCGCTATTGAATACACCATTTATGAGCAGCCACAGCCGCCGGAGTTGACTTGTCCGATATTGAAAAATCCAACAGCGGATAAGCCGGTATTGGAAAATCCGACAACGGATAATCCGACGTCGGAAAATCCAATGCAATTAAATAAAGATATATCAAGAACTAACTCACCAAAAAAAGAAAAAATAAATACGGATTTATCAAATACCCATTCCATTCCTATCCATTCCCTAAATCCCCTGCCTTATGGCGAGGACGCAGCGGCACAGCCGCAGGAAAGGAAAAGAACGGAAAGGAACGACGCTTACCGAGTGTATGAGGAAATCATCAAGGACAATATCGAGTATGACATTATCGTACAAGACCCCCACATAGACAAAGAGCGTTTGGACGAAATCGTTGACCTCATGCTTGAAACGGTATGCACCGCAAGAAAGAAAATCCGCATTGCCGGGGACGACTACCCCGCAGAGCTTGTAAAAGCGAAGTTTATGAAGCTGAACAGCAGCCATATTCAGTTTGTGCTTGACTGTATGCAGGAAAATACCACAAAAATCCGCAATATCAAACAATACCTAAAAGCGGTGCTTTTCAATGCACCCTCTACCATTGACAGCTACTATACCGCCCTTGTCGCTCATGATATGGCAAGCGGCGCATTATCTGGCAAGCCTAAATACGGCGACGATGACTATTATTCCTATAAACCGGGCGAAAGCCTGTAAACGAAAAAAGGAGGATTTACCACATGGCACAGAAAACAGGAGCTTTGATTTTTGACGAAACCACCGACCGCTACGACATTCGCTTTGATATTGCCGACTACTACGGCGGCTTGCATTGCGGCGAGTGCATGGAGGTATTTGTGGGCGGCAAATGGAAACCTACCCGCATTGAGTACGGAGATAACTGGTATCTTGTAGGTATTCGCGCCGAGGATTTGAACGGGCTGCGGGTACGGATTTAAGCAGGGCGACGTGAAGAACGGACGCCCTTTTTTCACGCCCAAAAGCGGCGTACCACCTTAACACTATCACTACTACCGGGAAAGGAGGACGGTAAACCATGCAGGACGAAATCAACGAAAAAGTGGTTGCGCTCTCTATCAAGGGAACGAAGCTGACCGCCCAAACGCTGCAAAAGGCAATGAAAGCCTTGCTTGCACAGATGAAAAAGCAGCACGATAAGCAGCCACATGGAAAGCAGACCTTAAAGCAGCTTGCAAAGCAGAACGCGGGACTGTCCAATATCGAAATCACAAGTGAGAATATCAAAGCCTTTGAGCATACGGCGAAGAAATATGGGATTGACTTTGCCTTAAAGAAAAACGCTACCGAAACGCCGCCCCGTTACCTTGTCTTTTTCAAGGGACGGGACGCCGACGCGCTGACCGCAGCCTTTAAGGAGTTTTCCGCAAAGAAGCTGACGCAGGAGCAAAAGCCCTCTATCCGAAAGGCACTTGCCACATTCCGGGAAGCGGCGAAGCAGCTTAACGCAAACCGTCAAAAGACAAAGCACAAGGACAGGGAGGTATCGCTATGAAGCAAGACTTTAAGAAGCTGCTTATCCTAAATGCCCCGTATCTGCTCTTTGTGTATCTCTTTGATAAAATCGGACAGGCGTTCCGGCTATCCCCCGGCGCAGATTTGAGCGCAAAGCTCTTGTCTATCGGGGACGGTTTTTCTGCTGCCTTTTCAAATGCCCTGCCGAGCTTTGACCCCGCAGACCTGCTTATCGGCATTGCAGGGGCGGCGGTTATCTGGGTTGCTGTCTATATGAAAGGCAAGAACGCAAAGAAATATCGCAAAGGCATGGAATACGGCAGCGCACGTTGGGGCAATGCCGCCGACATTAAGCCATATATCGACCCCGTATTTGAAAACAATGTACTGCTGACACAGACGGAACGGCTGACAATGAACAGCCGCCCGAAGCAGCCAAAATACGCGAGAAACAAAAACATTCTTGTCATAGGCGGCAGCGGAAGCGGCAAGACCCGCTTTTTCGTCAAGCCAAACCTTATGCAATGTATGTCAAAGGATTTTCCTGTCAGTTTCGTTTGCACCGACCCGAAAGGAACATTGATACAGGAAACAGGCTCTTTACTGGTGCGCCGGGGCTATGTGGTAAAATCGCTGAACACTATCAATTTTAAGAAAAGTATGCGCTACAATCCCTTTGCCTATATCCGCAGCGAAAAGGATATTTTGAAATTGGTAAATACCATTATCGCCAACACCAAAGGCGACGGGGAGAAATCCGGCGAGGATTTTTGGGTAAAGTCGGAGCGTCTTTTCTACTGCGCCCTTATCGGATATATCCACTATGAAGCCCCGGAGAACGAAAAGAACTTTACCACGCTGCTTGAAATGATAAATGCGTCGGAAGCCCGCGAGGACGACCCGGAATTTC
>OWIY01000065.1_pt1 | contig 29386 bp, 26 predicted proteins | sample 1732841 | NCBI WGS metagenome assembly OWIY01 (sample SAMN05065760, study PRJEB22554) | human gut metagenome | biome: ENVO:2100002; feature: ENVO:00000062; material: ENVO:00002003 | host: Homo sapiens | place: USA | reverse complement strand
ATGCGATCGTCGGCAGCGTCAGATGTGTATAAGAGACAGGCCATAGTCTGCTGCTTCAAAAATAGGAGCATCCGCATCTTTATTGATGGCAATGATGGTATCGGAACCGGACATTCCTGCCAGATGCTGAATTGCTCCAGAAATACCACAGGCAATGTAAAGCTTCGGCGCAACAGTCTTTCCGGTCTGTCCAACCTGGTGTGCATGCGGAATCCAGCCTGCGTCTACTGCAGCTCTGGAAGCGCCTACCACACCGCCAAGCACATCCGCCAGTTCCTGGATCAGCTTGAAGTTTTCTGCCTTTCCAAGTCCGCGTCCGCCGGAAACAATCACTTCTGCCTCCTCCAGATTCACAGCCTCAGCCACCTCTTTGATCCGCTCCAGAAGTGCTGTACGAACCCGGGCCGGATCCGGTACGATATGCTCGCGGATCACTTCTGCATGATGTTCTGGATCTTTCTGACCTTTTTTGAAGACGCCAGGACGTACCGTACCCATCTGCGGACGAGTACCCGGGCAGAGAATATTTGCCATCAGGTTTCCGCCAAAGGCCGGACGGGTCCAGATGATATTTCCGGTTTCTTCCTCTACGGACAGGTCCGTACAATCTGCGGTCAGCCCGGTGCCCAGCCTGCAGGAAAGACGCGGTCCCATGTCACGGCCATTGTTAGTAGCTCCGATCAGTACGGTGGACGGTTTATATTTTTTAATCAGCTGCTCCATGGCATCGGAAAATGCGTCCGTATTGTAGTTGTAATAAGCATCCTCATCCACAAGAATTACTTCGTCCGCGCCATATTCTTCTGCTTCTTTTGCTGCGCCTTCTACATTTTTACCGATCACAACCGCAACCAGCTTTTCCTGATTTGCGTCAGCCAGACGGCGTCCCGGTGTCAGCAGTTCGTATCCTACCGGCTTTGCCTTTCCTTCCTCAGTTTCAATAAATACCCAGAGATTTTTATATTCTTCAAACGCCATTGTAATCTCCTCCTATAAAATTTTCGCGTCCGTAAGCAGGTTCATAAGCTCCGAAACGGATTCCTGGGCGCTCTTTCCTTCCAGCTTCACACCAGTTTTGTTATGTACCGGAGTAAAGGTTCTTTTTACTTTGGTGGGAGAACCCCTCAGACCGCACTTTGCGGTATCAATCTTCATATCTGCTACACCGAGAACCGGAATCTGTGCTCTTCCTGCTGCCAGTTTGGATTTTAGGGTTGCGTAGCGCGGCTCAAAAGCAGTCTTTACAACCGTGATCACAGCCGGAAGTTCTGCAGTCAGATAATCGTATCCTTCATCGCTCTCCCGTTTCACCTTCAGCTTTCCATCCTCCAGTACAGCATCGGATGCGTAGGTGATCTGTGCACAGTCCAGATGCTCTGCCAGCTCCGGCCCAACCTGGCCGGTATCTCCATCAATGGCCTGTTTGCCGCAGAAGATCAGATCGAAGGGAGCGCCTTCTTTTTCTTCCAACGCACGGACTGCACAGGATAAAACATAGCTGGTAGCCAGGGTATCCGAACCGCCAAATTCACGTCCGCTGACCAGATAAGCCTGATCGGCTCCTACAGAGAGACATTCTTTCAGAGCGTTCTTCGCCTGCTCCGGTCCCATGGAAACAACGATTACCCTTCCGCCGGCGCTCTCTTTCAGGCGTACCGCAACCTCCAGGGCATATGCATCAAAGGGATTGACAATGCTTGGCACTCCGGCACGGATCAGGGTATTGGTAACCGGATCGATCTTAATCTCTGTCGTATCCGGCACCTGTTTTACACACACCAAAATATTCATTCTTATTTCCTCCTCACTGCTGTAACGTTCCGGTTAACGTAAAATTTCTTTTGCGATTACCACACGCTGGATCTGATTGGTTCCCTCATAAATCTGAAGAATCTTTGCGTCACGCACCAGCTTCTCCATCGGGTATTCCTTCATGTAGCCATAGCCGCCCAGTACCTGCAGCGCATCCAGCGCTACCTTCATGGCGGTATCACCGCCGAAACATTTGCTCATGGAAGAATATTTTGCAAACGGCAGCTTTGCATCAATCAGCTCTGCGGTATGATATACCAGCTGTCTGGAGGCTTCTACCTGCATCGCCATATCAGCCAGCATATTCTGAATTACGGCAAGATCTGCGATCGGGCGTTTGAACTGTACTCTTGTCTTTGCATAGGCAATGGCCTCATCCAGTGCGCGGGCTGCCAGTCCGGTACCCATGGCGCCTACGTTTACCCGGGACTCACAAAGAGTAGCCATGGCCATCTTGTAGCCTTTGCCCTGTAATCCGATCAAATGATCCTTCGGAACCTTCACATGATCCAGAACTACTTCGGTGGTATTGGAAAGGCGGATTCCCATCTTGTTCTCATGCTTGCCAATGGAGATTCCCTCGCGATCCCGTTCTACCAGGAAACAGCTGATGCCCTTTACTCCCAGACTGCGGTCCATGCTTGCAAATACCAGATAAACTCCTGCAATTCCACCATTGGTGATAAAACATTTTGTTCCGTTAATAACATAACCATCTTCGCTCTCTTCTGCCGTTGTAGTCACGCTTCCGGCATCCGATCCGGCATTCGGCTCAGTCAGGCAGAATGCAGCCCATCCGCCATTTACCAGAATGTCAAAAAAGATTTTTTTCTGTTCGGGGGAACCAAACTGATTCATCAAATGCGTAGCAGATGCGTTTGCTCCCACTGCAGAGCCAAGTCCGACTTCATAGCGTCCAAGCTGTTCTGCAATCAGCGTCTGCGCTACTGCGCTTAAGTCAAGACCGCCATATTCCTCAGGTGTACACATAATATTGAGTCCGAGCTCCGTCATCTGCTCATACAGTTTTTCAGGAAACTCATTTTTTTCATCATACTCACCGCATACCGGCGCTACTTCATTCTTTAACCAGTCACCCACCAGATTTGCTAATTCCATGTTTTCCTTTGAAGGTATCATATTGTTCTCCTTTCTGAATGAAACACTTGTTTTATTGATCTGATTTATTAATAAGCAAATTCCATGCCAACTTCAAAAATAGCTTAGCATCGTTTTCTTTTTCACAATTCTAACCTAATTCAGCTCCAAAACGACAAAAAGGAACCAGTATTGATTGCAAATGTGCAATCAATACTGGTTCCTTTTTGCCATGTTTTTATCATTTTATGAAATTCACGTTATTTTTCAGTCCTTCTTCCGCTGTTTCTGGTGGCATTAATGCCATAACGCTTCATTTTCCGGATTACGGTAGAATGATCAATCTGAAGAGTCTCGGCCATACGGCGTGTAGATCCGCATTGGCGATACGCGCTCTTCAGATATTCCCGCTCTGTGTTTCCCATATAAACATCCAGGGGTTCCAACGCAACAACAGATTCTTTTTTCTTCTGCTCTTTCTTGAAAATCAGTTCCGGAACCTTCAGGGTATCTCCCTGACTCACCGCAAACATCATCTCCACCATATTCCGAACCTCCCGGACATTGCCAGGCCAGTCATAATTCATCAGCATACTCAGCGCCTCCGCTGAAAAATGCTTCTGCATATGATACTTCTGGTTATTCCGCTCCAGAAACAGCATACATAACGGGATAATATCTTCCGGACGTTCCCGCAAAGGCGGAATATTCAGTTTCACAACATTCAGACGGTAATACAGATCCTGGCGAAATTCCCCATCGGCAATCTTTTTTTCCAGATCCCGGTTGGTAGCAGAAATGATCCGCACATCGGTTTCATACTGCTTATGGCTTCCCACAGGGGTGTACATTTTTGTTTCCAGAACCCGCAGGATCTTGCTCTGTAGCTCCATGGACATATCCCCCAGTTCATCCAGAAACAGGGTTCCACCATGAGCTTCACCAAACAATCCCTTTTTCCCACCGCGAAGCTGGCCGGTAAATGTCCCATCCGCATAGCCGAACAGCTCCGATTCCAAAAGCTGTTCCGGAATCGCCGCGCAGTTTATGGCAAGAAACGGCTTATCCCTCCGTAAGCTATGCTCATGTACAAAATGCGCCAGTACCTCTTTTCCTGATCCGGACTCACCAAGAAGCAGCACCGGAGCATCGTACACGGCCACCCTAGCCGCCATGCTCAAAAGATTCCGCATGGTTTCATTCCGCGCTACAATACCGCTTCCATAATCTGTATAATCTGTAAGATTATCCGCCACTTCCTTGACCAGTTTCTGGATATGCTCGATATCATCGCGAATCTCAAAAAAATCCGTCACATCCCGGACAGTAGTAACAATCAGCTGGATTTCTCCGGTTTCCACATCGTAAAAGGGCTCTGAAGTGCTGACAATATAGGCCTGTCTCCAGTCATGCACCCGGATCGCTGTTTCCCGTTTCTGCACGGCCAAAAGACAGGTTGGTTCTGCCGGAACATAGCCCTCCAGAAAAAGTTCATGAAAATTCTTTCCCTCCGCAGCCAGCTCACCCAGCCGCGTAAGCTTTTTATATGCCTTATTTACATACAGGATTTCTCCCTCCGGACTGGTAATTAAAAATCCATCATGAGAATCATCAATACATCTCAAAATCGTTTTATTGGTAATTCGCTTCATTATACGAAACATCCCCTTATACTGATTTCAGGAAGCGAAGCATAGTACTTCCTATCCCATATTCAGAATAAAATCTTCTATACTTTTTGCTCGCGCAGCCAGCCACAGCCACCTGCTTAATGTCTGTATATCCCGTTCTTTCAGAACATGTTGCCGAAGCTTTTCCGGCACTGAACCGCTATCTTCCAAAAATTCCAGGATGCTTTCTGCTTTTCCTTCTTCCAGCCACTCTTTTCGTTCCAGCGCACGAAGTACAAAATTCCACGCAGTGTCTGCGGTTCTGTATGACTGCACCGGAACTTCGGACCTTATTAGCTATTCATTTAAATTTTTATTAGAGCATATGTGCCCGCAGCTCTTCCGCACTCTTCGGGGACAGGTAAGCCGGTGCCACATCAAATACGGTCTTGCATCCGCTCATGCCCTCTTTGTTCATGCGGCTGACTGCTCTTGCGTAAGCCACGATCACAGAACCGGTGAACTCCGGGTTGGAATCCAGCTTTAAGCTGTACTCAATGACATGCTTATGCTCTTTCTCCATTCCGGTTACGCCGGTACGGATCACCATGCCGCCGTGCGGCAGTCCGCTGTGGTCGCGCTTCATCTCTTCCTCAGTGATGAAGTGAACGGTGGTGTCGTAATCAGAGAAGTAGTTCGGCATGGTCTTGATCTCGTTCTCGATCTTAGCCAGGTCTGCATCTTCCTCAGCTACCACGAAGCACTCTCTGGTGTGTTTCTCTCTGGTGGTCAGCTCCGGGTTGGAACCGCTTCTGACTGCCTCTACTGCCTTCTCTACCGGGATGGTGTACTGTCTGCAGTCTTTTACACCCTCGATGCGGCGTACTGCGTCAGAATGTCCCTGGCTCACGCCCTTACCCCAGAAGGTGTAATCCTTGCCTTCCGGCAGCACGCAGTTTGCGTACAGGCGGTTTAAAGAAAACATGCCCGGATCCCAGCCGCAGGAAATCAGGCTGACCTTGCCTGCCTTCTTTGCTGCTGCGTCCACTGCCGCAAAATGTTCCGGAATTCTTGCATGGGTGTCGAAGCTGTCTACCACGTTGTACATGGAAGCGTACTGCGGAGTCTGAACCGGAAGATCGGTTGCGCTTCCGCCGCAGAGGATCAGCACATCCAGCTCGTCCTGCATATGGGACAGCTCATCTGCCTGCAGAACCTTTACGCCTGCGGTGCGAACCTTTACGTTCTCCGGATTTCTGCGGGTGAAGACTGCCTTCAGCTCCATGTCATCGTTCTGGGCAATGGCGCTCTCAACACCTTTTCCCAGATTGCCGTAACCTAAAATACCAACTCTGATGCTCATAACTTTGTTCTCCTTTATTGTGTATATTCAGGGGCCATTTTTTAACGGTCCCGTTCTGGCTTTTCTCGTGATACCCTGTAATATTCTCCTGCGTCTTAGATCTGTGCGTCCTTTACATACCAGTAAAGAAGTTCTACACTGTCCACCACATCGCGGATATCGCAGACCTCATAGGAATGCACATAACGCATCGGGATCTGGATGCCGCCGCTCTTGATGCCGCCGTTTAAGGTCTGCATAAAGCTTGCGTCGGTAGCGCCTGCCGCATAGGCCTCGATCTGGTAGGGGATATCGTGTGCCTTTGCGATCTGCTTCATCTCACGGACAAGGTCCCGGTTTGCCAGGATCCCTCCAACGCCGGCGCTCAGCTTATCCATCACCTTGATGGACGTGCCGCGGCCCAGCTCGTTGATGTAGCGGCTCTCGGAAACCCCCGGAATGTCCACAGCCAGGCTCATGTCAAGCGCCAGGGCTACATCCGGTTTTAAGCGGGTGGCTGCCGCAATGGCACCGCGGGCTCCCACCTCTTCCTGGGTGGAAAACAGGCCGTAGATATCCGGTACATCCGCATCATCCTTTAAGAGCTTTAATACCTCTAACAGAATAAATACCAGTGCCCGGTCATCTAATGCCTTTGCGCCAACCCGGTGCTTTCCGAGAAAGATCACCGGATAGCAGATAGAAACGGAATTTCCTTCCTCGATTCCCATCTCATATACTTCCTCGCGGCTCTCCGCACCCACTTCAATGTAAAACTCCTGTGCGGATTTCGGCATTTCAGAGCAGCGATCCGGACGTCCCGGATGCAGGGACTGCACAATGCCGTCCACATGTCCGGTCTCCGTCTTAATGATCACATGCTTGCCGAAAAACTGCTGCGGCGCAATACCACCCAGAGTCTCTACCCATAAAAATCCTTTGCTGTCGATGTGGCGGACGATAAGTCCGATCTCATCCATATGGGCTGCGATCAGCACGCTGCCCCTTTTATTTCCCTTCTTATACGCAATGAGGTTTCCCATCACGTCATCGGAAAGCTCTACATCACAATCTGCCAGCTCTTTTCTTAACAGATCTGCCACTTCATCCTCAAACCCGGAAGGCCCCACTGCGTCACACAGCGGTCCGATCAGGGTGCGGAAATCCGCTTCAATCTGCTTTCTGTCCAGTTTCATTCCTTCTCTCCTCCGTTTTCATTCCCATTTTCCAGTTCATCATAGCACGCCTGATACGAAGAATCAAATGCTTCAAAATCCATTTTTTCTCCGATCTTCGGAATACTGCCTAAAAGCAGCTTTGTGTAGTCGTGCTTCGGATGGGAAAATATCTCATCTCTGGTTCCCTCTTCCACCACATGGCCACGATACATGACCATCACACGATCTGCAATGTGCTTGACCACACCAAGATCGTGAGAGATGAAAATATAGGAAATATTTAACTTCTGCTGAAGCTCCTTTAACAGATTGATGATCTTCGCCTGCACGGATACATCCAGCGCGGACACCGGCTCATCGCAGATGATGATCTCCGGCTTTAAGATGATGGCCCGGGCAATGCCTATCCGCTGGCGCTGTCCGCCGGAAAACTCATGCGGATAGCGGTCCGCAAAGTCTCTGTTCAGTCCGACCAGCTCCATGGTGTCCAGGATCAGTTTTTCCCGCTCTTCCTCTGTCTTATAGCAGTGCTCGATATCCACCGGTTCCCCGATGATATCCCGCACCGTCATACGCGGATTTAAAGAGCTGTAGGGATCCTGAAAGATCATCTTGATATTTCTGCGGGCTTTTTTCAGCTCCTCGCCCTTCAATTTCAGGAAATCCTGTCCCTTTAAGATGACCTCACCGGAAGTCGGCTCCGTCACGCGGATCAGGGATTTCACGGTGGTGGATTTTCCGCAGCCGCTCTCGCCTACAATGGCCAACGTCTCACCGCGGTGCAGGGTAAAGCTGACGCCGTCCACGGATTTTACATATTCCTTTTCCCCGAACAGTCCCTTTCTTCCCACCATATAATATTTCTTTAAATTCTTTACCTGAAGGATCGTCTCACTCATGCCTGCGCTCCTCCCTTGCTTTGACTCTCAGTGTGTTTTTTATTGTCCTCATACAAAAAGCACCGCACCAGATGACCGCTGTTTTCCACGAGCTCCGGGCGTTCATTTCTGCACTGCTCAGTTGCGTGGGCACAGCGCGGGGAAAAGATACAGCCCTTTGGCAGATCATAAAGCATCGGTACATTGCCCGGAATGCTGAGCAGGGTGTCTTTTTCTTCATCAAGACGCGGGATGGCTGCCTGCAGTCCCTGGGTATAGGGGTGTTCCGGCTCCGTAAAGATTTTTTCCCCTTCGGCGTACTCTACCAGCTGGCCCGCATACATGACTGCAACGCGGTCTGCCATCTGGGAGATGACGCCCATATCATGACTGATGAAGATAACCGATGTGCCGGTCTCCTTCTGCAGACGGCGGATCAGTCCCAGGATCTGGGCCTGCACCGTAACATCCAGCGCCGTGGTCGGCTCGTCACAGATCAACAGTCTCGGTCTGCAGATCAGCGCCATGGCAATCATGATACGCTGGCGCATACCGCCGGAAAGCTGGGCCGGAACCTCGGAAAACACCTTTTCCGGGCGGGCAATGCCAACGGAACGGATCATGGCAAGAGCACGCTCCTTTGCCTCTGCCTTATTCATTTTCTCATGGGAGGTAATGGTCTCCACAATCTGGCGTCCGCAGGTCATCAGCGGGTTTAAGCTGGTCATTGGCTCCTGGAAGATCATGGAGATACCGGTTCCCCGGATTCTGCGCAGATCCTTTTTTTTCATGCCCACCAGTTCCTGTCCCTCAAACTGAATACTGCCTCCGGTCACCTTTCCCGGATGAGCCACCAGTCCCATGATGGCAGAAGCCAGCATACTCTTTCCGCAGCCACTCTCACCCACGATGCCAAGGGTTTCCCCCGCTTTCAGTGTAAGACTTAAACGGTCGATGACCGGAAGCTCGCCGCGGTCGGTAAACAGCCGCACATCCAGATCTTTCATTATAAGAATGTTTTCGTTTTCCATGTCGTCTTCCTTTCTATTTGCGCAGTTTCGGATCCAGCACATCCCGCAGGCCATCGCCCAGGGTATTGAAGGCGATCACGGTGAGAATGATGCAGAGTCCCGGAAACAGGCTGTAGTAGGTGTTGGTACGGATGAAGGTCTGGGCGCCGGAGATCATGGAGCCCCAGCTTGCGGTCGGGCTCGGCACGCCAAGTCCCAGATAGCTTAAGCTGGCCTCAGTCAGGATCGCGGACGGGATGCCCAGGGTACAGGACACGATCAGCATTGGGATACAGTTCGGGAATAAGTGCTTTAAAATAATGCGCAGGCTGCTTCCGCCGTCAATTCGGCAGGCCTGAATATACTCCTGCTCCTTGAGCTGCAGGACTGTGCCGCGGATCAGCCGGGCCGTATTGGCCCAGGATAAAAATCCCAGAGTCAGATACAGATTCATAAGGCCGGATCCCAGTGCATACATGAGGGCCATGGCAAACAGCAGCGCCGGGAAGCTGGAAAACACCTGGATCAGAAAAGAAATCACATCGTCTACCTTCTTCCCGAAATAACCGGCGCACACACCCATAAAATAGCCGATCACAGAGGCGATCAGCTGGGAGACCAGGCCGACGCTTAAGGATACCCGGCAGCCGTAGAGACAGCGTGTCAGAATATCACGGCCAAATTCATCGGTACCAAACAGATGCTCAGCGCTTGGAAACAGCAGCTTGTCTGCCAGTACCTGCTTATTCGGGTCATATGGAGTGAGAGCCGGTGCCAGGATCGCGGACACAGCCAGGATCACCAGGATCAGGAGAGACAGTACCGCCAGCTTGTTTTTCCAGAACAGCTTTAAGCTCTCGGAATAATAATTCTTTTTTCTCATCAGCTATTCTCCTTTCGTCAGGCGGATGTTCGGGTTGATGACCGCGTACAGAATATCCACGATAAAGTAGATCAGGACACAGATTGCCGCCACATAGATCACGCCGCCCTGCACCAGCGGAATATCCCTGCGGTGGATGGCATCGATCAAAAGCTTACCAATTCCAGGAATGTTGAACACGTTCTCGGTGATCATGGAACCGGTCAGGAGTGCGCCGATATCCGTACCGATCACGGTGATGATCGGTACCAGAGCATTCTGGAAAATATGGATCAGGATGATGCGCCAGGAATACAGTCCCTTTGCGTAAGCAGTCTTGACAAAATCCTGACCGGTCACCTCCAGCATGCTGGCACGGGTAATGCGGGCAATAGATGCCGCATAGCGCACACCCAGGGCCGCAGACGGAAGCACATAGCCGATCGGACTCTTTACGCCGGATACCGGAAAAATGTCAAAACGCAGTCCTACATAAATCTGAAGAATGATTGCTACCCAGAACGATGGGGCAGAAATTCCCAGGGCAGAAAGACTCATGAGAATCCTATCCAGCGGACGGTCATGGTAAACAGCCGCCAGAATGCCGGTAGTCAGCCCCACGATCAGCGCCACGATGTACGCTGCGGTAGCCATGATGACCGTGTAATGGAATGCCTGCAGGATCAGGGTAATAACCGGTTTTTTCTGAAAATAACTGGTTCCCATGTCTCCGTGCAGAAGATCTTTCAGCCAGTTGAAATACTGGACCGGAAGCGGGGTGTCGAGTCCCATCTGTGCCTTCACCTGGGCGATCTTGTCTGCATCCGCAAACTCACCCAGCATTGCCGCTACCGGGTCACCCGGGATCACATTCAGGATAAAAAATGTGATCAGGGAGATGGAAAAAATAATGCCGACAGCCAGGGCCGCCCGCTTTATGATATATCGGATCAAGCGATCTCCTCCTTTGTTTTTAAGTGATTGAAACAGAAAAGGGAGTCCGGCATGCCGGACTCCCACGCGCCGGAGCGCTTTTTGATTTCACTTACTGATTCTGTGCTGCGGTATCTACATCCACATTCCAGAAATGATAGATCAGGTTGCCCACCTTGTAGTTCTTCACATACGGTTTTGCGATGAACTGGGACTGCGGATAATACAGCGGGATGCATGCGTAATCTTCCTGGGACAGGATCTTATCTGCCTCTTTGTACATATCTGCGCGTGCAGTCTCATCGGTAGACTTTCTTGCCTCGTCTAAGAGCTTGTCAAAGTCATCGTTCTTGTAGAATACGCCCTGTGCGTCAGATCTGTTGGAGTAGAAGTAGTTGTACATCTGGAAATCTCCATCCGGGTACAGCGCGTTCCAGGTGGTTCCGGTCATCGGGATCTTGCCTGCGGTTCTGTCGGAGTTGTAGGTTGCGTTATCAACTACGGTCAGATCCAGGTTAATGCCAACCTCAGCCAGGTAACCCTGAATGGCGGAAAATACAGCCTGGTCAGCCTGACGGACCTCAGAACTGATGGTGATGCCATCTGCATAGCCAGCCTCAGCCAGGAGTGCCTTTGCCTGCTCCGGATCATACTCGTATACGGAAAGGGAATCGTCATGTCCCGGGATGCCGTTGTTTAAGTAGGAGGTAGCCGGAATGCCAGCGCCGTTTAATACTGCGCTTACCAGCTCCTCACGGTTGATAGCCAGGGAGATGGCCTTTCTTACGTTCACATTGCTTAAGTACTGGTCGTTTAAGTTCAGGGAAATGAATGCGGTTCCCAGCGGATGATAAGCAGTGATCTCATCTGCGTAGTTTGCCTCATACTGGCTTAACAGGCTTGCGTTTAAGTCTGCCAGGTCAATGTCGCCGTTCTCGTAGGCGATCAGCTTGGTCTGGTCATCGTCGTAGAAGATGATATCCAGCTCGTCTAAGTTTACCTCGCCGCCGTGGTAATCCTCGTTCTTCACAAGAACAACCTGGGTGGTGTCATCGTTCTCCGCAATCTTGTACGGGCCGGTACCGATCAGATTGGTGCCAAGACCCCAGTTCTCGCCTGCCTCGGTACATGCGTCCTCTGGGAAGATATCTGCGTAGGAAGTACCAATGTTCTTTACAAACGGTGCAAATGGATACTCCAGGGTGATGTTGAAGTGGTAATCATCCACAACCTCAAAACCAGCCAGCTCAGTGGCACTTCCTGCCAGCATATCCTGTGCGCCCTTGATCATGTTGAAGTAAGCAGTGCTCTTTGCTGCAGTAGCCGGAGTAAACATACGCTCAAAGGTGAACTTAACATCCTTACTGGTCAGCTCGGTGCCGTTGGTGAAGTGTACACCCTGCTTTAACTCAAAGCTGTAGGTCAGCCCGTCGTCAGAAACGGTTGGGAAATCGGTGATCAGCACCGGCTCCTCATTGTTATCATCGTCAAAACGAAGCAGGCTCTCCGTTACCTCATCTGCGATGGATGCCGCTCTGGAACTGGTAGAGGTCTGCATATCCAGGCCCTCGCCTGCGTTTGCCTGTCCAAAACGCAGCACCTTCTTTGCGCCGTTCTCGCCTGCGGTCTCAGCGCCGCTCTCTGCTGCAGCGCTGTTCTGGTCTGCCGCTGCGGTAGTCTCAGAAGTCTTGCCGCCACAGCCGCTTAATGCCAGGGCTGCAACACTGGCAGATACCAGAGCCGTTAAAAATTTCTTTTTCATAACTTTTCTCCTCTCATGTGGAACTTTTATGAAGGCGCGTTCAGAGGAAAATCCCCTCTGAACACAAAAACCGGAACCCCCGGAGATCCGGGGAATTCCGGTTGCTTTACGGAGATAGAGAGATTTGAACTCTCGCGCCGGTTGCCCGACCTACCGCATTTCGAGTGCGGACCCTTCAGCCACTTGGGTATATCTCCATCCGTTACCGGCACTGTAACGCTTTGCCGCAATAACTTAATCAGTATACACGAAAAATGGCTGATTGTAAATATCTCTATCCCTATTTCTTTGCTATTTTATGCCGTTTATACGCATTTTTCTTCTGAAAATACCTACTTTCCAAAGTATGCGTCCACACCGTCTGCCAGGCCGGTTCCCAGCTTATCCAGGGTTGCCGCTGAATGATCGGAACCGCCGTCTCCCAGTTCGATATCAATGGAGGGAACTGTGGAGTAGGAGGTCTGGGTCAGGTCCATCTCCATGCTGCCGCCGGAGAAGATCTTCACGCCTGCATTTTTCAGACCTGCCACCAGGCTCTCGCCCAGGGCATTGTGCTGCTGCCAGTGGGATGCCACCGGCTCCATGGCACGATAGGAAGCCACATTCGGAACACTCATGTAGAATGCCCCTTTGTTGCTCTTCGTAGAATCCCAGTGCAGCGCAATATGACAGTCCGCCATATTGTTAGCAAGCACAGTACGGGCCACATTGTCCAGCTGGACATCATCGTTCTCACGGATCATCAGTACATCATACCCCCGGGCCAGAAGCTTGTCTTTTAATACTTTGGCCATAGCCAGGGTTACCTTTGCCTCCGAAGTTCCGTCCGCAAAAGTCATGCCGCCGGATACCGCTACTGCCGTGGTTGCTCCGGCGCTGGTGGTTCCGCTGGTCACCTTCGGAGTTCCATCCGGGTGGCACTGGGTCTTCACACTGCTGCCGCCCTTGGTTCCATGACCAGCATTGACACAGACTACTTTATTCTTACGGGATGCCGCCTCAGAGCGGTAGAGCACAGCCTTGCCACTGTTGATTTTCGACAGAGAAGCATATTTCCAGTCCATATTCAGGCCGACCTCTCCCGCATTCCGGGAGGCTGCCGCAGATGCGCCCGCCTGACCATCCTGACCGGACGCTGCCGCGGTTTCTGCCGGCTTTTCCGTAGTCAGATAGGCTGAAGCCGCATAGCAGGTCTTTCCCTCATACTCCACCTGGCTCCAGGTTCCGTTATCTCCGGCGCGCTTTAACGCCGTTCCATTTGCGGGAGCGGCCAGCACCGCCGCCCCCGGTGCCGGAGAGACCCTTAAGTTTAGGGTCGTCGCTTTCACATACACGGTCTCATCCCGTGCTTCCATGGCAGGAGCAGATTCGGTGGTCAGTTCCGCCTTATTTTCACTGATTCCTGCTTTCTGCTCCTCTGCCGCGGATTCCACGATTGCTCCTGGCGCTTCAATCTTTTCGTACTTCGACTGGCACCCTGCCGTCATAAGCATGGTGGCTGCCGCCACCCCAAGTAATACACTTTTCTTTCTCATCGGATGATGGTTCCTCCCCCGACCACATAATCTCCATCGTAAAATACGACTGCCTGTCCCGGCGTTACCGCACGGACCGGTTCTGAAAAATGACACTGCACCAGATCTTCCCCAATCTCCTCAATGACACAGGGAGCGCCCTTGTGGCTATAGCGGATCTTGGCGCTTACCTCCATGGGTTTTCCGTGCAGGCCGTCAATGGCCATCCAGTTTAACTTGTTGCAGACCAGGGTATCGGTAAATACATCTCCCGCCTCACCGATGACCACCTCATTGGTTTCCGGGCGGATCTCCGTCACGAATACCGGATGTCCCATGGCAAGGTTTAAGCCCTTTCTCTGGCCGATGGTATAATGAGTGATGCCCTCATGACGGCCAATGACCGTTCCGTCTGCCGTCACAAAATTCCCCGGCCCCGGCACGTTTTCTGCCTCACGCTCAATAAAGCCCGCGTAATCATTGTCCGGAATGAAGCAGATTTCCTGACTGTCTGCCTTGTGGGCCACCTGCAGGCCGATATCCTCCGCGATCTGACGGATCTGGTCCTTGGTATACTCCCCCACCGGCATAAGCGTATGGGAAAGCTGCTCCTGGGTCAGATTGTACAGCGCGTAGGTCTGATCCTTTGCCGCAGTAGCAGATTTCTTTAAGGAATATCTGCCGTTTGGCAGCTGCTCTACCCGCGCATAATGACCGGTAGCAATATAATCTGCCCCAATGTCGAGGCTTCGCTTTAACAGGGATTCCCACTTTACATAGCGGTTGCAGGCAATACAGGGATTCGGAGTCCGCCCGCATAAATACTCGCCCACGAAATAGTCCATGACATTGTCCCTGAACTCCTTTTTAAAGTTCATGACATAATAGGGGATTTCCAGCTGCCATGCAACACGTCTTGCGTCATCAACGGCAGAAAGACCACAACAGCCTCCGTTTTCCTGCTGCGCGGTCTCCTCTTCATCCTGCCAGATCTGCATGGTGACGCCAATGACGTCATACCCCTGTTTCTTTAAAAGCCAGGCGGCAACCGATGAATCGACGCCGCCTGACATTCCAACTACTACCTTCTTTTTATTTTCTGCCTGAATCAATACTCTTCTTCCTCTTCCTCTTCGCTGATGTCAGACTTCGGCTTCTCCAGACCTTCGATCTTGATGCCCTTCTTCTCAGCGTAATCCCACAGAGCTGCATGAATTGCTTCCTCTGCCAGTAAGGAGCAGTGTACCTTCACCGGCGGAAGTCCGTCCAGAGCCTCCATAACGGCCTTGTTGGTTACTTCCAGGGCTTCCTGAATGGTTTTGCCCTTTACCATCTCGGTTGCCATACTGCTGGTTGCTACTGCAGCGCCGCAGCCGAAGGTTTTGAATTTACAATCCCGGATGATACCGTTGTCGTCGATGTCAAGGTAGATTCTCATGATATCGCCGCATTTTGCGTTGCCGACCGTGCCGACACCGCTGGCATTCTCGATCTCACCGACATTTCTCGGATGCTGGAAATGATCCATAACTTTATCTGAATACATAGTGTTTATCTCCTTTTCTTATGAAAACCAATTATTTTGCCTGATGCTTGATAAAATCCTCATACAGCGGGGACATGCTGCGCAGTCTTGCCACGATTGCCTTTAAGCTGTCTACGGTGTAATCGATATCCTCTTTGGTGGTCTCTTCACTTAAGGTTAAGCGCAGGGAACCATGCGCGATCTCGTGAGGAAGACCGATGGCAAGCAGGACATGGGACGGATCAAGGGAACCTGAGGTACATGCGGAACCGCTGGAGCCGCAGATGCCTTTATCGTCTAACATGATCAGCATGGACTCACCCTCGATAAACTGGAAGGAGAAGTTTGCGTTGTTCGGAAGACGGTTCTCACGCCTGCCGTTGATGCGTGCGTATGGGATCTCAGCGATAACGCGATCCATCAGATAGTCACGCAGCTCGCTCTCGTATTTGATGCGCTCTTCCATGTTTGCAGCAGCAATCTCCGCTGCCTTGCCAAAGCCTACGATACCCGGAACGTTCTCGGTACCTGCACGGCGTTTGCGCTCCTGTGCACCGCCATGGATGAAGGAACGGATTTTCACACCGGTACGAATGTAAAGGAAGCCAATACCCTTCGGTCCGTTGATCTTGTGGCCGCTGGCACTCATCATGTCGATGTTTAACTCATCTACGTTGATCGGCACATGTCCGTATGCCTGAACCGCGTCGGTGTGGAACAGAATGCCATGCTCTTTCGCGATCTCGCCAATCTCTTTGATCGGCTGGATGGTTCCGATCTCGTTGTTTGCAAACATCACGGAAATGAGGATGGTAGTCGGGCGGATGGCTTTCTTTAACTCGTCTAATTTCAGAACACCGTTCTCGTCTACATCGATGTAGGTAACCTCAAAACCATGTTTCTCCAGCCACTCGCAGGTATGCAGGATTGCATGATGCTCAATTTTGCTGGTGATGATGTGATTGCCCTTGCTCTTGTATGCCTCTGCGGTTGCTTTTAAAGCCCAGTTGTCAGACTCGCTGCCGCCGCCGGTGAAATACAGCTCATTGGTCTTTGCGCCGATTGATTTTGCAATAATCTCACGGCCATTTGCTACTGCCTTTTTCGGCTCATCCGAGAAGCTGTAGATAGAGGACGGGTTTCCGTAAAACTCAGTGAAATACGGAAGCATAGCCTCTACCACTTCCGGTCTGGTCTTGGTTGTTGCCGCATTATCCAAATAGATTGTTTTCTTCATCTATAAATCCACCTTTCCTGGAAAGATATACTTAAATTTTTCAGCTGTCCGCGCAGAGCAGCCAGCCTGTCATATTGACAGGCTTATTATAGTCTTTATTTCATAGTATTTCAATAGGAATTAACAAATTTATGAAAATTTTTCTCGATTTCATGAAAAAGTACAATCCCCGCCCCGGCTTTTGGGCATATGTGTGGTATAATCAATTTAACATATCTTATGATCGCAAACAAGGAGGTTCTTATGAATTACCCGGAAATCCGTTATTTAGAGCGGCTTGCCGACCTGTATCCGACCATTGCGGCCGCTTCTACCGAAGTCATCAACATGGAGGCTATCTTAAACCTCCCGAAAGGAACGGAGCATTTCCTTACCGACATTCATGGTGAGGACGAGGCATTCGCCCATGTACTGAAGAACGGTTCCGGATCCGTGCGCCGCAAGGTTAACGAGGTATTCGGCAATACCCTGTCCCAGCAGGACAAGCGTACCCTTGCCACACTGATCTACTACCCGCGCGAGAAAATGGACCAGATCCTGAAAGTCACCGAAGACAAGGACGAGTGGTTCCGCATCACGCTGTACCGCCTCATTGAGATCTGCAAGCGCGCAGCCAGCAAATACACCCGTTCCAAAGTCCGCAAAGCCATGCCGCCGGATTTTGCCTACATTCTGGAGGAGCTCATCACCGAGAAAGATGACAGCGTGGACAAGGCTTCCTATTATAATGCCATCGTCAACACCATCATTCACGTTGGCCGCGGCCGGGAGTGCATCATTGCCATGAGCCAGCTCATCCAGCGCCTGGTCATTGACCATTTACATATCGTGGGCGACATCTTCGACCGAGGCCCGGGTCCCCACAAGATCATGGACAAGCTCATGAGCTACCACTCCGTGGACATCCAGTGGGGCAACCACGATGTGCTTTGGATGGGCGCTGCCGCAGGCCAGCCGGGCTGCATCGCCAATGTCATCCGCATCTGTGCCCGCTACGGAAACCTGGATATTTTAGAGGACGGCTACGGCATCAACCTGCTGCCCCTTGCCACCTTTGCCTTAAACACCTACAAGGATGACCCGTGTACCTGCTTTAAGTTAAAGGGTTCCAACGAGCTGAACCAGTACGAGGTAGAGGTCAACTTAAAGATGCACAAGGCCATCTCCATCATCCAGTTCAAGGCTGAAGGCCAGCTCATCAAAGCGCATCCGGAGTACCACATGGAACAGCGGAATCTGCTGCACCGCATCGACTATGAGCACGGCACCATCACCCTGGACATGCCAGATGAGAACGGCAACCTGACACCCCGCACCTACGACCTGTTAGATACCAACTTCCCGACCATCGACCCGAAGGATCCCTACGCCTACACCCCGATTGAGGCCGACATCATGGACCGCTTATGCAAGGCATTCTTAAACTGCGAAAAGCTTCAGCAGCATGTCAAATTCCTGCTGGCCAAGGGAAGTCTCTATAAGATTTACAACGGAAACCTGCTCTACCACGGCTGCATCCCGTTAAACGAGGACGGAAGCTTCAAGGAAATCGAGATCAACGGCTCTTACTTCCATGGCCGTGCCCTCTACGACATTCTGGAGAGCTACATCCGCAAAGCCTTCATGGGCGTCTCCGAGCGGGAGAAAACGCTGGGCCGTGATATCATGTGGTACATCTGGCTGAATCCGGATTCCCCGCTGTTCGGCAAGGACAAGATGGCAACCTTCGAGCGCTACTTCCTGGCCGATAAGGAAACCCACAAGGAGAAGAAGAACCCATATTACCGTTATCTGGAGAATGAAACCGTGGTCAACCACATCCTGACCGAGTTCGGCCTGTCAGAGACCGGAAGCCACATCATCAACGGCCACGTTCCGGTCCGCTCCAAGAACGGTGAAAGCCCGGTCAAATGCGGAGGTAAGATCCTGGTCATTGACGGCGGCTTCTCCAAGGCATACCAGAAAGAGACCGGTATTGCAGGCTACACCTTAACCTACAACTCCTACGGCCTGATTCTGTCTGCCCTGGAGCCGTTCGAATCCACGGAAGCTGCCATTGAGCGAGAGATTGACATTCACTCTGACAGCGTCATTGTTCGGCATGCGGACCGCAGAAAGCTGGTAGGCGACACCGACACCGGCGCTGTACTCCGGGAGAAGATTGCGGATTTAGAGCAGCTTCTCATGGCTTATCACAGCGGACTGCTGGTAGAACGCTATATCAAAAACTAAATCGCCCGGGAATGCGCCAACAGCGCCTTTCCCGTTTGAACATGCAAAAGCAGCCCCACGGCCAGTTCTGATCTTTGCAGGAATTTCATATCCTGTAATAAGATTTCCGGCCGGGGGCTGCTTTATGTCTTTTTATTCCGGTCTTTCCGAGAAAAAGCGTGCCTTTCTCACCGGCACGCTGCTGCTCACGGCCGCAGGCTTTCTCTGCCGCCTCCTGGGCTTTTTCTACCGTATATTTCTTTCCCGCACCATCGGCGCTGAGGGGCTTGGCATCTACAATATGGTGCATCCGGTCTATGGCATCTGCTTTGCACTCTGTGGCGGTGCCATCCAGACTGCCCTCTCCCAGTACATAGCCGCCCATGAAAGCCAGGGGCGCCGGGTCTTTCGAACCGGTCTCTGTATCTCCATGGCGCTCTCCGGCTTTCTCGCCTTTCTGATCTGCCGTTACCCGGACTGGATCGCAGCGCGCATCCTCATGGAACCACGCTGCGCTTTGTATCTTCCGGTCATGGGCCTTTCCCTGCCCTTTGCCTCCTTCCACGCCTGCGCCAACGGCTACTGCTATGGTTCCCAGAAATCCCGGGTTCCCGCCTTTTCCCAGGTAGCAGAGCAGGTTGTCCGCATGAGCCTGGTGTTCCTGATCGCAGGAAAATGGGCGGCAGAAGGAACAGAAATCACCGTGCGGCTGGCTGTATACGGTCATCTGATCGGAGAAATCGGGGCGGCATCCTTTAACCTGCTGTGCCTGGTTCTGTTTCCGCCGCAAAGACAAACCACGAATCTGTCTGCTGAAATTCCAGACAGTGCCGCAAGTTCCAGGACCGCCCCGTCCACTCCGCAGATTCCTCACAGCGCAATTTTGCCCCGCCGCATGCAGGTTCCGGCGAATGGATCCTCCTGTCTTCTCCCGCTCATGTCCCTCGCGCTTCCCCTCATGGGAAACCGCCTGATCTTAAACCTTCTGGCAGGTGCCGAAGCTGTCTGGATTCCCAACCGTCTGCAAATGTCTGGCTTAAGCGATGCCGAAGCCTTTTCTGTCTACGGAATCCTCACCGGTATGGCCCTGCCCTTCATTCTGTTTCCCTCCGCCATCACCAACTCCATTGCTGTCCTGCTGCTTCCCAGCGTAGCAAAGGATCAGGCAGAGGGCCGCACAGAAAGCATTGCCGGAAGTGTTTCCATGTCACTGCGCTATAGTCTCTACATGGGGATTCTCTGCATTGGAATCTTTGTACTGTTCGGCCTTCCCCTGGGCATCAGCGTATTTAAGGAAGAACAGGCCGGACGCTGTATGCAGATCCTTGCCTGGCTCTGTCCATTCCTCTACCTGGCTGCCACCATGGGCAGTATCTTAAACGGCCTGGGCTGCACCCGCACTACCTTTCTGCAGAGTGTTGCCGCCATGCTCCTTCGACTCTGCTTTGTGGTGGCTGCCATTCCCGTTTTCGGAATCTACGGCTACCTCTGCGGCATGCTGGCCAGTGAGATGTTTCTGGCCCTGGCGCACCTGTGGTCCTTAAAACGGCGGATCCCCTTCATCTGGAATGCCTGGGACATGATTGCCAAGCCGACCATCCTGCTGTTCCTGGCCATTGGCATTCACTACTTTGTTTCCGGATTTTTGCCCGCTCCTGCCGGTGCCATGCTGTTGTTTTTCAAGACCTCCGGGCAGATTCTGCTGCTGTCATTTTGCTATGGGGTGATGCTTTTGTATGCGCATATACTGAGAAAATGAAAAAGCTGGAATCAATTTTCCAGCTTTTTCTGTTCTTTCCCGAGCTTCTTCTGGGCTTCTTTCTCGAGTTTCTTCTGCGCCTCTTTCTCCGCATGCTCCTTCTCCAGCTGCTCCTGACGCTGCTGCTTGATACGGCGGAAATAGGAGCTCATTTCATCGGCCATACCGGCCAGACGATTTAAGAGCGTGGAGAAATCGGAAAGCATCTCATCATCCTGGTAATATGGATAGACGATATCATGGTCAATCTCGCTCCAGCCCTCCTCGAACAGGGTTCTTCCCTGGATTTCCACGTAGTAGCCTTTATACTTGATGATGTAGTGCAGAGAACGGTAAATGCCGTCGGACTTGATGTCGATGAGCTTCTTATCGTAAATGCGGGTATCACCAGTCCGGCGGTATACCTTCGGGCGCTCCGCAATGTAATAGTGATCCGGGTCGTCATCAAAATCCAGCAGACGGTCTTCAATGTAGTTTGCCGGGTCATTCTCAAACACCGACGTAATATAATTGTGGAAGTGAATCCAATCTTCACGATACAGGAAGAACACGCGGATTCCGATCAGATCGGTCATATACTTGTAGTAATTCTTCCGGTTGATGTATTTGTACTGGTCTGGCTGCTCACTCTTTTTGCGGATGATCTTCTCCAGCAGATGCCCGGCCTTTTTCGTCCGGTAACGATAAGAGTGGATGCCCGCCTTTTCAATATCGTACAGGTAATCATTCACAAAATCCTTGCCGATCTTCTTTAACTGCGGCTCCAGACGGCAGTAGCTGTCATAAATGGAATTCAGTTCTTCCCATTTCATCCCTGTTTTTTTCAGGGTTTCTTTTTCAATATTATATTCTTTCAGAAAGTCTTTTTTCTTAATCATAGCATCTCCTGGTGTCATTCTGGTATGGATTCCCGAAATGGAATCTGCTCAGGAAATCCCCAGCAATTCCCGGCATACACGGCCTAACGGAAGTCCCACCACATTGTTGTAGTCCCCGGAAATTTCCTTCACCCAGACCACAAAACGCCCCTGAATGCCGTAAGCTCCGGCCTTGTCCATTGGCTCCCCGGTCTTTACATAGCCCCTGATCTGTTCCTCTGTCATGGGGCAGACAAACACGTCCGTTTTTTCCGCAAAGGTAATGGTTTTCCACCGGTCATCCGGTCTTTCTCCTGCTTTTCCACAAAACACCAGGGTCACGCCTGTGTATACCTGGTGCGCTTTGCCCTGAAATGAAGCGATCATGCGGACCGCATCCGCCTCGTCCTTTGGCTTTCCAAGAATATTTCCGTCAAACGCCACCACGGTATCCGCGCCGATTACCACCACATCTTCCCCGGTGTGGCGGGAGGCAATGTCTTCTGCTTTCTGTCTGGAAAGCTCCATCACCACCTCGTCCGGCTTTGTGCTGCGGATTACCTCCACAACATGGCTCGGCTCCACCTCCGGCTCTATGCCTGCCTGGCGCAAAAGATCCAGGCGGCGCGGAGATGCCGATGCCAGAATTACATGTGGGAATCCACCCGCTGCATTTGTATTCATAACTGCTTTCTCCCGTTTCTGTTTTATTTATACTGCATTCCCGCAATTACTGTATGGATTTCCGCATCCGGCGCATTCCCGGTATATTGCTGCAGGCTGACTATTCCTCATCCACCGTCAGAATATAATCGGTCGTCTGGTATACATAGAAATTCAGCCAGTTCGCGTACAGGGTATTGGAGGTATTTCTCCAGGACAGGACCGGAACATTGAACGGGTCATTGTCTTCGTAGTAGTTGCACGGAAGCTCCGGATGCAGGCCCTTCTTTAAGTCACGGTGATACTCGTTGTTTAATGTCATGCGGTCATATTCCGGATGTCCCTGAACAAAAATCTGGCTTCCGGTATCGTTAAGCACCAGGAAAATACCGGCCTCCGGGGACTCTGCCGCAATGGTCAGCTCCGGATGCTTCTCAATATCCTCCCTGCGCACTTCCGTGTAGCGGGAATGGGGTGCCATCACATAGTCATCCATGCTGCGGACTAACGGGATCTTGCGGTTTAAGATCTTGTGGCGGTAAATTCCCGCCAGCTTCTTCTCCCGTTTGTATTTCGGAATGCCGTAATGATAGTACAGGCCTGCCTGGGCACCCCAGCAGATGTGAAGCGTCGAATGCACATGAGTCTTGCTCCACTCCATGATGAAGGTCAGCTCATCCCAGTAATTAACCTCTTCGAATTCCATATTTTCCACCGGAGCGCCGGTGATGATCATGCCATCGAATTTCTGGCGGCGGATCTCATCGAAGGTCACATAAAACTTGTTTAAGTGACTGGCAGAGGTATTCTTGGATACGTGGGTCGACAGCATCAGAAAGGTGCAGTCTACCTGCAGCGGCGTGTTGGAAAGCGCCCGCAGAAGCTGGGTTTCCGTGTCCTCCTTGATCGGCATCAGATTTAAGATCAGAATCTGTAACGGACGGATATCCTGGCTCATCGCACGGTTCTCATCCATCACGAAGATATTTTCTGACTCCAGAATGGCTCTGGCCGGTAGGTCATTTTGTACTTTAATCGGCATTGTTTTCTCCCCCCATCATGTTCAGGAAATCCTGCTCGGAAATGATCGGAATTCCCAGTTCTTTTGCTTTTTTATTTTTTGACGAATTGGATGTTACGTCATTGTTGATCAGATACGTGGTCTTTGCGGTAACAGAACTGGTGGCCTTGCCTCCCCGCGCCTCAATAAACGCCTGCAGCTCCTTGCGGCTGGCAAAATGCTGCACCGAACCGGTAATGACAAAGGTCATCCCGGCAAAGATGTCTGCCTCGGTGTTCTCCGCCTCATTTTCGATAGTCAGCTCTGCTAAAAGCCCATCCACCGCCTCGCGGTTCTTCTCCGAGGCAAAGTAAGCAATCCAGGCATCTGCAAGCACTGCGCCGATGCCGTCCACCGCCGTCAGTTCTTCCGCCGTGGCATGGCGCATCTTATCAAAATCATAGCCGAACGCACGGCACAGCATCTTGGCGTTTGCCAGGCCGATGCCCGCCACGCCGATGCCGTATACTACGCGCACCAGATTCGTGTGGGATGCTTTCTTCACTGCCGCCATCAGGTTCTCATAAGACTTCTCGCCAAAGCCCTCCATGGAAACGATTGCTTCTTTGTGCCGGTCCAGATGGAACATATCCGCATAGCTGTGAATAAAGCCAGCCGCAATGAATTTCTCCAGCGTGGCTTCCGAAAGCCCGTCAATATTTAACGCATCCCGGCTGACCAGCAAGGAGAAGCTTTTTATCTTCTTCGCCTGGCAGTCCGGATTCATGCAGTATAAGGATTTCACATCGTTCATCTGGCGGATCTGGGTCTCACCGCCGCAGACCGGACAGATCTTCGGGATTACGATGTTTCCGCTTCGTGTTAAGTTCTCCGCGATCTGCGGAATGATCATGTTGGCCTTGTAGACCGTGATGGTATCCCCAACGCCCAGTTCCATGGCTTCCATAATGCTGATGTTGTGGACACTGGCGCGGCTCACCGTGGTTCCCTCCAGTTCAACCGGATCAAAAATTGCCACCGGATTGATCAGGCCGGTTCTGGACGCGCTCCACTCAATCTCCCGAAGCGTCGTCTCCAGAATCTCGTCCGCCCATTTGAAAGCAATGGAATTTCGCGGAAACTTCGCCGTGCGTCCCAGGGCATCACCGTAAGCAATATCATCCATCAGAAGCACCAGGCCGTCCGATGGAATGTCATAGCTCTGAATGGCTTCCGCAAACTCCGCCACAGCGTCCGGCAGAGCAGCTGCATTTACCTCCTTGTATTCCACCACATCAAAGCCCTGGGTCTTCAACCACTCAAACTGTTCCCTGCGTGAGTTGTGGAAACGTCCATGGTCGGTTCCGTCATCCGGCATGCCGACTGTCGCCGCGTCTTCTGCTGCTCCTGCATTTTCTGCCGCTACAGCCTGCACCAGCATAAACGCCTCAAAATTTACACTGCGCTTCGCAGTGATCTCATTGTTTAACTGACGCACCGATCCGCTGCATAAGTTTCTCGGGTTTTTGTATTTTGCGTCCACATCCTCGATTTCCTCGTTGATGCGGGCAAAGTCAGAATATTTGATAACGGCCTCGCCCCGCAGGATCAGCTGTCCCTGGTACGGGATCCGAAGCGGCACATTGGCAAACACCTTTGCGTTGTTGGTGATGACCTCGCCGATCTCACCGTTTCCACGGGTAACCGCCTTTACCAGTTCTCCTCCCTCATAAGTCAGGACGATGGTCAGGCCATCCAATTTCCATGAGAGAAGTCCCTTCTGGCTTCCCAGCCACTCCTGCAGAACCGGTACTTCCTTGGTCTTGTCCAGGGAAAGCATCGGCGCCTCATGGGCCTCCTTCGGGAGCTCACTTAACACCTCGTAGCCCACCTTCTGAGTCGGGCTTCCGGCTAAGACAGTGCCGGTTTCTTTTTCCAGCTCCAGCAGTTCGTCGTACAGCCGGTCATATTCAAAGTTGCTCATGATCTCGCGGCTCTCCTGATAATAAGCTCTGGATGCCGCCAGAAGCTGCCGGTGCAGCTCCTTCATGCGCAAGATTTTATCTTCATTCTGTTTCTGATCCATATTCGTCACCTGCCTGTTTTTCTGCGGTTCACTCATTACGCAAACTACAGATCTGTTTTCTCTGTTCAGATTTGGACTTCTCCTCTACTCATCCTGTTCCTCTGGCAAATCCGCTTCTTCACGTTCCATGCGTGCCTGCTCCAACTGCCACTCCAGCTCCTCCAGCTCCTGCGGTGTTACCCGGCGGAAGTCTCCGGTATTTAATTTGCCCAGATGAATGTTCATGATACGGACACGTTTTAAAGTCACTACACGGTAGCCCAGTTCCGCGCACATCCGGCGGATCTGACGGTTTAAGCCCTGGGTCAGAATAATACGGAAAGTCTTCGCTCCGGCGGCCTCCACCTTACACGGTCTTGTGGTCACGTCAAGCTCCTTTAACTCCACACCCTCACGCATCTTCTTTAAAAATGCCGCGTTGAAGGGCTGGTCCACGGTAACCAGATACTCCTTCTCATGGAAATTGCCTGCATGCATGATCTCATTGGCCAGCTCACCCTGATTTGTCATGAGCAGAAGTCCCTCGGAATCCTTGTCCAGGCGTCCTACCGGATACACTCTGGCCGGATATTTGATCAGGTCTACCACATTCGGCGCACGGTCTTTATCCGAAGTGGTGCACACGATTCCCCGCGGTTTATTGACTACCAGCAGCACCGGCTTTACTTTTTTACCGCCTGCCGCCTTTCCCACTGGTTTGCCATCACAGATGATCGTCTCCTGACCGGTTACCTTCTCACCCATCTCTGCCTTTCGGCCGTCAATGGTGACTTTTCCTGCCTCAATCAGGCGGTCTGCCTCCCGGCGGGAGCAGACTCCCTGCTCGCTCAGATATTTATTTAAACGGATTTCTTCCATGGTTTTCTTTCCTTTCTCACCAGCCAGTTTTCCTGCGCGCTTTCTTTTCCTTCTGCCGCGCACGCTCCTGTTTCCATAAGCCGAAAACGGCTATCCCCCCACCAGAGAGATAGCCTGTCTCTTATCCCGTTCTTTAATCGTGGATGAACATCGCATCCCCAAAACTAAAGAAACGGTAACGTTCCTTAATTGCTTCGTCATAAGCATGCAGTACATGCTCGCGGCCTGCCAGCGCAGAAACCAGCATCACCAGAGTAGACTCCGGCAGATGGAAGTTGGTGATCAGGCAGTCCAGAATCTTGAATTTGTAACCCGGATAGATAAAGATATCCGTCCAGCCACTGCCGGCCTTTAAGATTCCATCCTCGCCCGTGGCAGACTCAATGGTTCTGCAGCTGGTAGTGCCAACGCAGATCACGCGGCCGCCCGCCGCTTTGGTGTCGTTGATCTTCTTTGCCTCAGATTCCTCTACCATGTAAAATTCAGAATGCATATGGTGCTCCAGCACATTCTCCACCTTCACCGGACGGAACGTGCCAAGTCCTACATGCAGCGTCACATGGGCAATCTTCACACCCATGTCCTCAATCTGGGCCAGAAGCTCTTTCGTGAAATGCAGTCCTGCTGTCGGAGCTGCCGCGGAGCCGTCATGCTCTGCGTATACGGTCTGGTAACGGTTCTTGTCCTTTAACTGATGGGTGATGTATGGCGGAAGCGGCATCTGGCCAAGCTGGTCCAGAATCTCCTCAAAAATACCCTCATAAGAAAACTGGATCAGACGGTTGCCCTCGTCTACCACGTCAATGACGGTACCCTTTAACAGGCCCTCGCCAAACACGATCACGGTACCCGGCTTGCACTTCTTGCCCGGCTTTACCAGGGTCTCCCAGATGTCATTCTCCCGGCGCTTTAATAAAAGCACCTCGATCTTGGCCTGAGTATCTTCTTTTACACCAAACAGCCGGGCCGGAATGACCTTGGTATTGTTGATGACCAGGCAGTCTCCCGGTCTCAGATACTCAGTGATATCGCGGAAATGACGGTGCTCCGTCTCTCCGGTGTTCTTGTCCAGCACCAGAAGGCGGGAAGAAGAACGGTCCTCCAGCGGATCCTGTGCGATCAGCTCCTGGGGAAGATCAAAATAAAAGTCTTTTACATTCATGGTTTCCATTGTATTATCTTCTTTCTTTTCTATCTGTGAATTCTGTGTTTTTGTTTTTTGAATCTGCGCAGTCAGCCAGGTCATCGTTTCTGGTCTAGTTTGCCGCAGCGGCTGTCTCCGCACTCTGCGTTTCTGTGGATGCCGCCTGTGTTTCTGCTCCTGCGCCATGTCCTGCCTCAGCAGCCGCGCTGCCATTTTCTGCGGAACCGTCTGCTGCGCTTTCCCCATTCTCCGCGCCCGCTTCGCTGCTCTCAGAAGTCTCATCATCTCCGATCACAACCTCCGGTTCATCTCCATTGTCGTAAACCGGAGAACCATCCCGGAGTACACCGTAAACGCTGTTTAAATCCTCATCGGAATTCAGCGCTTCTTTTAATTTCACGTTGACACTGGAAGCCAGCTTGCGCACTTCTTCCGAATGATTCGAGGTATCTACAAACTGAAGAACATCCTCAGAAAGATCCGCGTCATTGATGATGTGATAGTTTCCCTCGCTATCCTTCTCTACATAGCACCACATGATCATGGGTGCCGCTGTTTTTACAGAGTGGAATTTGATATCAGCCAGCGCGTAAACCAGCCAGCTGTCTGAGGTTACACCGGCACGCACATAGGTCGTGATATTCTCAAAATCCTGCACATACTTGGAATTGCTGCGCAGGCGTGTCTTCTCGTGCTCCAGCTCCGTAAAGGAAAGGCCGGATACACCGTAAATCTCATTCATGGTATCCGCGTCCGCGCTGGCCCGGGCCGCGAAATACTTCTTCATCAGGCTCAGGACCTCCGGAACACTATCATGAGTAAAGTTTTCCGTTGCGTACGGGTCTCCGTTTTCCTCCGCAGCCTCTGTCTCCGTTTCAGATTCTGTATCTGTTTCTTCCTCCGCAGACGCATCCTCTGTTTCCGCCGGCATCGTCTCCGTTTCCGTTTCCACCGTTTCCGTTACTGCCGCCTGCTCCGCTGACCGCTTCTTCCCATAATCCGCAAGTACAATGACGATCATCAGTACAATGACCACCAGCGGAATCACCAGGACCGGAAGCAGCATTTTTTTCTGTGTGTCAGTATCTTTTTCCCGTAAAAATTTCCAGTCGTGTCTCATAAAATCATATCCTCCAAAAGATAGTACAATCATATCAAAATGGGCCCAAAAAATCAATAAATCCCCTTGCAAATATGAAAAAAGTATAGTATCATGATAGAGATGCGTCTGTAGCTCAGTGGATAGAGCAGTGGCCTCCGGAGCCGCGTGCGTAGGTTCGATTCCTATCAGACGCATTTTTCTTTTACCAAAAAATCCCTGCGGCACATAAATGTCTATGTGCCACAGGGATTTTTTGTTTCATTCCGGATATTAATCCATCATGTCATTTTCATCAGATAACGACCTTTGCTTCTGTCTGGATTTTCCATGGTCATCATGCTACAATACAATCTGTCTAGAAAATACTCAGGAGGACTTTCCTTATGTTAATCAGAACCGCAACCATAGAAGACCTTGATGCTGTCACCACTGTCGAAGCAGAATGCTTCCCGCCGTCGGAGGCCGCTACCCGTGCCGATTTTGAACACCGCCTTTCCCATTACGGTGATCATTTCTGGCTCATGTTTGATGAAAGTAAGCTCATTGCTTTTGTAGACGGCATGGTTACCGATGCAGCTGACCTGACCGATGAAATGTATGAGCGCGCCGAGCTCCACAAGGAATCCGGTGCCTGGCAGATGATCTTCGGCGTCAACACCATCCCGGAGTACCGCAAACATGGCTATGCCGGAGACCTCATCAAGCGCGCCATCTCCGATGCAAAAGCCCAGGGCCGCAAAGGACTGGTGCTGACCTGCAAGGATAAGCTCATCCATTACTACGCAAAGTTCGGCTTCGTAAATGAAGGCGTCTCCGCATCCGTCCACGGCAACGTAACCTGGTACCAAATGCGCCTGACATTCTAATAACAATATAGAGACAGAACCCACTACAGGTCCTGTCTCTTATACACATCTGACGCTGCCGACGATCGCATAAGTGTAG
>OWIY01000055.1_pt1 | contig 30580 bp, 27 predicted proteins | sample 1732841 | NCBI WGS metagenome assembly OWIY01 (sample SAMN05065760, study PRJEB22554) | human gut metagenome | biome: ENVO:2100002; feature: ENVO:00000062; material: ENVO:00002003 | host: Homo sapiens | place: USA | reverse complement strand
AGAACACCAGCCTTCCAAGCTGGATACGTGGGTTCGATTCCCATCACCCGCTTTTGTTATGCGTAAAAAGAAGAACCTCAAATGGTTGAAACGACCAGAGAGGTTCTTCTGAAGTTGAGACATAATGACAAAATCTGGTTGATAAACCAGATAAAAGTGATATACTGAATGCATAAGAAAAGAAACCGTGTGGAATTACAGTTTTGTTTGCACACGGTTTTTTAGAAGATATGGGTTAGCTATTGCTAACGCTAGTGCTGCGGGACTATTTGCAAATGAAAAAGAGGGCAGATTTCTATGAGAATATTGATTTATGGTGCAGGTGTGATCGGATCCTTGTATGCGGCTTTATTCGCAGAAGCGGGTTATGATACAAGTATTTATGCCAGAGGTAAAAGACTTGAGTTTTTAAAGAAAAATGGATTGCTTTATAAGAAAAAACAGAACATAAAACGGGCAGAAATCACGATTCTTGGAGAATTGCCAGACAATGATATTTATGATTTTATCTTGCTGACTGTCCGGGAAAACCAGCTGTATGAAGCACTTTCTGAATTAAAAAATAATAAAAGCGATACAATTGTTACAATGGTAAATTCACTGGACAGTTATAAAAAATGGGAAGACATTGTTGGAACAGGAAGAATATTACCGGCTTTTCCGGGAGCAGGCGGAAGTATAAATGATGATGGCATCCTTGATGCATCCCTTACTCCGAGAATTATCCAACCGACAACATTTGCAGAAATATCAGGAAATAAATCCGAAAGAACAAAGCAATTTTCAAAGATATTGAAGTGTGCTCATGTCCCATATCAGGAAGTAAGGGATATGCATATATGGCAGTTGTGTCATCTTGCCATGGTGGTGCCGATTGCAGATGCATATTATGAAGCTGATTGTCCGGAAAGAGCAGGAATGGACTGGAAGATCATGAAGAAAACAGCAAAAAGATTGAAAAGAAATTTTAACTTTTTGCGGAAACAGTCAGGTAGGTTGTCGCCTGGCAAAATGAATATTTTTTGTTTTCTACCATTGTCAATTCTTGCGATTATGCTTGCTATTACATTCGAAAGTAGCTTTGGAGATAAATTTATGTATCAACATGCTATGAAAGCACCAGATGAGATGAGAGAACTGCATAAGCAATTTTATGATTATGTGAAAAGGCGGAAGGCATGAGGATGCATTGTGTTGTAAGAAAACAATAGTAGAAGGCGACAGATAATGAAAGAAAAAGTGAATGTGACAGGCGTACCGGAAACGATGGTACAGACTTTGTATGCAAGAGCAAAAGAAACAAAAAAGCAAAATGCAAAGATCAAAGATGAGATTGCAGTAAAACTAGTGGAAAAGCTTGATTATGACTTTTCCAAGGCGGATAAGGATAATGCCATGACTTATGGTGTGATTGCAAGAACAATTGTATTAGACCGGATGGTTGAGCAATATTTGAAGAAGCATGAAAATACAGTTGTCGTAAATCTTGCATGCGGACTGGATACCAGATGTTATCGGATGGTGGGAAAATATATGCGCTGGTACAATGTGGATTTGCCGGAGACTATGAAGATAAGGCGGCAGTTTCTTACTGAAACAGGTCCGGTGTATCAGATCGCGAAGTCTGCAATGGATGATTCCTACGTGGACGATATCGATTATCATGGTGAAAATGTTCTGGTGATAATTGAAGGACTTACTATGTATTTGTGTGAAAAGGACATCAGAAAGATGTTTTCTATTATTGAAAGATCATTTCAGAAAGTAACTGTAATGGTCGAAACCATGTCACCATTTGTTGTAAGACATGTGAAAGAAAAATCTATAGAGGGCAGCAATGCCAAATTCACATGGGGAGTTAAGAATGGAACAGAACTACAAAAGATTGTACCGAATTTTTCTATCCTGCAAGAAGTCAGTCTGGTTGAAGGAATGAAGGAACTGATGTCGATTTATCTTGTAATTGGGAAGATTCCAGCTGTTCGGAATATCTCGAACAAAATAGTTGTTTTAAAGAAACGCAGCTGATATTAAGGAGATGATACAGATGCAGAAAAGGCATTTTGAAATAAAAACAGACGGATTTTATGGTGCATATTGGAAATGTAAAACCGATGCAGACTGTGCAATGATTGCAATGATAGGAGATGATTCAGAAGATTATCTGGCGCGTACATCCGTGAAATGGTTACATAAACTCGGTGTGAATGTGATGACGATGTCACCGGCAAAAAAGGATTATGGACATCATAATTATCCGCTGGAACGTATAGAGAAAGCAATCAATTGGTTAAAAGTGCATGGTAATCAGAAGATAGGAATTGTCGGGGCATCTACTACAGGAACACTTGCTTTAACTGCCGCTTCTTATTTTAAAAATCTTACATTGACGATCGGTCTGACACCGAGTGACTTTGTCTGGCAGGGATTTATGCAGGGCAAAAAAGATGGCTGTAAGGAATGGCCGATTGAGGGAGAATCTCTTTTTTCTTACAAAGGAGAACCGCTTCCGTATATGCCGTTTTGTTATAAACATCCAGACTACTGGCATGTGATTGATGAAGAAACAAAGCGTACCGGTGATATGCTTAATTCGAGAAAACTGTTTGATGATTCAGAAGCAACTCATCCAATTACAGAAGAAGAAATGATCAAGATTGAAAAAATTCATGGAACATTATTGATAATTGGCGCTGAAGATGATGTGTTGTGGGATACTGCAAAATATATACGCCGTATGGAGCAGCGTATGAAAGAACATCCACATACGTGCAGGTTAGAGTCTGTTATTTACGAGCATGGAACCCATTTCGTTTTTCCGGAGAGTATGTTAAAGACGATGTTGCCAATTGGTTCCGGAATCTTTATGAAACTGGCATTTCAGGCGGCAAGAAAATATCCGAAAGAATGTCAGAGAGCACGTCTGGATATTGACCAGCGGGTGAGAAATGCTGTTGCTGAATGGAAGAGTGCAGAAAGATAGATTAAAATAGAAGGTATAAGTATGGTATTTAAAACAATAGGAAATAAATCAAATCCAGTCATTTTGTTTTTTCATGCAATGGGAGTAATTGGGGAAAGTAGTATGCCGGTTGCAGGGAAAATGGCGGAAAAATATTATTGTATTATGCCTACATCAACCGTGTATTGCACTGGACAGAGATATCACAGCAAAAGAGATGAGATACAGCAAATTGTACGATTTCTGGAAAATCATGGAATCAAAAAGATAGAACTTGTAGTTGCATCTTCGATTGGTGCAGATCTTGCCATGGCATTCCTGACAGAGGCAAAAATACCGGTAAAGCATGTTTTTTTTGATGGCGGACAGTTTGCACAGATTGGAAAGGCAACACGCAGAATCATGGTCCCGTTCTTGTATATAGCAATGAAAAGTTTATATTGGTCAAAGGGAAAGACACTAAAGAGAATCATGTGGTGTGACGATGACAAAATTAAGCCCTATTTTATAAAGGCAGGGAAGAACTTGAAATATGGGAATCTGAGAAGACAGATGTCAGATAGCCTGGAAGATAAAATATTTCCAGAACTGTCAGAAGAATTGCAGAAACATACATTCTGGGAATTTGGAAGTAAAGAAGAACATTTTAAATATAGGAATGCATTGATGCAGACCTATATACACGGTAACTTTCCCGTTTTTGAGGGATTTAATCATATGCAATATCAAATCCAAAATCCGGAAGGATTTGCCGAAATGTTGGAAATGATTATTGAGACTGACCGATTACCGGAATTGGCATTTGCGATGTGATATAAAGGAAAATAGCATTACAAATTGACTATCCGAATCCGAACAAATTTACATCTGCATTTCGTGCAGAGTATGGTGTGCTGCCAATGAAATACCTAAAGAAAAAGACATAGGAAAGTTTGAATGAATAAAAAACGTTCACAAAATCTTCACAAAAGAATTAGCACTCGCCTCTTGACGGTGCTGATAATAAGTGTTATATTACAGCTAGAACAAAGGAAGGGGAACAAAAAGAGATGATAAAGATTCCACCGACCGGAGGTTCGGATGACAACAACACTTCAGAGTAAATCCGAATGTGCTAAATAAATTAATAAATGTCTTTTGAAAGGAGATATGACTTATGTTAATGCCTAGTATTTTTGGAGAGGACTTATTGGATGATTTCTTTGGAGAACCATTTGGAGGATATGATTACAGCGAGTCCGGACTTATGACAACCGATGTAAAGGATAGCGATAAAGGCTATGAAGTAACGATGAATATGCCTGGAGTTAAAAAGGAAGATGTAAAAGCAGAACTGAAAGATGGTTATCTGACAGTCAGTGCTGAGACGAACACGAGGAAAGATGAAAAAGATGAAGATGGCAAGTACATCCGCCGTGAACGTTACAGTGGATCCTGTAGCAGAAGCTTTTATGTAGGCGATGGTGTCAAACAGGAAGACATCAAAGCCAAATTTGAAGATGGTACGTTGAAACTGTTCGTACCGAAAGAAGCAGCAAAACCTGCTGTAGAGCAGAAAAAATACATTTCCATTGAGGGATAATGAAGAATGCGGATTATAAATGTCCGCGAACATGGCTGCCAGTCAGGGCAGCCGCTTAAAAAGAAAATTCGTAAAGTTCAGATAGATTTTTAAGGAGGAACGACTTATGTTAATGCCTAGTATTTTTAATGATAACTTATTTGATGATTTCTTTAATTTACCATTTTATGATGATAAAGCAGATCGTAAGATCCAGAGAAAACTGTATGGACATCATGCAGGCAATCTGATGAAGACAGATATCAAAGAGAAAAAAGATGGATATGAACTAGAGATTGATCTTCCGGGATTCAAGAAAGATGAAGTTACAGCAGAACTGAATGACGGATATCTGACCGTGAGCGCTGCCAAAGGACTTGATCAGGATGAACAGGAGAAAGAAACTGGTAAGTACATCCGCCGTGAACGTTACGCAGGAGCCTGCCAGCGAAGCTACTATGTAGGTGAAGATATCACGGAAGAAGATATCAAGGCTGAGTTTAAGCATGGTATCCTGAAACTCTTTGTCCCGAAGAAAGAAGTAAAACCGGCAGTAGAAGAGAAGAAATATATCAGTATCGAAGGATAATGACAACACGCTAAAAACTTTCAAATACACCATATAATGAGGGCAGCATACAGGAGCAAAATTCTGTATGCTGCCCTTTTTCTACTATAAATGGGATTTTGAGGAAGTCTGGATAGCATAATGAGTTAGAATTTGATTTGAAAGTGTGAAATTCAAAAACAAGTCAACGCTTTTTGTCATATGCATATATCATGTAGTATGCTTCTTCAGGTAGGAAAGAAAGAGGAGGCAGTTACGAGTGGAAAAAAGATATGGATACATCAGGGTATCGTCAAGAGATCAGAATCCGGACAGGCAGTATCTTGCACTTGAAAATGCTGAGGTCAACCGGAAAAATATTTTTATCGATAAGATCTCGGGGCATGATTTTTCAAGACCATCTTACAGGAAAATGATCCGAAAACTAAAAAAAGGAGATGTACTGGTCGTGAAAAGCATCGACCGTCTCGGGAGAAATTACGGTGAGATTCTGGAACAATGGAGATACCTGACAAAGGAAATAGGAGTGGATATTGAGGTTCTCGATATGCCACTCCTTAATACTGACCTGCACAGAGAAAACCTGATTGGAGTGTTTATCTCAGATCTGGTGCTTCAGATCCTTGCATATGTTGCTGAGACCGAGCGGGATTTTATCAGACAGAGGCAGGCAGAAGGAATCGCGATCGCAAAGGCAAATGGGATTCGGTTTGGACGCAGGAAGAACGAACTTCCTGAAGAATTTAATCTGTATTTTGAGATGTGGAAAAAGGGAGAAATCTCCATCAGAAAAGCAGCAAAGATTTTGGAAATCAGTCCGGCTACTTTTTATCGCAGATGTAAGGAGTTAGATGAAACAAAGCGTAACAAATAGTAGACTTTTTGCGACATGACGAATACGACTATTTTCTCCTGAAAAACTTGGTAAAAACTACTAATTCTAATATACCGCAAATGTTTCTTTATGTATAAAATGGAATACGATGAAAATGGAAATAACATTAAGTCAACGCTTTGTGATGGAACGGGGAAGGTAGAAAGTTATCGTATTTCAGAATATGACTCCGACAATAATCAGGTTAAAAATACGGTGTATGATGAAAAAGGAAATGTTTTGGAATATAGTATTTATGAAAAAGCTGAAGATGGTAAATTTCCTGATTATACAATATATGATGCACAAGGAAATGTTAAAGAATATGGGAAATATGAAGAGGTAGAAACGGAAAGTGGTGCAACAGGACAACAACTTAGAGTATATGATGCGAATGGAAAGTTAATTGAAAGATAAAGATTTCCAATGAAACAGGAGAAACTAAAACGATGAATAATTATGAAAACCAGATTCCATGGAAAGACTGGAAGATCGTGCGCAGGTTAGGCGGAGGCGGTTTTGGAACCGTCTATGAGATTGAGCGGGATTTCTTTGGAGAAGAAGAACTTGCCGCAATGAAGGTTATCCGGATTCCGAAAGAGGAGTCTGATCTGGATGATGATTACAACAGTGGCATGACGGAAGAAGAGGTTCGGGAAAAATATACCTATATCCAGAACTATTTTTCAAAGGAATATCAGCTGATGCTGGAATTTAAGGGGCACAGCAATATTGTAAATTGTCACGATTTTTCGGTTGTACCAAATCCGGACGGGCCGGGATGTGCACTTTATATCCGGATGGAGCTTCTGAAACCACTGAAAGAAGTCCTGAAAACGGAAACATTTTCAGAGGCAAGAATCGTGCAGCTCGGAATCGATATCTGCCGTGCGTTGGAAATCTGTGAGCGGAGAGATGTTATCCACCGTGATATCAAGCCGGACAACATTATGATGTCGGATTTCGGGAATTTCAAGCTGGGGGATTTTGGAATCGCGCGGACGATGGAGAAGACCATGAGTGCGTCCATGGCTGGAACGGACTGGTATATGGCGCCGGAAGTGGCGAAGAAGATGAAATACGGGAAAAGTGTGGATACCTATTCCCTTGGTCTGGTGCTTTACTGGCTGCTGAACGACGGACGCCTGCCATTTGTGCCGGAAAAGGACCGGATTTCAGCAAAGGATATGCAGGCGGCATACAGACTTAGAATGCAGGGTAAAGAGATTCCGGAGCCGAAGAGAGGAAGCAGGCAGCTCAAAGCGGTTGTGTTAAAGGCACTTTCATTTGAACGGGAGAAGCGTTATCATTCCGGAAAAGAAATGCTAGAGGCACTTTTAGAAATCGAAAAGTTGACAAAGGCGGAAAATGCGCGGGCGCAGAAAGTGCAGACACAGAAAAGACAGACTCAGAATGTACAAGTTCAGAATGGACAGGATCAGAAGACGCAGGGGCAGGAGAGTCTGGCAGGAAGAGCGGCAGCGCAAGGACAGAAGACGCAGGGGCAGGAGAGCCTGGCAGGAAGAGCGGCAGCGCAAGGACAGAAGAAAGCACAGGCGCAGAACATTTCGCAAGAACAGGAAATGCAAAGAGGACCGCAGCCGGAGAATCAGATTACGGCAGAGGAAAATGCATGGAGAATTGCATATGCGGAGAATCTTCTGCGACAGTCGGAATGGTACAGACGTTCAGAATTTTCCATACCGCCTGACAGTGTTCTTGGCATTTACCTGGATACGGATATGATTCATGTGCGGATCTGGCTGGATGGAAAGAGCAGACCGGTTCTTTCCATGCCGGCATATTATATCCTGGATGATCTGGGAGAGGTTCTGGTTGGAAGTCGTGCACTTGTCCATGCGAAAATGAATCAGGCGAAAAATCTGCATTCGGTACTTGCGTTTATGCAGGAGGCGGACAGGCTTGTTGATTCGACATTGGAGCCTTGTGGAATACGATACTGCATTGATCTGATGAAGGAACTGAGAAAAGAGCTTGAAAAAACTGCATTTGCACAGATAAAAGACTGTGTGGTGACAATTTCTGTACCGGAAATCGTGACGCAGAAGAATGTAAGAACTGCGATGGAAAAGGCAGGTTTTCAGGTGATGCGGTGCATGAGTATCGTGGAAGCATGTGCATTTTCAAAAGCGCAATTGATGAACTATGACCAGCAATTTCTGGTGCGGGTGATCGCAAATCATGAGAGGCAGAATCTGAAGATTGAATATTCGGACCATTCGGATAAAATCAAGATGCTTGAAGGGTTGGAATATACTTTGGGAGAGAAGTACCCAAAGATGACTGATAAGGCATGTTATGATCTGAGTGATGAGAAATCCAGGAGAGAGCTTGGGCAGGAATCGTCCGGGTATGAAGAACTTTCTGTTGTGGCAGCGGACGGAGCAGCGGCGCAGGGAGCAACTTTCAGGGGAAAGGCATCAAAGCATATCACGTTACTTGCAATTTCGCCGTGGAAGCTTGGGATTGAAATTGAAACGATCAGAGGCGGACGGGAATGTTTTCCTCTGACTTGGTTTAGCGAGGAGCAGGAGCTGATTCCGATTAAAACGGATGAGATAAATATTTCGCTGGATTCTGGAATCGAGGGAAAAAGACTGAATCTGTATCTGGAAAGTGCCGGTTCCAGAAGAAGAGTCCGGACCTGGAAAATGGAAGAGGCATGTCCTGAACTTCCGAAAGACGTAAGCTGGCTGGTGGCATGGATTGATGTGGGACTGGAAGGCGGAGCAGTCACAATTGTATTGCAGGCAGGAGAGAAGACTGCAGAAATTAATCTGAATCGATATCATGAAGAGAAACTGAATCGTTTCTCTAATATGCCGACTTTTGTGCCGGAATCGATTGTGGAAAATGTGCTTCGTGCCGGAAATGAATTTTGCCGGGGCGCAGAACATCTGGATGATGCAAAGACCGATTTGGCACTCGGAAAGGGAATCCGGATGATCGCCGGACAGACGGAAGAAGTATTTGCGGACTGCCAGAGAGGAAATACGTCGATCCGGGTCAGTACATTGATCGAAAAGATGCTGACTGTGAAGGATAACATAGAGTATGGAATTGCCAGTGCAGAAAGAACGACGAAGCGCATGGAGTATATGAAAGAGAAGTTGCTTTTGATTGATTTTCGGAATGCACTGGAGCGGAGTTTGTATCAGCTGAATGTTGTGCCGGTTGAAGCGAATGGGGCGGTATTTGATCCATATATTCATGAGGCGGTACATATAGAGGAGACTGATCTGGTAGAAGAAAACCGGGTTGTCAGTGTAGTGCAGAAAGGGTATTTCTTTGGAGAAAAGCTGTACCGGCCGGCGAGAGTTGTGGTTTCAAAAGAGCCTGTCTTAAGAGAGGTCTGTGAGGACGAGGGATGGGATAGTTATGATGGGGAGACGATTGGCGGTAGGTGATAAAAAATAAAAGAGTTTCGGACTGATGTATAAGTAATGCAATCAGCAGAAAAATCGGCAGAAAGATTGTTAGAATCGGCAGAAAAGTTAGCTGAGCATTATAAACAAATTTTATCTTTCATAGATGAATAGTTGAAGTACATTGCGGAACTCTTTTTTACATAAAGAAATAGTATATATGTTAAATTTCGATATTTTTCGAGATTGTAGATTCAGTGGAATTGTGCTACCGTATTCTCACGCAACAAAAATCTATTTGTTTGCAACCAAGTATCTATTTTAGCCAAATCTCATTTTCGGAGCCAGTTTCAGGCATGAACCCGATGATGAAGCAGAAACGGAAGATAAGTCGGAAAGAGATTTTCTCTTTTACATGATCGGATGGTATGATAATATAATCATAGGTAATCTCTTTTCGGAATATTTTCAAAGTACGAAAGGAGAATTATATGGGAAGAAAACAATTAGCAGAACTGAATCTATTAGACCGATTTCTATTTAATGAGGCAATGGAAGATCCGGAGAATATGAAGGCGGTGCTGGATATTATTTTTGAGCAGGATATATCTTTAAAATCGGCACCTCAATCGGAAAAAGAGGTACGGACGCTTCCGGATAACCGCCAGATTAGGCTGGATGTGTATGCATGGGATGAAGAGAAAAATGTATATGACACAGAGGCACAGAAAGAGGACACGAAAAATCTTTCGAAACGCAGCCGTTTTTATCAGGCATTGTTGGACTGTAATCTGATGGAGCCGGGAAGCATTGATTTTAATGCGTTAAATAATGTGTTTATTATTACAATTGCACCGTTTGATATATTCGGGAAGGGATTGTATAAGTATACGTTTCGGATGAAATGCGAGGAAGATGAAAGTATCAGATTAGAAGATGGAGCGACGCGTATATTTTTAAATTGTCATGGAACACATCCGGAAAGTGTAAATCCAGAACTGATTGAATTGCTCAAATATATGGAGCATTCGACAAATGAAACTGCCAGAAGGTGTCACAGTGAGAAGATTCAGTTACTTCATCAAAAGGTCTGTCAGATCAGGTCAAGTGAAAGAGTGGAGGCAAAATTCATGAAGGCATGGGAAGAAAAGGAAATGGAGCGGCAGAAGGGGATAAAGCTTGGAGAAGAAAAATTGTCGAAATTGATTGTCAAGCTGACAGAAGCCGGGCGAGAGTCGGATGTGATTAAAGCAGCATCTGATGAGAAGTATAGAGAGCAGTTGTTTGAGGAGTTTGAAATTGAGTAACCAGTAAAAATATGGAGAAAGCGAAAGGAGGATTCCTCATGCCGAAGCGATTTTGTGTTACAGGAACCTGTATTCCGGAAAAAAATTATATGGTAGATATCAGCGAAAGGCTTGAACGGATCGTAAAAGATTATATTGAGCAGGGAAACTATTTTACGATGAATCGTGCACGGCAGTACGGGAAGACGACAACGCTTTATTTACTGGAGCGCTGTTTGCAGAAAGACTATCTGGTGTTAAGTCTTAGCTTTGAGGCGGCGGATGAATATTTTCAGTCTCTTGAAAGTCTGGCAGAAGGACTGGTAATGGATATTGGAGAATGTCTGAGAGCACAGAATGTATCGGAAGAAATCATTGCAATGTGGAACAGTCCATTGTCAGAAAAGTTTCCGATGCGCTCATTTGGAGCGAAGATTACGGCTTTATGTAGCGCATGTCAGAAGAAAGTGATTCTGATGATTGATGAGGTGGATAAGAGCTCAGATAATCAGATTTTCCTGTCTTTCTTAGGACTTTTAAGAGAAAAATATTTAAAATGGCAGCAGGGAAAAGATCAGACATTCCAGTCGGTTATTCTTGCCGGAGTTTATGATATTAAGACGCTGAAATTAAAATTACATCCACAGGAAGAGTCAAAATATAACAGCCCATGGAATATAGCGGTTGATTTTCTGGTAGATATGAGTTTCAGTGCAGAGCAGATAGCAGCGATGTTGGATGAATACGAAGAAGATTATCATACAGGGATGAATGTAAATGATGTTGCAGAATTGCTGTACGATTATACATCTGGATATCCATATCTTGTTTCAAGAATCTGTCAGCTGGTAGATGAAAGAGTGGCAGGAACAGAAGAATATCCGACCGGAGCAGAAGCATGGACAAAAGAAGGAGTTCTGTCAGCTGTTAAATTGCTTTTGAAAGAACCAAATACTTTATTCGATGATATGACAAAGAAACTTTTGGATTACCCGCAGTTAAAGGAGATGCTTCAAAATATTCTTTTCAGTGGGATTGATTTTCCATTTAAAAGAGAAACGCCGATGGTTGATCTGGGGGTGACATTTGGATTTCTGAAGGATAAGAATGGGATTGTTGCAGTAGCAAACCGGATTTTTGAGACACAGTTTTATGATATGTTTTTGGCAGAAATGGCTGTGAATAATAAGCTGTATATGGAGACAGCATCAAATCGTAATCAGTTTATTGTGTCGGGAATGCTTCAGATGGATCTGGTGATGAAGAAATTTTATGAATATTATGAAGAGATATATTCAGATAATGATCAGAAATTTATAGAGGAAAATGGAAGAAAATTATTTCTTTTATATTTAAAACCGATCATCAATGGAACCGGAAATTATTATATTGAAGCAAGAACGAGAGACAGCAGACGTACAGATATTATCATTGACTATAAAGGAAAGCAGTTTATTATTGAGCTTAAAATTTGGCGTGGAAACGAATACCATATGCGAGGGGAAGAGCAGCTGTTTGAATATCTGGAATACTATAAGCAGGACAGAGGATATTTGTTAAGCTTCAATTTTAATAAAAATAAGAAGAGCGGAATCCAGGACTTGGAGTATCATGGGAAAAGGATTTTGGAAGTAATTGTGTAAGATATAAGGATAATAAGAGGAACAGCTTGCTGGCATCGGCAAGACGTATTATAGAAAAAGCCTTGCTTTATGCAAGGCTTTTGAAGTATGAGAAAGATTTTCATTTACCAGATTCCCAGCACATGCTGCAAGGAAAGACTGGCGATCGTAATGCCGATCCAACAGCAGAAACCAAGAGCGAGTGGTTTGCCGCCGGTTTTGATCAGCTTGATGATATTTGTATTCAGACCGACTGCACTCATGGCGAGGACGATGAAGAACTTGCTGAGTGTCTTCAGCGGAGTAAATACATCTGCGGATACGCCGGCTGAAGTTGCGATCGTTGTGATCACGGAAGCGAGAACAAAGTAGAGGATGAACATTGGGAAAATCTTCTTAAATTCCACTTTCTTGCCTTCGGCTTTGGAGCTGCGTGTCCGGATAAATGCGAGAACCAGTGTGATCGGGATGATCGCGAGCGTTCTGGTAAGTTTGACCGTAACTGCCTTATCCAGTGTGGCAGAACCGAGCGCGTAGAGCGAATCCCAGGTGGAAGCCGCTGCGGTTACGGAAGAGGTATCGTTGATCGCAGTTCCGGCAAAGATCCCGAAGGCTTCTCCGCTTTTGGTTGAGAATCCAAGCAGTGCACCAAGTGACGGGAAGAACAGTGCGGCGAGCATGTTGAAAAAGAAGATAACAGAGATTGCCTGTGCAACTTCTTCATCATCCGCATCAATGACCGGTGCTGTTGCGGCAATTGCAGAGCCTCCGCAGATGGAAGATCCGACACCGACCAGTGTGGAAATATTTCCCGGTACATGCATAACTTTATGTAACAGATATGCAATGATCAGGGATGTTGAAATCGTCGTTATGATAATTGGCAGTGACTGTTTTCCGGTTTCCAGAATCACGGAGAGATTCAGTCCGAAACCGAGAAGGATTACTGCGTACTGAAGAACCTTCTTTGACACAAAAGTAATACCGTCCTGAAACATGGATTTGTCTTTTAATAATAAAGTGATGATCATTCCGGCAAGGATACCGAATACCGGTCCGCCGATGATCGGAAATGTCTGTCCGAGAAACCAGCATGGAACGGCGATGACCAGACAAAGTAAGATGCCTTTCCAGCTTTTTGTTACAAAATTCATAGAAATACCCCTTTCAAGTAAAATAAATAAGTTACTCTCATAACAATCCGTCCTATCATAGCATAAAAACAGCAGAATAAAAAGATGAAGGAAAGGAAATTCCAAAAGTAATTTGAGAATAAGGTGGAAATAACGAAAGATTCCAGATATAATAACAATATATGATTTTGGGGACAAGGAGGTAAAGTGTGATAAAACGGGGAATCCGGACATTGCACAAAAGAAAGTGATGCATACACTGAAAAAATTTGTAAAATATTATGCGCCGTACAGGACAGTATTCTTTCTGGATCTGATCTGTGCGGCGATCATCAGTCTGGTGGATCTTGCATTTCCACAGATTTTACGATCACTGACAAAGACTTTATTTATAGAGGATCCGTCACAGATTCTTGGAGCACTTTTGCCGATCGGACTGGCTTTGCTTGTGATGTATATCATACAGACGTTTTGTAAATATTATGTCAGTTATCAGGGCCATATGATGGGGGCACATATGGAACGGGATATGCGCCAGAAGTTATTTGATCATTATGAGAGACTTTCTTTTTCTTATTATGACCAGAATAATTCAGGACAGATGATGAGTAAGCTGGTATCGGATCTGTTTGACATTTCCGAGTTTGCACACCATGGACCGGAGAATTTATTTATATCTGTGATCAAAATTGTCGGATCGTTCATATTTTTGTTTCTTATCAACTGGAGGCTGGCGGTTCCGCTGCTTGTGATGGTTGTATTTATGCTGATCTTTTCTTATAAGCAGAACCGTCAGATGCAGGAGACTTTTATGGACAACCGGAGAAAGATCGGGGATGTCAATTCCAGTCTGCAGGATACGCTTGCGGGAATCCGTGTGGTGCAGTCTTTTGCAAATGAAAAGATTGAACGGGAGAAATTCAAGAAAAGCAATGAAGGATTTCTGGTATCCAAAGATGCAAACTATCATTGTATGGGAAGCTTTATGAGCGGCAATCTTTTCTTCCAGGGAATGATGTATCTGATCACATTAGTGTTCGGTGGATGGCTGATCGCACATGGGAAAATGGAAGCTGCAGATCTTGCCATGTATGCGCTTTACATCGGAATTTTTATCAGCCCGATCCAGATTCTTGTGGAGCTTACCGAGATGATGCAGAAAGGTCTTTCCGGTTTCCGGCGCTTTCTGGATGTTGTGGAGACGGAGCCGGAGATTGTAAATGCACCGGATGCGAAGCCGCTTGAAAATGTAAAGGGTGAAGTGGAATATAAAGATGTTTCTTTCCATTACAGCGACGATGATACGCCGGTACTGGATCGGGTATCCTTTAAGATCCCGGCTGGCAGATCCATTGCCCTTGTGGGACCGTCTGGAAGTGGAAAGACGACGATCTGTTCCCTGCTTCCGAGATTTTATGATGTGACCGGAGGTGTGATCACGATCGACGGGCAGGATGTAAGAAAGCTGACACTGGAAAGTCTGAGAAGCCAGATCGGGCTGGTACAGCAGGATGTCTATCTGTTCTGTGGATCGATCAGGGAAAATATTGCTTATGGAAAACCGGGGGCATCGATGGAAGAAATTATCGATGCGGCGAAGAAGGCAAATATCCATGAATTTATCATGTCCCTGCCGGATGGATATGACAGCTTTGTAGGAGAACGAGGAACCCGTCTGTCGGGTGGACAGAAGCAGAGGATTTCGATTGCAAGAGTATTTCTTAAGAACCCACCGATCCTCATTCTGGACGAGGCGACCAGTGCGCTTGACAATGAGAGTGAGCGCTGGATCCAGCAGAGCCTGGAAGAGCTTGCGAAGAACCGGACCACGATCACGATCGCTCACCGGCTTTCTACGATCCGCAATGCAGATGAGATTCTTGTGGTTGCAAATAATGGAATCGCTGAACGGGGAAATCATGATGAATTGCTTGAGCAGGGTGGAATTTATGCACATTATTATGAGATGTCATGATAGTAAGTGAGAAAATCAAAATAAGTAAACAAAAAAGCTTCTTTTCAGAAAAACAGGAGGGCCGTTTCTGAAAAAGAAGCTTTTCATTTATAAAAAGCCAAAGCTTTTTATATCGTAAAATTGCAAGCAGTGTGTGTTGGTCTATATTTGCAAAACATTACACAGCTTAATCACACATATGGCAGGCTGCGCATGCAGAAGGTGTCGTTGCGCATCCGCCGAGGGCTGTCTCGCGAAGCTCTGCCGGAAGACGCTTTCCTACAGTGTACACAGCTTCCAGCATTTCATCGAATGGAATCAGCTGGCGTACTCCGGAAAGGGCGATCTCTGCAGCGATCGTTGCATTTGCCACACCGGCAGCATTACGGTTCTGACAAGGATATTCGACCAGTCCGCCGACCGGGTCGCAGACCAGACCGAGCATGTTCATAAGAACAGTGGATGCTGCGGCAAGGGACTGTTCCGGGGATCCGCCCATCAGTTCAACGGTTGCGGATGCCGCCATTGCAGATGCGATTCCGACTTCTGCCTGACATCCGCCGACTGCTCCGGCGACAGTTGCATTGCGCATAGCAAGATAGCCGATCGCGCTGGCATTATAAAGTCCCTGCTTGATCTGTTCATCGGAAAGATCATAGGTTTCCTGGAGGGCAAGCAGAAGTCCCGGAACGATACCGGCAGATCCGGCAGTCGGGGAGGCTACGATCACACCCATGGAAGCATTGGTTTCCAGAGTTGCCATCGCGTAAATGACAGCTCTTTCCAGAAGATCCCCGCAAAGACTTTTTCCGGCATCTTTGTGATCTGAGATTTTTTTTGCTTCGCCACCGATCAGTCCACCCATGGATTTGACCGGGGTATGGATCGGAGTAGAAGCGGCTGATTTCATGATCTCAAGAACACGGTCCATTTTGCGGTCTGTCTCTTCCGGATCCTGTTCTCCTTCTGTGAGCTCTCTCTGAAGCATTACAGCAGAAATTGAAAGGTTCTGTTCCTGACAGACTTTTAATAATTCTTTTGCATTTCTAAAATCCATAATCTGTATTCTCCTTCCAATTACATCTGAACAACCATAACGTTGTATACATTTTTGTTTCTTCTAATTGTATCTGCGATATCTTCCGGTACCAGATCATCGGATTCTACGATGGTATAAGCGGTATTTCCTTTGGATTCGCGAAACAGACGCATGAATGCGATATTGATTCCAAGTTCGCTGAGGCATTTGGTAATGTAAGCAACAACGCCCGGTGCATCTTTCTGGACAACGACGATCGAGCTGTATTCTCCGGTAAAATCAACCTCTACACCGTTGATCCGGCACAGGCGGGCTTTTCCGCCGCCGAGAGATTCTCCGCGGATCGTCATCTCCTGCCCTTTTTCATTTACCATCAGGATATCAACGGTATTCGGGTGCACGTCGGTTTCTACGTTGTTCGGAATGAAAGAATATTCGATTCCGTTGTCTGTTGCGATCTGGAAGGAATCGCGGATGCGCACGTCATCGGTGGCAAACCCCATAATACCGCCGAGAAGAGCACGGTCCGTACCATGACCATGATAGGTTTTGGCAAAAGATCCATAAAGGGTAAATTCTACTTTTTTAAGAGAACCGGTGAGAAGCTTTCTTGCAAGCAGAGCGATTCTGGCAGCTCCTGCAGTATGGGAGCTGGATGGTCCGATCATATTCGGTCCCATGACATCAAAAACACTGATAAAGGACATAGTAAACCTCCTGTAAAATAATAGTTTCACGTACGTAAAAAGGATTGACGTCTTATTAGTTATATTGTACCATCAACTTATGAGTGAAACAAATTCATAGATTTTATGAAGATGTTGAAAATTTTTCATAATGGAGTTAGAAGATGGAATTACGTCAATTACAGACTTTTATACAGATCGCGCAGATGCAGAGCTTTTCCAGAACGGCAGAGATGCTGGGGTATTCGCAGTCGGCAGTGACGGTTCAGATCCGCCAGCTGGAAAACGAACTTGGGAAAAGGCTGTTCGACAGGACAGGAAAGAAAGTGGTGCTTACTCCGCAGGGGGAAGAATTTCTGGAGCATGCTAACCGGATCCTTTATGATGTTCATCAGGCAAAAGCATCCATGAATGATACGGATGAATTGAAAAATCCACTTCACATCGGGACGATCGAGTCTCTGTGTACGGTGAAATTTCCAAAGATCATAAGGAAATTCAGGGAACAGTATCCCAGGGTTTCTATCCGGATCACGGTAGATTCTCCGGAAAAGCTGATCCAGATGATGGAACATAATGAACTGGATCTGATTTATATTCTGGATACACCAAGATGGGACAGCAACTGGATCAAGGTGATGGAGAAGGCAGAACCGGTTATGTTTGTGACATCGGTCAGTCATCGATTGGCAAAAGAAAGAAATTTATTGCTTGATGATCTGCTGAAAGAGCCTTTTTATCTTACAGAGCGCAATGCCAATTACAGGCAGGCACTTGATGGTCAGCTGGCGTTAAGAAGAAAAGAGCTTTCTCCGATGCTGGAGATCAGTGATACTGCATTTATCAAAAAAATGCTGATGCGTGGGGGAGGCGTTTCATTCCTGCCGCGTTTTGCAGTGGAAGATGATATTGAGAAAAAGAAACTCACACTTTTGGATGTGAAAGATATAGAAATTACGATGTATCGTCAGATTTTCTATCATAAAAACAAGTTCAAAACAAAAGAGATGGAGAAATTTACAGAGTTTGCTCTGGAGGACAACTAAGAGAAAATACAGCTATGGATAAGAAAAAATATACTGGGAGAATCCGGAACAAGACAATACTGGTATTTATTGTTATGTTTATCGGGATAAATTGTGCGGTGCATTTGCAGATAATGAATCGCATAAATGAAGAAAAATTAAAAGCGACGTATACAGCGGAGGCTACAGTCCGGAGAATAGAGGCGCAGATTAATAAATATCTGTCAAAATCCGATCTGCTGAAACAGATCATTGAGTCCGGAAGTACGATATCCGATGAACATTTTACGGAGCTTTCCGGGTTTATGATGGCCGATGATGATGTGATCGATGTGATCGAACTGGCAAAAGGCGGCACCGTATCGTCTGTGTATCCGCTGAGTGGGAATGAAGAAGCAATGGGACTGGACATGCTTACTGACCCGGATCGGAAGACAAGTGCAACAATCGCAAAAAACAGTGGAGAATATACGATCGCAGGTCTGTTTCAGCTGGTGCAGGGCGGAGATGGCGCATTATTATTCGATCCGGTCTATGTGAAAGGAGAAAACGGGCAGGAAGAATTCTGGGGATTTACGATTCTGGTTATTGACTGGGAGAAATTTATAGATGAGGTTAAGCTGGAAAAGCTGGAGGAAGCATCTTATCATTATCAGGTATGGAAAAAGAATCCTGTCACAGGTAAAAAGCTCACGATTGCGCAATGCGAGGAACCGGTGATGGATAATGCCCTGGAAGTCGTATGTGAGGTTCCGAATGATACCTGGTATTTTGAAATATGCCCGAAAGAAGGATGGTATTCCAAATCACAGCTTTGGCTGAACAGTCTGTTAGGTGCACTCCTTGCGGTCCTGATCGCGATGCTGTACTGGCAACGTGGAATGCGGAGTTATAAGGAGGCGCGTTACGCAGAAGAAATCAAAAAGTCGGCAGAGGAAGCGAAGGCGGCGAACACTGCGAAGACAGGATTCCTTTCCCGGATGAGCCACGATATAAGGACACCGTTAAATGGAATTATCGGTTTACTTAAGATTGACGCGAAGCATCCGGACGACAGAGAACAGGTAGATAAAAACCGGGAGAAAATGCTGGTAGCAGCCAATCATCTTCTGGCACTGATCAATGATGTGCTGCAGATGAGCAAACTGGAAAGTGGAGAGATGGTTCTGGCACATGAGGTGGTAAATTTAAATGAGTTATCGCGGGATATTCTGACGATCATGGAGCAACGTGCAGCAGAAGCAGGTGTTAACATAGAGTATGACAGAACATCGGATAAGGTAGAGTTCCCGTATGTGTATGCGAGTGCATTACATGTCCGTCAGCTTTTCCTGAATGTGTATGGGAACTGTGTGAAATATAATCAGGTTGGTGGAAAAGTAAAGATCCGTCTGGAAAATTTAGGGTTGAAGGATGGAATTGTCACCTATCGATGGATCATTTCAGATACGGGAAGAGGGATGAGCCAGGAATTCCTGAAGCATATCTTTGAACCGTTTGCGCAGGAGCATACGGACGCAAGAAGTGTTTATAACGGGACCGGACTTGGAATGGCAATTGTCAATACACTTGTCCATAAAATGAATGGTACAATCGAAGTGAGCAGTACAGAGGGAAAGGGCAGTACATTTATCATCACGCTTCCTTTCGAGGTGGCACAGGAAAAGAAAAAGGTGGAGAGCCTTCCGGAAGAGGAGACTCCGAGTATCTCTGGACTCAGTCTTCTGCTTGCGGAAGACAATGAGCTGAATGCGGAGATTGCAGAGGTATTGCTGAAGGATGAAGGCGCTCATATTACTCTGGTGAAGGATGGACAGCAGGCGGTCGATGCATTTGTCGGAAGTGAACCGGGAACTTTTGATGCGATCCTGATGGATATCATGATGCCAAACATGGATGGAATCACTGCAACGAAAAGGATCCGCACGATGAACCGGCAGGATGCAAAAGATATTCCGATCATTGCAATGACGGCGAATGCATTTGAAGAGGATGCCAGAAGATGTATGGAAGCAGGAATGAATGCACATCTGCCGAAGCCATTTCAGATGAACAAAGTAATTGAGACAATTGCGGAATTTTGCAAAAATAAATAAAAAAAATCAGTTGACAAATGGAAAATATCAGCATATACTGTAACCAATTAAAGCAATAAACCGATGAACAAGAGGAGTAAGTAAAGATATTTATTTCCAGAGAGCTGCCGATGGTGGAAAGGCAGTAGTAAGAGTTTTTACCGAATGGACTTGTGAGGGCAGCTTGAAACTGCAGAGTAGGAGTAGACGCTGACGGGATGCTCGCCCGTTACCAAGGAGATGTGTATGTCAGTACGCAGTTGAGAGGTCGGCGCAGACCGACAATAAGGGTGGTACCGCAGAAGTAGAATTTCAAGAGCTTTTGTCCCTGTATAAGTGAAAAACTTATACGAGGACAAAGGCTCTTTTTGCGTGCTACAAAGAGGGCGTGCACGTCCGAAAAAGAATCATTTTGTGCTCGCACAAAGAATGATTCTTTACAGGACGTATAAGCAGTCTTCACACGACCGAGATGCAGCGTAGCGTAATCGAGGTGTGTAAAGACGCACGCCCGGTGTAAATCATTCAAAAACAGGATTACTCAACATAAAAACAACAACGAAAATTCAGGAGGAAAGAATCATGTACCCAGATTGTGATGAAATTTTAAAAATGGCACCGGATTATGACATCATTCCGGTTTGCCGTGAGATTTACGCAGACGTTATTACACCGATCACACTTCTACGGAAGCTCGCAACAGTCAGCAAACGCTATTATCTGCTGGAGAGTGTAGAGGGAGGCGAAAAGTGGGGACGTTATTCTTTCTTTGGGTTTGATCCGGTGATGCGTGTAAAATGCAGTTGTGGAAAAGTAACGATAGAAAAGGACGGCGAAGAAACGGAAAAGGTGACAGACAAACCGCTTGAAGTGTTGCGGGAGATCTTGAAAGATTATAAAGCGCCGCGGCTTGCCGGACTTCCGCCATTTGCCGGAGGATTTGTCGGATATTTTGCTTATGCGATGATCGGATATGCAGAGCCGAAGCTGAAGATCAAAAAAGGAACCTTCAATGATTACGATATGATGCTTTTCGATAAAGTGATTGCCTATGACCACCTGAAACAGAAGATCAGCATTATCGTCAACATGAAAACAGATAAGGTGATGGAGAATTACGGGAAGGCAACCGCACAGATCCAGGATCTGGCAAACCTGATCCGAAGCCAGCAGACAGCAGACATTCCGGTATCCAGAAGCAAGATTGATTTTACCTGCAACGTCAGTAAAGAAGAGTATTGCAGGCTGGTTGAAAAGACAAAAGAGTATATCGTGGACGGAGACATTTTCCAGGCAGTCATTTCCAGACAGTTTTCCAGTCCGTATGAGGGAAGTCTGATCAATCCTTACCGGGTGCTCAGAACCACGAACCCATCTCCGTACATGGTTTACATGAAGATTGATGACGAAGAGATCATGAGTACCTCGCCGGAGACGCTTGTCCGGCTGGAAAATGGCAGGCTTACCACATTCCCGGTAGCAGGATCCAGACCAAGAGGACTGACAGAAGAAGAGGATCAGAAACTGGAAGCAGATCTTCTTTCCGATGAAAAAGAGCTTTCCGAGCATAACATGCTGGTAGATCTTGGAAGAAATGATCTGGGGCGGATTTCCAAATTCGATTCGGTGGAAGTTACGAAATATATGATGATCCACAAGTATTCAAAGATCATGCACATCTGCTCACAGGTGGAAGGAGATATCCGGGATGACTGTGATGCACTCAGCGCGATCGAGTCTGTACTTCCGGCAGGAACTCTTTCCGGTGCGCCAAAGATCCGTGCATGCGAGATCATCGAGGAGCTGGAAAGCGAAGAGAGAGGTGTCTACGGAGGCGCACTCGGATATCTGGATTTCACCGGCAATATGGATACCTGTATTGCGATCCGGATGGCAGTCAAGAAAGACGGAAGAGTCTATGTACAGGCGGGCGGCGGAATTGTAGCCGACAGTATTCCGGAAAATGAATACCAGGAATCAGCAAACAAAGCAGCAGCTGTGATGAATGCGATCAAGGCAGCAAAGGAGGTACTGGAATAATGATTCTTTTAATTGATAATTACGACAGCTTTTCCTACAATCTGGTGCAGATGGCAGGAAGTATCAACCCGGATATTAAGGTCATCCGAAATGATGAGCTTACGGTAGAAGAAATTGAGAATCTGCATCCGGATAAGATCATCTTATCTCCGGGACCGGGATATCCAAAGGATGCCGGTGTGTGTGAAGAAGTAGTACAGAAGCTGCAGGGCAAGTTTCCGATCATGGGAGTCTGCCTTGGGCATCAGGCGATCTGCGAAGCCTACGGTGGTGAGATCATCCATGCAAAGGAACTGATGCATGGTAAAAAAAGCAACGTAAAAATTGACACAGCAAGTCCGATCTTTCATGGAATGCCGGAAGAAATCGATGCGGCAAGATACCATTCTCTGGCGGCGGATACCGAAAAGATACCGAGAACTTTAAAAGTGATAGCTACTGCAGATGACGGAGAAGTGATGGCAGTCCAGCACAAAGAGTATCCGGTGTACGGATTACAGTTTCATCCGGAATCGATTCTGACACCGAAGGGAAGGAAGATTCTGGAGAATTTCCTGGGGCTGTAGAGAGGAAAGGTGTTGCCTGGATCATATGGTATCGAACAGAAAGAAGAAGTAAGGATTTCAGGTACACGTGAAAATTTAACAAAATACATTTTACATAAAATAGCAGAGACAACAAGGCAGACAAGATGGAGGACAAAAATTATGATCAGAGAAGCAATTGCAAAGTTAACAAGAAAAGAAGATCTTACATACGAAGAGGCAAGAGGTGTCATGGAAGAAATGATGGATGGTACTGCAACTCAGGCGCAGATGGGAGGTCTTTTGATGGCACTTTCCATGCAGGGTGAGACCATTGATGAGATCACCGCATTTGCAGAAGTGATGCGTGAAAAGGGTGTGAAGATCAAACCGGAGAGGGAAGTCATTGATATCGTCGGAACGGGCGGAGACCAGGTGGGAACCTTCAACATTTCCACAACCTCTGCATTTGTAGTGGCAGCAGGCGGCGTGCCGGTTGCAAAGCATGGAAACCGCAGCGTGTCTAGCCGGAGCGGAGCGGCTGATGTTCTTGAAAAGCTTGGTGTGGAAGTTGCACTTACTGCGGAGCAGAATGAAAAAGTATTAAACGAGACTGGTATCTGCTTCATGTTTGCACCGGTTTACCACTCATCGATGAAATATGCGGCACCGGTCAGAAAGGAGCTGGGAGTGAGAACGGTATTCAATATTCTCGGACCTCTTTCCAATCCGGCAGCGGCAACCATGCAGCTTCTCGGTGTATATGATAAAGAGCTTGCAGGAACGATGGCAGAGGTACTTTCCAACCTGGGTGTGACCAGGGGCGTTGCCGTATGTGGCGAGGACGGGCTGGATGAAATTACACTCACCGGAGAAACGGATGTACACGAAATTCGTTTTGGAGAAATTACTTCTTATACGATCACACCGGAACAGTTCGGGCTGTCCAGATGCCCGCTTGCTGATCTGATCGGGGGAACACCGGAAGAAAATGCACAGATCACGATGGATATTTTGACCGGAAAAGAGACTGGGGCAAAGAGAGATGTGGTTCTGATGAATGCAGGTATGGCACTTTACCTTGGAATTGACGGAATCTCGCTTGCCGAAGGCGTGGAAAAAGCAAAAGAACTGATCGAGAGCGGAGCAGCACTTAAGAAGTACGAAGAGTTCCGTGAGGCAACAAAAGCAGTCGCAGCAAAATAGGAGAGGGCAATGATTTTAGAAAAGATTGCAGCAGATACGAAGCTGCGTGTGGAAAAAGCAAAAAGAAAGGTTCCGTATTCGGAAATCTGCAGAAGGGCAATGGCGATGGATGCCAATACCGGATTCCCATTTGAAAAGGCACTTGCAGAGCCGGGGATCCATTATATCTGTGAGGTGAAAAAAGCGTCCCCGTCAAAGGGTGTGATCGCGCAGGATTTCCCGTATCTGGAGATTGCGAGGGAGTATGAAAAAGCAGGGGCAGCCGCGATTTCCTGTCTGACAGAGCCAAAATATTTTCAGGGGAAGGATGCTTACCTGAAAGAGATTACGGAAAATGTATCGATCCCGGTGCTCAGAAAGGATTTTACCATTGATGAGTATATGATCTATGAGGCAAAGACACTGGGGGCTTCGGTGGTGCTTCTGATCTGTGCACTTCTGGATACCGAGACACTGAAAAGATACATAAAAGTTGCGGACCGGCTTGGCCTTTCCGCATTGGTGGAAGTCCATGATGAAGAAGAAATGCAGTCAGCGATTGAAGCGGGAGCAAGGGTAATCGGTGTAAATAACCGGAATCTGAAGGATTTCACCGTGGATATCGGTAACAGCATCCGGCTTCGCGGTCTGGCACCGAAAAATGTTCTTTTTGTGGCAGAAAGTGGGATAAAGACAGCGGAAGATATTGAAAAACTGCGCGAGGCGAAAGTGAACGGGGTATTGATCGGTGAGACACTGATGAGAAGCCCGGATAAGAAAGCGGCGCTTGAAAAACTGAATGGTGGAAGCTTATAAATGGGAAAAACTAAAATTAAAATATGTGGTCTGAAAAGACCGGAAGACATCGGGATCGTGAATCGCCTGAAGCCGGATTTTGTCGGGTTTGTATTTGCGGAAAGCAAGAGAAAAATTGACAAAAAACAGGCGGGAAAACTACGTGAAGCACTGGATCCGGATATTCCGGCAGTTGGAGTTTTTGTAAATGAACCGATTCAAAATGTCACAGAACTTTGCCGGGAAGGGATCATTCAGCTGGTGCAGCTTCACGGGAATGAGGATGACTGTTATATAGAAGAGATCAGGAAGAACCTGCCGGATACTCCGCTTATCAAGGCGGTGCGGGTGCAGTCAAAAGAGCAGATTCTGGAGGCAGAAAAGCTGGATGTGGATTATCTGCTTCTGGATACTTATGTAAAAGGGCAATATGGTGGCAGCGGAACCGGTTTTGACAAAGCACTGATCCCAAAGCTTACAAAGCCATATTTTCTTGCAGGTGGTCTGGATGCAGAAAATGTAAACGAAAATATTTCCAGATGCAATCCGTTTGCGGTGGATGTGAGCAGCGCAGTCGAAACGGATGGCGTGAAGGATGAAACAAAAATAGAGGAATTCATAGAAAGGGTACGAAATCATGAGTAAAGGAAGATATGGAGAATACGGCGGACAGTATGTGCCGGAAACACTGATGAATGCGGTGCATGAGGTAGAAGAAGCCTACGAGAAATATAAAAATGATCCGGAATTTAACCGGGAACTGGATGATCTGTTAAAGAACTATGCAGGTCGCCCGTCACTTTTATATGAGGCAAAGAAGATGACCAGAGATCTTGACGGAGCAAAGATTTATCTGAAACGTGAAGATCTCAATCATACCGGTGCACATAAGATCAACAACGTTTTAGGACAGGTGCTTCTTGCAAAGAAAATGGGAAAAACCCGTGTTATTGCAGAGACCGGAGCCGGACAGCACGGCGTGGCAACAGCAACAGCCGCAGCACTGATGGATATGGAATGTGAAATCTTTATGGGAAAAGAGGATACGGACCGTCAGGCACTGAATGTCTATCGTATGGAACTTCTTGGAGCAAAGGTACACGCAGTTACAAGCGGAACCATGACGCTCAAAGATGCGGTCAACGAAACGATGAGGGAATGGGCAAACCGTATGGATGATACTCTTTATGTATTAGGTTCTGTTATGGGACCACATCCATTTCCAATGATCGTCCGTGATTTCCAGAAGGTCATCGGAGAAGAGATCAAAGCGCAGATGCTGGAAAAAGAAGGACGTCTTCCGGATGCAGTGATTGCCTGTGTCGGAGGCGGAAGCAATGCGATGGGAACATTTTACGAATTTATTCCGGATAAGGAAGTCCGGCTCATCGGATGTGAGGCAGCGGGACTTGGTGTGGATACTGAGAAAAATGCGGCAACGATCGCAAATGGTACAACTGGAATTTTCCATGGTATGAAATCTCTGTTCTGCCAGAACAAAGACGGACAGATCGCACCGGTTTACTCGATTTCAGCAGGACTGGATTATCCGGGAATCGGACCGGAGCATGCAATGCTTGCAGCTGAAGGCAGAGCGGAGTATGTGCCGATCACCGACGAGGAAGCGGTAAATGCATTTGAATATCTGTCAAGAACGGAGGGAATCATCCCGGCAGTAGAAAGTGCACATGCGATCGCCTATGCAATGAAGCTGGCACCGACTATGGACAAGGATAAGATCATCGTTGTAACCGTATCCGGACGTGGAGATAAAGACGTAGCGGCAATTGCTAGATACAGAGGAGTGGAAATCTATGAATAAGATAAGCGAAGCATTTGAAAATAAAAAAGCATTTATCCCATTTATCACAGGAGGGGATCCGTCTCTGGATGTGACGAAAAAACTGATCCTTGCAATGCAGGAGGCAGGAGCAGACCTGATCGAGGTCGGAATCCCATTTTCTGATCCGATCGCAGAAGGACCGGTGATCCAGGAGGCTGATGAACGGGCACTTTCAGCGGGTTGTACTCTGGACAAATTATTTGATGCGATAAAAGAAGTAAAGGATGAGATCCATATTCCGATGGTATTTATGACTTATGTCAATCCAATTTTTACTTACGGAAAAGAGAAGTTCATGCAGCGATGTGTGGAATGCGGTATGGCAGGCGTGATCGTACCGGATGTTCCGTTCGAGGAAAAGGGAGAGCTTTCAGGAGTCTGTAAGGAATATGGGATCGAACTGGTATCGTTGATCGCGCCGACTTCTCATGAAAGAATCAAAATGATTGCAAAAGAAGCGGAAGGATTTCTCTATTGCGTGTCTTCACTTGGTGTTACCGGAGTCAGAAAGCAGATTACAACCAATATCGGTGAGATGATCGAGAAGGTAAGAGAAGTGACAGATATCCCTTGCGCGGTAGGTTTTGGAATTGCCGAGCCGGAGCAGGCAAAGGAGATGGCATCCCTTTCCGATGGTGCGATCGTGGGATCGGCAATCGTGAAGATCGTTGCAAAGTATGGTGAGGATTGTGTGCCGTATGTGGCTGAGTATGTGAAGAAAATGAAAGCGGCTGTAGAAGAAGCCGGAAAATAAAGAGATATGGGAAATGGCTGTCCGGGTGGCAGCCATTTTGTGTGCATATGGAAAAATACTGATTTTGGCTTGGATGTATTATGAAAATTTATTCGAAGAGCAGGGAGAGAATAATATTTTCTACGTCATCTTGCGAAGACCCAAAAAAGGATTTATACTAAAAATTAGCAGAAAATCATAAGAGGAAAGAAGGAAATAAAAGATGGAAAATTTCACATTTTATGCACCGACTTATTTTGCTTTTGGTAAGGATACTGAAAATGATACCGGAAAGTATGTAAAACGTTTTGGCGGCAACCGTGTACTGCTCCATTATGGCGGAGGTTCTGTCATTCATTCCGGACTTTTGGACCGTGTTAAAAAATCTCTGGACGGGGAAGGAATTTCTTATGTAGAATTAGGAGGCGTAAAGCCAAATCCGAGAAGTGGTCTTGTATATGAAGGAATTGATCTGTGCCGGAAAGAAAAAGTAGACTTTGTACTTGCAGTCGGAGGCGGAAGTACCATTGATTCCGCAAAGGCGATTGCGGCAGGTGCGGTTTACGATGGAGATTTCTGGGATTATTATGAAGGAAAGCTTGTCGAAGAAGCACTTCCGATCGGAACAGTTATTACGATTTCAGCAGCAGGAAGCGAAGGATCACCGGACTCTGTTATTACAAAAGAAGAAGGAATGTTCAAAAGAGGGGCAACCGGAGAAGCATTCCGTCCGAAATTCACGATCATGAACCCGGCACTTACACAGACACTTCCGGCATATCAGACAGCTTGCGGAATTACGGATATTATGGCACATCTGTATGAGCGTTATCTGACCAATACCGAAGAAGTAGAAGTGACAGACCGTATGATCGAAGGGCTTCTTCTGACGATGATCCATGAAGGACCGAGAGTCATTGCAGATCCGGATAATTATCAGGCAAGAGCAAACATTATGTGGGCAGGTATGATGGCACACAATAATTCCTGCGGAGTAGGACGTACACAGGACTGGACAAGCCACAACATTGAGCACGAATTATCTGCACTATATGACTGCGCGCACGGTGCAGGGCTTGCGGTTGTTATGCCGGCTGTATTTACTTATACACTGGAACACAATGTGATGCGTTTTGCGCAGGCTGCAGTCCGTGTCTGGGGCTGTCAGATGGATTTTGCAGATCCAAAGAGAACGGCACTGGAAGGAATTGAGGCACTTCGAAACTTTTTAATTTCGATTGGAATGCCAAAGAATTTTGCAGAGCTTGGAGCCAAAGAAGAAGATATTGAAAAGCTGGCACATACCTGTTGTTATGGAGATGTAAATACTGGTACAGTGGAAGGATTTGCAACTCTTGATCAGAAAGATGTGGAAAATATTTATAAACTGATGGTATTTTAGAAAAGAAATATCGGAAAACAGGAGATTTGGAAAAGGGAGTGCGTGACTTAAACTTAAGTCATACACTCCCTCTTTTTGAAACGTCTATTTTCCAACAGGCTATGCATTTTCATAAATCGGTTCGAAATCATCTGCGCCGTGTCCACAGAGCGGGCAGGTGAATTCTTCCGGAAGATTGCTTCCTTCGTATACATAATTGCAGATCTTACAGCGCCATCCGATAATCCTCTTATCCTCTTTTTTCTGTTCCGGTTTTGGCTTTATATGTGCCTGATAATCTGCGTAAGTCAGAGGCGGATTGTCACTTAAAAGTTTCGCATCTGTTACTTCAGCAATAAAAAGGGTATGTGTTCCAAGATCCTGTCTGGAAACTACTCTTGCGCTGAGAACAGAACATGCCTGCCATCCGAGGTAAGGAACTGCATTTTCATCTGCCGGTGCAGTAATATTTGCGAATTTATCAACATCTCTGCCGGACTGGAAACCGAAATGCCGGATCGTTTCAAAAGAGCAGGTCTGGTCAAGCAGGCTTAACGTAAAAATGCCGCTCTCTTTGATCAGATCACAGGTATAGTTGCTATTCAGCACAGAGATTGCGATCCGTACCGGATTATTCGCAACCTGGATGCAGGTGTTGGTAATACATCCGTTTATTACATTCCCAGAGCGTGTTGCGAGCATAAATACTCCATAAGATAAATTGTAAAGTGCTTTTTTATCCATATGACATTCCTCCTGACTTCTAAAACTTGATAATAAGAATAATTACTATAATTAAAATATACATGATAAAAGAAAAATTGTCAATTACAAAATCAGGATTTCCGGAAAATCAGAATCACAAAAAATGTGATGATTTCTGATCCTAAGAAGGAAAGCCAGATTCCATTCAGCCCCAGGATCTGTGAGAACAGGATCGCACAGAAAGCAATTGCGATAATGCCGCGCATGACAGAACCAAGGACGGCAGGACGTGCCCGGTCGATTGCGGAAAAATAGGCAACCAGCACAATATTGATACCGGCAACTAAAAAGCCAAGGAAATAAAGCCTGAGACCGGTATGGGCGTAAGCAAGCAGCTGGAGATTATGTTCGCTGTTAAAGATACTGATAAAGGTATCCGTAAATCCGTAGATCAGTACAACGATCACAAGCTCGATCAGAAGTGCTGCAGCAAGAGACCAGTTGAGAAATTTACGGACTAGATCATGTTTACCCTTTCCGTAACTCTGGCTGATCAGTGGCTGTGCACCCTGAGCAAGTCCGTTTAGGATCGCCATTGCGACCAGTGAAATATTTGCAACTACGCCGTAGGCTGCGATCCCGATATTTCCCGCAATGCGCAGGATCAGCATGTTAAATATAATCGTAATGACAGCGGAAGAAATTTCAGCAAAAAATGCAGAAACACCAAGCTGGCAGCATCCGATGATCCGGCGAAGAGAAGGTGTGCGCCAGTGAAATTCTACATGGTTATTCTTTCCAAGATAATGTGTCGAACATACCAGCATCGTCACAACCGGTGAAAGAGCGGTTGCAAGTGCAGCACCCAGAAATCCAAGATCCATAGGGAACATGAAAATATAGTCAAATAAAATATTAAAGAAGCTTCCGGAAATTGATCCGATCATGGCAGTTGAGGTTGCATGGTCGTTTCTTGCAAATGCCGTAAAGGTATAGTTTGACATAAAAAATGGGGTAAAGAGCAGGACGATACGCATATAATTACGTCCAAGCCGGATGAGCCCGGCATCTGCCCCTAAAAGTGCAAGTGCTTTATGCGGAATGAAGATTCCGGTGAGCATAAAAGGAATGCTGCATATGAGACACCAGAAGATGGACTGGGTAAAATAGTAGTCCGAAGGTGCGCCTTTGGCGGTACTGATA
>OWIY01000042.1_pt1 | contig 33679 bp, 33 predicted proteins | sample 1732841 | NCBI WGS metagenome assembly OWIY01 (sample SAMN05065760, study PRJEB22554) | human gut metagenome | biome: ENVO:2100002; feature: ENVO:00000062; material: ENVO:00002003 | host: Homo sapiens | place: USA | reverse complement strand
CTACACTTATGCGATCGTCGGCAGCGTCAGATGTGTATAAGAGACAGTTGCATGGCGGTCCTTTCTGGCCCCCAGAGGGTTCATACTGTCGTTTAAATGTACAGCCTTTAATCTGGATAAGCCCACGATCCGGTCAAATTCTGTTAAGACCCCGTCCAGATTGCCTGCGATATCATAGCCGCCGTCCCAGACGTGGCAGGTATCCAGACAGACTCCCATTTTCTCCGAAAGCTCCACCCGGTCCAGGATCTCCCTGAGCTCCTCAAACCGGCTTCCCACCTCGCTGCCCTTTCCGGCCATGGTCTCCAGAAGGACTATGGTGGACTGCTCCGGCCTTAAGATCGCGTTCAGCGTTTCGGCAATCAGCCGGATCCCGGTTTCCGTTCCCTGCTTCACATGGCTTCCCGGATGGAAATTGTAAACGTTCCCAGGCGTATGCTCCAGTCTTTCCAGATCGTCGGCCATGGTATTCCTGGCAAACTCCCGGACCTTTTCATCGGCCGAGCAGGCGTTTAAGGTATAGGGTGCATGGGCCACCAGGGTCCCCAGCCCCTTTTCTTCCTTCCTCTTTAAAAACTCCCGTATATCCTCCAGATCCAGGGCCTTTACGCTGCTGCCCCTGGGATTTCTTGTAAAAAACTGGAACGTGGTGGCTCCGATCCGTTCCGCATCCCTTTCCATGGCTGTAAAGCCTTTGGAGCAGGATAAATGGCATCCGATATAAAACATGGCTTTCTCCTATTTCTTCTCATTTTTCAGAGGATTTAAAAAATACACGGCTCCCCGTACCAGCCCAGCAGAAAGCACGGTCTGGACCAGTATGCTGACCGGGACCCAGTGACGGATCACAAAATTATCCGGCCCGTTTCCAAGGAACCGGTGGATGGAGAGCTCTGCGATCCCTCCCGTCACCTGCTTTTCCATGATCTCCCCAAAGGTAGCCAGGGGATTCAGCAGAAGAAGGTAGACTGCGCTGCCGGACGAAGCCGCCGGCCGCGTCTCTCCCAGCTGGTAGATCTCCTCTGCGATCTGCATCTGGGACATATTAAGAAGAAAAATATTTAACATATATGTGCCCACCACCACCAGCAGAAGGATCCCATAGGTACACACATTGGAAAAGGTGGACCGGCGCATCAGCGATGAAGAAAAGATCCCGATACCGCCGCAGAAGACCGCCGTCACCAGAAAACATACCATTAAAAACGCCAGGTCCATCAGACCCATACTGCCGTATACAAAGGTCAGCAAAAGGATGGGGAAGCTGGATACGATCAGCACCATCAGCTGGCTCAGGGCAGAAAACAGCTTTCCCATCACAATATCCTTCGGCGTCATCCTGGTGGTAAACAGAAGCTCCAGGGTCTGCCGCTCCCGCTCTCCGCTGATGCCGCCGGAGGTCAGCGCCGGCATGATAAACATTAAAAGCAGGAATTCCAGGGTCGCCACAAAGGCGTAAAGCTGAAGGAAGCTGGAATACTGGACGGAGGCCGAGATCCGCACCTGGGCCACTGCCGAATACATATTTAACAGCGCCACCACCGCCAGGATCCCGTTGAACACCAGGATGATCAGGGGCATCCGGAAGCTCCGTGCCCGGACCGTCACTTCTCTTTTATAAACGGGATTACTCTTCACTGCTGAGCACCACCTTTCCCTTATCATGGCTTGTGATCTGCATAAAGATACTTTCCAGGTCTCCCTGCTCTCTGATGAATCCGCTGACCGGGATCCCCGCCTCCATGAGGCTGTATAAAAGCTCTGCCTCCGCCTGCCGGTTCCCGTGGAAATTGACGATGATGTCCTCGTCCCTGATGGCGATGGTCTGGACCCTGGGATCCTTTTTTAAGATCCCGATGGCTGTCCGGCTCTCGCCGCAGATCCGGATCAGCAGCGGGTTGGAATCATTGACCTTCTGGAGGATCTCCGCCATGTTGCCGGACAGGACGATCTTTCCGGCGTCGATGATCCCGATGTCCGTACACATCTGGGAAAGCTCCGAAAGGATATGGGAACTGACCAGGATGGTCTTCCCCTCGGCGCACAGCTCCTTTAACATCTCCTTAAATTCCATCCGGGTCCTGGGATCCATGCCGGAGGTGGGCTCGTCCAGGATCAGAAGACCGGGATCGTGAATCAGGGCTCTGGCCAGGCAGAGCCTCTGCTTCATTCCCCGGGAAAGACTGTCCACAAAAAAGTCCGCCCGGTCAGAAAGCTTCACCTGGTCTAAAAGCTCCTCACACCGCTTTCTGCCCATGAGGCCGGAGAGGCCGTAGCAGGAGGCAAAAAATTCCATATATTCCCGCACCTTCAGATTGTCATACATGCCAAACTCATCAGGCACATAGCCAAACTGATCCTTTGCCTCCTCCCGGAACCTTAAAACGTCCTTTCCGCAGATCTCCACCGATCCCTCGTCCGGCTTTAAAAGCCCCGCCATGATCTTGATGGCCGTGGTCTTTCCGGCTCCGTTGGGGCCCACAAAGCCGTAAAGGGCCCCCTCCTCCACTTCCATATCCAGTCCCCTCAGGGCTTCAAAATTCCCAAATTTCTTTTTTAAGCCATGGATCTTTAACATCAGCGTTTCCTCCCTGTCACCACCGGCACCGGCAGCATCGAGGTAACTCCCGAAGTGTCCCCTTCCTCCGCCGTATATTTTACCACCAGGCTGTTCTCCGCAGACAGGTAAGGCGCCAGCACGCTTTCCGTAAATCCGCCGCCGGAAAGGTCCACCGGGTCGTAATTCTTCGTTTCATTATTGTAAAAACAAGCCTCGCCCTCAAACGGCCGGATATAATAAAAATCCTCGCCGCTGAAAAATTCTGGAGAGATAAAGGTGAAGGCCACCTTTTCCACGTCCAGGTCTGTTCCCAGGAAGTATTCCACCGTCACAGGCTCTGTTCCATAAAGGGAAAGGCCGTCGTTTCCGTATCCCATGTTCCCGGAGACCACCTGCTGGGGATTATAAAGACCGCTCCTCCAGATGCTTCCGCTCTTTTCTGTGGTCATCTCCAGCTCCTGCGTATAAAGGACCTGGCCGTCTGCCGCCTGGCCGTCGGGTGAGACCCACTCCCAGAGCCCCTGCTCCGGGCCCAGGGCAGAAAACCGCGCGCCGGAAACGTAGGCGCCGCCGTAGGTCTGATCCAGATACCAGCCGTAAAGGCTCCGCTGGTCCGTATTCCGCAGAAGCTCTTCATCGTCCAGCTTCTTCCCGGCCAGATCCCTCTCCACCAGCCACTGGGCAGCCAGATAGGTCATGTTCACCGGCCAGTTTAACACAGGCTCCTCTTTAAGCTCCCGTACCTCCCCGGGCTCCAGATCTCCCAGCGGGCAGACCTGTCCGTAAAAGAAGACGGCGCTGTCGGTCAGGGGAAAGTCATAGCCATTTCTGATATAGCCGGAAAGCTTTCCCTCGAACAGCCTCAGATTTCCTTCGATCCTTCCGGGAAACGTCCGTTCTCCCCTGGATTCCAGCTTAAAATACCTGGGATCGAAGGCCCTGGACCGGCTGGCCGAAAGGACCGCCGCATCCTCCTCTCGGGCGATCCTCACATCTGCCGCCCGTTTTCCGTCAAAGGCCTGGACCGGCTGCTCCTCATACTGGCTGGATCTGGGCAGGGGAGTGATGGAATACTCCGCAGGCACCCGCAGGGAAAAGGGACGGCTGTCCGGCGTCCGGACATCTAAAAAGGTGGTCTCCTCCACCGTATCCCCGGAGGTATCCAGCACCGTAGCCAGGGTATAAAATTCCGACGTGAACCGGGTCCCCGTTCCCAGCAGATAGATGACCGCCGAGGCCGCCGCCGAAGCCATGACCACGGAAACGCCGTAGTACCGGCTCAGATCCTTCTTTTTCAGATACAGGTAAAGCCCCGGCCCCGCCGCCAGGATATAGACGGCTGTCACTGCCATATAAAGGGGGATCCTGGGCAGCCGGTCCACGCTGCCGGTGCTCACCAGGCTCTGGGCGCTCCAGTAGTCGTCGTTCCTGCCATAGGAGCTGTAATAGTAAAGCTGGGAGACCGCCTCCTGGCCCAGGGTCTTTGTCAGGATCTCCGCCGCATAGCCAGGGTTCTTCCCGGCAAATTCACGGATCTCCCCCAGATCGTAGGAAAAAAATCCCACTTTCCCCTTCCCGCGCCGGGCCACCGTTAAAAGAGGGATATCGTCCCCTTCCATGGCCACTCTTCCGCCGGGCACAGAAAGCTCCGCACACATCAGCTCCACCTGGGCGTCCTCCGGGGAATCCTGGGCGTATTCCACCCCCAGGCCCACTTTCTTTTTTTCATATCCCCGGATCCGGACTCCGCCCAGATCTCCGGAAAATCCACCCAGGACCTCCTCTGCTTCCTGGCCTGTGCCCAGCAGAAGGGTCCCGCCCCGGTCCACCCACTGAAGGATGGCCGTCCTCTGGTCCGCGGTGAGGGTTTCCGCAGAAAAACCGTTGATCAGAAGGATATCCAGAAGCTCCAGGCCCCTGGCGTCGGAGGGCAGGGTCTTCTGGTCCAGGAGGATCAGCCTGGAATCCACCATGCCGTATTCCAGGTGGACGCCGTCAAAGTATGAGAGCTCCTCTTCCTCTCCTGCCAGGCCTCCGATCAGCAGCCTACCCATGTCCCGGGACACATCAAAGGAAAGAGAACAGGAATCCACCTCTCTTCCCCCCTGGTCGCAGAGGGCCACATGGATCCCGCTGCTCTTCTGTCCCAGGGGGATATAGATCTCCTTTTTTTCCGTCTCCGCCAGCTTCACAGAAACCGGGAAGCTGTACTGATAGACCTCATCGCTGTTATCCGGCGTGCTCTCCAGGGTCTTTACGTTCACCGTACCGTTAAAGGGCGTCTCCGACTGGCCGTAAAAAGTAATAACAAGGGGGATATGGCTCCCAAACTTTCCCATATCCCCATAGACTGTGGAAACCTCCATGGATACCGGCGCTCCGTCTCCCGCCCATGCCGGGCTTCCTGGAAGCAGGAGCGCAAAAACCAGTGCAAGGAACACCCTGACGCTTCTTTTTCCCATATGATTCATCCTATCGCTCTGAAATTTTCTCTGTTCACATCAAAATCGATCTTCAGCTTTACCTGGAACACCGTACCATTTAAGCCACTGGTGACGGAAATGGTCCCTCCATGCATATCTACGATATTTTTTACAATGGCCAGACCCAGGCCCGTTCCTCCCGTAGCCGTGGACCGGGACTGCTCCACCCGGTAAAATTTATTGAAGATCAGATGCAGCTCTCCCTCCGGGATCACATAACCGAAGTTTACCACAGAAACGGATACTACTTCCTCCTCCGCCTCGATCTTTACCAGTACCTTCTTTCCTTCGGCCCCGTATTTGATGGCATTGTTGATCAGGTTGTCAAACAGCCGGGCCAGGAGATTTCCGTCGGCGGTGATCTCCAGAGACGGCACATTGCTTGTCAGCTCATAGGTGAGCCCCTTATCGGCAAAGCTGGGATAAAACTCCTCCAGAAGCTGTCCCAGGAGCTTTACGATGTCCACCCGGCCCACATGCATGGCGATCTTGCCGCAGTTCATCTTCGTAAAGCCGAACAGATCCTCGATGAGCTTTTCCAGGCGCTTGGCCTTTGTATAGGCGATGTCGATGTATTTCTGCCGCATCTCCTCCTCCATGGGCATGCCCCTGGAAAGCAGCTCCAGATAGCCGATGATGGAGGTCAGCGGCGTCCGGAGATCATGAGCCACGTTGGTGATCAGCTCATTTTTCGTCCGCTCCGATTCCCGTTCCTTATCCATCAGCTCCCGGATATCGGCCTCCATCCGGTTTAAGCTGGCCGCCATCATGGCAAACTCATCGTCTCCCTCCACCTCCACCTGGATATTCAGATCTCCCTCGGAGATGTTCTGGATGGCTGCTGCGATCTTTCCTATGTACCGGATGGACTTTCTCTGCAAAAGCAGGAAGGTCAGGGAAAAGATCCCGATGCCGGCGATCACATAAAGGATCGTGGTGGCGGTCCCCATCTGGAAGATCTTAAGGACAGGAGAAAGGCTTCCCTGGGTCTTTTCCAGATAATTGACGATCATATCCACGTTGGCGATCAGAAAGATCTCCACCAGGCATGCCACCAGGGTGCTGTACAGGATATTGACCAGGACCTGTCCGTAAAACCGTCTGCTGAAATCACTTTTCAATTTTATAACCCACCCCCCAGACTGTGGTGATGATCTTATTCTGTCTGGTATCCTCCTTCATTTTTCCGCGGAGACGGCGGATATGTACCATGACCGTATTATTGGCCTCGTATACCTTCTCATTCCAGACCTTTTCAAAGATCTCGTCGGTGCTGAACACCCGGCCCGGATTGGAGGCCAGGAGATAAAGGATATCGAACTCGATGGGCGTCAGCTTGATCTCCTCTCCGTATACCACCACCTTGTGGTTGTCCTTATTGATGGAGAGACCCTTGATATTGATCTCGTTTTTGGCAGCCTGACCGGTATTCCGGTTGGGATTTAACTGGGTATACCGCCTCAGCTGGGATTTTACCCTGGCTGTCAGCTCCAGCGGGTTAAAGGGCTTCACCACATAGTCGTCCGCCCCGGTCCCCAGGCCCAGGATCTTATCCAGATCCGTGGACTTGGCGCTCAGCATGATGATCGGGATATTGTTGGTCTCCCGGATCTTCCGGCACATCTCCAGTCCGTCCATCCCCGGCATCATGATATCCAGGAGCACCAGGTGGATCTCCTCCTCTTCCAGGATCTCCAGTCCGTCCAGGGCATTGTTGGCCTTAAATACTTTATATCCGTCGCTGACCAGGTAGATCTCCACCAGGTCCGCGATCTCTTTTTCATCATCCACAACGAGAATATTGATCTGATCCATGAAACATCCTCCTCTGTCCGTAATATATGTTCCATCATACCATACTTTGCTCACTTTTGCCTTACTTTTTTATGGAAAAAAACGGGAAGGGGCCTATGGCTCCTTCCCATCTCCATGACGGATCTCCTCGATCTCCCTGGCCAGCTCCTTTACGCTGTTTATCAGGGAATCGAAGGCCCCGTATTCATAAAATTTAATAAAGATCAGTCCCACCGGAACGGCCAGGATCATACCGGCCAGTCCCCGGAGCCTGTATCCCAGGAACAGGAAAAACAGGGTGGTCAGAGGCGGAAGCCCCATGCTGTCCCCCACGATCTTGGGCTGGATGATCTGCCGGACCGCCTGGGACAGGACGTAAAGCAGTCCCAGGCCGGCCGCATAGGCAAAATCCCCGGCAAACAGCTTCACCGCAGCCCAGGGGATCAGCACCGTTCCTGTGCCGAACATGGGCAGGAAATCCAGAATGGCAATGGCCACCGCCAGGACCGCCCAGTAATGGACGCCCAGGAGCATAAGACCTCCCATGAGCACCAGGGCCACCACGAACATGATCTTGAACTGGGCCATGAAGTAGCCGCCGATTACCTTCCTGACGTCCTTCTTTATAAGTCCCGCATACCGCTTCACCGCCCCCGGCATCACTTCCTTTATCCTCTGGACGATCACATCATGCTCCGCCAGGAACAGATAGGAGGACAGAAGGACCACAATGGTATGGACCAGCACATCCGGCAGGGTCCTGGCCACAGCTCCTCCGGCAGAGGCCGCCAGGTCCTGGAGAAAGCCGCCGATGTACGCTCCCAGCTGCTCGATGACCTGGCCGAAGGAGTCCTTCACCTCCGGAGGCAGGAACGTAAGGACCTGCTCCAGCTCCGCATAGGCTGCGGCCACATCCTCCTGGACCTCCGCATAAAGCCCAGGAAGGGCCCGCACGAACAGCACCATCTCCTTTAGCCCCCGGCTTCCCAGGAAATACAGGCCAAAGATCACCAGAGCCAGAACCCCCACGATCAGGACCATGGAGCTGTGCCGCCTGACGATCCGTATCTTTTTTTCCAGGAACCGCACCAGGGGATTGGCGATCATGGCCACCACCCAGCCGATCACAAACGGTATGAAAAAACCAAGAAGCCGCGGTCCCCAGACACAGATCAGGTAGATGGTCATAAGGGGAACCGCAATGTTTAAAAAGATCCTCGCATATTTTCTGATATCCATTTCCTCCTCCATGAGGACCTGCGCCTGCCCTCTACTTTAACAGACCGTATTCCCTGGCGATCTCCCGGAACGCCGGAAGGGAGCGCTCGATCTGCTCATGGGATACGCAGTAAGCGATCCGCACATAGCCCGGGCAGGCAAAGGAGCTGCCGGGGACCATCAGGACGTGATGCTTCTTTGCGGTCTCACAGAATTCCTTTTCATCCGGTACCGGAGACTTGACAAACAGGTAGAACGCGCCGTCGGGCTTTGCGCAGGTAAAGCCGTCCTCCTTTAACGCATGGTACAAAAGATCCCGGTTCTTCTCGTAGGCCTCCACGTTGACGGTCACCTTATGCTGGATACAATACTGGATCACCTTCTGGATCAGGGACGGGGCGTTGACGCAGCCCAGGACCCGGTTGGCGATTGAAGCGGCGGTGATCAGCTCCCCGCTCTCATCCACCTCATCGGGGATCACCAGGTAGCCGATGCGCTCGCCGGGGATGGAAAGGGATTTGCTGTAAGAATACCCCACTACCGTATTATGGTAATACTTTGTCACATAGGGGACCTCCACCCCGTAGGCCAGCTCCCGGTAGGGCTCGTCAGAGATCAGAAGGATGGAGATGCCCAGCTCCTTTTCCTTCTTTTCCAGGATAGCGGCCAGGGCCTTTATGGTATCCTCGCCATACACCACTCCTGTGGGATTATTGGGGTTATTGATGATGACGGCCTTGGTCCTTTTTGTGATCTTCTCCTCAAACTCATCCAGCTTTGGCATAAAGGTCTCTGTATCCGGGGAGATCCGCACCACCTCTCCGTCATAATTCCTCACATAGCCGTCGTACTCCACAAAGTACGGGGCGAATACGATCACCTGGTCTCCAGGGTTTAAGATGCTCTTTAAGATCACGTTGAGGCCGCTGGCGGCTCCCACGGTCATGATCAGGTTTTTCTCAGAAAAACTGGTGCCGAACCGCTCGTTGATAGACTGGGCGATGGTCTGGCGCACATCCTCAAAGCCGGCGTTGCTCATATAGCCGTGAAGGGCGTTGAACGCCTCCTCCTTCACGATCTCCAGGATGGCCTCATTGACCTCCGGAACCGGCACATTGGGGTTTCCCAGACTGAAATCGTATACGTTTTCCGCCCCATAGACGGCGGCCATTTTCTTTCCTTCCTCAAACATGGCGCGGATCGCGGAATTATTCGCCATGAACGGCTTCATTTTTTCTGATACCATTTTCATTTCCTCCATCGTTTTCTTATTGTTCCCCCAGATGAAACAGCTTTCCCCTTTTATGCCCTTTCCCTGGATCCTGCCAGCCGCTTTATGAGCTCCACCCAGACTACCGCCGCTCCTGTGGCTGCAAAATAAAACCAGGTGGCCGGATTGGAATACCAGGTGGTAAAAAATGACAGCATGAAATAAAGCGCCGCCTGAGAATAAAAAAGCTGCCAGAACGGATTCTCTTCCCTCTCTGCCCGGTCCATGAGCCATGCGGCAAAAAAACCCAGGGCCGCCGAGAAAAGGAACACGCCCACAACGCCAAAATCGTAATAGGCATCGTAAAACAGCGTCACCGTCGTCAGCTCCTCCTTGGTGGTGTAGATGGGAAAATCCACCAGCTCGGGCTTTATGAACTTAAGCCCCGTTAAGGCCCATAAGGGAAACAGGCTCTTAAGCCCCATGGAATGGGCCGGGAGCTCTGTCACCAGACAGTTGAAATTGTCATAATTATTGGCGATGTACATATACGGCTGGGTGATGAAAATAGGAGTCGCCGGGTCCTTCATCTCAAAAATACCGTTGAGATACGCCACATCGTGGCTCCTGGCAATGGTCAGGATCACATAGAGCGGCAGCAGCGCCGCAGCCGCCCCGAACAGATACCGCAGCCGCTTCTTTCCCGAGACCTGCATAAAAGTCAGCACCGCCAGGATCACCGCAAAGATCAGCTGGAACCGGGACACGCAGAGCACAGGGACCAGAAGGGATGCTGCCGCAGCCAGAAGCACCAGGACTGCCTGCCAGCGCTTCTTTGCGCCTCCGTGCAGAAACCAGATCACCGCCATGGACGGCACCAGCACGCAGGAAACGGTGAAATAGTGGACGCCGGATATGTGGAAATGGGAGTAGGCATGGGGCACTCCCCGCAGGAAGAACGGCACATAGCCCAGGACCGCTGCTTCCAGCAGAAAAGCGGCCCAGGACGCAGCCGTCAGAAGAAGAATGGCCGTGAGCATACCAAAGCTCCCGGCAGCCTCTGTTCTCTCAGATACGGCTTCCACGCCTTTCCTCCCAGCCTTTTCCTCTCTTTTTTCCTTCCCATCTTCCCGTTTTTTCCGGATCCGGTCCTCTGCCAGTCCAAACACACTCCAGAAAGCGGCCAGGGCTATGAAAAAGCTGGCCCAGGTCACCGGGTCCCAGTCGGTCTGGAGCCGGCTCAGCTTAAAGCAGGAGATCCCTTCCCCTCCTACCCAGAACAGGGAAAACAGGGCCCGGAGATGGAGCGGGTTCCCGCTCTGCCTGTAATCATAAAAATACAGGTACAGGGCTGCCAGGATCAGACTTATTCCCGACATATAGTAATGGGCGCTGGATGCAAAAAGCATACCGGCGCCATAAAGGATCAGATAAACTACCATATCCAGTTATTCTCCCAGGCCGCTTTCCACCAGGGCGACCATGTCTGCCAGGGCCTTTTCCTCATCCGGCCCCTCGCAGATAAACGTAATCTCATCCCCGCTTTTCACGCAGGCCCCAAGAACGCTTAAAACGCTCTTGGCATTGGCTGTGCTGGTACCAAACTGGAATTTCACCGAGGACTGGTACCGCAGGGCTTCCTTGCACAGGATCCCCGCCGGCCTGAGATGAAGGCCGGTGGGATTTTTGATCGTAACTCTTTGCTTTACCATATTGTAACTATACTCCATTTTTCATAAGATGCCGTGTCTTTACCGGTTTTCCTGCGCAGAAGAGGATTCCTCCGCCGGATGGACCTCTGCGCGACGGCTCTCCTCCGTCTCATGGGAGGCGGCTGTCCCGGATACCTCCGTTCCATCCTGGGCTCCGGAAGCGTCGTCTGTTTCACCGGCTCCCGTACTGGTCTCCGCCGTGGTCTCTTCCGCCATCCCGGCTGAAGGCGCGCTCTCCGTTGCCTCGGGCACCTTCATCACCTGGATGCTGCAGGAGGAGATATTCAGGACCCTGTATACCCGGTCCAGATCCAGCTTCAGCCCCACCTTCGCCTCATGGATCCCCTCGCCCATGGAGGAAACGTCCACCTGGATGTCCGAGGAATCCAGCGTAAGTCTGTCCAGCTCCTCAGCCAGGGCCTCGATACGGATATTCACCGTATCCGGCTCCGCCCGGTAGATGTAATCGTCGTTTTCTCCCGTAAAGGAGGCGTCGTTGACCTCCACCGTATAAACGCGCTCCTTTAACTGCTCCACAGTCAGGGTCACGTTGATCTCGTGGCGGCCCGTACCGGCCAGGGAAACTCCCACCGGCAGATACTCGTTGATATCGATGGTCCGCACCATATTTGTCCTGGCTCCGTCCAGGTTCAGGCTTTCACCAGGGATCGTAATGGTATTTAAGGAAGCCAGCACCGATTTCAGGCCGATGACAGGAACGCTCTTCACATCACATTCCACGCCCGTGAACCGGTAGCCGTCAGCCACCTGTCCGGAAACCTCGAAATCCAGCAGCAGGCTCTTTACCTTGAGGACCGGCATCGAGTAGGATACCGATTCACAGTCCACCTCCACCCGCTGGTCCAGAACGATCTTATTGCCATTGGCGTCGTAGAACTTGGGTGATGCCGTCCCCTCTGCGTCCATGGTCAGGCCGTCCAGGGAGATCTCGATCCCCACGCTGCTGATCTGACCGATGGTAGATTCCGGCCCCTCCACATATAAATGGTCCGGAGAAAGCACCACGTCTCCCGCTTCGTATCCTTCCTCCAGGTCTCCCGCGTAGGAAACGTTGATATCGAACCGTTTCTTCTGTAAGGGCTCCGTCTCGATCTTGATGGTGGATACCCGGCTCACGGGGGCTGACAGCAGGTATTCGCTGTGGTTCAGCACCTCCACCTTTACAGGGATGGAGCCTGTAACAGACCAGAGATCCGTCATATCCGCATAGGCTCTGAAGTCTGCCGGACGGATCCGGTGGGCATTGGTCGTTTTTACCTCATACGACACGGTGGTCGTCTTTTTTCCTATGATCTCATACGTTAAGCCGCTGGCTTCCAGTACTTCTCCGTTGACGATCTCCACCGGCACCTCCACCGTGCTGGTCATCACCGGATCGGCCACGTTGACGACGCCCAGCCAGACCAGAAAGGCACATAAGACCGACAAAAGCTTCAGTCCCCAGCGCTTATTCTGCTTTTCTTTCATTTTTATGTCTTCCCTTCCATAACCGGAACCGTCCTGCCCCTGTATCCTCTCCCTTTTCCACGGAAATGGCCTGGCGCAGGGTTTCCTGATCGCTGATCCTTGTGAGCTGTCCGTCACGGGCCAGGGACACGCGGCCTGTCTCCTCAGACACCACCACCGTCAGGCTGTCCGAGGTCTCGCTGATCCCCAGGGCCGCACGGTGTCGGGTCCCCAGGTCCTTGCTGATGCTCAGATTATCCGACAGCGGCAGATAACAGGTGGCCGCCGTCACCCGGTTTCCCCGGATGATCACCGCACCGTCGTGCAGCGGCGTATTATGTTCAAAGATATTGATCAGAAGCTGGCTGGTGACGATGCCGTCCACCTCGATCCCGGTCCTCTCGATCTCCGAAAGGGGCGTTTCCCTCTCAATGACGATCAGCGCTCCCGTCTTTACCTTTCCCATCTCATAAGCAGCCCGGACGATCTCGTTGACGGTCTTGTCCGTATAGCCCTCCGGTCCTCTCACATCCTCTGAGGAAAACAGCTCGGTGACGATATTTTTGCTTCCCAGCTGCTCCAGGGCCTTCCGAAGCTCCGGCTGGAAGATGATCAGAAGAGCGATCAGGGCTAACTGGCCCATATGGTTGATCATCCAGGTAATGGTATTTAACCGGAGAAGGGACGCTCCCAGGTAAAAGGCCAGGATCATCAGGCCGCCCTTCAACAGCACCCAGGCTCTGGTATTCTGGACCCAGATCAGGATCTCGTATATAAGGAAAGAGATAATCAGAATTTCAAACAGGTTTCCCAGAGTGATCTTTGGTATGAACGCCAGCCAGGAATATATGCGTCCAAGAAATTCTGTCATACTTTCACCTCCATCCCAGTTTTATTTGTTTAATTGGATTTTTCGTGCCTGGAAGATTTTCTCGAAGAGATCCGGTGTACCTTCACATCCGGCTGGGAGACGGTGATCTTCGGCACCGCCTTCACATAATAATAGTAGTCGTCGTCCTGGTACTGTAAATATTCCGTCCTGGTGTAATCCACCGCAAACACGAAAAACTGGTAGACCAGAGCAAGAGCCACGGATACCAGGATCCCCAGGATCATGGGACCGATGGCGACCGGCAGGTTAAAATAAAAGTCTCCGATGAAGATCACCACCAGCTGGGTGATGACTCCGGCGATGATGGCAATGGACCAGGAATAATCCACCGACAGGTTCCTGATCAGAAACACCACCAGCACACCGGCCGCAAAAGCCGCCGCCATGACCCACATCAGCTGGTTCCCGAAGAGGCTCTGGACAATGACGATGAAACGCTCCGCCATTTCTGACATGGAACTTCCCGCCAGCACGCCGGCGTTCTGCTTCAGATACATCATAATGTAATAAATACATACACCGCAGCTCACAGGAACAATGGACACCAGACTGCCGGAAAGACCCACGAACAGAGGGATCACATAGGGGACCCTTAAGAAAAACATCATGGGCGTCAGAAGCAGGAGGTAGCCGTCTCCCGGGCGGAAGCCATAATAGAGCATCATGATCACCAGCATAAATACGGCAATGATCAGCGCCGCCTCCAGGGATACCTGGGAAACGTGGGCGATCAGAAAGCAGCCGGCGAAAAATGCTGTGACTCCGCAGGGCACCACTGCCGCCACCAGGCCCATCACCACCGGCACCAGGGGATTTTTAAGCCTGGCCATAAAGCCCACGTTGGAGCTGATCAGAAAGAAGGCCAAAGCCCCCAGCAGGAACTTCACCGCCGGGATCATGTACCGGTTGTATTTTCCATATAACTGCTTTAATTTTTCTTTAAATACCAAAAGGCCCATCATACGCGCCGTTCCTCCTCATTTTCTCCCTGTACAGAGGGAGCTTCATATTTTTTCTCCAGACGGCGCAGCTTGGCCTGATAGATCTTCATGCCTTTGCTGGCACGCTCGTACCGTCGGGAATAGATCCAGTAAGTGACAGCCAGATAGACCAGAAGGCCGGCGGCATAGAATAAGGCCACATGCTTTGCCGACGCCAGGAGCGCGGTCACATCCATGGTGCTCATAATGTCCTCCATCTGATAAAGGACCCAGAGGGCCAGGCACAGCATACTGGAAAACGTGTAAAAAATGAAGGAACGGATCATACGGCCGCCGACATAATCGCTCTTAAAATACCGGCTGGCAGGAAGGATGTCCCTCCCGGCCTTTTTTTCAAACATGGCGATCCCTGTCATGATCCGGATCTTTTCTTCGTTCAGCATATGGTTCTCCTTATCCTTTCTGCAAAGCGGCGCAGGGCTGCGCCGCCTCACAGATAATATATCACAATTTCTTCCTGTTGGCGAGCAGTTCCCATTTTCTTATGGAAATGTTAAGGATTTTGACAAAAATCAGCCGTTCACCGAATCCGTAAAGCGCAGGAACGCGGCCCTTCCCTCTCCGGTCCGCTTATAAACGCCGGCGTCCTCCAGGACCTCTGCGAAAACCCGTCCTACCTCGGTCTTTAAAATATCCATCACATTCTCTTCTGTCACCGTTTTATATTTGGGAAGGAACTCCTCTACCCAGTCTGCGTGCTTCGCAATGGTCTCGCTGCTGCGGATATCCTTTCCTTCCGTCATATAGCCAGCCAGAAGGGCCAGCTCCTCCTTTAACCGGGCCGGGAGCACTGCCAGTCCCATGACCTCAATGAGGCCGATGTTCTCTTTTTTGATGTGATGCAGCTTTTCATGGGGATGGTAAACGCCCAGGGGATGCTCTTTTGTAGTGATATTGTTCCTCAGCACCAGGTCCATCTCAAACCGGCCGTCCCGCATCCGGGCAATGGGAGTGATCGTATTGTGGGGCTCTCCATCTGTCTCTGCAAAGATAAAGGCCGCCTCATCCGTATACCCGCGCCATGCCTTTAGGATCTTATCCGCCAGGTCCACGATCCGCCCGCTGTCCGTCCCGTTTAAGCGGATCACGGACATGGGCCACTTGACGATCCCTGCCTTCACGTCCTCAAAGCCCTTAAACTCCAGCCCCTTCTCCACCGGGGCCTTGGCCATGGCAAACTCATAGCAGCCTCCCTGGAAATGGTCATGGGTCAGGATGGAGCCTCCCACGATGGGAAGGTCGGCGTTGGAGCCCAGGAAATAGTGGGGGAACTGCTTTACAAAATCAAACAGCTTCACAAAGGTGCTCCTGTCGATCTTCATGGGCACATGCTTCTGATTGAACACGATGCAGTGCTCATTATAATACACATAGGGAGAATACTGGAAGCCGAACTCCTCTCCACCTATGGTCAGGGAGATGATCCGGTGGTTGTCCCGGGCCGGATGGTCTGCCCGCCCGGCATAGCCCACGTTCTCCACGCATAAAAGGCATTTGGGATATCCGCTCTGCTTTGCCAGCTTGGCGGCGGCAATGGCCCTGGGATCCTTTTCCGGCTTGGAAAGGTTTACAGTCACGTCCAGGGCTCCATATTCCGTATCTGCCACCCACTTCATATCCTTACATACCCGGTATCTCCGGATATAGTCGGAATCCTGACTCAGCTTATAAAAATACCTGGTGGCTGCCTCCGGATCTGCCTCATAAAGCTCTCTGAACCGTTTTGATACCTCGCTGGGCCTGGGCATCAGGCAGTTCATCAGCTTCGTATCAAAAAGATCCCGGTAGGTCACACTGTCATGCTCCAGAAGGCCGTTCTCTGCCGCATAGTCCAGAAGCGTCTCCAGGATATCCTCCAGGCTGCGTTTTTTTTCCGGCTCTTCCGGCTCCTCATATTCTGTAAGGCCCAGAAGTCTTAAGATCTGGTTCCTGGCGTAATATCTGTCCTCTTCATCTAAAAGTCCTGTATCCAGGCCGTACTGCACCAGATCCCGGACTGCTTCACTGATCATTTTCATAACTTCCACTCCCCGTAAAAAATTCATTTCTTTAATTATAGCTGTTCCCGGAAGACAATACAATCGTTAATTCCGGATTTTCAAAAATTGTGAGATCCGTTCTGCCAGGATCCCGCCCACTATGCCGATGACGGCTCCGGCCGCGCAGCCGGCGGCCAGGAGCGCCGGCAGATAGTAAAAGACGCCTGCTGTACGGACGATAAAAGCCGCAAAGGAGACCTGTCCCACATTATGGGCAATGCCTCCCAGGATGCTGATGCCCACCGGCGAGAACCACTGCCGCTTTTTCGCTGCCGCCATGACCAGCAGGCTTAAAAAGCTTCCTGAGAGGCCATAGGCCATACTGTACGGATTTCCAAAGGAAAGGCCCGTGAGAACGATGCGGAGCACCGTCACCGCCGCCGTTCCCCGGATCCCCACCAGGTAAAGCCCGGCCACTGTCACCAGGTTGGCAAGTCCCAGGCGGATCCCCGGCACCGGGAACGGAATGGGGATCAGGCTCTCCACAAATCCCAGGACCATGGCCAGGGCGGTGAGCAGCCCGTAAAGAGCCGCCCGCTCCGTTCTTTCTGACGTATTTTTCTTCAATCTCCCCTGCTCCTCCCGTCTTGACTTTGCATGACCCATTTGCTAGAATGAGACCTGTTCCAAATCTATAATAGAAAGAATGGTATCTTTTATGAAAAGGTTCCCCCATCTAGTGCCTGTGCTGGGGGCTGCCGCCCTTCTGGCGGCCCTCTGCTTTATAAAGCCGCCGGGCAGCTCTCCGGCGGACGTTCCCATCCACCGCTCCGATTTTCTCCTGAATACCTTTGTGGATATCGCCATCTACGATTCCAGGGACGAATCCATCCTGGACGGAGCCATGGCCCTCTGCCGGGAATACGAAAACCGTTTCAGCCGCACTCTATCCGGAAGCGAGGTGTACCGGCTGAACCACCGGGAGGACGCCACGGGAACGTATCCCCTGTCTGACGACATGACGAATCTCCTGGCCACAGCCCTCTATTACTGTGAACGTTCCGGCGGGGCCTTTGATATCACCACCGAGCCCTTAAGCTCCCTCTGGAATTTCAGCGGGACATCCCCAGAGGTCCCTCCGGCGGCGGCCATTGAGGAGGCCAGAAAAAAGGTGGACTATAAAAAGCTCCGGCTGGACGGGACCCGGAGTACCCTGACCTTCCTGGATCCCGGCACCTCCATCGATCTGGGCGCCATCGCCAAGGGCTATATTGCCGATCGGCTGAAAGCGTATCTCCTGGACTCCGGCGTGGAAAGCGCCATGATCAACCTGGGAGGGAACGTCCTCTGCGTGGGAAGCCGGCCCGACGGCACACCGTTTACCGTGGGGCTCCAGAAGCCCTTTGCGGACCGGAACGAGACCTTTGCCCAGGTGGAGGTCTCTGACCTTTCCGTAGTGGCCTCCGGCGTTTACGAGCGCCATTTCGTGGAGGACGGAAAAAAATACCACCATATCCTGGATCCCTCCACCGGCTATCCCTATGACAACGGCCTGATCTCGGTAACGATCCTGTCGGAGCGGTCCGTAGACGGAGACGCCCTCTCCACCACCTGCTTTTCCCTGGGACTCTCCAGAGGCATGGAGCTGGTGGAATCCATGGACGGCGTGTATGCCTGCTTCATTGATGAGGATTATCAGATCCACTATTCCGACGGAATGGAAAAATTTTTACGAAAGGATTAGATCCTATGGACCAGAAAAACAGACAGGCAGGGAAACGGGAGCTTTTCCTGACCGGAGCCGTACTCCTTACAGCGCTCCTTTTCTTTCTCGTGAACCGGGCCTTCCACTCCGGACCGGCAGCGTTCCTGGAAATTTCTGTGGACGGGACCGTGGTGGAGACCCTGGAGCTTCATAAGGACCAGGAATACACGGTAAAAAATGACCAGGGCGGCGTCAATGTCTTTGTGATCCGGGACGGAAAAGCCTGGGTCACCGAAGCCTCCTGCCCCGATAAGATCTGTATGGACCAGGGACAGGTCAGCCAGGAGGGAGAGATGATCGTATGTCTTCCCAACCGGATGACCGCCCGGGTCATGGGAGCCCCTTAGGATCTTATCCCAGGCTGCTCCCCCCCTCTTTTACGCTTCCAGGCCCATGGCCTCCATTTCTGCCTGCACAGACTCCTCACAGGAGCGCATGGCCAGGATCGTCCGCTCCATCAGCTCTGCCAGATCCCAGCCCAGCTGCTCTGCACCCTGGGCGATGATGTCCCGGGAGCAGCCCGCCGCAAACCGCTTATCCTTGAATTTCTTCTTCAGGCTGGAGACCTCCATATCCTGGCAGCTTCTGGACGGACGCATCTTTGCAGCCGCCCCGATGAGGCCCGTCAGCTCGTCGGCCGCATAAAGGACCTTTTCCATTTCATGATCCGGGCTGGCAGTGATCTCCGGATGGTGGCCGTAGCAGTGGCTGCAGACCGCATGGATCACCTCCGCCTCTGCTCCGCCTTCCCTTAAAAGCCTGGGAGCTGCCAGGCAGTGCTCCTCCGGATACTGCTCAAAATCGATGTCGTGGAGGATCCCGCAGATCTCCCAGAAGTCCGCCTCATCCCCATAGCCCAGCTCTCTGGCGTACCATTTTAAAACGCCTCCCACGGTCAGCCCGTGAAGCACATGGAACGGCTCCTTATTGTATTCTCTTAAAAGTCCGATGGCCTTTTCTCTTGTAAGCGCAGTCTTCATGTATTCTGCCTCCTTCATCTGATAAAACTTCATCCATTATAACAGAATAAAAATCCATTTAAAAGGGTTTTCACACAAAATTCCAGATCCCATTTCCCCACCGTCTCCGAGGCTGTCACAGGAAAGCTGGCCACCAGATCTTCCCCCACATAGTAATCCACCTGGCCCACTGCCATTCCGGCTGCCACCGGAGCCGTAAGCTCCTTTACCACCTTCTTTTTTATGGTCACCGGCTCGTTCTGGTTCATCAGTATTTTCAGGGAGGCCGGCTCCGGGTATCCCACTGTAAGCCCGGTCTGGCTCCCGATCCCGTTTTTTACAGGTATGGGAGGAAGCTCCGGCGTTTCCTTTAATATCTCGTAAAAATCATAGTTTTCGTCCCCAAAGGCCAGAAGCCTTCCCATGTCCTCCCATTTGTATGTTCTGTGGGGCGGCCATCCGCAGCCCAGGAGCGCTGCGATGAACGTTTTCTCTCCCTTTTTTACGGCTCCCACGTAGCAGTAGCCGGCCCCTGCCGTGAAGCCGGTCTTCCCGGAAATGGCCCCCTTCGTGGTGGTCAGCAGGGCATTATGATTGACGCAGGAAAAGGTCCTGGTCCCGGAGATGTCTGAAAAGGCGTGGGACGGTGCCCGGGTCACCCGTAAAAAACCCTCCCGCTCCGGGGACTGGAACAGACAGTACCGGAGGATCCCTGCCAGCTCCGCCGCCGTGGTGCTGTGGATGCGGCCGGTATCCGGATCCTCTGCATCCAGACCGTTGGGCGTGATGAAAAAGGTATCCCGGCAGCCGATGTCCCTGGCCTTCTGGTTCATCATGCCCGCAAAGGCCTCCCTGGTCCCGGCCACATGCTCTGCAATGGCCGCCGCCGTGTCGTTGTGGGATTCCAGCATCAGGGAATACAAAAGATCCTCCAGCCGGTACTGTTCCCCCTCTCGGATATTTAACTGCACATCCGGCATGGACGCCGCATAGGAGGACACCTCCACCACATCGTCCAGGGAAGCGTTTTCCAGAGCCAGGATACACGTCATGATCTTGGTGGTGCTGGCCATGGGGAGGGTCTGGTCCTGGTTTTTTCCATACAGGATCCTCCCTGTATCCCCGTCCATGAGCACTGCCGCCCGGGCCCTCAGCTCCAAAGGCGCAGGAGCCCCCTTCCCCTGAGCCTGGGCCGCCTCTGACTGGATGGGCCACAGCCAGAGCACCAGGGCCAGGAGCGCCGCCAACGTTCGTATGTATGCTTTTCTGATCCTCATATATCCTTCTGCGGCCTCCCTTTCCGGCCGCATTCTCCGCTGCTCTTTCTGCAACTATATGCCGCCCCCCGGCCTTTCTTTACAGAAACAGCGGTCTGTGGTAAAATCCCTCCTATGGAAAATACATTTACTTACGGGATCACCGGGAATGAAGCCGGCATGACTGTGGCGGAATACCTGAAGTCCAGGGGCTATTCCTCCCGCCTGGTGGTCCGATTAAGAAACACTCCCGGCAGCTTTTTTGTGGACGGGACCGCCGTTTTTTCCACCTGCGTGCTGAAGGACGGAAACCAGCTCCAGGTACATGTTGCGGAAAAAAGGAGCTCCGCAGCTGTGGAGCCCGTTCCCATGGACCTGGACATCCTGTATGAGGATACACATCTCCTGGTGGTAAACAAGCCCGCTGGAATGGCCGTCCACCCCTCCCAGGGAAACCACGGCAATACCCTGGCCAACGGCCTGGCGGACTATTTCATAAAGAAACAGGAAGCCTTCGTGTTCCGGGCGGTCAACCGTCTGGATAAAGACACGTCTGGCCTTCTCCTGGTGGCAAAAAACGGGCTCAGCTCCTCCCTTCTCTCCGGCCAGGTGGAGCGCCGGGAGATCTGCCGGGAATATCTGGCCGCTGTCTGTGGGAAAACAGATGCCTGCGGAACGGTCTCCGTCCCCATCAGGCGGAAGGAGGGCTCGGCCATCCAGCGGATCCCGGAGCCGGACCACGGAGAGGCCGCGGTCACCCGGTATGAACGGCTTCTGTATAATAAAAACACGGATCTGTCGCTCCTGCGTCTCCGTCTTGAGACAGGACGCACCCACCAGATCCGTGTCCATATGAAATATATCGGCCATCCCCTTCCCGGGGACTTTCTCTACAATCCTGACTTCCGGTACATCCGCCGCCAGGCCCTGCATTCGGTCAGACTTTCCTTTCCCCATCCGTTCACGGGAGAGGTCCTGGACTTTTCTGCCCCGCTGCCGGAGGATATGGCCTGCCTGTTTCCGGGACAGGAGCTTCCTTCTTTTTCCCGTCCTGGGGCAGACCCGGTCCTTCCTACGGCCTCCTTAAGCCCTTGGGATAATGATTTTTAAGGACTCCCCGGTCCGCCTTGGCAAATCCCAGGGAAAATCCGTCCACGGTCATCAGGACCCAGCCCTTTAAATCCCCTCCGGAAACGGCCTCCAGCTCCCCGGCTCCTATGGCCTCGCCCCGGAGATACTTTGCCGCGGTCTCTCCCGTCCCAAGCTCTGCCCACTGGAAGACGTCTTCCTTTTTAAGAAACAGGGCCAGGGCATGGGCCGGTTCCATACGGCCTTTTTTTAAGGTCCCCGCCTGGAGTCCCGGACGGAGCACCCGGATCTTTGTAAGCTCCGGCGTTTCCTCCGGTACCAGGTATACGTTGTCCCCAAAGGTGAGGAACCGTCTTCCATCCAGGAGGCGGTCCGGCTCCCGCACATTCTCCTTAAGGAAGCGGGCTGCCTCCATAAGCTCTCCCTGATCCTTTCTGGCTCTTTTGTCCTTCTTTTCTCCTCCCCTTTTCTTGCTTCCGTCCTTCTGTCTGCGGTCCGGCTCCATTCCGCCGGAATCTCCTGCCCCGTCTCCGTTTTTTACAAAAAGCGCCATAAAATGGCCCTCCCCACCGGTCTTATGGGGCCAGATACGGACCGTTTTTCTCAGCTCGTCCCTCTGCTCTTTCGAGCCCACAGACTCCGCCCACTCCGGCCTGCCCTCAGAAAAAAATCCGGCGGCACGGGGCCTCTCCAGGCAGAATTCCGGGTGACGCTCCAGAAACCGGGCCGCTGTCTGTTCGTTTTCCTCTGGGGAAAAGGTACAGGTGGAATAAAGGATCCGTCCGCCGGGCCGCACCATGGCAGCCGCACAGTCCAGGATCTGGTCCTGACGGGCCGCGCACACGGCTACCTGGGCCGGGCTCCATTCCAGCCTTGCATTCTCATCCTTCCGGAACATCCCTTCCCCGGAGCAGGGAGCGTCCACGGCGATGCCGTCAAAAAACTCCCAGAATCCAGGGACCAGGCCCGCAGGCTCCATATTGGTGACCACTGCGTTTCCGATCCCCATGCGCTCGATGTTCTGGGACAGGATCTTTGCCCGGGCCGGATGGATCTCATTGCACACCAGAAGCCCCTTCTGTTCCATCTTCCCTGCCAGATGGGTACTCTTTCCGCCTGGAGCCGCACAGAGGTCCAGGATCCGTTCTCCCGGCCTGGGATCCAGGGCCTCGGCGCACGCCTGGGCGCTGGGCTCCTGGATATAATAGGCCCCCGCCTCATGGAGCGGGTGCTTTCCCGGCCGGAGCTCCTCCGGATAATAAAACCCCTCCCGGCTCCAGGGGATCCGCTCCAGGCCCGAAAGGAACTCTGGCAGCCGCTCTCCGGCCTTTAAGGGATTTACCCGCAGGCCAAAGCTCCGCTCCCTTTCATAGCTCTCAAAAAAACTTCCGGCCCCGTCTCCCAGGAGCCTGCTCATCTTTTCCACAAATGCCTCCGGGAGGCTTATGTTTTCCATTTTTTTCATCGTATCCTTTCCCGCCTTCCGCGCATCCTAACAGGAGGAGGAAGTTTATGGCAGCAATATTTTCCTGGTTTCTCATTCCTGCCGCAGCCGCTCTGGCCGCAGGCAGTTCCAACTGGCTCACATCAAACTTTTCCGTCGCAGGAAGCGAGAGCCCCGGTTCATTTTTCCTGATCCTGTGGGCCCTCCTCACCGGAGGCTTTTTCCGCTTTCTCATCCGACGGGCCGTTTCCGTGGCTGGAGCCAGCCTGGCCTCGAAGCGGGAGGCGGCTCTGGCAGACCTGGCGCTCCTTCTCCTTCTAATCTCCGTTTTCATTCCTTACAGACCCGGAAAAATGAAGCTCCTGGCCTCTGTCCATGTGGCCCTGGCCTTTTTGGCCACAGTGCTTTTTTATCTGGCCATCACCAGCCTGGATCTGAAACTGTATTTCCAGTATCCCGGCCATTTTTCCCTGTGTACGGGCCTTCTGGGCTTTGCCATCGCCGCCACCGCCGCCCTCCTGGTCCTTTCCGGCTTCATGATCTCCAGCGCCCTGGAATTTTTTCTTACTGTATTTGCCGGACTATGGCTCTGGCTTTTCTGCCGGAGGATCCGGATCTTAAAAAGGCACTGGCTTTAAAACCAGTGCCTTCCCATCCGCCGTTTTTACAGCTCGATCTTAAATTCATCGGAGCCCTGGCCGTTTACTGTATAGTAAGCGACGCTCTCCTCCGGCTTTACATAAATATCAATGGTCCGGATATCCTCCGCCTTATTTCCAAGAGCCGTATACGCTTCCTTCACAGCCTCTGTCAGGCTGCTCTCAGAAAATTCCTTTCCTGCAAACTGTACGTAAACGCTGCTCTTTACCTCCACAGGCTTTGCAGCCGGAGCTTTTCTGGCAGCCGTCTTTCTGGTGGGAGCCTTCTTCGCTTCGTTAGCCGGCTCTGCGGACTTGCCTTCGGAAGCCGTCGCCAGAACCTTTTTTACCGTTGTTTTTGCAGTTGCCTCTTTCACAGCAGCATTCGTTTTTCTTGCCATGATCCATCCTCCTATAATCATACGCCATCTGACTTATACCAAGCTGTCGGCTTTCTAATTAAATGCTGTCAGCGATCGGCTTATTTCAAGCTCCGATTATAGGCTACTGCCAGAAATTTGTCAACAAACCGGCCGAATTTCCACGTTTTCTACAATTTTCTGGAAATATTTTTTTGTTTATTGGTATTGTTTATCGGTACTTTTCCGGATCAAATCCAGGGATCACCTCGCTCCAGTCGGAAATTCCCACAATGGACTTTGCAAACTCCGAATACCGCAGGGATTTCCTTGTATCGATATGTTTAAATACCTGGTAGATATTCTTCGGCATTACGGCGATCACCTTATCCGGCCTGGACATATCCACAGTCCAGAGCCCGAAGGCACAGGAGGTCTCCACCTCCGTGATGGCGTCCACCTGACGGTTTAATATAAAGGCGTCGATATAGGGGTTATTGTCCACCAGATAGTAGGCATAGGCAAAGGCCGCCGCCTGGATATCGTATACCTTTCCCCTGGAAATGCTGTCAGAGGTGAAGCCCTCCTCGGAAAGGATGATATGGCGCACCTGTCCTCCGGCTGTCCGCATATGGGCCTGCTGGAAATAATCCGTCAGAACATGGAGGTTCTTGAAATTGACCACCGGGGACTCGAAGGTCTCGTTTACCATTCCTGTCTGGTCGTCGTCCCAGAATTCCGGCTCCGTCATAGGGTACGGATACGGGTGGTAGGCCAGACCCCATTCGATATTTCCCTCAGCACTGATCCCGGCGTTGAAAAGGTCGATGAAATCCTTGGCTGCATACTGGAGGTTCGTATTCTGCTTTTTCCACTCATAGTCCGTGGAGAAGAACACGCGGGCATTCTTACTGCGGCTCTTGATGGCCGTATATGCCACACGGAAATTCTTTTCATAAAGCTTCGTGTAGGACGCCAGATCCATGGGCCCCACGTAGTTCCAGTTTTTATTGTTGTTTACCTCATTTCCCACGATCCAGTTGGATACCCGGCCATGCTTATAATCCGCACCGGAATACCGCTCTGCCATAAAGGAGAATAAGGCCCTGGTGGTCTCATAGCCCTCCGGCGTGGACACGTTGAAGCCGTAGTAAAAGGCGCTGCTGCTCTTTGCCAGGCCGGCCTCGTGAAGCTCTGGGTGGGCGTCGTTCCAGCCGTTTAAGAGGATGGCCGTGACGATGATCCCTTTATTGGAGAAGGAGCTGATCATCTTATCGTAGCTGGCGATCAGTTCCTCGTTGAAATAATAGTCCTTTCCGTTATAGTGGTATTTCAGGTTCCCTCCGATGATGTGGTGGTAGGGGATATTGATGGTGGTGTGCTTTACGCCTAACTCCATGGCGTCTCCCAGCATATCCAGCTCGATCAGAAGCCCCTTTTTGCTCATGGCCTCCGGATACTCCTCGGTAAAGGAAGCCACGTCGCCGGGATTGGTCACATAAATGGGAGCGCTGATGGCCTGGTAGGTATCCCCGATCTTAAGGGCCACCACAAACCGGGAATACAGCCTGGGATCTGAATCTCCGCCGGAAAAAGGAAGGCTGAATTTCAGCTTTTCCGTTTTATCGCACCAGGCCGCATAGTCCGTCCGGGATCCGATCCCTGTTTCATAGGGCTGCAGCTCAAACAGATAATAATAGCCGTCGTCGGGAACCTCCGTCTCCGGAGGTACCACGGTCCCGTCCTCTAAGGTCTCTGGAACCGTCTCCTGTGGCACGTCTTTTTCGGCTGTTCCGGTGATCACCACCGTATTCCGGTTCTCCACTGTACACGTCTTTAAGGACGCGCTGTCATATGCAAAGCTGGCAAAGCAGCCCATGGCCGCCGTCAAAAGGAGCGTGAGGAGTCCTGCTGCGCCGCCTTTGATCAGATTTTTCTTTTTCATGTCGCTTTTCCTTCCTGTCTTTATACTGCTGATTATCCCCTCCGGGGGAATTAAGCGCCTGGATCTCTGCGGTGAACACAAAACCAGGTGCGCAATGGTATAATGTCATAGGCATTATACCATTCCCTCATTACGTTCAGATTATGATATATTTACGTTTCTCTTACGAATTTATGGCAGATTTACGGCTGCTGCCAGAAGTCCCGCCAGGTTGGCTGCTATATGGACCACCACCGGCGCTTTCACCGTCTGGGTCCTTTCCATGGCCCAGGCCAGCGCCAGTCCCATGAAAAATCCATAGATCCCCTGGGTGAGGGTCCCATGGTACAGGCCGAATACCAGGGCCGAAACCACTGCCGCCGCCTTCACAGACATCAGTTCCTTCAGCCGCTGGAATAAGATCCCCCGGAAAAAGATCTCCTCCAGAAACGGAGAAGCCGCCAGGAGCACCGTAAGTTCCAGCCACAGCGGACCCGACAGCAGTTTTTCCTCCACCATGGACATATCCGCCTGGAGACCGGCCCGCGAAAGGACCTGGACTGCCAGGGTCCCCAGAAGAGAAAGGCCGAAGCCCGCTGCCGCCCAAAGGGCAGCCTCCTTCCATCCCCAGCGTTCCTTTCCTCTGAACACCGCGTCCTCCCTGTAAAAATGGATCAGCACCGGAGAAGCCGCCACAGCCCTGAAAAGTGTGTCCCAGAGGATCACATCCTCTCCAAAAATCGTGGTCTGCCCCAGGGGAAGCTCGATCAGGCAGGCCACAGCCAGCAGCCAGAACACCGGCACAAGAAGCCTCCGAATCCGTATCTTCATATATTCTCATCCTTTCTGCCCGCTTATCTTACCACATTTTTCCGTCCGTTTCCACTGGTTTCCCGGCATTTCCCAGCACTCCCCGTCATATGCTCCTAGAAAGATCTGTATAGGATGGAGATACTTTCATGAATTTCAAAAAAATGATCTCTGTTCTCCTTTTATTCTGCTTCTCCTTTGGAGCCGGATCCCTGGCCGCTTCTGTAAAAGAGCAACGGAGCGGACCGGCCGCCGCTGCGGCTGCCAGCGCCGACGGGAACTGGGGCCTGAGCTTCCAGGCTGAAGGCAAGCCGCCGACAGCCAACGCCACTGCCGACGAACTTATGCAGTACAACGCCTCCTATGCCCAGATGACCGATGAAAAGGTCCTCTATCTCACCTTTGACGCCGGCTATGAAAACGGCAATACCCCGGCGATCCTGGACGCCCTGAAAAAGCACCAGGTCCCAGCAGCCTTTTTTGTGGTGGGAAACTACCTGGAGACCAGCCCGGACCTGGTGAAGCGCATGCTCTCCGAGGGCCACATCGTAGCCAACCACACCTATCACCACCCGGACATGTCAAAGATCGCTTCAAAGGAAGACTTTCAGAGGGAGCTCACCAGCCTGGAGGAAAAATTCCAGGAGATCACCGGCCAGGCCATGCCAAAATACTACCGGCCGCCCCAGGGAAAATACAGCGTGGAAAACCTTCAGATGGCAAAGGACCTGGGCTACCGCACCTTCTTCTGGAGCCTGGCCTATGTGGACTGGTACCAGGATAGGCAGCCTTCAAAAGAAGAGGCATTTAAAAAGCTCCTAGGCCGTATCCACCCAGGAGCCATTGTCCTTCTCCACAGTACCTCCTCCACCAACGCCGCCATCCTTGACGAGCTTCTGACCAGCTGGGAGGAAATGGGCTATACCTTCCGTTCCATCGACACCCTGGCCACCCCTTAATCCGGCTCCACGATCCGGTAGCCCACGCCCACCTCTGTGAAAATATACTGGGGCTCCGCAGGATTTTTTTCGATCTTCCGGCGGATATTGGCCATGTTGACCCGGAGGATCCGGTTGTCGTTTTTCATGTTGGGCCCCCAGATCTCCTTGATGATGGAATCATAGGTCATCACCTTCCCGGCATATTTCCCCAGGAGGCTGACGATCTTATACTCGTTCTGGGTCAGTCCCGCATCGGTCCCGTCCACAAATACCCGGTGCTTATCATAGTCGATGGTGAGTCCGCCGGATACAAAAGTGCCCGTGGGCGCGCCGCCCTGGTTTAAAAAGGCTGCCCGGGAATGACGGATGGCCGTGCGGATGCGGGCCAGAAGCTCCGACGTTCCGAAGGGCTTGGTGATATAATCGTCAGCTCCCAGATCCAGGGCCTCCACCTTGTCCTTCTCATGGGTCCTGGCGGAAACCACGATCACCGGCATGGAGGACCACTCCCGGACGCTCCGCAGGATGTTCATACCGTCCATATCCGGCAGTCCCAGGTCCAGGATCACCAGATCCGGGCACTGGGATGTGATCAGGCTGTACGCCTCCGAGCCGGTGGACGCCATGACCACATCGTAACGGTTGGATTCCAGAACAGTCTTAAAAAAGCTGCTGATCCTTTTGTCGTCTTCTACCACTAAAATCCTGTCTTTTATCTCCACTGATCTGTACCTCTTTCCATGGGAAGCCAGAAGCTCAGCCTGGCTCCTCCTTCTTTCCTGTTTTCTGCCTTCATATCTCCCTGGTGGGCCCGGATGATGCTCATGCACACCGAAAGGCCGATGCCCATATTCCGTCTGGAATCGCAGCTCTCCTCGTCTCCCTGGCGGAAGGTGCCCTCAAACAGCTTCGGAAGGGCCGATGGACGGATCCCTGCCCCGTCGTCATCCACATAAAAGACCACCCGGTCCTCCTCTTCTTCTGCGGAGACCTCCACTTTTGAGGTATGTTTTCCATGGAGGACGGAATTCTCCATCAGGTTCACCAGCACCTGCTCGATGAGGATGCCGTCCATGGGCACCAGCAGGGGATCCTCCGGAAGCCGGACGGCCACCTCCACATCCGGATAACGCTTCCGGAATTTCAGCACCGCGCTGCCCACGATCTCCTCCACCATCTCCTCCTGCTTATCGATGCTGGCGCTGCCGCCGTTATCGCCGATCCGGGTGATGGAAAGGAGGTTTTCCACGATCTGGATGAGCCACTGGGACTCCTCCCGGATGTCCTTTAAAAAGTCAATCCGCTTTTCGTCAGACAGCTCCCCGTAATTTTCCAGGACCACAGACGCGGCCCCCATGATGGAGGTCAGGGGCGTCCGTATGTCGTGGGATACGGCCCTTAAAAGGTTCCCCCGCATCTTTTCCTTTTCTGCCTCCAGGCGGATCTGCTCCTGCTTTTTGATCTGGGTCGTCAGGGCGCTGACGCTGCAGGCCACGGCCAGCATGGCAATGAATGTCACCGGGTATCCGGTTATGGTAAAATCAATGGCAAAATACGGATAGGTGAACACATAATTGACGCCCACCACCGCGATCATGGACGCCACGATCCCATAAATATATCCGTCTGTGAACCTGGAAATAAAAAGAACTGCCAGGACGAACAGAAGGGGCACATGGGTGTCGGATTCCGCCGCCTCCTGGATCAGAAAGCAGAAGCCGGTGGCCGCCCCCAGGATCCCCGCCGTGATCAGGCTGTTTTTTATGACTGTATGCTGTTTCATGAAACACTCCATTTCTATTTTTACAAGTATACCATATGCCCTCGTATTTTTATGTTAAGATTCCGTTAAATTTTTTAGAAAGAAAAAAGTCCGGCCTTTTGGCAGGCCAGACTCTTTTCACAAGGAGTTTTCACATTTATTTTAACGATAGATGGAATAGCCGAATTTTACCTTCCGGTAGATCTTCCACACGATCATCACCGGAATGCAGGCCGTGATCGCCAGGGTCGGGACTCCTCCCACCAGCCCGATTAAGATCATCATGATCACACTGATCGCACTTGCCATATCTCATACCTCTTTTCCTTAAGCTGACAGCATCATAACACAGCTTTTCCCCGGATTCCATAGAGAATGCCTTATCTTAACCGGTGCTTAATTTTGAATTTTATTTTTTTAACGAATTTTTTGCACAATTCCTCTTGTATAAAAAAACGTACTTTTTCCGTTTTCCTTGAACGCCCTCTGCCCCGATGCTATAATCGTAAGCAATACGGCCGGACTGCGCCGTCCAAAGCCGTCCGGCATCTGCCCTGCATAAAGATACAAAGGAGAAGATCCCCATGAACCATCGTCCCTCTGTCCCCGTCTCCAACAGCCGCATCATCAACGGTACTGCCCTGGGCTTTTCCATCCTCTTTCTTCTGGCTTCCCTGACCGCCGCCTGCTTCGTGGGCGAATGGGGCCACGTCTTCCTGGACTGGCGCAGGATCATGATCTCTCCCTGCCCCCTGGTCACTGACTATCTGGCCATCGGAGGGCTGTCCAGCGCCTTTCTCAACGCTGGAGCCTGCGGTCTGGCCTGTTTTTTCTTTATGGTGCTGTTAAAGGGCGATTCCCACGCCAATACCCTGGCAGGCTACTTTCTGGTGGTGGCCCACTGTTTTTACGGTCTGAACTTTTTAAACATGTGGCCGTGTTTTCTGGCTCCCTTTCTTTATATGAAACGGAAGAGGCTGAATTTCAAGGAGAACCTCCACATCTGTATGTTCGCCACCTCCTTTGCCCCCTTTATCAGTGAATTCCTGTTCCGCTACACCCTGGGAGACGATTTTGTATACGGACAGGTCCGGCTGACGGTCTCCGGAGTAGTCCTGGCCATCCTGTTTTCCATTCTGCTGGCCTTCGTGCTCCCGGCCATCCTTCCCGGAGCCAGGGCGTGGCACAAGGGCTATAACCTTTACAACGGCGGTCTTGCCTTTGGGATCTTCGGCTTTTTTGTATTTAATTTCATGTACCGGACCATGGGCATCGAGCCTCCCCAGGCTCTGACGGCGGACAACGTCATTTACGACTACTTTAACCGGTCTTACCGGAGCTTTGCCACCCTCTTTTTCCTGGCGGCATTTTCCCTCTGCACCATAGCCGGATATCTCCTCAATGGAAGGAGCTTCAAGGGCTTCCGCCATCTGGTTACGGACACGGGCTACTCCAGCAACTTTGCTGAAAAATACGGCATGCCCCTTTGTCTCATCAACATCGGTTGCTATGGCTTCCTGTTCCTTCTTTACATCCACCTGATCACCCACTTTACCGAGGGGGCCGGCTTCACTGGCCCCACCATCGGCGTCACCGTGGCAGCCCTGACCTTTTCTGCCATGGGACAGCATCCCAGGAACGTCTGGCCCATCCTGGCCGGCTACATGCTCCTGTACCTGGTGACCCTGGTGCTCTGCCGCATGGACGGCCGGGAGATCGCCTGGACCATCTCCACCCAGGGCTACATAAACGGCGTGGCCTTTGCCACCGGCCTCTGCCCCATCGTAGGACGTTATGGGATCCGGGCCGGGCTGGCCGCCGGCTTCATGTGCGCCTCCATGTGTACGGCCACCAGCGCCCTCCACGGCGGTCTGGTGCTCTATAACGGCGGCTTTACCGCCGGGACCACAGCTCTGATCCTCCTGCCGATCCTGGAGCACTACATCCCCACTGCCAGAGAGCGCCTGAAGGACCAGACCATCCGTATGAAGGATCTGATCATCGTGGAGCTGCCAGGAAAAGAAAAGGGGAGAAGAAGAAAAAAGTAAATTTCCTATCAAATAAAAAAACCGGCCCTCTGACGAAGACCGGCATCTCCAAAGATCCCTCCTAAGGCTCAGCGGATCTCAATATCCGTGACCCGGAGGATCCCATTTTCCACCATGAATTTAACTTCATATCCTGCAAATTCCATGCCGTATACCCGCTCCGGGTCGTCCTGGTAGGACGGCCTGGGATCGTGGGCCAGCACGGCCTTCAGGCTTTCTCTCTTTTCCTCTTCGATCCTTTCAATCAGCATTTCCGGGATCTCCACAGAAAGACCGTATTTCCGGGTCTGGTCCGTAAAGCCCCCCAGGGCATCCGGGTGGCTGTCTGCAAAGGCCAGATACGGCTTGATATCGTAAATGGGCGTCCCGTCCATAAGGTCTGCGCCGGAAACATGGAGCACCGGCCCGCGGTCCGTGTGAAGCTCCACGGAATCCAGCCGCACGGAGGAAAGCCCCACCGGATTGGGCCGGAAGGGGGACCGGGTGGCAAAAACGCCCATCCGCGTATTTCCTCCCAGCCTGGGGGGCCGCACCGTCGGGGACCACTCCTTCCGGACAGCCCCAGAAAATTCCCAGATGAGCCACAGGTGGGAAAACTCCTCAATGCCCCTCAGGGCATCCGGATTCCTGTACTCCGGCTCAAAAACAATCTCCGCCTTCAGATCCGGGATAAGGCCGCTTTGGCGCGGGATCCCGAACTTGGTGGGAAAATCTGTATGGATCCGCGCGATCACCTGGAAATACCGGCCGTCCATCAGTTTTTCCCCCCGCCGCCGGGGAGCACAGCGGTCTTATATTTCCTCATCCTATGCATCCTCCTTTATATGTTCCAGGGACCAGACGCGGCTGTTGATGACCTCCACCGCTGACCCGCAGTATTCACAGAATTTCGCTCCCAGATTTTTAATGGGCGCGCCGCAGTTGGGACAGCTCACTCCCACCGCACCGGCGCTGCCCGCAGCATTTCTGTACCGTTCCGCATCCTGGACGTAGATCCATTCGATCTCATACCGGGTCTGGATCCGGTCCGGCATCACTTCCTTTTCTCCGTTCCTGGTCCTTCCATAAACGTACTCCACGGCGGACTGGAAGGTCACCGCACAGCAGCCGGGACGCTTTTCATACCGGGAAATGGCTGTCTGGTGGATCTTCACATTCCGGAACTGCTCCCGGATCCCCTGGCGGTCCTGGTCGTCGATCCGCAGACGCGCCTGGTTCCTCAGGCCTTCCGATGCTCCAGAAAGCCTGGAAAGCTCCTGGGTCTCCAGGACAGACAGGAATCCTCTCAGACTGCTTTCAGACTTTTTCCGGAACTCCTCCAGGGAAAATTCCGGAAAATCCTTTGCGATCTGGGGCAGGTATATGCTTGTCATGGAGGATACGGACTTGGGCGTTTCTGCGATCCGCTCCTCCTGCTGTTCCAGGCCCTCCAGAAGGGAATCGGTCCCGAACATGGACCTGGAGACCTGTCTCAGCTTTCTCTGGATGATCCAGACGCTTATGGCTCCCGCTGCTGCTAACGTTCCTAAAAAGATCAGAAGAAAGATCCATGCCTTATCCATTGCTTTTCTCCCCCAGCCATAGCTTTAAAGCTCCCAGAGCCTTTTTCGCATCCCTCCGGCCCAGCTTATACGCTTCCACGATCTCCTCCCGGTCATGGGACATACGGCCGATCTTTAATGCCTCTGACGGCCGGATCACAAAGACCTCCCCGGCCCGCTCCATTTCCCCGATCTCCCGCACAGTACGGTTATACGTTTCCGGCCTGGACTCCAGGGCCTTCACAAAGGCCGGATATCTCCGGTAGAAGACCCGGGCCAGCCCCCGCCGCTCCGGCTTTTTCACATAGCCCTCCGGCCGGGTCAGGACCACCACATTCCTCCCGTATCCCAGCCTCTGGAAGGCCCGTACCGGGATGCTGTCGGAGCAGCCGCCGTCCAGCAGCTTTTTTCCTCCGGCCTCCACGATCCTGGAGGCGTAGGGCAGCGAAGCCGACGCCCGCATCAGGTCGATCTGCTTTTTCATATCTGTGATCCGCAGGTATTCCGGCTTTCCGGTCTCCACATTGGTGCAGGTCACATAAAAAGCCGTATCTGAAGCGTTGAAGGCCTCATAATCGTAGGGATCCAGCCGCTCCGGCAGGTCATGGTAGCAGAACTTTTCATCTACCACATCCCCGGTGCGGAAAAAATTCTGCCAGCTCATGAACCGCTTGTCCCGGCAGTATTTTTTATAATAGCGGATACTGCGGCCCATCTGGCCGGATACCAGGGAGCAGCCGTGGATCGCTCCTGCGGAAACTCCCATGACCCCGTCAAAGCCGATGCCGTTTTCCATGAACACGTCCAGCACCCCGGCGGTGTAGATC
>OWIY01000032.1_pt1 | contig 35523 bp, 35 predicted proteins | sample 1732841 | NCBI WGS metagenome assembly OWIY01 (sample SAMN05065760, study PRJEB22554) | human gut metagenome | biome: ENVO:2100002; feature: ENVO:00000062; material: ENVO:00002003 | host: Homo sapiens | place: USA | reverse complement strand
AAGGTTCTTGCAAAGGGCAGACATAGAAAAAACTATGTTTTGACCCCGGCATCATGTCATTAAGTTAAGATGACATTGGCTCCCAGACTGTATCCTTTTTTGTTTAACAGGAAATTTCAAAGAAACTTTCTTTTTGCTATCCATGTATCTGCAGGTAGTGGTTTACTCCTGGCGCTTGATCTGAAAATGAACGGCATCATCAGACCAGATCTTATCGGTATACCGGATTTCGACGGTAGACCAGTTCAGCGGGACTTCCAGGGAAAGATATCCTTCCAGGGTTTCGCCGGGAGCGATCGTTCCATCGAGCTTTGGCTGGTCGCTTGTGGTTGCAAGCGCAGTAAATGCAGCTGCACTGTAGTCAAGTTTTGTGTCGTCACAATAATTTTCAAAGCTTGCCATACTGCTGATAACCAGATCATCAGATGTCTGATTGACGATCGTCATATGGATAAACATAAATTCATTGCCTTCTGTCGGGACAGACCAGTCATCTCCTTCGGATTCTACGTAGCTGTCCATCGTGATCTCAATGCCATTGTATGCAGCGGTCTCGTTTTGCTTATAGATCTCTTTGGTGGCGTCAGCTGTCTTCTTCGGTGTCGAAGTGCCGGAAGGATTGGCAGAAGAAGTGTGCATTTTGGAAAAAAGGAATACAACCGCAATAATGATCAGGATGAGAACCAGGATGATAAACGGCAGACTTTTTTTGTGTTTCTTTTTCTTCTTTTTTGGGTTTGTTGCCTGCTCTGGTGAAGTTACATCATCAGCAGATGCATCGGACTTTGTGCCTGCGGTATCGTCTTTGGAAACCGGCGCTGGTTTGGCAGCAGGTTCATCTGCCTGACCAGAGATGATAACTGGTTCTGGAACCGGAGCATGCTCCTGTCCGGAGGATTCATTTCCAGAAAAAGGTTTGTCTGTAGAAATTTCTTCAGTCTCTTTTTTTTCAGTGGTTTTCTTCTGAGCCTCTGCTTCGTCTGCTTCCGGAACATTTTTACGCATGCTGCGCATGGCAGCTGCTGTGCTGTGGTAGATCTCCGGTCCGTTCAGGGGATCGTCGAAAAAAGCCTGCTGTCTGGCAGCCGGGCGCTTTTTTCCGGAAACAGATCCATGCTTATGAGCAGAAGATCTGGCACTTCGGGTATCTGTATCATCCGGAATCACAGCGGATGCCGGGAATCTTTTACGGCAGGTATCACAGAGATATTTGCCGGGATATTTTTTGCTGGGGCGGACTTTATGACCGCATACAGGGCATTTCATTCTAAGTTAAGTCTCCTTTATGATTCAAGTGTTCTGTTTTTTATTATAGGGGAAAATCCTGTCAAAAACAAGGAGGTATTCTTGTCGAACAGACAGAAAAGTGATATCATAGTTACTGTTCACTACCGTGTCAATCACTGCGCTGATTGGCACGGAGGATGCACGTTTTATCTTGAATGGCATCTTGCCCATCGCCAAAGGCGATTTAAAATGGCGAGATGCGTTGCTGGTCACAGGTACTGTGAACAGTAACATATTATATTGACTAAGTAACGTGGCAGAAAGTCGAAATTGCCAGATACAGGAAAACAAAAGAAAGCAGGGAATGATATGACATATCAGGAAATGATGGAAAACGCAAAATTATCTATGGGGCTTTACTGCAAAGCCTGTCCGGTCTGTGATGGAAGAGCATGTAAAAACCAGATACCGGGACCGGGTGCAAAAGGTGTTGGTGATACTGCGATCAGAAATTATAAAAAGTGGCAGGAGATCCGCGTGAACATGGATACGATCTGTGATGGCGGAGAGGCAGACACTTCTGTGAATTTATTTGGAAAAGAATTTAAGATGCCGTTCTTTGCAGGACCGGTTGGAGCCGTGAATCTGCACTACAGTGACAGGTATGATGATGTTTCTTATAATAATGTACTGGTATCAGCCTGTGCAGATGCCGGAATCGCCGCATTTACCGGAGATGGAGTGAACGCGAAGGTAATGGAGGCTGCAACGGAGGCAATCCGTGAAAATGGTGGATGCGGGATACCTACAGTAAAGCCTTGGAATCTGGATACTGTGCGGGAGAAGATGGAACTGGTGAAGAAGTCAGGAGCATTTGCGGTAGCGATGGATATTGATGCGGCAGGACTTCCGTTTCTGAAAAATATGAATCCGCCCGCAGGAAGCAAGAATGTACAGGAGCTTTCCGAGATTGTGAAGATGGCTGGAAGACCATTTATCGTCAAAGGCGTGATGACAGCGAAAGGCGCAAGGAAAGCAAAAGAAGCAGGTGCCGATGCGATCATCGTATCTAATCACGGGGGAAGAGTGCTGGATCAGTGTCCGGCAACTGCAGAAGTGCTGGAAGAAATTGTAAAAGAAGTGAACGGTTCTATGAAGATCCTGGTTGACGGAGGAATTCGTTCCGGTACAGACATTTTCAAGGCACTTGCACTTGGTGCTGACGGTGTGCTGATCTGCCGGCCGTTCGTTGTAGCGGTCTATGGCGGCGGAGAAGAAGGCGTGAAGCTTTACATTGATAAGCTGGGAGCAGAACTCAAAGATGCCATGCAGATGTGCGGTGCACATTCTGTTTCAGAAATTACAAGAGATATGGTAAGATATTATCAGGACTAGAAAAATACCTGCAGGAGGATAATACAATGGGAATGAGAGTGAACGCAGAGCTGCCATTACCGGCAGACCTGAAAAACGAATATCCGTTATCGGATAAAATAAAAGCTATCAAGGCGAAGAGGGATGAGGAGATCCGTGATATTTTTACAGGGAAATCAGACAAATTCGTGGTGATCATCGGACCATGTTCGGCGGACAATGAAGATTCGGTATGTGAGTACGTGAACAGGCTTGCAAAGTTAAATGACAGAGTATCGGATAAGCTGATGATTATTCCAAGAATCTACACGAACAAGCCGCGTACAACCGGAGAGGGATACAAGGGAATGCTGCATCAGCCGGATCCGGAGCAGGCACCGGATCTGCTTGCCGGAATCATTGCAATCCGTAAAATGCATATCAGAGCCATGCAGGAGACTTATCTGACAGCAGCAGATGAGATGCTTTATCCGGAGAACAGAAGCTATCTGGATGATATTCTTTCTTATGAAGCGATTGGTGCGCGTTCGGTTGAGAACCAGCAGCACCGTCTGACTGCGAGCGGAATGGATATCCCGATTGGGATGAAGAATCCGACAAGTGGAGATTTATCGGTAATGCTCAATTCTGTTGTCGCAGCACAGGGACCACACCGCTTCATTTATCGTGGACAGGATGTGACAACAGGTGGGAATGATCTGGCACATGTAATCCTGCGCGGCGGCGTGGACAAATACGGAACAACGATTCCGAACTACCATTATGAGGATTGCAAGAGACTTCTGAATATGTATGAACAGAAGAATCTGAAGAATCCTGCAGTGATCATTGATGCCAACCACTCAAATTCCAATAAGCAGTACAAAGAACAGCTCAGAATCGTAAGTGAGGTACTGCACACAAGAAATTATGATCCAAAGCTGAAAAAACTGATCAAGGGTGTAATGGTAGAAAGCTACCTGGTAGAAGGAAGACAGGATATCGGCGGAAATATGGTATATGGTAAATCGATTACGGATCCGTGTATTGGATGGGAAGATACAGTGAGACTGATCGATAAGATTGCGGAAGACTGTTAATTGTAAAAATACAGTGTATCAAGGTTGAAAAACTTTGATACACTTTTTTTGCAGAAATGATTGCAAAAGTACAGTATGATATATTTTCAGGGCAGATAGAATGTAGGGTGTAAAAACATGAATTGTATGTTGATGAGAAAACTTCTCAAAAATTTCTATAGACAAAATCCCACTAATATAGTAGACTATAGGTAGTTAGAAAAAGCTAACTAAAATAAATCCAAGCAAACCAATACAAGAGGAAAACAACATGAACTGGATGCAGAAAGATGCACAGACATCAGCTCAGATGGAAATTGCATGGCAGTGCGCTCCGGTATTGACCGGTGTAAAGCCATCCAATATTCTGACCTTGAAAAATGTAAGTGAAAAGGAAGTTGCGGAAAGTCTGAAAGAAATGGGAATTTCATACAGCATGCTTTGCGACAGCGGAGCCCGAAAAGTATGGCTGATTTACAGAGAAGAAGAGATTCTTGAAATTCTTGGAAAAAAAGAATACAGCGAATTTCTTGATACACTTGGATATCAGGGATTTGAGCTTCCAGAGATGCTTCAGATCATGAATCTGAGATTTGAAGGGTATCAGCATGGAAGTGCAGAATTTCCACATGAACTTGGAATTTTCCTCGGATATCCACTTGCAGATGTGAAAGGGTTTATTGAACACAACGGAAAAGATTTCCTGTATCAGGGATACTGGAAAGTGTATGAGAACGTGGAGGAACGCAAGAAAATGTTTTCTATCTACAACGTTGTAAAAGAGGAATTTATCAGGGAAATGCAGGCAGGGAAGGATCTGTGGCATGCAGCAAGAAGTGTGAGGCAGCCATTTGACATACAGCCTGCATAAATGAAGAAAACCTGGTAGATGATAGAAAGAAAAAAGAAAGGAAGAATTTAAAAATGAGTGATATTTGTGTAGCATACTGGAGCGGAACAGGAAATACAGAAGCAATGGCACAGGCAATTGGAGCAGGAATTACAGCAGCAGGGAAAAGTGCTGATGTAGTGCCGATGGAGACCATTTCACCTGCTGACTTAAAAGATCAGGCTGTCTGGGTGCTTGGATGCCCTGCAATGGGAGCAGAAGAACTGGAAGACGGAACGGTAGAACCATTCGTATCTGAGCTGGAAGGATTTGCTTCTGGAAAGAAAGTTGCCCTGTTTGGATCCTATGACTGGGGCGATGGCGAATGGATGCGTACATGGGCTGAAAGAATGGAACAGGCTGGCGCACAGATCGTCGGCGGAGAAGGACTTATCTGCCACGGAACACCGGGAGCAGATGCAATAGATGAGTGTGAGTCACTCGGCAGGGAGGTGGCTGGCTTATAAGAAATACAAACACCTTTTAAATAAAACAGAAAACCGAAAAAGCTAAATAATCAAATAAAATTATAATCAAATCAAAAACAAATAAAAATCAAAAATTAAAAGCTAAATAATCATCAAAAAAGAGCCGCTCCGTTTCTGCGGGGCGGCATACAAAAAAATCACAATCGTTATTAGAATGAATTAAGGAGATGGATAAGAATGAGCGTTGTAATTGTAGGAGGTCATGACAGAATGGTCTGTCAGTATAAAAAAATATGCAAACAGTTTAAATGTAAAGCTAAAGTATTTACGCATATGTCTGCCGATCTGAATAAGCAGCTTGGACAGCCTGACCTGTTTGTACTTTTTACAAATACAGTATCGCACAAGATGGTAAAAACCGCGCTTGATGAGGCAAAAAGAAGCAATGCGAAGGTGGTTCGCTGCCATACAAGCAGTGGTGCGGCTCTGACAGAAATTTTAACACAGGAAGCGGGAGCAGCAGTTTAAAGCATGAATTTATTTACCGGGATCATGATCCCTTTTATTGGAACAACGCTGGGAGTAGCGCTTGGATAGAATGCAGAGTGGAAAAGTGAAAAGAAATGAATGTGTCCTGGCATGAAAATTGCCTGGGCATTTTTTATTTTTTCATAGGAAATTCCAAAGGAACTTCCTATGAAATAAAAGGCACTGCGTGCCGGAGATGCGCACTCGCACGAAGATGAAGAATGTCGCAAGCGGTCTACGCTCCGCTTCGGTCGTTGCTTAACGAGCGCCGCTGGCGCTCAGCAACGCGCTCGGCGCGAGAATGTGCCAAGCTGGGCATAAACTATGAGAAACACGCTCCGCGAGTTTTTCAAGTTATCGCGGCAGTCGCCAAGGTTTCGTGCAAGCACGGACTTTGACTCGTTGCTCGCATAAATAAAAAAGAGGTCTTTCTCACAAAAGACCTCGTACAGCGTGCGTTAGAGGATTCGAACCCCCGACCTTTTGGTCCGTAGCCAAACGCTCTATCCAGCTGAGCTAAACGCACATTTATATTGTGTGCTGAACTGTGTTGCTCAACAACAAAATTGAGTATACATCAGGAAAGATAATATGTCAAGTGCTAAAATGAAAAAAGTTAAAAAACTTTTGAGCTCATTTTTGAAACTCATTTTTGAACGGAGCGATTAAGACCGGTTTGCTGGCTCTTATTCAAGATAAGAACAGATCTGATTCCATTTGGTAAGCAGGCGTTCCTTTGACCAGGCTGCATTTGCCGGACTTGTGGACGGCAGACAGATTGCTTTTTGCTGAGTCTGTGGAAAACAGTATTTTTTATATAAGCGGTCTGCAGTGCCACCGTTGGTGAAAATCTGCCGGATGGATGCCGTCTGAAGAATCTCTGTAAGGTCATTGGGAACGACATTGCGGATACTGCTGTCACTGGAGCCTTCGATATCACAGGAGGCGATCACATCCCAGATGGCAATGTGGTGTGCAAGGAGCAGTGATTTTTTCTCTTCTATGCCGGCAGGAAATGGTTCATCTGTAAGTGTGGCAATAAGATCCCAGAAACGGTTTCTTGGATGCCCGTAGAAAAACTGACTTTCCCGTGATTTTACAGAAGGGAAGCTCCCAAGGATCAGAATGCGGGAGTCTGTGTTAAATACAGGATGGATTTCGTGAAGTACATGTGAAGCTTCAGCCATAGGTATGCCTTCTTTCATAAATATATTCAATAAAAGGATAAGCGATACGGGAGTGAAAAGCAAGTGGGAAAAAGTACAGTCCGGCAGAATGCACAAGACCGGGAATCCCTGTGACTGTCGGGGGAGTATAGAAAATAAAAAGATCAGTGACTGACTTTAGAACAAAAAGTTTGTGAATTATTGAAAAAAGTTCTGCTTGTAAAGTGGCGGATGTCAGTGTATAGTGAAGTCACTCTAATTCGATTCTAATTTTATTTTACGGGAAATCGCATCCGGTATAATAAAATACTCTGCGAAGATACGCCGGGTAACATTCTCTATTTTGAAACAGATCACAAGAAAAGTATATGATATCAGACACATGATTCGATGTAGCATTTTCAGGACAAGTTAATATGAATGAACAGACACAGGGAGGAACAGGATGGAAGAAAGAAAAGACTATGCGGTACTCCGTTTCGTGGATCAGAATGGCTGGAGTTATATGGTAAATGACTATGCAAAGGGCTGTTCTTTGATGGAGTATATCAAACAGGGGATCCGGGTGGAAAAAGAAACAGTATTTGACTGGATCAGACAGCTTTCAAAACAGCTGGAACAGTATTATCGTTGTGGAAATGAGGATGCGGCGTATGGATATGTGAACCCATATGCAGTAATCATAACCGGAGACGGAATGCTTTGTCTTCTGGATATCAATGAACCGGAAAACGAGGAACTTTTAAAGCAGATGAAGAAGAAAAAGCTTCGTATGCTTTTTGTAAGGAAAGAAAGGGTTCTTTCGCAGAAGACAGAGCGGTCAGATGATTTGTATGGTCTGGCAAAGATAATGGAATTTACAGCAGAAAAATGTCTGGAGCCAAAGACATTTACACGGAAAGAAGAGCGAGTCTGGAAAAGAATGCTTGGAAAGTGTTATAGCAGTGGGAAAAATGCCATAAAAGTATTGAAAAATATGCAAAAAGAAATTGGTTTTCTGGAAAAGGAAATGGAAAGACCGAGGGATAAGGTTTCGGCAAAAAAGATTTTGCTTGCAATTCTGGCGGTTTGTATCATGAGTGCAGCAATCATAGGAGGGACGGTGAAAAAGCCGGAAACAAAAGCGATTGCAGCAGATCAGGATCAGCCAGAGGTGGGATTTCAGGAAGGAGCAAAGGAGAAAAAAGAGGTTGTGGAACAAAAGGGGACCAGTCCTTATCTGGAAATGGGACTTATTTATTATGTAGCGTGGGAAGATTATGTGAACAGCCTGGATAGCCTTGATAAGGAAATGCAGGAGACAGAGTTTTCCGATGCATACCGGGTGGTCATAGCGAGTCTGGAAGAAGGGAGTATACAGCAGCAGGAGGATGGATTAAATGCAGAAGATGCAGTAAAAAAAATATTAGATGAATTGGAGAAACGTGCAGAAAAAATGCAGATGAAAGCGTATTTGTACCAATACCCGCTATTGAAGGTAAGTGTTCTGGAAGAGAGTGAAAAATGGCACAGGCTGACAAAGAGAATTGGTGAGGAGATGATTAGAAGACAGACGTGGTACCGGTGGGATACAAATGGAGAAAAGGAGTGTGAGGTCAGAAAATATCTTGCAGAAAGCTATTTTAAACTTGGCGAGAATTTAAAAGCGGCTGAACAATATGAACAGATCAGAAAATTAGAATCGAATGAAGAAGAATTAGAAGAGATTTATGAAAAGTTGCAGTTAATTTATGAAGAAGTGCAGGAATATGAAAAAGTGTGGGAGATCAGCAGGGAGGCGATTGAAGTATTACCGGATTCAGAAAGGTTGTGGATGAACTATCTGGAGCGTTATTGTGAAAATCCGGAAATGGAAAGAGAATTATGTGCAGAAGCAGTAAAAAAGGCTATGCAGGCAGTTCCTGAGCTTGCAGAATCAGAAGTATTTAAACAGCTTCAGGGAAAATATAAAATTGTGATCGATGGAGAAAATATCCGGGTTGGAGAATGAAATGCTGAAAGGAGCTTTTGAAAAAGTCCCATAAAAGGGAGGATGCCGGGTGACTTAAAAGCCCCCGGCATGTATTATGAAAAAGTTATTCTATTATTAACTTCTGCACGTCTTATTAAATAATTTGTTTGAAATCTTTTATGTTCTTCATTTGATGATTCTAGTATATAAAACACTTGTGAAGAAAGAGTGTTTAACAAATGAAGGTTTTTTGAAAGATAAATGAACAAATTGTGAACAAGACTATTTGCGGAATGCGAAGTATGGAAGCCCATCTTTCATAGGTACTTCTACACTTCCCTGGATCAGTGGGCGGGCATAAGTGATGAATTCATCTCCGATGTCGGAACCGTCTTTTGTGATCCATTCTTCAGGAACAGCTTTTTCTTTATTGCAGATTTCGTTCACGTCTGCAGTTCCGAATTCAAGGATGTATGGGTCATCACTCTTACGGATAAAGTTGATCATCTTTCCTGTTTCACCGTCTAAAGCGGCACTTACAGCAAAACGGCCGGAAGCAGCGGCTTCGTCCAGATCTGTGGCAGATAAACAGGAGGAAGAGCATCGCTGGCAGACATTGAGCTCCACAGAGCGTACTTTGATACCAAGTTTTTCTTTTACAAGATTTTCAAGATACTTTCCGGAGCCGGTCAGCATTTTATGACCGAAGGTATCTGTGCCGACATCACTTGCAAGCTCACAGACAAAGGTTCCGTTACCATCATTGATTCCTTCGGAAATGCAGACAACGAGATTAGAAGTTTTAGTAAGCTTTTCTTTTACCTTTTCGATAAATGCATCCGGGGAGAAAGCAACCTCCGGAAGATAAATAAGAACCGGATTATCGTCTTCAAATTTGCGGGCAAGAACGCTTGCGGCGGTCAGCCATCCGGCATGGCGTCCCATGATCTCGACGATGGTGACAGATGGTTTATTATCATAGACAGAGGCATCAATTGCAATTTCGCGTACTGTAGAAGCAACATATTTGGCAGCACTTCCGTAGCCAGGGGTATGATCGGTCAGAACCAGATCGTTGTCGATGGTTTTCGGAACTCCGATGATGCGGATATCACTTCCGACTGTTGCTGCGTAGCGGGATAATTTACTTACGGTATCCATAGAATCATTTCCGCCAATGTAGAAGAAATAGCTGATTTCTTTTTCGGTAAATTTCTGGAAAAGTTCAGGATAAACCGGATCAGAAAGATCTTCCGGTAATTTATAACGGCAGGAACCAAGATAAGAACCCGGTGTGGTGCGGATACGTTCCAGTTCGCCATTTTCTTTTAAAGATGCCATGTTCATTGTGTGATCGGCAAGAAAACCTTCGATACCGTTGACCATACCGATGACATTATCAATCTCCGGATTTGCCAGACCTTCTGAGACAACACCATAGAGACTTCCGTTGATTACAGCAGTAGGACCACCTGATTGTCCGACCAGTAAATTGTGATTCATAGTTGAAATCCTCCTCTTTATTCATAGTAATCATATAGCTTTAACTATAGCCGAAAAATGTGAAATTTACAATATCAGTTGGAAAACAAAAAGAAATAGGCTATACTAGGAACGTGAGCTTTAAATTGAGAAGGAGAATACACATGAAATATATATCGTTTGCGATTCCGTGTTATAACTCGGCAGCTTATATGGACCGGGCAGTGGAATCTATTTTAAAAGGTGGAGAAGATATAGAGATCATTATAGTTAATGACGGATCAAAGGATGATACTTCAAAGATTGCGCATGAATATGAAGAAAAGTATCCGACGATCATCCATGCAGTTGATAAAGAAAATGGTGGACACGGAGATGCGGTCAATGTAGGTCTTGACCACGCAGAGGGAAAATATTTTAAAGTTGTGGACAGTGATGACTGGGTAGATGAAGAAGCACTGTACAAGATTCTGGATGTTCTGAAAAAGTTTGAAGAGGAAGAAAAGCAGGTGGATATGCTGCTTGCCAACTATGTATACGAAAAAGAAGGAATGGAGCACAAGAAAGTGATTGAGTACAAGAATGTGCTTCCACAGGAAGAGATTTTTGGCTGGAATGATGTGAAACATTTCCATCTGGGACAGTATATTCTGATGCATTCTGTTATTTACCGGACAGATTTCCTGAAATTATGTCAGCTCAGGCTGCCGAAGCATACGTTCTATGTGGACAATATTTATGTTTACTATCCACTTCCGCATGTGCGTAAGATGTATTATATGGATGTGGATTTTTATCGTTATTACATTGGAAGAGAAGATCAGTCTGTCAATGAAAAGGTGATGATCAGTCGTGTGGATCAGCAGATCTTTGTCACAAAGAGTATGATTGATATGTATGATATGCGCAAGATTTCTAATAAAAAACTGCGGGCCTATATGACTAATTATCTTGCAATTATGATGACGGTGTCTTCGATTCTTCTGATTCGTTCCAAAAATGCAGAGAATCTGGAAAAGAAACGGGAGCTGTGGCAGTATCTGAAGAAGAATCACTACGGAACTTATTGGAAGATCCGTTACGGAATCCTTGGACAGACCATGAATCTTCCGGGCAGATCAGGAAGAAAGATTTCGTCTCTGGCGTACATTGTGGCGAGAAGAATTGTCGGATTTAATTAAAATTCGTTCTTGACATTTCCGAAGAGAAGACTATAATAACGATTAAAGAAAATATGGTTCACCAAAATTCGTTGATGAGAACAAAGTCGTATCCGTCATTATTTTCAGAGAGCCTGTGGATGGTGTGAACAGGTAATAACCGGGTAAGGATATCCTCTCTAAGAAGCGGGTCCAAAGCAGAAAAGTATCTGCAAGTAGACTTCGCCGGGATCCACCGTTATATGGATAGCATATGTTGGTATGTGAAGTGCCGCAGATTATTTTCTGTGGAATTAGGGTGGTAACGCGGATTTTATTCGTCCCTTTTCAGATTGATTCTGGAAAGGGACTTTTTTGTTTCATAGGAAGTTCCTATGAAACAAAAGGCACATTCCTTTTTATTGTTGTGTATACAAAAAATCCTGTGAGTTTTGTTATCGGAAGATTAGAAGAACAGTTTTGCGTGGACGAAAAGAAAAAGGAGGAAACTGTAATGAAAGCATTACAAAAAGCAAGCAAATTTTTATCAGACTATACATCAGTGGTGGTAATCGCTATTGCAGTAGTCACATTCTTTGTACCGGCAATGATGGGATGGGTAAATAACCCATTGTTCGTTGATCCGGTATCCAACAAGTTCACCTGTCAGTCGATCATCATCGGAATCATCATGTTCAGCATGGGACTGACACTGACAACCGAAGATTTTAAGATTCTGGCACAGAGACCTTTTGATATCTGTATAGGTGCAATCGCGCAGTATCTGATCATGCCATTTCTTGCATTTGCACTGACGAAAGTACTTCAGCTTCCGGATGGAATTGCACTTGGTCTGATTCTTGTGGGCTGTTGCCCGGGTGGTGTATCATCCAATATCATGTCTTATCTGTGTGGCGGAGATGTGGCATTTTCCGTAGGAATGACTACGGTATCCACAATCATTTCACCGGTTATGACACCGCTTATGGTTTCACTTCTTGCAAGCGGAACACATATTACGATCAAAGGACTTCCGATGTTTGTATCTATTGTTGAGACCGTTATTGTTCCGGTAGCTTTTGGATTTTTACTGAATTATCTGTTTGGAAAGAAAAAGACATTTACAGAGCTTCAGAAAGTAATGCCTGGAGTTGCAGTACTTGGACTTGCATGTGTAGTTGGCGGAGTTGTTTCTTCGCAGGGAGACAAATTCTTTGAATCAGGAGTTGTAATTTTTGTGGCAGTATTTCTTCATAATGGACTTGGATATCTGCTGGGATACGGCGCAGGAAGACTGACTGGTATGAATACTGCAAAGAAGAGAACGATCTCCATCGAAGTTGGGATGCAGAACGCCGGACTTGCTACCAACCTTGCAACCACAACGGCACAGTTTGCGGTGGCACCGGAATCTGCAATTATCTGTGCTGTATCCTGTACATGGCATTCTATCTCAGGAACACTTCTTGCAGGATTATTTGCAGCATATGATAAGAGAAAAGCAGGAAAGCGTGCGAATAAAAAGCAGGCTGCAGAAAATGTAGCATAAAATACAGAAATAATTTCGGAATGATCGTCATAAAATATCAGGAATAACTTACAGGGCGTAAGAAGATATGGAAGATCAGAAACTGGAAAATCTTTTAAATCTGGCACTTGGAGCGACGGATGAAGAAAGAGAAAAATCATTGAATCTGGATGTCGGGTATCATCCGATTGACAGGGAATGGGAATTGATTATTAAATATTCGGGCAATCTGGACCAGGTAAGAGATCTGGCGAGTCAGGTGGTTGAGCTTCAGAATGAGTACGCAATCATTCGGATCAGTCAATCCGGAATTGATATACTTTCAGATATTCCGGAGGTAGAATATATAGAAAAACCGAAACGTTTATTTTTTCAAATAGCAAATGGAAAGCGGGTATCCTGTATCAATGAGGTACAGGATATCCGCTTTCTTAATCTGCGTGGACAGGGTGTACTTGTGGCGATTATTGATTCAGGGATTGATTATGCGAATGAAGATTTCCGAAATGAGGATGGAACGACAAGGATAAAGGTGCTGTGGGATCAGTCGCTAATACCGGATGCGGATGAGGAAAAGAATCCACCAAAAGGCTATCGGATGGGAGTGGAATTTACCCAGGAGCAGATTAACAGGGCACTTGAGACTGCTTCGACAGAGGAAAGGAGAAGAATGGTGCCAAGTCAGGATATATCCGGACATGGGACTGCCGTTGCAGGGATTGCTGCCGGAAATGGGCGAGGAAGCGGAAAGCTATATGCCGGTGTGGCGCCAGACAGTGAATTAATCGTAGTAAAAATGGGTTCACCTATGCCAGATGGATTCCCGCGAACGACAGAGCTGATGCAGGCATTGGATTATGTGGTGAGGAAATCGCTGGAGGTGCGGATGCCGGTGGCGATCAATCTGAGTTTTGGAAATACCTATGGCTCTCATGACGGAAGAAGTCTGGTGGAGCGGTATATCGATGATCTGTCGAATTTCTGGAAGAGTGTGATCTGTGTGGGAACGGGAAATGAGGCAGCAAGTGCAGGACATACGTCCGGGGTGATGCAGGAAAGGAAGGAAGAAAGAATACAGCTTGCAGTGCAGTCGGAAGAACCAACGCTGAATATTCAGATCTGGAAAGCGTATACGGACGAAGTGGAAATTTCATTCGTATCTCCGGCAGGGACGCAGATTGGACCGATTCAGTCTGTTCTCGGTCCGCAGAGATTTCGGATTGGAGATACGGAGATTTTATTATATTATGGAAAGCCGAGCCCGTATAATGTGGCACAGGAAATTTATATCGATATGATTCCGGTGACGGATTATATTACGTCGGGAGTCTGGCAGATTATCCTGAATCCGACAAGGGTTGTGGAAGGACAGTATGATCTGTGGCTGCCAAGTGAGAATGTACTAAACCGGGGAACGGGATTTCTGTATCCGGATGAAGAAGTGACCTTAACGATCCCTTCGACTGCGGAAAAAGTGATATCGGTTGGAGCGTATGATGCGCTTACTTTTTCCTATGCACCTTTTTCAGGAAGGGGATATACCTGGCAGGATGAAAGGACGAAGCCGGATCTTGTGGCGCCGGGAGTGAATGTCAGGACGGCAGCAGTTGGCGGAGGGATGACTACGGTGAGTGGAACTTCTTTTGCGACGCCTTTTGTAACCGGAGCGTCGGCACTTTTGATGGAGTGGGGGATTGTGAGAGGGAATGATCCGTTTTTGTATGGGGAAAAGGTGAAGGCGTATCTCCGGCGCGGGGCGAGAGAGCTGCCGGGATTTGAGAAGTATCCGAATCGGGAGGTGGGGTATGGGGCAATTTGCGTAGTACAAAGTATTCCGCAGGAGTGAAAAACAAATAGGGGAGGTAGTTATAGATTATATTTTGTATATACTATGGTGCTGGAATATAAGAAAAAGTTTAGAGAGTGATTTGAAAAATGCAAAATTATTATAACTACTATTAAAGGTGGGATGATATAATAAATACAGTGAATTTTGATAAATATTCACAAGAAAACGCAGAATATGATTTGAAAAACCGAAAATAAATCAACAAGTAAGGAGACAATGTATGTCAGAACAGGAAAAGAACACTGAGCAGGGCGTTCACAAGCGCCGCGCAAGGTACAAAGGAAAATATCCACGAAAATTTGAAGAAAAATACAAAGAATTACAGCCGGAGAAATATCAGGACATGATTGCCCATGTCATTCAGAAAGGAAATACACCTGCCGGAATGCACATTTCGATCATGGTGCAGGAAATTCTTGACTTCCTGAAGATCCAGCCGGGAGAGGTGGGATTTGATGCAACACTTGGCTATGGCGGACATACAAAAGCGATGCTGAAATGTCTGGAAGGAAAAGGGCACATTTATGCGACTGATGTGGATCCGGAAGAATCTGCAAAGACAAAAAAACGTCTGGAAGAACAGGGATTTGGTGAGGATATTTTAACAATCCGTCTTCAGAACTTCTGTACTATCGATGAGATCGCAAAAGAAGTTGGGGGATTTGATTTTATTCTGGCTGATCTGGGTGTGTCTTCCATGCAGATTGACAACCCGAAGAGAGGATTTTCTTTCAAAGTGGACGGACCTCTGGATTTGCGACTGAATCAGGAAAAAGGGATCAGTGCAGCCGAGAGACTGGATACAATTTCAAGAGAAGAACTTGCCGGGATGTTATATGAAAATTCGGATGAGCCGTATTGTGAAGAACTGGCAAAGGCAATCACCGAAGAAATCCGGAAAGGACACCGGATTGATACTACGACAAAGCTGCGTCAGGTGATCGAACAGACCTTGTCTTTCCTTCCGGAAAATAAGGAGAAAAAAGATATCATCAGGAAGACCTGTCAGAGGACTTTCCAGGCACTCCGAATTGACGTGAATCATGAATTTGAAGTACTCTATGAATTTATGGAGAAGCTGCCAGGGGCTTTGAAACCGGGGGGAAGAGTAGCGATCCTGACGTTCCATTCAGGAGAAGACAAACTGGTGAAGAAAGCTTTAAAAGCAGGATATCGCGAGGGAGTTTATTCCGAATATGCCAAAGATGTAGTCCGACCTTCGGCAGAAGAGTGTGCACAGAATGGGCGTGCAAGATCTACGAAGATGCGCTGGGCTGTGAAGGCAGAGCATTCTGATTGTGGCGCTGGCAGCGGCATTTGTGATCATTAATCTGGTAGTGAGAAAAATATTCGGTATTCTGGAAAAGCAGAGATGAACTTGAAGATCAGAAACGACAGAAAGAACTGAAAGCAGCAAAAAAAGGGGCAAAAAAGAATTTGTACTTTAGTCTACAAATTCAGATGCCGGCATGATATACTGTATGGAAAAGTTATGAAATATCTGGTATCAAAATGAAAGTAGGAGGAAAGAAAGAGTATGAACAATTTTTTGCCACAGAAGAGGGGAATGCAGGTTGTCTGGATCATAGTGGGCTGTCTGATCTACGCAGTCGGTCTGAACGTATTTATTATCCCTATGAATTTATACAGCGGGGGAGCAGTCGGTCTTGCACAGCTGTTAAGTTATGGAGCAGGACAGATCGGGATTAGGGAAATCGCAGGTCTGAACCTGTATGGTATCATTTATTTACTGCTCAACATTCCGATTTTATTTATTGCATGGTTTAAAATCGGAAAGACTTTTTTTATAAATACAATCCTTGGAACGGTAGGAATCAGTTTATTTACTTCAATCGTACCATCGCCGGCGACAGCAGTGATCGATGATCCGGTCATTGGAATCATCATCGGTGGTGTTGTAACCGGAGCCGGAATCGGAATCATGCTGACGGCAAAAGGAAGCGGCGGTGGAATCGAGGTTATCGGTATCTGGATGGCGAAAAAATATGCGGGAATGTCCGTTGGAAAATTGGGAACCATCTTCAATCTGGTACTGTATGCCATTTATCTTTTAGTTTTTGATATCTCAACGGTGATTTATTCGGTCGTCTACCTGTTCTTCTACACAGTAACTCTGGACAGGATGCATTTCCAGAACATCAATGTGAGAATGCTGATTTTCACGAAGAAGAAGGGAATCGCAGAGGCGATCATGAAAGAAACCGGACGTGGTGTTACGCAATGGAATGGTGAAGGTGCATTTACGAGTGAAGACAATTATGTTCTGGTAACGATCGTGAATAAATTTGAAGTAGAAGATATCCTGAACATGGTGTATTTACTGGATCCGGAAGCATTTACTACGGTAGATGAAGGAGTTAAGGTGTACGGAAACTTCCAGAAGAGAGTTTAAGAGGCAGGAATAAATGTATAAAATACTGATCGTTGAAGACGATAACACGATCGCAGAGTTACTGGCATCGCATTTGAAAAAGTGGAATTATAAGACAGTATGTGTACGCGATTTCAAAAATGTAATGGAAGAATTTAAAAAGGCAGGTCCACAGCTTGTGATCCTGGACATCGGGCTTCCGTTTTACAATGGATTCTACTGGTGCCAGGAGATCCGGAAGCTGTCCAATGTGCCGATCATTTTCCTGTCATCGATGAACGACAACATGAATATCGTGATGGCAATGAACATGGGCGGAGATGAGTTTATCGAGAAGCCGTTTGATCTGAATGTAGTGACAGCAAAGGTGCAGGCAGTACTGAGAAGAGCATACGCACTGCAGGGAACAGCAAATATCATTGAGCATGGAGAAATGCTGTTGAATCTGGGAGATGCGTCGCTTACAATAGCCGGGCAGAAGATTGAACTCACCAAGAATGAGTTCAAGATTTGCCAGATGTTTTTTGAAAGCGCAGGAAAATTTGTGACCAGAGATGCGATTATGACCAGACTTTGGGAAAGTGACGAATTCATCGATGATAATACACTTACAGTAAATGTGGCGAGACTTCGGAAAAAGCTGGAGGAAGCCGGAATGCATGATGTGATCCGGACAAAGAAAGGAATCGGGTACATGCTGGTATGACAGAGATTTTAAGGGTATTTTGGAAAGAAAAAAGACCGGAGAGAATTGCGGTTCTGGTTTCGGGCATCCTCTTTGCAGTCATCTTCTGGATCTATGAAATTCCGGTGGAAATTGCAGGATATGCGTTCCTTCTGGTGATTCTGTGGAATGTGATCTGGTTTACACTTGTTTTCATACGATATGTAAAAAGACAAAGAGTACTGGAAGAAAATCAGGAAAAAATCCGGACAGAGGCAGAAGGATTTCCGGAGGCAGAAAGCCGGGAAAGCGAAATGTACCAGGAACTGATCCGGCAGCTTTATGAAGAGAAAAAAGAGCTGGAATCCTCTGTGCAGATTGAAAAACAGGAGCTGTCCGATTATTACAGCATGTGGGTTCATCAGATCAAGACTCCAATTGCAGCACTCGGCGTCCTGATCCAGAGCGGAGAGGAACTGGAAGAAGTACAGGAAAGCCCGAAAGCACAGGAACTTACCCGAAGCATGAAAATGGAAGTATTCCGGATTGAACAATACGTGGATATGGTACTCACCTATCTCAGAATGGGGTCCGCAACCTCCGATTACGCCTTCCGGATCTGCAGCCTGGAAGAAATCATTCGCCAGGCAGTCCGCAAATATTCCCAGATGTTCATCATGACCAGAACAAGACTTCACCTTGAAATCCAGGATCAGAAGATTCTGACCGACGAAAGATGGCTGACCTTCGTCATTGAACAAATCCTCTCCAATGCAGTTAAATACGCAAGAGGCGGAGAAATATCAATTTACACAGAAAATCAGACACTGGTAATCGCTGACAATGGAATCGGAATCGCCGAAGAAGACCTCCCAAGAATCTTCGAAAAAGGATTCACTGGTTACAACGGAAGAGCAAATAAAAAGTCTACCGGAATTGGTTTATATCTGTGCAAAACAATTATGGATCGCTTACATCATACGATTCGGATTGAATCCGATCTTGAAAGAGGAACAAAAGTATATTTAAACTTTGACCGTGAATCCAGACGAATAGAGTAATGGAGTTTATTGGTACAAAAACGAAAAAACTTCCAACAATAGAACCGAACTATGATTTACTTTTTGGTTAAGGATTTAGTGATTAAAATATGCTCATCCATTTGAACCACACAGCCACCAGAAACAAATAAATATGGAAAATTCCATGTTTGTGCAATGGAGATGAAACACAGGAATCATGGAGGCCATTGCCGAACATGATTCCCGCCCCAAGTGGTTCATCGGAATGGTTTGCACAAAGGAATTTGGAATATTTATTTGTTTCTGGTGGCGTTCCTTTCACCCAAATGAGTCTTTTCAACCCCAATCCTTACAAAAATGTAAGAAACCCCACCAAAATTGTCATTTACTTCGATGGAAGGAAACGCCCGGCTTTTTTATAATGGATTTATCAAATAAAAAAGAAGGGCAGGTCAAAAAAACATGGCATTACTTGACGTAAAGAACGTAAAAAAGATATACACAACCCGTTTCGGAGGAAATCAGGTAGAGGCGCTGCATAACGTCAGCTTTTCCGTAGAAGCAGGCGAATATGTAGCAATTATGGGAGAAAGCGGAAGTGGTAAAACTACACTTCTGAATATCCTGGCTGCACTTGATAAGCCGACCGGTGGAAAGGTCTACTTAAAAGGGAATGATCTCGGCAAGATCCGGGAAAAAGAGATGGCAGCTTTCCGGCGGCAGAATCTGGGATTTGTCTTCCAGGACTTCAATCTTCTGGATACACTGACGTTGAAGGACAACATTTTTCTTCCACTGGTGCTGTCCGGTAAGAAATACACGGAAATGGAGAGCCGGATCATGTCAATCGCAGAGCAACTGGGGATCAGTAAGCTTCTGAACAAATATCCATATGAAGTATCCGGCGGGCAGAAGCAGAGAGCAGCCATTGCACGTGCTCTGATCACACAACCGCAGCTGATCCTTGCCGATGAACCGAGCGGTGCGCTGGATTCCAGATCGACGGATGAGCTTCTGGGACTTTTTAATGCGATCAACGATAACGGGCAGACGATTGTCATGGTAACGCACAGTGTCAAAGCAGCGAGCACGGCAAAGAGAGTCCTCTTCATCAAGGATGGGGAAGTTTTTCATCAGCTTTACCGTGGCAATCTGACCAGTGACGAGATGTACCAGAAGATTACCGATACCTTGACGGTTCTCACTACAGGAGGTGAGCACCGTGAATAGATCGATTTACACAAAGCTTGCCATTTCCAATCTGAAAAATAACCGGAAGACATACATTCCATATGTGCTGACAGCTGTCCTGACGGTGATGATGTATTATATGATGGCAAATCTGGCGGCAAATTCTCCGATGGACCAGGAGGCATTAAAGATTATTTTAAGTCTGAGTGTTCATGTGATTGAAATATTTGCACTGATCTTTCTGTTTTACACCAACAGTTTTCTGATCAAAAGAAGGAAAAGAGAAATCGGAGTGTATCACATTCTCGGAATGGGGAAACCGCAGCTTGCGAAAATGCTGGTGATCGAGACGGTTGTAGCCGGTGCGGTCAGTATTCTGGGTGGAATCTTTTTCGGAACTGCGCTTGCAAAGCTGATGTATGCACTTTTGAAAAGAATGATTCATTATGACGATAAACTGGCATTTCGGATGTCATGGGAGATTGCAGGAAATACCGTTCTCTTTTTCACACTGATCTTTGCATTGACTCTGATCTATAATCTTTTGCAGATCCGGCTTGCCAATCCAATCGAGCTTCTGCATGCGGGGAGTCAGGGCGAGCGGGAGCCGCAAACCAAATGGATTCTGACTGTGGCTGGCATCATTTTCCTTGGAATCGGTTATTATATTGCGATTACGACAAAAGAACCACTTAAGGCGCTTCAACTTTTCTTTGTCGCAGTAATCTGTGTCATTATCGGAACCTACGCGCTTTTTACAGCAGGAAGTATTGCTTTTTTAAAGCTGCTTCGGAAAAACAAAAATTTCTATTATAAAACAAAGCATTTTATATCCGTATCCGGCATGCTTTACCGGATGAAGCAGAATGCAGTCGGGCTGTCAAATATCTGTGTGCTCAGTACTATGGTTCTGGTGATCATTTCGTCTACCGTATCTTTGTACATCGGAAAGGAGGATGTCTTAAGAACAAGGTATCCGCAGGAAGTGTATATTACAAATTCAGTATCTGATGATGCGGAAAATCAGAAGCTGCACGATATGGCGGAAAAGATCTGCCGGGATAATCAGGTAGAGATCACAGATGAGAAGAGCTGGCATATGGCAGAGCTTGTGAAGATAAAAAACGGAGAAGAATATACCTCTGCGATGATAAAGGATTATTCGTCATCCGATGTGGTGTTTTTTGATGTGATTGGGTTGGCAGATTATAATCAGCTGACCGGCGAAAGGTTGGAGCTTGGGGATAAGGAAGCCATTCTTTTTACGAATGGGGAAAATTACGGCAAGGATACCATCCAGATTGATGATGAAAACTGGACGATCAAAAAAGAGCTGGACAAGGCACCTTTTGGAAAGAAGAGTGATTCTAATACAGAAAATGTATATTATATGATTGTCAGTGATGAAAAAGAGTTTATGGAAAACTATCTGAAAAAATATCAGCTCGAGGCAGAGGACAAACCGGTAAAATGGAGGGAGTCATTCAATTTAAGAGGCAGCGAAGAACAGAAGCTGAAAGCTGTCAAAGAGCTGAAAACACAGGCAGAAAGTGAATTTGAACATACTGGTGTACAGGGAAGATATCTTGAAAAAGAGACTTTCTTTGGTCTGTATGGCGGTGTATTTTTTATTGGAATGTATCTGGGAAGCCTGTTCCTGATGGCAACGGTGCTGATCATTTATTATAAACAGATTTCCGAAGGCTTTGATGACAGAGAACGCTATCAGATCATGCAGAAGGTAGGGATGAGCAAACGCGAGGTCAAAAGCTCGATCCGCAGCCAGATCCTGATGGTATTCTTCCTGCCGCTTGTGATGGCGATCATCCATATTGCAGTTGCATTTCCGGTGATCACAAAGCTTTTAGCCATATTTTATCTGAAAAATACAAAGCTGTTCTTCGGATGCACTGCCGGTACAGTGGGAATCTTTGCCGTCTTTTATGTGATCGTATTTGTGATAACAGCAAAAGAATATTATAAAATCGTTGAATAGAAGAAAAAGACAAAAAAGGTGACGAAAGTCATCTTTTTGTCGTATACAGAGGTATTTCTTGCTAAGAACGACCGTTCTGTAGTAGAATACAGATAGACTAATTGAAAAGAGGATTGCGAGAGTGCAAAGCACGTAGCAATCTGGTATCAAAGGGGTCAAAATATCTTTTGCCCCAACATCATTGAAAAGATAAAATTACAGAAAGCAAGGGACGTATAAATGATAGAAAAAGGGCTGGTATATGGAAGATTTCAGATTCTGCATCTCAAACATGTGGAATACATTCTGGCGGCAAAGATGCGCTGCAAAAGGCTTTATATAGGAATCACCATGTCGGATGATCTGCACGTATCAGGGGGTGAGGAAGACAATTACCGGGTAAGACGGAGCGCTAATCCTCTGACTTATATTGAGCGTTATGAGATGCTTCGTGATACGTTGCTCAGTTTCGGAGTGCCGAGAGAAGAGTTTGAGATCATCCCGTTTCCGATTGACAGAGTGGAATATCTGGGGCAGTATCTGCCGGAGGGTGCGGTCTGCTTTATGAGTATCTGTGATGAATGGACTGCGAACAATGAGAAGCGTTTTGAGAAGCTTGGAATTCCGGTGGAAGTCCTCTGGAGAAGAACCAAAGAGGAAAAAGGGGTATCAGGTTCCCAGATCCGGCAGAGGATCCTGGCAGATGAAAAGTGGGATGATCTGGTGCCAAAGACCGTTTATGATTATGTTCTCTCGCACGGAATTGACGACAGGATCAAGTTTTCAAAATAAAGGAGAAGCTGAAATGCAGGATTGGGAAAGATTTGGAGAAGAGATCAGACGAACTGTGCAGGATGCTGTAGACTCACAGGATTACCGGAGGCTGAACCAGACGATCACGGATACGATCAACCGGGCAGTGAACGGTGCGGTAAATGGCGCGGAACAGGGCATGCGTTCTTTTGGAAATGCGTTTGATCAGGCAACGAGAAATATGGGAAGAGGTCCGGGAGGACCGCGTGGAAGATATGGACAGATGGGCGGATCTGACAGATGGGGAAGAACGCCTGGAGGAGGTGTACCTCCGTTCGGAACTTACAGGTGGAGCGGACCGGATGGAAATGGAAGAGCGTGGAATCCGGATATGCAGGACTATAAGGCGGAATCACAGGGAAGCAGCCGGTATGGATACAGCAATGCACAGCAGTCACCTGTCTTGTATGGATCGACGACGGGAACAAAGGCAGGCGGAATTGTCATGATCGCAGCAGGCGGAAGCATGGCACTGATATTCCTGATTCTGTTCCTTGCATCTTGTATTGCTTCTTTGCCGGAAAGTCCGGGGGCTTTATGGATCATGCGTGCGGTATTTGGGCTACTTACGGCAGCAAGTGGCATGATCACAGGCTGGGGCATTAAGCTTCTGAAACAGGTTGGAAGATTCAAGAACTACAGCCGCAGGATCGCAGGCAGAGAGTACTGCAATATTTCAGAAATCGGAAGCAATTCCGGAAAATCCATAAAATTTGTGACAAAGGATCTGGAAAGAATGATTTCCAAAGGCTGGTTCCGTCAGGGGCATATGGATGGTGAGAAGAAATGCCTGATCCTGTCAAACCGTGCTTATGAAGAATATTTACAGATCGAAACTCGCAGACAGCAGTCGAAAGCGGAAGAGCCGGTAAAGAAAGAAGAGAAGACACAGGAAAATACAAAAGAGAAAGATGCAAAGAATGAAAAGCTGACACCGGAGGTGCAGAAGATCATTGACCAGGGGGATGCTTTTATCAGAAAGATCCACGAGTGTAATGAAGCCATTCCGGGAGAAGAGATTTCTGCAAAGATCAGCCGGATGGAGATGCTGGTAGACCGGATCTTTGACCGGGTGGAAGAAAATCCACAGTCAGTTTCGGATATCCGTAAGCTGATGGAATATTATCTTCCGACGACGATCAAGCTTCTGGAAGCATATGAACAGCTTGACAGACAGCCGGTTGATGGAGAAAATATCCAGACTGCAAAGCGTGAGATTGAGGCAACGCTCGATACTTTAAATACGGCGTTTGAGAAACTTCTGGATGACCTGTTTCAAGATACCATGTGGGATGTCTCATCGGATATTTCCGTATTGAATACCATGCTTGCACAGGAAGGTCTGAAAGAGGACGGAATAAAAAAATAAAGTCGCAGGAGGAAGAAGAGTATGAACGATTTTGAAGAATTTAATGTGACACCGGAGCTGACGCTGGATCCGTTTCAGGAAGAAAAAAAAGAGACTCCGCAGATTTATCAGGAGGCAGAACCGGAAACACCGGAGATCGTCCTGACACCGGAAGAAAAGAATATGGTCAGTGCATTTGCAGAAAAAATTGATCTCGCCAATTCGAACATGATTCTTCAGTACGGAGCCGGAACCCAGAAGAAGATCGCAGATTTTTCAGAAAAAGCACTGGAAAATGTAAAGACAAAAGATCTTGGAGAGGTTGGCACACTGTTAAGTGATGTGGTGACAGAACTGAAAGGATTTGATGAGGAAGAGGAAAAAGGATTCCTCGGAATCTTCAAAAAAGGCGGAAACAAGATCCAGGCAATGAAAGCCAAATATGCAAAAGCAGAAACCAATGTAAACAATATTGTCAAAGCACTGGAATCTCACGAAGTGCAGCTTATGAAAGACATTGCGCTTCTGGACAAGATGTATGAAGTGAACCTGACATATTATAAAGAATTGTCCATGTATGTGCTTGCCGGAAAGCAGAAGCTTGCCGAGACAAGAAACGGCGAGCTTCAGGAACTGAAGAATAAAGCGATGGCAAGCGGACTTGCCGAGGATGCACAGGCAGCAAAAGATCTGGATTCCAGATGTGAACGTTTCGAAAAAAAACTGCATGATCTGGAACTGACCAAGACAATCGCCATGCAGACCGCACCACAGATCCGTCTGGTGCAGGGAAACGACACAATGATGGCAGAAAAAATCCAGTCTACACTCGTCAATACGATCCCGCTCTGGAAAAGCCAGATGGTACTCGCCCTTGGTGTGGAACATTCCGCACAGGCAGCAGCAGCTCAGAGAGAAGTCAACGATATGACCAATGAACTCCTGCGCAAGAACGCAGAAAAGCTGAAGATTGCTACAGTAGAGACTGCCAAAGAATCCGAGCGTGGAATCGTAGATATTGAAACCTTAAAAGCAACCAATGAATCGCTGATCGCAACCTTCGATGAAGTCATGCAGATCCAACAGGAAGGCCGCCAGAAACGTCAGCAGGCAGAGGTGGAAATGCAGCGCATCGAAGCTGAACTGAAAGCGAAGCTGTTACAGGTTCAGGGGTAAGCATTTGGTGGATGACGTCTGGAGGCTGCCCCGTTATGGGGTGGTGCGAGTGGAGGAGATGGCAGGTGGTAGGAATAAAGTGCTTAGTGTGAATGCTTATGAAACTAAAAGTTTGCCAGCGCACAGACATAAAGGACTCCGTTTTCTGTGATTAGAAACGGTGCTAGAGTCCGTTAGAAAAAAGGCACCAGTAATTCGGATCTGGTTTCGTGCTACAAGCACGAAAGCCAGAGGGCTGCTGAGTGGAATAATCATCAGGATTATTCCGCGAATCAGCCCGGTATCCAAATTACTGGCGCCTTTTTTCTCTACGGACTCTTCACCATTTCTACCCACAGAAAACGGAGTCCTTTATGTCGTCCCTTTTGTACATTTATTCAATAACAGTTCCGGTTTTACCCTTCAGAGCATCTTTCAGAGTATCAAAAGAAGTAATCAGAGCACTTCTTCCCTCTTTCTTTTCTACGAATCCTACGGATGCCTGGAATTTTGGAAGCATATTGTAGATTCCGAAGTGTCCTTCATTCATGTACTGCTTAGCCTGTTCTACGGAGATAGTATCGAGTTCTTCTTCATCTTCTTTTCCGTGGTTTAAGCATACCTTTTCCACACTGGTGAGGATGATGAGCTCATCTGCATCGATCTGCTCGGCGAGCTTGCCGGCAGTAAGATCTTTTTCGATGACTCCGCTGGCACCTTTAAGATGATTGTTCTGCTGGAGTACCGGGATTCCGCCACCACCGCAGGCGATTACAATATGTCCTGCATCGGTAAGGGTGCGGATGGAATCAACTTCTACGATATCAACCGGGTTTGGAGAAGCAACGACACGGCGGAAGCCCTGACCAGGAACTTCTACTACATAATTGCCCTTTTTACGTTCAACGGCAGCGTCTTCTGCGCTCATGATACGTCCGACAACCTTGGTTGGTGTGTAGAATGCTTCGTCATATGGATCAACAGTTACCTGTGTGATAACGGTACATACGCTGCGGTAGATGCCGCGTCCGATCAGTTCTTCGCGAATTGCATTCTGCAGGTCGTATCCGATGTAACCCTGTGACATAGCAGAGCAGACTGACATCGGAGAAGCGGTATAATCCGGATGATTGGTGCTGAATTCGTTCATAGCAGTATGGATCATACCAACCTGAGGTCCATTACTGTGTGTGATTACTACCTGGTACCCTTCTTCAACAAGATCTGCAATGGAAACTGCAGTTTTTTTAACGGCAACCTTCTGCTCCGGAAGTGTGGTTCCGAGTGCGCGGTGTCCTAATGCAACAACAACTTTTTTCTTCATATTACATCCCTCTGTTTCTCAGAATTTGAATTGTCTGCGTATGAAAAACATATAACGCAGACAACAGCGATAAAAAATATATAAAAATTATAGTATTTTTTTATGGAAATTGCAATCATTAGTTGGCAAAAATGCACAGTATAAAAAGGAATTACTGGTGGGCAGAAGCTAAATGGCACAAGGACGGGGATTTTCACAAAACATGCTGACAACAAGGGAAGATGTTCATATAATATAATAAGAAGTCCGGTGGATGGTGCAGTATGAAAGAGGAACGGATTCGATTTTGCGGATTAAAAGAGCGGGAGGTCATTAATATGTGTGACTGCAAACGGCTTGGTTTTGTTGCCGATCTGCTGATCAATATCTGTTCAGGGTGTGTGGAAGCATTGATCGTACCGGGACCGGGAAGAATCTGTGGATTTCTTGGGTATGATGCGGAGTATATTATTCCGTTTGAGTGTATCCGCAGGATTGGAGAGGATATTATTCTTGTGGAAATTAAAGAGGACAAATGTCTGAAGCCGTGTAAATAAGAAGATGTTGGGGTCAAAAGGTATTTTGCCCCCTTTGATACCAGATTGCTACGTGCTTTGCACTCTCGCACTCCTTATAAGAATAGTAAAAGAGGAAGAAGAGTACAGACTGCTCAGTGAAATAAATGAGAACAAGTAAAAAGACAAAGGAGAGAAGAAAAATGACAGCATTTTTTAAAGAAATCGAGCCATTCCGGGGAAACGGAAACGAAAATGAAAAGGGACAGACACTGGAAGAATTTCTGGAGGAGTATGATCCTTATAAATATAAGAATCCTTGTGTGACAACGGATGCAGTTATATTTTCCTGCAAAAGAAAGAAAGTGGACGGAGAATGGAAAGTCCTGATGGTTAAAAGACGGAATCATCCGAGCATTGGCTGGTGGGCGCTTCCGGGTGGGTTTATTGAACTTCATGAGAATCTGGAAGATACGGCAAGAAGAGAACTGACCGAGGAGACCGGCGTGGCGGATCTTCCGATGGAGCAATTTGCAGTCTATGGAAATGTGGACCGTGATCCAAGAGCACGGATTATTACATCGGCATATCTTTCGGTTGTGGATGAAGGACAGGTAAAGGTGCAGGCTGGTGACGATGCGGCGGATGCAAAGTGGATGCAGCTTCATTGTCAGACAGAATCGGTGAAGGAGGATGGAGATTGGAAGAGAACCATTTATCGACTGGCATTGGAAAATAAAGAAGCAGAGCTTACAATTTCGGCGATCGTTGAAAAAAAGGAAAGAAGTGGACTGGTAAGAGAGACTTATTATAAGGTAAAAGAATCGGACCGGATCGCCTGTGACCATGCGGCACTGATCGTACAGGCATGGAAGCTGGTGGAGAGCCGGCTTATATAGCTTATTGATAAAGTGTGAATTTGTTGACAACCTTGTATACAGGATTTATACTATAGACATTAAAAATGTGCGTGATTCGGCAGTAGAATCAATCAAGAACCAGGCAGGAGGAAAAAAGATGAAGTGCCCATATTGTGGTAACATTGATACAAGAGTCATCGACTCAAGACCGGCAGATGACGGAACGACGATCAGAAGGAGAAGATCCTGTGATGCGTGCAACAAGCGTTTTACAACCTATGAGAAGGTGGAGACCATACCGCTGATCGTGATCAAGAAGGATAACAACCGGGAGCAATATGACCGTACTAAACTGGAAGGCGGAGTACTCCGGGCATGCTATAAACGTCCGGTATCAGCAGCAGATATTCAGGCAACGATCGACTCGATCGAGACAGCGATTTTCAGCCGGGAAGAGAAAGAAATTCCGAGCAGCCAGATCGGTGAGATTGTTATGGAAAGCCTGAAAAAGCTGGATCCGGTTGCTTATGTACGTTTTGCATCTGTATACAGGGAATTTAAAGACGTGAATACCTTCATGGATGAACTGAAGAAAATATTAGAATAAAAGGGGAAAGACAAATGGAACGGAAAAAGACAGTATTGCTCTGCGTGACCGGCGGTATTGCGGCGTACAAGATTGCAACACTGGCAAGTATGCTGGTAAAGACAGGATACGATGTAAAAGTTGTGATGACACAGAATGCAACGAATTTTATCAATCCGCTGGTATTTGAGACGCTGACACAGCATAAGTGCCTGATCGATACATTTGACCGCAATTTTGAGTACAGTGTGGAACATGTGACACTGGCAAAATGGGCAGACATTGTGATGATCGCACCGGCTACAGCGAATGTGATCGGTAAGCTGGCACACGGGATTGCAGATGATATGCTGACTACGACTGTGATGGCATGTGCCGAATGTAAGAAGATCCTTGCACCGGCGATGAACACAAGAATGTATGAGAATCCGGTCGTACAGGATAATTTAAAACTTCTGGAGCATTATGGATATGAAGTGATCCAGCCGGCAAGCGGACATCTGGCATGCGGAGATAACGGAGCCGGGAAGATGCCGGAAGCGGAGACTTTGTATGAATATATTTACCGGGATACTGCTTATGAGAAAGATCTGACCGGAAAGAGAATTCTTGTCACAGCAGGGCCGACAAGAGAAGCAATCGACCCGGTTCGCTACATTACGAATCACTCATCCGGTAAGATGGGATATGCCATTGCACGCGTTGCTGCGGCAAGAGGAGCGGATGTTACGCTTGTCACCGGACCGACAGAGATCAAAAAGCCGATGTTTGTGAAGATCGTTCCGGTCACGACCGCAAAGGAAATGTTCGAGGCGGTAAAGGAAGAAGCGGCAGATGCAGACATTGTGTGTAAGGCAGCAGCGGTTGCAGATTACCGGCCAAAGCATATTGCGGATGAAAAGGTGAAAAAGTCAGACAGCGAGATGAGTCTGGAGCTGGAAAAGACGGACGATATTCTGAAATATCTCGGAGAGCACAGAAAAGACGGACAGTTTCTGTGTGGATTTTCAATGGAAACCGAGAATATGGTTGAAAATTCCAGAAAGAAGCTTGAAAAGAAGAATCTGGATATGATCGCGGCAAATAATCTTAAAGTTGCCGGAGCAGGATTTCAGGGCGATACAAATCAGATGACACTGATTACGAAGGAAGATGAGACTGCACTTCCGCTGATCAGCAAGGAAGAGACAGCAGCTTGTATTCTGGACAAGATTCTGGAGTGTATGAGTAAATAAAAAAGCCAAAATGTATTGTATCTCGTAAAGAGAATGGTAACAGGAGGAAAAGAAAAATGAATCAAGGCAATGAACGTACTACATCTATGTCCAAAACAAAGGGACTCGTACAGATGGCAATCTTTGCAGCACTTATTGTAGTGCTGGCATTCACCCCGTTTATCGGATATATCCCATTGGGATTTACAAGGGCGACGATCATCCATATCCCGGTGATCATGGGATCTTTGATGCTTGGACCGAAGAAGGGCGCAGCGCTTGGAGGTGTATTTGGCCTTACAAGTTTTATCAATAATACGATAAATCCGACATTGACATCATTCGTATTTACCCCATTTTACAGTCTGGGTGAATACAGTGGAGGGATCGGAAGTCTGGTCATCTGTTTTGTGCCGCGTATTCTGATCGGTGTAGTGCCGTTTTATGTTTACCGTCTGATCAGGAAGCTTTCCAAGAACAACGGAGTATCGTCTGTTGGACTGGTTGCGGCGGGACTTTCCGGAGCACTGACCAATACGCTTCTTGTCATGAATCTTATTTTTGTATTTTTCAGAAATGACTATGCGGCAGCCAATGGTGTTACCGTAAAAGCGGTATATGGATTTATTCTGAGCATTATCGGAATCAATGGGATTCCGGAGGCAATCGTAGCGGCGGTGATCACGCTGGTACTTGGGAAAACACTGATGAAAAAAGGGGTACAGGAAAGATTAGGAGTGTAAAAAATGATACTTGCGATTGATATAGGAAATACAAATATTGTACTTGGATGTGTGGATGATAACAAAACCTATTTTATCGAAAGGCTTTCCACGATCAAGACAAAGATGGAACTGGAATATGCTATTGATATCAAGATGGTTCTGGATATTCATGGGATCAAACCGGAGAAACTGGAAGGAGCGATCATCAGCTCGGTAGTTCCGCAGATTACATATGTCGTAAAAGAAGCAGCCGAAAAGATTTTGAAAAAAGAGACACTGGTCATCGGACCGGGCGTGAAAAACGGACTGAACATTCTGATGGACAATCCGGCCCAGCTTGGAAGTGATCTGGTGGCAAATGCGGTTGCCGGAATTGCGGAATATAAAGCACCGATGATGATCTTCGATCTGGGAACAGCGACAACTGTCAGTGTGATCGATGAGAAGAAAAATTATATTGGTGGAATGATCTATCCGGGTGTGAATATTTCGCTGAATGCGCTGACAGAAAATGCATCCCAGCTTCAGGGAATCGGACTGGAGACGCCAAAACGCATTGTTGGAAAGAATACGATCGAATGTATGAAGAGCGGTGTCCTCTATTCCAGTGCGGCAGCAATCGATGGAATTATTGACCGGATTGAGGAAGCGGTCGGACAGCCTATGACGGCAATCGCAACGGGCGGACTTTCCCAAAAGATTGTTCCGTACTGTAAGAGAGAGATCGTACTGGATGATGATCTGCTTTTGAAAGGACTGCGGATTATTTACCGGAAAAACAGATAACAGAAAGGTGACAGGGACGAGGGCTTATAAAGTTTTCGCCCCTTTTATAAAAGGATGAATACTTACCGGATAACAGTTGCCTATGATGGAACGGCGTATCGTGGATGGCAGAGACAGGAGAATACGGAACTCACTGTACAGGGAATTCTGGAACGGCGGATTTCGGAAATTACAGGGAAAAAGACGGTGGTCAGCGGTTCCGGAAGAACGGATAGTGGTGTACATGCGTTAGGGCAGGAGTGCAGTCTGTATCTGGAACAGGAAATTGATATGGACAGTTTTAAGAAGCAGTTAAATGTACTTCTCCCGGAAGATATCAGAGTGCTGGATATCAGCAGAGAAAAAAGGGATTTTCATGCAAGAAAGAGTGCGGTCGGGAAATGCTATGAGTATCGGATCGATCTGCGTGATAAGATGGAAGTATTTCATCGGAAATACCGGTTCCATTTTCCGCATCCGGTCGATATCGGTGCGATGGAAAAAGCAGCAGAGTATCTGGTGGGAACCCATGATTTTTCCGCATTTACAGATTTGAAAGAGGACAAAGATACGGTACGGACGATTTATGCGGTCGGGATCGTGTATGAAAAGGATACACTTACGTTATCGTGGATCGGAGATGGATTTTTATATCATATGGTCCGGATACTTACCGGAACACTTCTGGATGTGGGAACAGGAAAGATAAAAGCGGAAGAGATACCGGAGATTCTGAAAGCAAAAGACCGGAAGAAATCTGGTTTTCCGGCACCTGCGAAGGGACTGTTTTTAGACCGTGTTTTTTATACAGAAGCGGAGCTTGAAAAAGCGGTACAGAAGATCCGCGAAAAATAAAAACCAAAGAAATGGAGGAAAGAGAAGATGAAGTTTATTTCATGGAATGTAAATGGAATCCGTGCATGTGTGCAGAAAGGATTTGTGGATTTTTTTAAAGAGGCAGATGCGGATATTTTCTGCCTGCAGGAGACAAAGATGCAGGAAGGGCAGCTTGTACTTGATCTGCCGGGATATCATCAGTACTGGAACTCGGCTGTGAAAAAAGGATACTCAGGGACTGCAATTTTTACAAAGGAAGAGCCGTTATCAGTTACTTACGGACTTGGGATAGAAGAACATGATCAGGAAGGGCGCGTGATCACACTGGAATTTGAGGATTTTTATTTTATTACCGTGTATACACCGAATTCCCAGAGTGAACTGGCAAGACTTGACTATCGTATGACCTGGGAAGATGCATTTCTTGCTTATCTTAAGAAGCTGGAAGAGACAAAACCGGTGATCTTCTGCGGAGATTTGAATGTGGCACACAAAGAAATTGATCTGAAGAATCCAAAGACTAATCGGAAGAATGCCGGATTTACAGATGAAGAGCGCGCAAAATTCTCAGCACTTCTGGATGCGGGATTCATTGATACTTACCGCTATTTCTACCCGGATAAAGAAGGGATCTACTCCTGGTGGTCCTACCGGTTTAAGGCAAGAGAAAAGAATGCAGGTTGGCGTATCGATTACTTCTGTACATCAAAAGCACTGGAAAGCAGGCTGGAAGATGCGAAGATTCTGACGGATGTATTTGGGTCTGACCACTGTCCGGTGGAACTGGATTTGAAGTAGGGATGAGATCGACAGGCTGCGACATCAAATTGTAAAAAAATAAACTGATCAGATTCACTTTTGTGCAATGGAATCTGATCAGTTTATTTTTTTACAATTTTTCGCTCGGGGCTATCGGAGGATCCTGTTTGAGGGAATATATAAAATTCTGGCTGCATATAAATATACATGGGTATTTATTGCTTTTTGGATGAGGAGGGACATGTATGGGACGGATTGGAAGTATCTGGATGATGATAGGTCGGTATCTGCTGCCGGTGATGCTTGGTGGAGTGATCGTCTGGGCGTGCAATAGTGCAGGAATATCGGTTTACGCAGATGATGGAGAGACACCGGATGGAGCAGAGCTGATCCGGTTTGATTTTCACAAGTCGGTAAATCAGGAGGTTGGGATCCCGGCAGGAATACCAGGATTTTTCACTTATTTTTATGAGGGAAAAGAATACCATTACGGATTCCGGTTTGACAGAAACGGGACAGGACCAGAGACAGAAAAGTTTGGTACGGCATATGTCTGGGCACCTTATACGGTTATTTATTATGACGCTGCAGGTGGTGAGATTGAGAATTACGGTACGGCAACAGCAGGAGGAAGAAGGCTGTTTGCGACAAGGGGAAATGGTGAAGAGCTTGAAGCCGGGCAGAATAAAGGAAAGAACAAAAGAAAATTTGCGGCAGATTATACTGTGTATGGGCAGAGCCTCCGGTTAAGTGAAGGATGTATGCCAACGGCAGTGAAAGACGGATATCGATTTGAAGGCTGGTATACGTGGACTGATGACGGAGTTGTGCAGGAAAAAGAACTGGCAGAGCTTGCAAAACAGGAGCAGTATGGGACACTTGAAGATGAGCTGAATGAGAAATATACGGAGCAGACAAAGCTTCTGGAAAACCGGGAATCCGAAAGATACCCGGCATCCAGTATTACACTTTACGCGAAGTGGGACAAGATCTGGGAGTAGGAGTTAGATATATCCTCCGTCCATGCCCAGGATCTGCCCGGTAAGATAGGCAGGGGCATTTGCAAGCTGCCATGCGAGAAGCGCAACTTCTTCCGGTGTCCCGAAACGTCCGGCAGGGATTTCTTCTGCGAGTGCAGCTTTTTCTTCCGCATCCAGAAGATCGTTCATTACGGTATCAATGACACCACAGGCGATCGCATTGACCTGGATATTGCTTGGAGCAAGTTCCTTTGCAAGTGCGCGGGTAAGACCGTTCAGACCGGATTTGGCGGCAGAATAAGCGACTTCACAGGAAGCACCGACAGTTCCCCACATCGAAGAAATATTGATGATACGTCCGGCTTTCTGATGGATCATGTAAGGAAGTGCTGCGCGGCAGCAGTAAAATGCGGAAGAAAGATTTGTGGAGATCATTCGGTTCCATTCTTCAACGCTCATATCCGTCAGAAGTCCCATCCATGCGATTCCGGCATTGTTGATGAGTACGTCAAGACCGGAGCCGGACATTTCAATCTGGTCAAAGATACGTCTGACTTCGGATGGAACACCTACATCTCCTGGAAGGATTTCGCAGGAACCGGAGGTTTTCTTTGTGATAAAATCAGCAGTATCCTGCAACTCACTGATGGATTTGCGGCAGTTTAAAAATACATGCCATCCTTCTTTTGCAAAGTGGATAGCGCAGGCTTTTCCGATTCCACGGGAAGCGCCGGTGACAAGAATCTGTTTTCTGTTCATTTATAAAAACTCCTTTTTGCTATTTATAAGTATTACTTTACAGTTGTTTTTTTCTACATAATCAGACAATATTATACACTGATTTTCTTGTGATTTAAAGACGCTGGTGTTATGATAAATATTGAAAAAATGTCATACAGATGCGAGGAGGAAAAAAATGGTACAGGAAGCCATTGATTTTGCCACCAAAGTACATGAAGGTCAGTATCGGAAGGGGACCGACAGACCGTATATTGTACATCCGATGGAAGTAGGAAAGATAGTATCCACGATGACACAGGATGAGGAGATCATCAGTGCAGCGATCCTGCATGATACGATCGAGGACTGTGAGGGTGTGGATGTAAATGTGTTGAAAGAGATGTTTTCAGCAAGAGTTGCAGGAATCGTATCACAGGAAAGCGAAGATAAATCCAAGACCTGGATGGAAAGAAAAAGTGCAACCATAGAAAGGCTTAAGACAGCACCAATTGAGGTTCAGATGATCGGACTTGCGGACAAGCTGTCGAATATGCGGGATATTGATCGGGATTATCCTGTATGTGGAGAGGAATTGTGGAACAGATTCCGAATGAAAGACAAAGCAACGATCGGATGGTATTATAAAGGCGTCAGAGAAGCATTACGGGAAGCATTTGCAGAGACGGAAGCATTTGCAGAATACTGTAGTCTGATTGACAAAAATTTTGGATAATAATGAGGTAGAAGAGAGGACAATCAGAGATGAAGAAGATTTTGATGTTAGGTACAGGTGGGACGATCGCATCCCGTCAGACAAAGGATGGACTGGCACCGGGACTGACACCGGAGGATATTTTATCTTATATTCCGGCTGTAAAAAATGTATGTGAGGTTCAGACAAAGCAGGTGTGTAATCTTGACAGCACGAATGTAACACCGGAACACTGGAAAATGATGGTAAAAGCAGTGGAAGACAATTATGCATATTATGATGGGTTTGTAATCTGCCACGGTACGGATACGCTTGCATATACAGCGGCGGCACTTTCTTATATGATACAGAATTCAGCCAAGCCGATT
>OWIY01000028.1_pt1 | contig 37068 bp, 60 predicted proteins | sample 1732841 | NCBI WGS metagenome assembly OWIY01 (sample SAMN05065760, study PRJEB22554) | human gut metagenome | biome: ENVO:2100002; feature: ENVO:00000062; material: ENVO:00002003 | host: Homo sapiens | place: USA | reverse complement strand
GTCGGCAGCGTCAGATGTGTATAAGAGACAGGCCCATATTTACTTCCACGCACGCCATCGGCCCCCGTCCCACCATCACCTCCGTATGATGGCCGAAGGGTGCCAAATGCCTCGCCTGGGTTATAATCAGAGGAAAAACTGGCGCGTGTAGAGGCTCCACCGTCTCCTCCGCTGTTGTTCCCCGAGTCTCCTCCTGCACCGCCGCCACCTGCACCCCCCGCGTTCCCGGATACGCTATGTTGTCCTTTTGTGTCATATTCGTTTCCGTAGTTCGTAGGATTGTCGGAATCGTTGTAATCGCGTGAACTTGCGGAATTGCCACCTGCGCCGCCTGTCGATTCGCCAGCGGCCCCGGCACTTCCGCCTTTTCCGCCTCTCTCTCCTGCATTGCCGCTTGTTGCGAACGTCTCGCCTGTAATAATGTCTGTGTATCCTGCACCAGAGGACGTTCCAGAACCTGACGAAACACTTCCAAATGTTGTATTTCCTCCGGCGGCACCGTTAGACTGCCCCCCAGCTCCGCAGTTGTAAGAAATCCTCTGACCCGGCGTCACTGTGATTGTTTTCCGGTAAACCTTTCCTGGCGCTCCAGCTGCACCTCCATCCCCTCCTTCCCCTGGATCTGTATTACTCTGGGATGTTGATGCGCTCGTTGAAATAGTTTTGCTGCTTCCTACAGATAGACCAGACAGACTAACACTATCGCCCTCAGTAAAATTTTCCCCCCAAGTCCCAGAGCCGCCGGGCCCAGCCTCTCCAGGATTCCCATCATAGCCAGCTCCGCCGCCGCCAATTACGACCACCTCAACCTCACTAACACCATCCGGTACAGTCCAGGTCCCAGATCCTATGAGGAGTTCGTGCTCATCGTAGGTCTGACTATTATCCTGCCTGATGGGGGTAAATCCGACTAGCATTTTTTCGTTTGCCTTAATCGTATTCGACAATATTATGTCTGCTTCTTGAATGCAAACATCCACAGATGTCTTGTCGAATGGGTCCCATGTGGATATAAGATCCCCCGGAATTTCACCCTGGTAAACTACACTAGTTTTAATTGTCCGGTTCCATTTTAGGTAATTTACAAGGTTGTTTGAAACAGCTTGTGAATTTACCAGCGATACAAGCGTAGCGTCCTTCACTGCCTTTATGTTAGGCTCAGATGCGGAAGACACGGTTTTGATGATTTCTCGGGTGTTATGTTTATATTTCCGTCCCTTTAGAGTTCCGTTACCGGCAGATAGCTTTGCAAAGTTCGCGCCCTGGCTCTGTATCGTGAACCCGGAGGCAGTAAGACCATAGACCGGTTCATCAAAGGTGATAATATCGCCGCTTTGGGTCGTGCCGCTGAACAGCTCATCAAGATCTCCACTTGCCACATATTGGTGCTCTGTCAGTGAGACTTGGGTAACTTTTGACGCGTATTCAACAGAGGCGCCTTGATACATTCGGTCTGTCCCGATGTCACCACTCAGCCCATCCCACAGCTCCTCGATCCGTAACACGCCGTTCAAGTCTGTTCGGAGAGTGGCCCCCATCGCAAACAGGACTTGGGCGAGGTTGTCTCTCGGTGTTGCAATGGGGAGCCAGCCATATAACTTTATGGGCCGCAGCTTGTTCTGGATATCATACTTTACTGACCCGCAGATGCTACCGATAATGGATTCAGCAGTCTGCCCTGTATAGATGCCGCCGTAGTGGTTACCATCACTCAATATACCGACCGCAGATGTAGCCGAAACCTTGTACAAATCAGCTGCAGTTCTCTTCACGTCCTGGACATAAAATATCCCGAGTTGACGCTCACCGTTGAACACTGTGATAGGAGCGTTTCTGGAGAAATTGGTCAGATTCTTGTTTGGGCTTTTCAAAGTCACGTTGAACGTATTGCTCTCCAGAGAGGACGAAAGCAGAGATGTAGCCAGTCTCATATTTCCGTTCTGTATCTCTGTCCCGGTGTATGTTCGTCCGTCATATACGATTTTAGTCGTGTTCGCCATCTCGTATCACCTCACGGCTTTAGCTGTGCGTCCATGGGTACAAAGCTCACTTCAATCTCGCCCCAGTAGGTCACCCCGTTTTCCACCTTCTCAATGTCCTGAGATGCACTGGTGTAGTAGGCTTGGTAGCTGATGGTCTTCTGGCCATCAGCCGCCTCCAGTAGAACAGAATCATCAATGGAGTGCTGATAGAGATAGTCCCAAAAGTCATCCAGCCCTTTATAGTCGTCTCCGCGCCGAAACACGGTGATTTTGTGACCAAGGTATGTGCCGATGATATCTCGAATCATTAGACCGGAGAGGACGCGGCCCGCATTGTCCCCATCCAGCACATTGAAGTTCCGGTTGTAGGCCGAGATAGCGATGTCCGCATCAAATTCCCGCCCATTCAGTTTGATGTAACTCAAAATTACACCTCCACCAACTCCACACCGATTCGTTTCCCTTCCGCTTGATTGGCCCGATAGGTTACACGGCCCAGCACCTGCTTGTCCACTTCCAGAATCACAGTCTGGTTGCCTCCATGGCCGTTTATCCCGCTCCGCTGGATTCCGCGCATGACCGCAGCCTCGATTTCCGATGTAGGAGCCTCGATGTTTGTTCCGCTTTTCTGATCCCCCAATACCGCCAAGAACTCACGGTTCGGCGGAATGACAGCGCCACGGGCCAGCGCAGGGACATCCTCTAAGGCGAGACGAGGGGCCGCCATTCTGCTGCTGAAGCCTTCACCTCTAATTCCGCTTGTTCCGCTACTCCCTAATTTGAGAGCTGTTCCGCCGCCGAGGAGTGCGATTCCAGCCAGAAGCATGACTGGGTTAAGCGTCATCGCTCCGATCGCAACTAAAGCAATTCCAGCAAGCAACATTGCGGTGGAAACCCATCCAGCCACTTCTTCAAGATGCAAAGTTTCAACCCAGCTTTGAAGTGTTCCACTTTCATTCCCGATAACCAACCCTGCTACAAGCAAAGCCATGCCCCCCAGGAACATAGAAATATTCATGGTCATAAGTCCTATTGCCACAAGGCCAATCCCGACAAGCAAAACTGCAGCAGTTACATATCCCATTACTTTTTCAAGTCCCAATGTTTCAACCCAGTCCTGCAAATGTCCTTCGTTTACTGAAGCAACAATTCCAAGACCAAGAACGATTGCTCCCGCAATCAACAGCGGAATATTCGCCGTAGCTGCCGCAATGGCGACCATTGCAATTCCGGCTAGAAGTATTGCTACAGAAATCCACTGGGCAACAGTCGTGAGCTTTAGCGTTTCCCACCATGCCATCAACGTTTGCTCCCCAAGCACTTCTATCGTGATACCAGCCGCAAGTAAAACTGCCCCTGCGACAACCATAAAGATGTTTGTCATTGCCGCTCCAATGCAAATTAGCGCAATCCCGGCAATTTGGATAGCGGCTGCTACATACTCAAACGCAGAATCAAGCCCAAGCGTCTCCGCCCATGATTTCAGTGTCCCGCTTTCAATGCCCACATACACTCCTGCAGCGAATAAAGCAATACCGGATATTACCATCAAAATGTTCCCGAGACCAGCCCCAATACAGACAAGCGCAAATCCAGCAATAAGCAGTGCAGCAGTTATAAACTGCGCTGCTCTCGAAAGTCCAAGGGTTTCTGCCCAGTCTTGCATCATACCGCTCTGCGCCACATATGTAACAGCCACACCAACCAAAGCAAGACCAGCTATCACGAGCAGTATATTTGCTGTTGCCGCTCCGATTGCCACCATCGCAATTCCGCCAAGGATAACAGCGATGACCACAAATTCCTGTACACTGTTCAGCCCAAGTGCATCGACCCAAGACCGAAGTTGTTCGTTTTCTCTAGAAAATGTAATCCCGGTTCCGAGCAGTAGCAGGCCGGAAATAACGAGCAGCAGACTTCCCATTGATGCACCGATTGCGACAAGCGCGATTCCTCCAAGCATCAGAGCAGCTGGGACCCACGCAGATACGCTTTCCATTATTTGTTGTAACCATCCGCTGTTTTGATTAACTGCGGAAAAATCGGGTGCAATTTTCTGATTTTTATTGGAACTTTTTTTGCTTCCACCTGAAAGCTGATTGATCTCATCAAATGATGCAAGGGACTTTTCTGCTTCCTCCGCTGCCTGCCCGGTTCCCTCAATGGCTTCTGTTTCATCATATAGATTTTCTGCGGACTCAGCAGCTTGTTCTGCTGTAGTCCCAAAAAGGGCCGCAGTAAGATGCGCCGCCATCGAAATAACTCTGGCCAGCATATCGACAAACTTGGTAAACGCTGGTATAATGATGTCAATTAAAGGTTGCGCCAATGTGAGCAGCGCACCCTTCAAGCGGGCAATCGCAGCACGAGCCTCGTCATTCGTCTTAATGACTTTTCCCATCCATTCGCGGAATTTTGCAAGTGCCTGTGAGATGATGGTAAAGATCAGTGCACTCCTGATGACCTCCCGCAGACGCATGGAGAACTTACTTGCACTTTTCTGCGCCTTGTCAACGGATTTTGCCATCTTTTCGGCGGATGGACCAGCTTTAGCCATATTCTGCTGGATACCTCCGGCCTCCGCCTTTGCACTGTTCAGTTTAGCCTCCAGACCTGAAATCTTAGAATCGTAAGCGGAAAGAGCCTTGTCGGCCTGTTTCCACTCCTTTTCGATAGCGTCAACTTCGGCCTGCTGCTGTTTCAGAGCGGCCTCGACCATAGGGCTATCTGAATAGGCGCGCATATAATCATCTGCGGTCGCTCCCGCTTGCATAGCGGAGTTAATGGCGTTCTGCTCATCCTGGAGCATTGCCAGCCGCTTCCGGGCCTCGTCCAGCTTTGCGTTGACCGAGTTCAGGTTATTTTCAAGGGGCAGTCGCCCCTGCTTTTTAGATGCAAGCTGATCCTCGATCGATTTGATTTGTTTATTCAGGCGGGTCAATTCCCGCTGTGCGTTTTTATCATCAATATTGGTCTCAATGACGATGGAACCGTCTGCGGACATATAAAACACCACCTTGAAGGGGAAGATTTATGTGGATGGGTATAAAGAAATCATAATCACAAGGGAGAAGTCCATGTGGGGTTGTGCGGTTGATTTTACTGTCCTTTTAGACGGTAAGGTTGTCGGGACTTTGAGGAATGGGGACACAATCTCTGTTTACACTCAAGATGGGCCGCATACGCTTTTATTTCAAAAAGGGAAAAAGATAGATTGTTCTGTTTCGATTCTTATATCGCCAGAAGACAAGGTATGGGTCGTGAATACGGAAATATCTGGTTCTCATCTTGCGGTAGATAGTCAATACGCATCAAACACGACAGAGGCCACCGCTTTCGATCGCGAGAACTCTCCAAGGAAACAAGCTAAGAGAAGCAAAGGAAATGTTGCCTTTGCGGTAGTAATTGTCGTTGCTGCACTTGCTGCTCTATCGCTTACTTTTAAGGGCCATTCTGATGATTCGTCAAACGATAGACCTAGCCCGCATCAATCAAACATTTCCACACAGCTTGACAATAACTTAACGCCGGACAGCCAGCCGGAGGAAATCACAATTTCTGCAACTGATTTGTGGGCGGCATATAAGGAGAACACAGTAAATGCAGATGCGCTATACAAAGATAAAATTTTGGTCGTGACTGGGACCATTCAAAATATTGGACAGGATATCGTGACAAAAGCCCCTTGCATTTCCATTGAAACAAATGACGGGTATGGACTTTATCCCATCCAATGTTTTTTCCCAAAGAACGGGGACCAGACAGATTTGATTGCTCAGTTAAAGGATGGAGATCAAATCGTAATTGCTGGAAAGTGTGATGGTATTCCTCTTGCGCAAGTACAATTAACAAAATGCTCCATACGATGACTTAGCCGCTCCTCCGGGGGCGGTTTTATTTTGCGCCCGTCCAGAAGCTTACAAGTTTGTTTTCTGCTTCGCTGTAGGTATGCTTGATATCAATAATGTCACGGTTTTTGCGGTAAAATTCCCGGTCAGACTTGTCTAGCGACTTTCCCTTGGCCTTCTTGTCGCGGATTCGGACGATCTGTGCGAATAAACAGTCTCCAATCTCTGAATAAGCAGAGAGAATAGTCCACCAGTGTATCCCGCCCGTGTTAGTTTCGATGTCGTAGTCCACAGCGCGGGCTTCATAGCCCAGCACACGATTGACCGGGGCGATGATGCGGGGGAAGTCCATCGGCCAGTCCACAAGGTGGGGACCTCTCTGCTCCCGTGGCTCCTCGCCGCCGTTGATGAACCGGAACACCTCTTTCATAGCCGCGTCATAGTCGGTCAGTTCGTCAAAGTCGATGTAGAAGATCTGGAGCACGTCAAGAGCGCGGTCCTCCTCGCTGGAATCCGGGTCATTCATGGCCTCGAAGATATCAAGAATTACCCGATAATCATAGCGGATAGCAAACTCTTTCCCGTTTATCTCCACGCTTTTGGGAAGTCCATAGCTCATGGCGTGCTCCTTTGGTTACTTCTTCTGATACTTTTGATATTTTGCCGTGTACTTGCTGATGCGCGGGTTGGTCAGCTTTTGCTCTCTGGTGAATGTTGTGTCGATCTCATCCATGACCGCCATCATCAGGTTGCACCATACGGGGAGGCCGTTTGCAATGGCATAGACATTCATCCCTCCGAACACCGCCTCGCTCACAGGCGCATCAAATACGCCATCGATGATGCCGCGCATCTCCGCATCCCGCTCCCTGGCAAACTCGAAGATTTCCTTCTTGTCCGCCATCTTCTCAATCTGAGCCTTGTAGCTCTCCTGCTTCTTGTCCAAGTCCTCAAAAGCAGAATACAGACGCTCTACAAAATTGCTGTCAGTTGGGTTGAAGGATACTTCACACTTTCCATTTAATGAATAGGCAACGAGTCCGCTATCAAAATTCAATTCTTTCATGTGTTAGACCCTTACTTCTTCCGTTGTAAATGTGACTGTTCCGCCGCTAATAGATGCTGTTCCAACAGTCCGTGTTCCTCCATAGGTCACATCAAGAGGCATTCCGATGGTGCCGCCCCCTTCTCCTCCGAGCCCACTAGGAAGAATGGAACAGGAAGAATACCGCTCCGCAAACACCGCCGTGTTGGCTGTTCCTGCATACAGATGAACTATCAGCATATCTTGGTTCATCAAAGCATTGACATTCTGATCTTTGATAGCCAAATTCCAAATCTTCTTCTGTGCCGCATCGTCTGCATCCAGTTCACACGGATCAAATGTCTGAGTAATTGTAGGCTTCTTTCCATTTGTGTAAGTATTTCCGAAAATATCCACTTTTGTTTCGGTTTGCCAGTCGTATTCAGAGGAGCTGTCCTCCACTCGCTTGCCGATTGGAGACCACTTAGGTGTCTCATTTTCCCCTGTGTTTAGATAAGCAATCAACATTTCTCGGCCCACGGTCTGGCCGGGCGTGGTGTTAAATGTTAAATCAGAATTAGGCATTTTGCTTCTCCTTTCACACGCCGACCTCATAGGTCAGCTTCATTAAAATCTGGTAATCCTCAATGCCCCCCTCATAGGAGGCGAATTTGGAAGATTGGGTTGTCGGCTCTACCTTCAGCGCACGAACCCCATCTCCAAGGTCGGGCAGGTTCTTCCTGGCCCAGTCCCCGAAGTGGTTCAATAGCTCGTCTGCTTCCAATCTCCGGTCGTTGCTGTTTCCAGGCTTGATGCGGTAGATCAGTTTGAATTGATACTCCGCCTGGTATCCGCCCAAAATGTACTGCTTGGTAATATAGGTCCCCTGGATGGTGGACAGGGCCATGGCTGTCTCTTCCCCGATTGCGGTGTCCAGCGATTCGTACTTGATCATCGTGACCGGCTTTTCAGGAAAGGTGTTCACCCACACGTTCATGGAGCGGGAGATTTTGTCTACCTCTTCCGCCGTCGCCAGCATCCGCGGCTTTTCCCGTTTTTCAGAGATCATGTTTCACCGCCTTGTCCGCCACACGGACCCATTTCTCCAGATTTTCGGCCTTGCTGGCCTCGAACCAGTGGGATTGTGCCTGTCCGTGCATGGCCTTGTTGAATACCAGGTTCTTGTCTGTTAGCACCTTTGTACTACCTTTCTGCGCGTAGCTACTGCCGGTAGCGGGGTCCACCATCAGCTTCCCAAAATACAGATATCGGGCGTATGGGCCCGGATAGATGATTTCGCCCCCATCGACGCGCGTCCGCTTGTCCAGGCTGCCTGTCAGCGCCGGAACATATGGCGATGTATCCTTGCGGACCTGCATTGCCACTATGTGGGCTGCTTTATCGCTTGCAGATGAAACTTTTTCGCGCAGTGAATCCAGGCCGGACGTATGCACATTGAATTTCAGCATCAGGCCCCTCCTACTTGAAAGTGGGACATCTCCCCGCCGAAGTCCTTGAAGTCAACCGTTTTCACGTCATAGACGTAGTCATAGGCGGCTGATATCTTCTGGCTGCTCCAGTCCGGGTGGATGGCCTTCCCCTTGACGAAAAAGGTGTTCTGGCCGGGAGATAGGGTCCACATCCCGTTCCGGCTCTCGCCGTTCCAAAACTCCACGGGTCCAACGTAACGCTTCTTCTCGCCGGTCACACCGTCAGTGGCGGATGCGTTGGCTGGTATGTAGAGCGTCACGGAATCGGCATCTACAAGCCCACTTTCGTTGACGTTTTTCCCCTTCACGGCATCCAGAAGAACCCCCTCCAGCACCGTGATGTGATTGATTGTTCTCTCCTCCAGAGTAGCCGGATCAGTCTCCACCGACACATTGTAGAGTGTCACAGTATGGGGAAACATACTCAAGCGTAATACCCCCTTGCCCGTAAAAGCCCCGTTCCAGCAAGGTACATCTGCGCCGTGTTCATAAGGGCCGCCTGTGCGCCTTCTGTTGCGCTTAATGCCTCTTTTGCACTGGAGCCACCGGAGCGGTAGGTCTTAGACCAGCTCCCTACAGTCTGGCTTTGCAGTTCTCCTGTCTCTCCGGAATTGGAGGCGGCAGACAAGCTATTATTCGCCAGCACTCTGGCGTTCTCGATTGTCTGGTAATCATCCGCAACAGCACAGCAAGCCATTTTCAGCGCATCCAGGTCGGGATATTTTGCCGCTCGGCCCATTGTGGCGTAGTCCAGAAACGCACTCGCTCTAGTTGCCATCCTGGTCCAGTCCTGCGCCGTGATGGAGTTTCCCCAGTACGCGTTTGTGTAGTAGCTGTAATCAGCGTAGATCATCAGACCGCCCCCTGGAGCACAGCTAAAATATCGGCCTTTTTCATGGAGCTGCTGACACCCTCCACGCCATTCTTCTCCGCATAATCAAGCATTTCTACCCGTGTCATGCTGGAAAAGTCAGGCGTGGAGAGTGAAGCCGTGCTCAGCAGCTCAGTTAACCCCCCGAGATCTCGTCAGGCTTTACAGAAGCCACAAACAGGCCATTGGGGTCGGGCAGGACCGGGATGAACAGGCCGGTCGCCTTCGTCCACACCGCCACAGGGTCAGGAGTCGCCCACTGGGTGATCGTGATGTATTGGTCCGCAGACTTCTCGTTGTACTGGCCGTACTCCGCCTCCTCGGGAGACACGCCCCACAGGCCGACGCCCATCTGCGGCACAGCGGTGAAGGTGATCTTGTCCTCCGGGTAAAAGCGGTGGGTCGCCTCGGTGCCGTCCGCCTTCTGCGTCTTGTACCGCAGGTCATAGGTGGTGATGGTTCCAAACCCAAAGAGCTGGGAGAACAGGCCACGTAGCCGCTCGTTGGGAACATAAGTGCCCTGACCGATGGAGCCAAAGATAAGGGTCTGGATTCCCTTGTTGGTAGCCAGCTTGCGGACCACCTTGTTGGAAGTGATGGCCTCGTTGATGGTATAACCCATGTCAGCGGACTGATCTACGATGGCCTGGAGCTGGCCAATAATATCCGCATCGGCAGACAGGTCCAAGTCAAAGGACAGGTTTTCGGCAGGGACGCCATAATCAACAGTCATTTTCAGGCGGTTCTCGTTGATGTTCATCTTTCCGGTGGAAAGCACGTCCATCTTGGCGACCTCAGTGCGCACCTTCACGGCATCCGCCATCAGGCGCATATCGTCAAAGACATAGCGCACGATAGCGTCATCAGCATGAACTCCGGACTCCTCCAGCAGGCGCACCCGCTCCGTCTGATTGATTTTGCGCTTGATCAGCAGCTTCTCGACCTCCATCTTGTCAAAGGTGGGCCGGGAGCCGATTTCCGCCTCGGTGTCAAAGGCGTGGACCGTAGCCATCACGGGCAATGTAGCACCATTGGCCAGCCGCAGGTACTCAGCCTTAAGGTTTTCGGTTTTCTGGTCAGGGAAAATCCGGTCACCCAGGTAGGCCGGGCGTGCAACGGACAGGTTCTGGGAAAAATCCAGTCTGTCGGAATCGGAAATAAGAGTTAAAATATCAGCCATTTGTCAATCCTCCTTTAAACCGAGGGAGTCCATACAGGATACAGTTTCACATCTTTGGTCACCTTGACCGAGGTAACGGCAGGCCCACCGCTGGTTAGCGCCCATCCGGTCTGTGTATTACTGGACTTAGTCAGCGGGTAATCCGTAGAGACAGGGGCATAGCTGCCATCCTGGTACTCATTGGCGTCAACCGGAGGCGTGCCCGTACCATCATCCTTTTCATAGGTCACGGTATAGCCGCGGGACACTTCGGGCGCGTCTACAAACACGATACCGGAAGCTTTCAGAGGGGTCTCAGCGGCGCTCTGTACATCCAGCCGCTCCTTCAGCACACGGCCTGCCAGCATGACGCTGCCCTCATGGTCGCCGTGGGTCACATCAACATCGGTAAACACGATGCCGACGGCGCTTGCGTCGTTGGAGGGGTACACTGTGCCGGCGGCAACGATCTTGTTGCCATACTCATCCGAAACGCCCATAGTGTTGGGAATCTGATAGGTTTTCAGCACAAGGCCCACTTCGCTTTCCAGAAAGTTAGGCCGGAACGTGCCATTCACTCTGTAAAAATGAGACATTCGTTTCACTCCTTAGTCGTAGTTTTGGGTGTGTACATTTGGTTGAACTGTTTGGCGTACATCGCCCCTTTGCTCTCGCTGGAGGGCGGTCCGCCAGGTCCCACAGGCTTGACAAAGGTGGGGGCAGGCTTGTCGCTCTGAAAGGCCGCCGGGTCGCTTTCCTGCTGAGTCTTGAGATAAGCTTCAAAACCATACAGAGCGCCATCCTTAACAGACAGGCGGTTGGCTGTCAGGTCGGCAACGAACGCCTTTTCTGCCGCCTTGGAACTAAACTTCACGCCCTTGTCAGCAATAGAGCGGTGCACAGCGTCCGCATAGTCACGGTCGGCAATCTGCTTCTGGTACTGCTCGGTCTCCGTGGTGTACTTACTCTGCAAGTCGGCAAGCTGCTGCTTGACGCTGTCCACATCACCGGCAGACTTTTTCAATTCTTCCATGTCTTTATCCCGCTGGGCGAGCTGCTCCTGCGCTGCGGTCAAATCAGTTTTCGCTGTCTCCGCCGCCTTTTTATGGCGTTCAATGTCTTTTCCGTTGATGGCCAGCACCCTGTTCGCCTGTTCCTCTGTCAGTCCAATTTCAAGCAGTTCTTCGGTTTTCATACTATCTCCTTTGCGGCTAGGCTTTTTAGGTCGTTGCCGTGACCCACCGCCCCGCACTTTTAGGCTTGCGGATAGCCAAAATTGATTGATTTTCCCGTAGTTTAACGACTTCGGTCGGTCAAATGTTGTATAAAATCCGCAAATGCGGGTTTTACCAAAAGAAAAAACGTGGGCAACTACCAAGAAAATCTCAGTAGTTACCCACGCTCGGGTCTTCCGCCTCAACGCTTAGAGGCGGGAGCAATATTTAGTTATTATTATTCAATTCTTGATATAGCCGTTCCAATTCATCCTCTGTTTTCTCTCGTGGAACAGCATCGCCTTTAAGATGAATACCACATCGATCACAATACATTTCGTTTTCTGTATAGGGCATGTCTAATCCACCAACAAAAGTTGTTCTATACCCCAAAAGTCCACCGCATTTATGACATATATAATTATTCACAGCTTCACTTCCTCCCGCTTGATATGTATAATTTTAACACCATCTTTCACGGGAATCAACTCAACGCGGCTACCTTTGGATAGAAGTGCTTCGATTACGCATTTCGCTTTATCATCCAATAATATCGATGCGTTCAATTTCGTCCTCCGTAAATCCAATCAGCAAACCGCTTTCATTCTCTACGTCGAACTCCAGAAATTCATTCTCATCATCGTCAAAATCATAGTCATATCCGTAGAGTGTTCCAACCGTTTCGCGTCCGCTTGTGGAAAAAACTTTAATTTTCTTTCCGAAGTAAATCTCAGGATTTTCAATTATCATTTTTTCCACCTCCCCGAAAATGGGACTCCATGGGTACCGCTTTTGCTGTAATGGATTTTGATGCTTTTTGCAATTATTATAGCACCGTTTCTATTGATTGTATAGCCAATTTCTTTTCCAGCATCAATAATTTCTGTGTTTTTCCACTTTGTAAAATCATCTGTAAAAATGATTTTCCCGCTGCCCGCCTTCGCGTTTATGATCGCTTGCAACTCCTCCATAGAAACCGTTATTACACTTCTACCCGGTATAGCCATACCAGCCATATGCCGCGCTTGTTTCTCTGGATTGATTTCCAACGGATACCCACCGCTTCGGATCGCCTGCCTGATCGGTGCTTCCGCATCGCGCTGTATTTTGAGAGCTGAAGCCATTTGCTCAGATGCCACATCGGTATAGGTAACCTTCATCCGCTCCCGCTGTAACGGCAGCCCCGCCGCCTCACTGAATGCCTCGTATTCCTTGTTCAGGCGTCGGATTCGGGCTGTTACCGCATGGGCATCCTCTTCCAGTCCTGCGGCCTTGTATGCGGTCTGCTGTCTCTTCAGCTTGCGGACAGTCCGCTCGATCTTCCGTTGCTTCTGTGTGGCCTCATAAGCCGTGTAGTGCTTGCCCTCAAAATCCACGTCGTGACCATCGTCAATGTGGGCCAGTTCCTCGTCAGTATAGGTGCGCTCCATCACACCATCCACAAATGGGTGAAAGCTGTGCTAATGGCGGCAGTTAGCTCCAAGTATTCCAGTTACAGAGCCATACCCACATGTTTCAGCAAAATCAGGATAATCTGCCATCCATATCACCCCCCTTAAGGCGCAAGCAAAATGCACTTTAATATTGCTTTTTGTCTGATTTCATGGTAAAATAGACCACATAGGAGATGATACTTTGGCAAACAAACTTATTGATTTATGTGGTAAGCGTTTTGGGAATTGGACTGTTCTGTTTCGATCATCTGCCCCCGGAAATCGTCCAGTTATGTGGAGATGTAAATGTGACTGTGGCGTTGAACGGGATGTATCTGGAGATGCTTTGCGTTCAGGCAAAAGTACGTTTTGTGGGAAGTGTAATAAAAACAAGTCCCCTCTTTTCTTACGTCGACATACAAACCGCTTGTACCATACATGGTCAGAAATGCGGCGAAGATGTAATGGAAACGCAACAAACAAAGCGTACTATAAGGGAAAGGGCATCTCTTATTGCTCAGAGTGGAAAGATTTTGATGTTTTTGTTGATTGGGCAATAAGAAGCGGATATAAAGATGGATTAGAGATTGATAGGATAGACGGAGATAAAGAATATTCTCCCGAGAACTGTCGATGGGCAACTCACAAGAAAAATTCGAGAAACAGAAAAGCGAGGAAAAATAATACAACTGGCGTTGCTGGAGTATATGAACGTCTAAGAAAAGACGGCGTTATTGTCTATCGGGCATCAATAGCGACTGACCAAGGGAAAATAAACCTTGGCACTTTTTATACACTTGAAGATGCGACGGCGGCAAGAAGGGCCGCCGAGCTGAAATATTGGGGGTTTAACATCGGCGAGTAATCGCCGGTGTTATTTTTTGTCCCACTTGAAGATTTTCCCTTGCCATTTTTTATGATTTTCCCATCCCATGGGCCCGTCAACATCTCGGGCTCCTATGTGTGCCGAAACTTCAACTAAATTTGTGTTCAAATATTCCATCGATTGCTCTGCGTATTTTTGGCACAGCTGAGATACGCCCGTCATCACTGCACGGCGGGCGGCTACGTCGATATGGTCCCGGTGGCCGCTCTCATAGTCCACCATGCGGAGGCCGCTGTCTGCCAGCTGCTTGACGGCGCTCTTGATGGCCTGATTATAGGAGATTGCCCCGCTCATGATCTGCATCTCCGCACTGTCCAGCGCCCACTGGTAAGCCCTTGCATAGGGCAGCATGGTGCGCCCGTTGTCCACCAGGAAGCCCATGGAGCGGGTCAGGTTTCGCAGTTCTTGTCGTGTCTGCTCATAAATGGCCCAGGTATCCTCCACACTCACCATCGTCTCCGGCTGAGTCACGCCCGCTAGGTCGATGAGGTCGGTATAATACCTCTGGTTGCGCTCCACCGCATCGTCCAGAAGCTTGTCCAGCTCCCGGCGTGAGATGTTGGCGGTACGTTGGATGGCTTTCTCAATCTCACCCAGGTCGATACCGTGGGAGCGCAGAGCCCGGATGTCCTGTACCGTCACTTCGTTCAGCTCACCGGAGATTTTTAGGCGGGAACATATCTCTTCAAGAAGTGTCGCTTCCAGGCTGCGGTATAGTTCGGCCAGTTCTTCGGGGAGGGCGTCGAGAAGTTCCGGGGTGAATGGGTATTTCACTCGGCATCATCCCCCAGGCACCGAGTTAATCGCCTCTCTAACTGCCTTTTTAAGTTCTCCCCCATCAATGTTTAGGCAAACAGTTGTAGGTCGCTCCTTAATTTCAGAAATGCTTGAAAGAATGGATTTGGCAAATCTAACGTCACTTTCAGATGCAGAATCAATCTCCACATCAACCGATTTACTCCAATCGCCAATACTCATGTAAGCACTTGCTTTCATTACTCAATTTCCTCCTCTTTTTCGTCCGTCATATCCTCCATCTTTGGAAGCATCTTCTTTGCCGTGGCCTCGTCCTCGTTGTACCACTTAGCCCGGTACTCCCAGTCGTTCATCACACCCATGGACATATCTTGGCGGTCGTTGGCCCGCTCCTTCTCCTTTGCGTCAGCGTCATCAAGGATACTATCGCCCCAAGAATAGGTGACCTCATAATCACCAGCAGGAGCCAGATTATAAAGCGTGGCATACACATCCATGGCATAGATCAGGCTGTCAAAGGTGTGCTGCAATGCTTTCTGGATGCTGTCGATGGTGACAAACATCCGCTGCTTGCTGTTTCGCACTTCGGTTGCCGTCTTTTCCACGCTCTGCGGGTCAGACAATGTTCCATAGGATAATCCTACCTGAAATTCGATTTGTTTCAGGATATTTTGCAACCCACGGTAAAGTGGTTCATCCCGAAACTCCGGCTCAAACTGTTCGAAGAATTTCCCATCCCGAGAGAACGGAGCAATCTCAAACAGGCGCTTATCGAAATCCTTGGCCACTGTTTCTGTCGCATCCATGAATATCTTTCTCTGGCCACTCTGGTACTCCCAGCGAATCAGGTCCCACTGCTCATCCGCTCTCCGGATGAGGTCTACCACAGAACCGCCATAAATAGACATCCCAGTCTGGTCGTCTGTGTCCACATTGTTGGACTGCGGCGGTTTAAAATAAGCGAACAGAGGGCCGTCCAGGTTTTCTATCTTGACTTCTGGCTGGATGTCTGCCCAGTCCAATATCTCGTTCAGATCCGCCGCAGAACCAACCGAACCGCTGCTGTCGCTGTGATACGCCTTGTTCTGGATGGTATATGTAGTACCATCTAGGCTGTGATACTCTAGGCGGACATAGTATTTGTCGTTGATCTGCGCCTTTTCTCGGAAAACACCACCGACACAAACGCCCGCCGCATCAAATTTCGTTGGTTGAAACGCTGCTGCGCTGGTAGCATCCACTAGGACACGATTTCCGTAGATATATGGCTTGAAGGCAATCCCGCCAACCGCAAGTCCTAATTCAAGCTGGCGGAGAAGATTCTCCTGTGCTGCCTTGAACTGCTCGTTGCAATATTCTGCCCGTGCGCTCCCTGCAATGCTCACTGTAAGCTCAGACAGCGTTGGCCTCACCAGCTCCCGGCAAATCGCCGCCGGAAGCCCAATCGGCACCACAGGCGGCACAGCCCACGGCGGCTGATTGATGTACATGGCGTACCACAGATTGATGTTTCGCTCCATGGTCTGACCTGTCGCAGATCTCACGCCAAACTCCCGCTGTGTCACCGCCTGGGGAAATATGAAGTTTTTCAATCGGCCCCACAGGCCGTTGATAATACTCATGCGATTTCTCTCCACATAACTGTATTAGCAAAATACCTTATCATATCCATGGCGTGATCGTTCTCTTTGATGACTTTGTCCTCTCCAGCATCCCCATCCCACATGTAGGATTGAAATTCCCGAAATGTATTCTCACAGCTTTCATGAAACTTCAGCCGCCCAGTCTGGAGCAAAGTAGCCGTCATCCGGATACCATCCAGCACAGAGTTGTCAGCATTCCAAACAGCGAACTTTCCGTGTCGGTGTATGCACTCTCTAAAGCTGGCCGCTGAAGGGTCAACAATGACGCGCTCTATTTTCTTACCTTCGGCAAAAGCCTCCAGGTCTTGATAATACTCTTCGTCTGTCTTCTGCTTTCTCTTGGCCCGTCCATCATAGTAATACTCCTTCATCATGATTGCCTCTCCATGATGGACACGCCACAGGCCCATTGCTGTGGGGTTTGCGGTGCCGTAGTCAATGGATATGTAGTACACACCCGCACCGTCTGGCTTGCCGTGGACGGTATGCTTGTTCATGCTGAACATCGGATATACAAGCCCCTCCGCCTGACGCCAAAGCCCCAAGATATAACGGTCGTAATAAACCGTCCCGGCGTATTCCTTTTTGAGTTCTTCCACTACGTGGCTTGGAAGCACACCGTCATCGATTACATAGGACTGTTGGTAGATGTCCGCATCACTATCCAAGAATTTCTTGAACCAGTGTCCCGGGTTGTCCGGGTTGCATGTCCCGTCAAAGTGAGAATGTTCACAGCGCAGACGGCTTTTGAGCATCTGGAACACGTCCTCGCTCCAAGTTGTCACCTCGTCTCCGTACACATATTCGAAGGTGGCCCCCTGTATGCGGGAGACATGCTTCTTGTTGTCTGCTCCGAGAGCATAAACCTTTTTCCCAAACAGCTCCACCGTGTTGTCACTGCGGATATTTCCAACATTCCCAGACCACCATTGCCGCATGGGTTCCAAAATATTTCGTTCCAAGGTTCCTCTGGTGTTGCCCAGCAGTACCAACAGACCTTCACCTTTTGCGGCAAATATGCGCTGCGGGATAATCACGGTAAAATCAAGAAAACTTTTCCCGCTGCCTGTTGCCCCAGTCTTGACGTTCCACCGATGGTTGCAGTTTTTCAGGTACTCCAACTGCTTCTCAGTCAACGGCACTTGGAATCCCCTCCAAAAGTTCGCGCGCTTTTTTCAGCGCATCTGTGTCACCTGGAGCTTCCGGCTTATCCCTCCACTTGTCGGGTCTGCGGTTTTTGAGCCAGAAGATCTGAGCGGTGGTATCAGCTGGGACGTGGCGGATTGTCTGGATGATCTTCGTACCATCTTTATCAGACTTTTCGATTCTTTGTTCCTGATAGTCATACCCAAGTGCGCGCTTTAACAGTGCATTTTCTACTTGTATGTCTACAACTTCCTTGCCCTTTTTTAAGGCCTCGGAAATCTTAGGGTATTTGTTCTTCCAGTCGTACAAAGTTGCTGGGTTTATCCCCATCTTCCCGGCTAATTGCTCGTCAGTAAGGCCATCCCTGGCCCATCCCTCAAGCAGCAGAAGCCCATCCGGTTCCAGCCACCGTTGATATTTGCCTTTTGCCACAATGGGCTCACCACCTCTCGTTCAAATCATCGGCCCAAAAACTCATTGATAAAAAACTGTTGCCCTTTTCCCGTCACCTTCGGAGTCTTGTTCACCGTAACATGCCCATCTGCATGGGTGACGCTGGTCTCCTTGATTTCAAACAGGCCTATTTCCATGGACCGCTGTGTGGGCATGTTGTAATCCGTCCCCGCCCTGCGAATCAGATAGCCGTTGTTCCGCATCCAATCAAAGAGGCGGTTCTGCCCGGTGTCCACGCCGTTCTGCTTCAGCAGCTTAGCCAGTTCCCCCACCAGAATGGAGGTCTTGGAGGCGGCCACCGAATCAGCAAACAGCACCTTCGGGCGGTTAACTGCGTTTTCCTCTTCCAGTGCCTTGATTTTCCTGTCGGCAATCTGTAAGGCTCGGGCCATCACCTTTTCAGGGCTGTTCCATGCCTTTTCCATCTGGAGAAAATACTGGCGTGCTAACTTTCCATTCTCATTCCGTTGGATCATACAGATCTCTTTGGCCATATCGATAGAGAGGACAGCATCGTCAACCATGCGCGAAACCATACGGTTTCCTTCTTGCCGAACCTGCTCATTTTTGAGAAGGTTGAAATCCTCCCCTTCAGAGAACCCGTATTCGCACATCCGGGGGAACCAGTCGGCGTATTTCGTGCCGACCTCCAGGAACTCATGCAGTTCCCGTGCCGATACAGCAGGCCGATCACCAGAAAAGTCTACTTTGATTAGTTCGTTCATGTAGATACCACCCTTTCTATTTTGTTTCCCACCTTTATGTTGACCCAGGGCAGAGGAGTAAGGTGGCACCTCCCTTTTCGGCCCGTCGGCCTAGCCCTGGATTTCAACCAGTCTATTCCCGCCCCCGTCTCATGCGACTGCGGCACGGCATATATACCCCTTTCGGGGTATGTTGTGAGTTTTTCGGCTTTGCTCACTTGCCTTTCGCCAAGAAACTCTGTCAGGACTTGCGCCCTGGCACGGGTGGAAGGATCTGTTCCCCCAACCTCCGAATTTGGAATCCGGCGCTCTCCATTGAGCTACACCCGTATATTGTTTGAGCGGGTGAGGATTTGCACCTCACAGCGTGGTTCCATAGGGCGTGTTTACCTAACCACCAGGCCCCCCGGACTTCCACCGAGTGTGTCCCCCTACCAGTCAGCGTCTACCTATTCCGCCACCGCTCAATGGTACAGCGTCCGGTGCCACTGCCGAGTATCTAAATCGTTTCTCTGGGCAATCACTTACCCCTGGCATACTCCGGCACTCTGTTGGTGCCACCGCCCGCCGCATGAGGCGAGGAGAGGCATATATTCCCGGCAGCAGGAGGCCGACTGCCGGGTGTAGGAAGGAGAAAGAGATCGGGAGCACAGGGTGTGCCCCCATGCTCCCATTGTCGCATGTATTTTGTTTATGACGCCTCCAAACGGAGGCGCTTATAAAATATTATTGCGATATGCTTAAAGTTTTGGTTCTTGCTCTCCTTCATCCCAGCAGAGATAATCCAGGCTAACATGATAGTGGTTTGCTATCTTTTTCAGTTCAGTCAGCTTAGGCTCCCTTTCGCCTCGCTCATATCTGCGCAATGAATCACTTCCAAGTCCTATAAGTTCAGATTTTACTCTCATGCTAATAACGGGCCGCTCTTTTTCTCTCAGTTTTCGCAGCCTATCCTTGAACTCGTTCAAGGGCTATCCCTCCAATGTGTGGGATTATAGTACGCATACATTGAGCCATCTGGCAGATACCAAAGGTTCCCGCAGCGTTTTAGTTCCTGCTCGTTTCGGATGTACTTCCCGTCATCAATCCGGGTTTCAACAGTTTTATTTTCTGGCGGCAACCTCTCCTCAACGCTGATCCACTCGCTCACGCTGTCCGCCCTCCCCGTCTCGAATTTTCTTCTTCATCTCTTTTGCGGCCCCTTCGCCCACGCCAAGAGCATACGAATAAATGAGCCAACAAACAAAACTCATCACCCAGCAGAAAACCAAAACAGGCATCGGTACTATAAGCCATCCATTTGCTTTGACAATGGACAGGATTATGCCCAGGAAAAGGAGCAGTTTAATCATCGTCGTCGCCCTCCCCGTCGCGGATGGAGCTCTCCATCTCAATCAAAAACGCCGCGTTTGTAGCCAAATGCCACAGGTGAGGCAGGCCGCTTTCCTGATCGCACTTCTCACCCTTGAGATAGGCCAGCCAGTGCCGGTAGAGTGCGTCCCTGTAGCGCTGCGGCTCCACTTGCCTCCAATTCTCAGGATCATGGTACTTTTCGTTTCCGTACATGCGGACCGCTGTCACAGCATCAATCAGGCTGACGGGAGTGAGCGTAGGGCGAGGCTTTCCTGCGTCAGCTTTGGCCTGCTGGTCCTTGTTTGCATCTTTTGGGTCCTGAAATCCACAAACTGGACATTCAAAATTAGGAAGTTTATTGGGGTTTTCTTCTTCATCCCCGCAAATTGGACAAATCCATGAATCCCCATTATCTATCCAGTGCTTACTCATTCCGCACCTCCGATGATCTCGTCAAGGGTGATGGACTGACCTGACTTGATTTCTGGAAATAGCGAGCTTTCAATATCTGCAATCCACCCATCTTCGGCTCCAGTTATGCCTAAAACTTTACTGCCTCGCAACCGCTCAATGTGTGTTGCTTCGGGGAACAGCACGCTAATTATCTTTGCTGATTCCACCTCCTGCTCCGTCCAGCGGGGCTTTTCGGACAAGTCCCAATCTGCCGGGGCGCACTCGAAAGGGCAGCACCCGATTCCTGTTTGTAAGTCACAATTCATGCAGTTTCCATTTTTCGAGGTGTGGCATTTACAATACTCTGACAGTTCCCTCAGCGTCCAGTCCTTCAACGGCTTGTCCATGTTGGCCTCCTCCTTATGTTTTGTTGGCTCCAACATATCATCCTCCACCACCTCATAGCCCATCAGGCGGGCGGCTTCGTGAGGAGACATTTTCTTAATGTCGTTCAAAATATGCCCCCACAATGACGCCGATGAATGAAGGATTTTCCCCTCTTTATTCCGAAACTTCATTGCCTGCCTCCTTCCTTTCCCACTCCCTGCACCGCTGATCCGGCTCCGTGAAATCGGCGCAGTACGGCGAATCCCCGTTGAAGCACACGCCCTGGAAGTCCTCGTACCAGGCGCAGGTGGCGCAGCACTTATTCATGGGCGGCCTCCATCCACAAATCGGCAAACTGCTGACTAACGGTTACAGTCCCAACAGCAGAAAACTCATCATCGAGCACGGACTTGACTGCCGCTGTCGTTTCGTTATGTACTACATTTTTCAACTGGTCGAACGGAAGCAATCCCGGGGTGTTTTCATCCACTAAGATATCAATTTCGATTTTCGCCACATATTTCCCTTTGATCATGCTCGTCCTCCTTGTCCATGCGAGCGCTGCAGTTGGGGCAGATTGCAGTATTCTCGATGTATTTTGACCTAATATGACAAACACTACAAGTCCCGCACATGCAACCTTTAATTAGTCTATTTGGGCCCAAAAACTCCCGTCTCCCGTGCTTCACCTCCGCAACTTCGGCGGTGGGGATAGACGTAATATCCTTGACAATATGTAGTCGCTCATCTACTCCAGGGTAATATTCCTCCAGGACTTTCAGAACGGCCGCCCTCTCGATGTACTCCTTCAAATCAGTCGCCCTCCCACATCCCGTCTGGTCGCACCTGTGCCAGAGCCAGTAGCTGATGCAATGGCTTAATTGCGTTTTCTCTGGTCGGCATCCAGTAGCCAGTTGCCCCTTGTTTCTCGCACTTCCGGCGCTCCTTCTCACTAATGTCAACGGTCATGCCCTCCAACTTCTGTATGGCCTTTTTCAACACCGGAATGCTCTCCGACCCAGTCATGCCGTAAATAGTGCGGATTCCTTTGCTGGCTTTTCTTGTCCTGGCGAACACGCCCGGTCTGTAGTACCAGTCGGCATAATTGTATGTAATGTTCAGCCATGCCTCAGTTGTCCCGCTCATGGCATAAGTGCCTCCCCTCATGTGGTGTACCTCTTCCAGCTTCAGAGGTTCATGCGTCACGGGGTCTTTCAGATAGATATCATAACTCATTCCTGCTCCCTCCGTAGTGCGGCCCAGCCCAGTTCGCGGAGGTGGTCAATGGCGCTGAGAGCACGATATTGCTCCAGCTCTTGCTTGTCCACTTTCAGTCCGAAAACCTCACCCTTGAGTTGTTCGATTTCCTCCGGCTCCAGTCCCGTGTCTTCGTAGGCAGCGAGGCGGTCAGCATGTTCCCCGTAGAGGTATTCTGTGGGCGCATCACCCATCCCGGCAGAGCAGATTACCCATTTGGTTTCCCCGTTCTGTTTCAAAGGGATAACATTTTGTCTGTCTCGCTTTTTTGTCAGCCGTTCCATGTCAGTCCTCCTCGTGCCAATTTTGTAATGCATGTTTTAGGGTCTCATTCTCCCGATTCACCTGCTCCAGCTCGGCCTGCGTAGCATGGCAAACCGCCTTTTCTTTCTGATACATTTCCCGCAACCTCTCGTTTTCGTCCCAGAGCGTGGAGAGGGCGTGGGCGGCATCTTCTAAAAGGGGTGCGTCCGGGTCCTCAAGATCCTGCCATGATGGGGATCTAAGGCTGACGATCAGCTTTTCAATGATTTGAGCCGCTTGACGATATGTGTCAGTGTTCCTCCATGCATCAGCAGCTTTCTTTGCCAGCCGAATAGTTTCATTGTTCCGGTCCATCTTTCAACGCCTCCAATCTCTTCCCCTGTCTGTCCCTCGCCACTGGGGTTATAGGGCGACCACAATTGGGGCAGTAGTGCATATTTCCAGATACATCAATAGGCCCTTCAAAAGGTCCATAAAACTGAACCTCTCCAATTGCTAAACCTGCGTCTTTGCAAGCTTCGCACCCAGGCCACACCTTCTCCACCTGCTCCCGGCTGACGGGGCGGAGGGCGGAAATAATCTCTAACGGGTCTAAGGCCGATATGACCGCTTCTGCGGCCTCTCTGCTGGGAGTATAATGGCAAAGGTTCCAATCCTCTAAAATTTCGTTCGCTTCTTCCCGCGTCATGGCTGGGCCTCCCTTCCATCCAGCATCCCCATCTCCTCAGAGCTCAGAACCTGGGCTCTGGTGTTCCAGGCTGAAATTGCCTCAACCTGAGTATTGAACCTTTTTACAGCCCTGCCGCAGCAAGAACTATCAACGCATTGTGGGATATATTCTTTTTTCCGATACTCAAAATACTCTTTCCCACTTGGATAACTAATGCATCGAATGATTCTTGCTCCTTTCGGAACCTCTTTTTTAGTTTCAGCATATCTTGGCTGAGCCTCAACCTCATGTACAACCGCATCATTTCCGCAGAACGGACACGGCATCAGCACCCCCGCATCCGTCAGCCGCTTGGCGGCCTCGTGGTCGCCCAGGAGGGCCCTTTGCTCTAATTCTAGCATAGTTTTCCTCGCTTCCTCAATATGGCTTTATATCTCCTCAGTGTATCAAGCGGCATACCGCCCATCCTCCGGCAGATCTCCGCCTCTGTCATTCTGGCCCTGGTCAACAGCATCACCTTGTCGATGTCATATTTGAGCCTCTGGCCGCCTCTCTCTTCCGGGATATCCCGCTTTGGCTCCGGATCATACTCCGGACACGACCTTATGTGGTAGCTCTCTATGTAGCCGCCCTTTGTGCCGCCCTGTCCTCGTTTTTTCGTTTTGTTGGCCCTCCAGCCCGGCACCGGGGAGAAGCTGCGGCTCCAGGAGCACCCTCCGCATGCTTTCTGACAGGTCCAACATGGATTTTCATTCATGTCTTACCATCCCATCCAGAACATCCGATAGCATGTCGGCTGCCTCAAGGGTCCGCTCTTTCCTGTATCGGTTTTGGGCGGCTTCGATATTTTTGCGGAGGTCTGCGTACCATTTATACATAATTTTCTGGTAGCTCTCCGCATTTTTTCTGATGCTATATTTATAAATCATTGCACCTTTTTCTTTTTTCCCTTGTTCTTGGCTAACCCCACCATGAAAATATCGAAAATATAGAGCAGAAAGTCCTTGATACATTATCGAGTCAATAAAATCCAAGTCATCTGGCATTGGATCTCCACGCATAGCTTCCCGCTCAAAAGGAAGTTCTGTCATAATGGCAATTCCTCCTCTACTGGTTTAAAATATCCTTCCCAGCCATAATGCCTCGGATAAAGACCATACGGGAAAATGCGTTTTGTTTTTTCACTGTAGCACAGTTTGATAGCCTTTTCTTTTGCGGCATATTTACCGAACAAGCGGTTTTTGGTGATTGACAATTTACTGTCGCAGGTGTCATCGTCCTCGACTCTCTCGTAAGACATCACTACATCTGCCTTGTTTGTGATGTCCGCAGATCCGGCCACATCGTCATTATCAAACTCCAGCTTACTTTTTCGTGGATGGGCAACCAGAATTATCACAACATCGTATTTGACAGCTATTTTTTTGAGTTGGCCTACAAAGTTACTCTGAGCCAGATAGAGTTGGTCGTTTTCTCTAACTGTTTCCATAGCTGTCATCAGGTTGTCGATGCAAACCAAGCGGACCCCGTATTGCTTAATGACTTTCTCGATGGTTTCCGGAAGGCTTTCAAATTCTGCTCCATCATCCGGCAGCCAGTTATTGTCGTAGATATAAGCGCGACCCTTATACCAATCCGAGATTTGTCGTATTACATCGTCATTGATCGTATATTCCAGATCCCCATAGATGTTGGTAATGGCCTGGATATAATCCGTTCCAGCAAGCTGAAAATCAATCCAACGTTTGAAGTGGTAGTCTGCCAATTCCCCAGAGTAGATAAATACGTTTTCCCGTTGGTCCAACGCTTCACAGACTAGTTGGGACATAAATGTGGATTTCCCGTTCCCGCGCTTTCCGGTAAGTAACACTACCTGTCCCATAACCAGGCCACCTATTACTCGGTCGATATCTGGAATATTAGTCTTGATTTTTGGCAGTGTGTTAATATCTACCGATTGGACCAGGGCCAAATCTTTAACATTTTCCAGTTGCGGAATCTCTGCATTTTCGACCGCTTTCCGAATCGCCTGTTTCCCGTATTTTAGAAGGATATCGTTTGCGTCTTTCTCGCCCAGGTAATCCTTCCTGCGGACCACTTTAACCGGCTGAGGGAGACGAGCCCTCAGGGTGTCAGCCAGCGTAATCTTTCCATGCTCGTTGTCACCAAAGACCACGATTTCCTCAAACTGAGTGATCCAATCCCAGCAATTGGCCAGCCATGTAAATCCTGTAGCTCCAGTGGGAACAGACACGGCGTTTTCAAATCCACATTCCGCAACCGAAAGGCTGTCAATTTGCCCCTCCGTGATGATCAACCGGTTAAAGTTACTACACTGTTTCATCCCAAACAGAATTGGCATAGTGTCTGCTTCAGACCACTCTTTGTTTTTGTCTATGCCCTTGCGGAACTTCGTGTTCCGGTATTTCACAAACTGGAGGGTTCCGGATTCATCGTAGAACGGGAAAACTAGAATGTCTTTATTGTCAATCCGGGTGGTCAGCTCATATTTTCGGCAAATCTCTGGGCTGATTCCCCGGCATGCCATGTACTCAATAGCTCCATCACGAACGACCACCGGTTTCTGCGGGAGTTTTCGATATACCCGATGATCCCCAAACCCAAGATCATAATCAAAGTCCCGGGCCAGCTCCACGAAATTTCCATGATAATCACAGCTCACCCGAAAGCACTTAAACAACCCGGTTTTCAGATTGATGGAAAACGTATCTTTGTCCTGATGCCGATCTCCACCTTTGCACTTTGGGCATAGCCGAAAGAAAAGCTCGTCCCCTTTTTCGTGGGTGTTGGCTCCTATCACTCTGGCCAATCCATAAGCGTCCTCCGCTTTGAACTCATAGCTCATTGATACATCCCCTTCACAAATAGGGCCAGGTCTTTCCCCATTGCCTCAGCATCCCGCCGCCATCTTGAGGGGAATCTATACAGTCGCCCATCAATCACAATGGAGTCATCGCCGCTTCCTTCGGCGGGGAGCCCGCCGTCCTCAGACGGCGCGGCGATGCCGCAGTTATCTTCTTTTCTTCTATTTCTTCTTATTCCTTCTTTATTATGTCGGCCCGTTGTTGGTTTGTTGTCTTGTTTTTCAGGTAATCGTTGCCTTGTCCGTTGCGATTGACTTTGATAAAATGTCCAGTTTTCAATGGTTATCGTTGTACCATCCGTTGTATTGCTTGTTGTCTTGACCATACTATTATTTTCGAGGCATGCTAAAAACCTCGAAACCTTGTCCCGGCTCCACTTCCAACGCTTTGATAGCTGTAGAACACTTTTATAAACCGTTCCAGGTTTAAATTCCAAAAATCTTCCATTTTTGAAAATAGTGTTCTCTGTTCCTTGTGCCATTAAGAGCAAGTCAACCCATGCTTGTCCTTTTGTAAATGGCTCTGAAACCCACAAGGGGTCATCCGCAAATTTTCTCCAGAGTTTGATCCACCCTGCTTTTTCGTCCATAGCTTACTCCCATGTTGAGGCGATTCTGGCATATATCTGTTCATATCCGTTTCTAAAATAAACATCCATGAGACAGGTCAGCTCATCCATCGTCAGATCGTACAGGGTCATAGGTTTTCCATTGGTTATAACCTTAAAGTCATAGCGGCACGGAAGATAGTCGATTTTAATTCTCCGCTTTTCATTTTTCATCCTTTAAAACCTCCGATACAATCACCTGATAACCCTGATTCAGTTCGTAGGACACATCGGTCTCTAGTTGATCTGTGTTGTAAATTCTGGTCAACTCTACCGGTTCCACGCCGTTGAAGAAATCCTGGGGGTTGTGAGTGCAGGTGATTCTAAATTTCTTCTTCATCTGGCATGGCCTCCAATCGCTCTTTCAACTCTCGATACAGCACATCATGGATGACATATCCACTGTTTTTTTCGTTGCAAAATAGGATCTGGCAGTTGTAGCGAGACAGCCAGGCGAATATGGAGGCCGTCAATGCTGATGGATGTACGTGTGCCCTGTAATGGCCGCTGTAAGCCTCGTCAAGGCCCCCGTTCTCCACAAGGAGTATAATCTTAGCCCCCGCCTCTTGAGCCCGCTTAAACTCACGCACAAAGCGTTTGCGATCCTGGCAGTAGCAATGGGCAAGTTCTGTAAGATCCATTTTTCGCTCCACCGCTATTTTGTCTCTCAGGTCCAGCGTATCACATTTTACGGAGTAGTCCCCGAAAGAGAGGGCGACCCTCTCAATCGGGACTCCTACTTGTTCCATTCGCTTTCTGGCTCTTGGGGTATTCTGTTCCCTTGTGTCCCAGAGAATAGTCATAGTGGAAAGAGCTTTTTTTACATTAAAATGATCCATCAGAACGGAAGTTCATCACTTACAGGAGCCGGGGCGGAGAAGTTTCCGCTGTCTGCCCCGCTTAATGCCTTTAGCGGTTTATCTTTTGGCATCTTAAATTTGCCCTGCCGGATGTCATCCACACTGGTCAGGGCACAGCATTCGGTGGTCCATCCAGTGTTTCCGTTCATCTCCCATTCACGGTTGCGGAACAGAACACCTACAATCTTCCCTTTCAATGTTTCCTCGTTCCAGTCCCAGTGATAGCCTGGATTGCTTGCCTCAACAGACCAGATGGAGTTTCCAAATGTACGCTTGGTCCAGCTGTCCTTCTCGCTTCCATCGTCCTTTGGCTCGCTCAGACGATAAGTGCCGCGCCACTTCTTGTCCTCACGATCCTGGTGGTGATAATCAGCCGCAAAGAAGTCCTTGTACTGGCCTTCCAGGATGTCAAAGGAGATAAGAATCACATTTCCCCAGTCATAGGGAACCTCCTCGGCATTAAGGATTTTGGCGACATAACCGCCAGCAGGCAACAGCTCACGGGCTCCAGCAGACTTCTTTGCTTCAAATCCATTAAAAGGTTTCATTTTTAATTTCCTCCGTTTTTTCTTCAATTTTCAAAGGGCACCAAAGCCCTCTGTATCGGGTATCCAATAGATATTCTCCGGTTCTTCGGCATTGCTTTCTGGCGTATGTTTCCATCAAAGGGCAAAAATCACAGCAGACATGGTCTTCTGGAAAATACAGGTCCACGATTACTTTTGTATAACTGGACACTCCATCATCTCTCTGTTTCGCCATCAAAAATCTTCCAGTGCTTTGAGCACGGCCTCCATATCATTGTCGATCTCAAAGGTATCAAAGGCACCCATTGGACTTTTGGCCGTGCTGTTTTTAGCCTGAGTTTCAAAAACATAACGATCATCATCCGTCTTTTTTGCAAGCAGCACCGTACTGAATAGGCTTTCAGGGACTAATTTCTCCAGCTTCCGGCCATTCGTTTTAACTCTGGTAAAGCTGTATCCGAAGTCGTCCCGGACCGTCTCACTGTGCATCACAAAGATAATCGTAAGATCATCTCTCTGCCGCCCGGCGGTCTCGATGCAATTCCAAACGAACTGGGTGAGGTCGATCCATTTACCAAATCCGTTTTCTTTCATCCCCTTGACTTCCTTGTCCACCATGCAGGTGTTCAAGGTGTCAACCACAATGGTTTTTGTGCTTGCTTTCTTCTGACTGATATTGACGATTAGGCCCTCAATTTTTGGGATGTCACGGGTAAACGCAAAGTTTTTGTTTTCTTCGTTGTACTGGCTGCGCCACCCCTTCCAGGCCAGCCCTTTCCCATCACAATCAATGTAATATGTAGTTTTGGGGTCCAGCGTCCGCATTGCTGTGGTCTTTCCGCTCCCGGACTCACCCATAACACAAATCAGGCGGCTCATACCATGACCTCCTGCGGGATGTTTGCTACAGGATTTCCGTCTTCTCCCATTGAGATAAATCCAGACCTTCCATCCAGCAGCCGTACATGTACAGTTCCGTTGACAGCTCGAATTTCCTCAAACGGTCCCATGTTTTCAACTGCCCAGGTAAGCAGCTTTGTTATGCGGTCCATATTGCTCTCTTTCCTCACTTTCCTCTTCCCAGCACTCCCGGCACAGCTCACCGGGCATAACTGCAAACTCTTCATAGATCTCGCCACCGCATCTTGCGCATATGGCGACAGGACTGCTCTGTTGGATGTCCCTCAGTGGATATAAAAGGACCTTCATCTCATGACCCAAAAGGCAAATGCCATACCGCCCCAGAAGGTCAGGCAGAGCATTGCTCCTATTCCAATCATCCAGCGGACCTCTCGGGCCCTCTGGCGGCGCTCTTCTCGTGTTCTCATTTCTTCCTTCTCCTATCCCATATGTCCCAAATTATCAGCGCCATTGCTACAATAATGCAGGCGTATGCGCCCACGAGCATCCACTCACGCAAGCTGCTTCCCTCCCAACGTCATCAAATAAAACCACTGCTCCTGAGTGAGACGAACCTCCTGCTCGTCCAGAATCTTTGCAATAGAGCCTTCGCCGCATCCGATCTCATGGGCAAGGCCCCTTTGTGAGAGCCGGTGCCGCTCCATAGCTCGCTGGGTAATGCGGCGGATGGCCTCATTCGGCGTCATCGTCACGCCTCCAGTTCTGACGGATAAACTCTTCCATCGTAAATCCATAAACTTGAGTGGTTAGCCAATCTACTTGTGCTTTGACATCACCACCAAGCTCTCCGAGCTCCTTAATGGAGCTGAGGCGTCCAATTTTTGTCTCTTTCTCTGCCATATTTTTTTCCTTTCCGGCTTGACAGAGAACGAATGTTCTAGTATCATATATCCATCAAGCCTAATTGGCGTCATCAGTTAGGTTTGCCAGCCCTGGTCGGCGGTGGTTCGCTGGCCGGGGCGCTTTTATTTGGCCGAAAATGCCTCTTCGTAACTCATTTTGGTGACATTCAAAAGTTTATCTATTGTGGTCTTATTAGCCGTACCTTTCCCAGTTAAAAATCTGTAAAGGCAGGCAACAGAAACGCCTGAATAACGGGCCAATTTTGAAAAAGAAATTTTATTTTCTAACATCCATTTTGAAACGCCCTTATAAACGCAAGAATTTGCGTTCATTTCTATACGGCTTATTTTTGGTTCCGGAAGATGTTGTCGAATACATTGTCTGGAAACTCCGAAATGCTTCCCGATTTCATCGCACGAAGCGCCTTCAAGATACATTCTATACGCCTCTACCTTTTCATCTATTGTCATGTGATCCTCCTTGTATTCCTCCCGCCCTCGTGTTACAATACAAGGGACAGGATGATTTCACTGGTCATCGGTTCTTGCCCTCTCCCGTGTGCCACCACGGGCGGGGGCATCCTTATACCATCCCACGGCTCTGTACGATTGCCTTAGCCACAAGATCTGTTTCATAGCCTCGCTTTCTTGCTCCAAGGCGGACGGCTGGAACATCGTGTTCTTGGGCCCATCGGTCCCCTCTGGATGAACTTGGATAATAGCCCATCTCCCGAGCCACGTCTACAGGGGACATGATCCCGCCGTGTCTCTCATACAGTAGCCGACGCTTTTCAGCTATCTCTTTGCCCAGCGCACTTTCTGTTCGCTGGGTCTCTCTTCTTCGCATGGCTCCTCCTTTCTGCCGCAGATGCGGCGTTTTGGTTCTTTGCTATTCTGCTTGTGACTTCGTTTCGTTGATTCCTATGGTTAATTCTGGTACAATCAAAATGAGGTGATTGTATGATCAGGAATCAAACAGATTATCGGAAAGCCATGTGTAAAATGATTCGAAAAATCCAAAATTCTAGTAGCGCAGAAGAAATTAATGATTTAGAAATGAGTATTGAAGATGCAGAAATATTGAATGACTGTATAGAAAACGGATTTGTTCGTGGTAAAACTACATATCGAAATCACAATGGAGAAGAGATTGAACTTCGGACTATGGATGGAAAAGCACATTCAGAGATTTTCAACACAGTAATCACACTTAAGGGTCTGGAGTTTCTAAAGCCAGATAGAACAAAAACAAAGGCCAATTTGGCTATTATCATTTCTGCTATAGCCGGAGTGGTGTCTCTCGGCTCTCTCTTAGTTTCCGTTCTGGCTAATCTAGATAAAATTATTAGCAACCTGGAGATTCTGAACGATTTACTTTTTTAACTTCAACATTCTTTCCAATGTCCATTTCTATCCGCTCGCACAAAAGGGAAATAGTTGCTTTGGGCCGATATGGGCCCTCTATTTTGACTTCACATGACAGGCATTTATCGTTAATGCAGACTCCATTAAGATAGATGTCTGTTTTTCCTGCTATAGAGCGAATTACTAAGCCGGATTTCTCTTCTGGTCTCAACATATTCCTCCCTCTTCCTTTATTCCACGCCCCGTCAGGGGCGGGCCTCTTTTATTGCGCTGAAAGGACAATGCAGCTATTAACAAGCGCCGCAACTGCCATTGCAAGTACAGACCATTGGACCACCTCATAGATTATGGGGTGGTTTTCTTTTAACCAAAGCCACATGTGTTTCACCCCCCTTATTCATCGTTCCGCTGGATGCCCAGCAGATAGTCAGTGGTCACCGGTTCACTTTTTCCAGTTTCGGGATTTTCCTTCCTACATATTGTATGGAACAAATTTTCTACACAATATATTGATTTTTGTCGTTGAATATGGTACAATTATCCAAGAAGGGCAACTGTTTCTTGCCCTCCATTTTCAAGGAAAGGAGAAATGCCTTTTGAACATGGTTCCTGTCAGTTCCACTGATATTTCCAGCATCGGGTATGAAAATGGGACTCTCTACATCTCATTTCATAAAGGCGGCACCTATGCCTATTTCGGCGTCCCCCAGTCTGTATATACCGGCCTCATGTCCGCAGGGTCTCATGGGAAATACTTTCACACATTTATCAAGGGCAGGTATGGATACTCCAAAGTCTAATCTATAACTACCAGCACCACCGCAGGGCCGTTTACCGAGACCGTCACATCTTGGTACGGTTCTGCGGTGTGTTTTTCTACTCCTTCCCTGTGGCTCAATTCGGCCACCAGATCACAGGTCTTTACGTTAGATAGGTTCATGGACACCACCTCCTTTCAGTCTTCTAAGAACAACTCATATGGAACGCCAATGCACTTACAAAGGACTTTGTAATCCTCCACTGTCAGTAGAGATTTTCCGTTCAGGACGTTACTCAATCGTTGGGCCGTCCATCCGCATTTCTTAGCAACAAAAATCTGTTTGATACCGTGAGCTTCCATATACGACTTGATAACAGGTCCGATTTCCATCTCCCTCACCTCCCTTTATTGTCCGTTTTATTGGACTTCTGTTGTGCTACCATCTTCTGCAAGAAGGTAGTCCACGGTTACGCCATAAAGTTTTGCAATTTCAATTAACCGCTTTGCCGTTGGCATTGTAACGCCCGTTTCCCACTGATATACCGCTGCATCGGAGACCGAAAGCTTATCCATAACTTGGGCGACAGACATACCAGCTTTGACTCGTGCCTCCCGAAATCCCATTTTTTCACCTCCATATACTAAGTTTTACTTGACAACAAGGCGGGACTAAGATAATATAGGAAGTGCCAACAATCTATATTATTAAAGGTCTGCCAAGTGGAGGCTAGGTTTTTCTTTGCTCAACCTCGAAACTTAGTATATACTAGGTTCTCAAGAATGTCAAGATAAACTTAGCAAATGCTAGGCGACGTTTTAACCAAAATAGGAGGGGTTAAAATGTCCAATTCGCCGATAGTTGCCAGAATTAACGGATTACTGGCAGAGAAAGTAATTCCAAAGCAAAAATTTTATGAAGATTGCGGCATTACATCTGCCTCGTACTCTTTATGGAACAAAGGAAAAACAACTCCTAGAATGAAAAATTTAGAGACTATTGCTCAATATCTAGGAACAACTACTGAATATTTACTGACCGGTATTGAAGAAACAAAAAAAGCGCCCACCGATAGTGAGCGCAAGATTGATGACCGCCAAATGAAAGCGGCATTCTTAGGAGGACTGGCCGATGGTCTTTCCGATGCAGAGATCGACGAATATTGGGACGATGCCAGAGACTACATCGGGTTCAAAATCCATCAGAAAAAGAATAAGTCTGATTGACTTATATGTTTATGCTGAGGAAAAAGGCATTGATGTTGACTGGGTCTCGATGCGTAAGGCGGAGTCCCTTTCAGCAGAACTGCCAGACGGGTCCCTTTGTATTGCCATGGACCCTTGGAAAATGGAAAGCATTGCAAAAGAGGTCGTTGCGCTCGGGCATGAGCTCGGGCATTGTTCCACTGGGGCCTTTTATAACCGATTCTCAAAACGGGACATCATGCAAAAGCATGAGAATCGGGCTGACAAATGGGCTATAAAAAAACTTGTCCCAATGGAGGAACTAGATGCAGCCGTCGCAGAGGGACACACAGAACTTTGGGATCTAGCCGAGTATTTTGGAGTAACTGAGGATTTTATGAGAAAGGCTGTCTGCTGGTACACACATGGGAATCTTGCTACGGAGTTGTATTTCTAGTATCTTAACTGCCAGAGAGCGGTAAATATAGAGAGGAGGGGTTACAATAGAAATTGTTGGAGAAGTCACAGACCGCATTGTATCCCTCCTGGAGATTGTTCCAGCAGAAGATCGAAAAATATACTTTGCGCCGAGTAATCTTGATCACATGAAAACTTCTCACCCAGATGATTTTGCTAAGTATGGGGAACATCTAACTTATATTTTGGCAGAACCAGATTATGTTGGGCGCAACCCGGCAGACGGCTCTATCGAATATGTGAAAGAGTTTCTTGTTGATGGAGAATATGTGAAAGTGGCTGTTCGTCTTTCTCGTTCTGAACGCTATTTTGCCAGAACGCTTTATACTCTTAACAGAAACAGGGTAAAAAACTTTATTGCAAAAGGAACACTAAAAAAGACTTGAAATAATTACATAAATGTGTATAATGAAGTTGTAAGGTACATAATGATGTACTGAGCAGAAATAGAGGACGGAACGGGCAGCCGTCGCCCCCGAAAGGGTTAGGAGATGTGGGAATCGTCACCCCACCTATTTCTGTTCAAACATTAGGCAGGCAACTTCGGTTGTCTGCCTTTTGCTTTGTGACCCAACCGCCGGGAGCGGTAAAATATAGAGGAGGAATAAGTTATGGGCCTGTTTGACAAACTGGGTGGAGCCGTTGGGCAAGGGCTTCTTGGGAACATGAGCGAGGTTTCCCCGGAAGAACTGATGAAGGAGTACGGTTCCTACCTGATGGACGGGGAATCAATCCAGATTGGTTTCCGGCTGGTTCGGGACGTGGTGCTCTTCACCGACAAGCGCATCATTGACTTTGATAAGCAGGGAGCCACGGGCCAGAAAATGCGCGTTGACTCCATCAACATGAGCAGCATAATCCATGTATCTGCTGAGACTTCCGGCTTTGGCATGGACGACAGCGAGATCAATGTTCACTACATCTCATCCCCTTACTTCCGGGCTTCTGGCGGTGTTACTGTAGAAGAAAAGAAGTTCGAGTTCCCAAAGAAGTACAATATCCAACCTCTTTATAAGCAGTTGCAAGAAATTGCATATCAAAACCACGAAAATTTGAATAAATAAAAAATCCCCACCCGGCGCTACCAACACCGGGCAGGGAAGGGGGGGCAGAAGCTATGGTCGGCAATCTGCCCTTCTATTTTATCAGAATAGGAGGCGTTGTCAATGGGCGAATATATCAGAAAGACCGCCCGGTACAATGGAAAGAAGTACGAGGCAACAGGGAAAACAGAGCTTGAAGCCATGACCAAGCTGGCGGAAAAGCTGGCAGCAGCCAAACGCGGGGAAGAAGCCATTGGCGGTTCGATGACTGTAACTGCATGGTATAGGCAGTGGAAAGCGACCTACAAGGACCCAAAAGGGCTGACCAAGAAATCCCTTGGTATGTACGATGAAAAGTTCAACGGATATATCAAGCCTGCCATCGGATCCATGAAGCTCAAGGATGTGAAGGACGTACACCTCCAGCGTATTTTAAATGGGCAAGCGGGGAGATCCGCATCCCATGTAAAGAAGCTGCGAATGGTCATGCAGGAAATGTTTAAGAGGGCCAGACAGTCACGCCTTATTCCATACGATCCAGCTGAGCTTCTAGAGCTGCCCCATGTTCAGACGCACCAGCGGCGCTCTATAACGGAGGAAGAGCGATCAGCTATTCTCGCTGTAGCTGAGCATCACCGAGCTGGACTGTGGGTTCTTACCTTACTCTATACCGGCATGCGTCCTGGGGAGACGGCAGCCCTTACTTGGGCTGATGTGGATTTTGTAAATAATGAGATCCATGTCCACGCGGCAAAAGAAAGCGGCTCTCAGGCTATCAAAGGTCCAAAGACGGATTCCGGCGTCCGGGACATACCGATCCATTCAGACCTTCTTTGGAGGCTTCAGAACGCCAAGAAAAATTCCTTCGCTCCTGTATTCCCAACCGGGGCCGGGAACTTTCAGAATGAGAACAGCCTGCGCCGCCTTTGGACTGGCTTCAAGAGAGAACTAGACTTATACTTAGGCGCAAAGACCGAGCGGAATAGAATCGTAGAATCTGTGGTAGCTCCAGATCTCACCCCATATTGTCTGCGTCACACTTTTTGCACCGATTTGCAAAAAGCTGGTGTCCCTCTTAATGTGGCAAAAGAGCTCATGGGACACTCTGACATTCAGATGACCGCCAATATTTACACCCACAGAGACAGTTCAACACTCCATAATGGTATCGCCTTATTGGATGGGACTAGATCAATAGGCGGTGGAAATGGTGGTGGAAATAGAGAAATGGCATAAAGAAATCTCTTAGAGCCACAAGGGTTATATGGTTTTATGATACACTGCTTCCGGTTCTGAATGTTGGGGGTTCGAGTCCCTTCGGCCGTACCAACGGTGAGTCCTTTCAAGGACTCACCGTTTTTGTTTAACACAAAAACTTTTAATGGAATAATAAGAACATTTGGTTGGGGTGTCATACGATGGAAACAAAAGATTGGATTTTAATGGTCGTCCCTATTATATCAAATGGTATTCTAGTATTTATTATCCAATCTATTTTTCAGTCTAGATTAAAACATAACGAACACAAGGACGAAGTAAAACGAAAGATTAATTCTGAGTTGTTCTCTTTGCTGCTGGAATCGAAAAACAATTTTAGGGCTTTAGGACATTGTTTGACAGATCATCCAGAAAGCACTGAATTATTTAATCAAAATCTTGGAAAGTTTAATTTTGGTATAAGAAAATTATTGGATTACTATAATGACTATAGTTTCTATCTGAGTAACTATTCTTCTATTATACAGCGATTAGAGTCCACTTACAATGAATATATAGCATTTGGCCGCAGTCATCTTACACTCAACAACGAAAGCAGGCAACAGCTCCAAGATTACATTAATACACTTTTTAAACTGATTTGTAACGCTTCAGAACGTTATATCAAAGAAATCTAACTGGTATCTACCTTTTAAGAGACATAGTCGTTCCTGTTGCTTGAAAACCATTGATATTACTAGGTTTTTCAAGAAATTCTGTATTGCCACTCCGACCACGCCGGAGCAAAGTCCGCTTTGCTCCGGCGTCTTTTTATGCCTGAGGCAAAAAAGACACCATTCATCCGCGCTCTTTCTCCTCTGTTCTAAACCAGACTCACTCCGCTGGGCTCCGGTTCGGGGCCGCCGCTTCGTAGCGGTATCGCTTACAACGAGCTTTTTCATTTCATTGCAAAGCTCCTCGTGGGCTCATTCTGTTTTCGGAATCACGACCACCACGCTGGTCCATGATTCAGAACCATCCCGGACGGCTTTTGTCCCAAGTTTGGCTCACTTTGGTCCCGCTATTTTTCCAGAGCCCGCCGCAGGCGATCCATGCCTGCGGCGGGCTTTTTATTTTTTCGGTGCCTGCCTCCTTTTCCCACTCCCTCCCGCAGAAGCGTGAAATCTTGACTGCACAGCTTTGATCCGTTCTCTTCTGGTTTTTTTGAAATTATTATGACATTTCCAACTCAAGATTACCCTTTTGATTATCAAGGGGTCTCAGAACGGGGCCGTTAAAAAGCATTCTGTGATTTTCTATTATAAACTTCAAAATATTACTTTGATTTTTTAAAAATCGTCATTACTTAGCCAATATTGCATCAAAATATCAAACAATTGTCATTCATTTTTAGTCGTCAAAATGCTGTCTCTTATACACATCTGACGCTGCCGACGATCGCATAAGTG
>OWIY01000022.1_pt1 | contig 39628 bp, 47 predicted proteins | sample 1732841 | NCBI WGS metagenome assembly OWIY01 (sample SAMN05065760, study PRJEB22554) | human gut metagenome | biome: ENVO:2100002; feature: ENVO:00000062; material: ENVO:00002003 | host: Homo sapiens | place: USA | reverse complement strand
GTAACCGCCATATCTCCGCAAGCACCCCCTTTATTTCCTCTATGTCCTCTTGGTAAACATTTCCTGTACTGTTCGCCCGCTTTGCAATCTGATTGATATTGACACCGATTTTCTGTATCTCTGCTGTCATTGCCTTTATTTCCGTATGGTCTACTTGCACGATATACCCGTCAATGGCAATCTTGCGAAGATACGCCGCCATGTTCCGAGTGGGTATCAGCTTCATTTTTTCAAGTATTAAATCCCGTTCCGCTTCCGTTACTCTGAATTTGATTTGCACCGTTCTTTTCCGTCCGTCCATGCTTTGACGCTCCTTTCCGTTCCGAGGGTTTGGGACACTTCCCAACAAGCATTTTGCCGGAGCTGCCGCAGGGCAGGGCGGGCAAAATACGGAAGTGGGTACCCGCTTCCTATGCTTGCTATTCATCTTTTTGCTATCTTCCACGATAAAAACGGAAATTTGCCAAACACCTCACAGAAAAGAAAAAACGCCACAGAAACAATGCGTTTCCATAGCGTCATTTTTCCTATTCAGTTTTAGATTTTTTCTTTTTCGACTTCCGAAACTTCCTTTGCTGTTGCGGTTACAATCCGTAATCCCTTGTCGCTCATGCTGTCAAGCAGAGTATCAAGCTGCCGCCGCTGCGTGGACTTTTCTGCGTTATCATTCGGAAAGAAAAACTGGTCTACCGAAATATGATAACGAGTAACAAGGTCATAGAAAACTTGCAGACTTGGCTGCTGACCTTTGTTCTCGATATTTGCAAGATAGCGCGGAGAAATATAGAGCGCGTCGCTTACCGTTTTGCGGCTCTCACCGTATTCATTTCTCGCGGCTTTAATGGCAGCCCCGAAAGCCTTAAAATCGTATAATGGTACTGGTCGTTTTGCCATATTCATTCACCCTATTACATTTTACAGTTCCTCTTTTCTTTTAGATATGTCTACATAGTTCCTATTATTTACTTAAATAATTCATTATATGTATCTTGAAGCCAATAAAATACAAAAGAAACAGCGGTGAACTGGCATAGAAATACCTTTTTGCTGTTTTCCATTTTTAAGACTATCTTTTAGCTACACTCATTCGTTATAGAGAAGCAGAAACAAATTAAACAAGAACAGACCGCCCTTTGCTATTCCGTATAAATCATGCAAAGAAAACTTGGAAAAAGTCTTGACAAGAAAACTTGGAAGTGGTATTTTATAAATGCAAAGAAAACTATGCAATAATACAATAAAACTTGTAAAGGAGAATAACCATGAACAAAGACGAAATTTTGAGAAAAAGTCGGGAACAGAAAGAAGATGAAGGAGTGATTCACGCAGACAATTCCGGGAGAAGATACGGCTTTATCGGATTGACCATTATGTTTGCGGCTCATGTGCTATTAGTCCTGCTTCTTGGTGGAAACTTTGCTGTACCCATGAGCCTTTGGTGTTCTTTTACGGGAGCGGAATGTTTTGGAAAATATAAAGCCACTTCCAGAAAAAGTGACCTATTTGGCGGGTTCGCATTGTGCTTCGCCGCTGTTGTGTTTTTCTTGAGCTACTTGTTGTGGGATTTGTTGAAAGTGATGGGGTAAGGATATGAAGAATGATTTGGTCTTAAAAAACCGTCTGAAAGTAGCACGTGCAGAAAAAGGGCTCTCGCAAGGCGACCTTGCAGAAATGATTGGAGTGTCAAGAAATACCATCAGTTCTATTGAAACGGGGCAATTCAATCCAACAGCCAAATTAGCACTAATCCTTTGTGTGGCTTTGGATAAAAAATTTGAGGATTTGTTTTACTTTGAATAAAATCGAATGGATACTTTGCCCCATTTGCAAGAATAAGACAAGAACAAAGATACGCCCCGATACGATACTTGAAAACTTTCCACTGTTTTGCCCAAAATGTAAACAGGAAACATTGGTCAATGTAACACAACTGAATATGTCAGTTATCAAAGAGCCAGACGCACAGACGCAGAGCCGATAACCCGCAACTATTGAGATTGCGGATTATCGGCTCTTTTCTTTTGTCGACATACAAAACCGCTATTTAATGACGATTTTGCATAACAACACAACGGCGGTTTGAATAAAAATCAAGCCGCCGTTGTGCGACGACTTAACACCGTAAACACGGCGGTATCTATGGAGGTATCACCGTGTTTATGTCTATATTCTGTAATAACCCTTATACCTTGCGATTAAAAAAAGTTATCACCCGCCGTCGGGATATTCCAGCTATCAGTATGAACTATCAATACATCTAAATAGATTTAATATTTCCTTTGCGCCTGTCCGCGTCTTAATGCGGACAGGCGCATTTTGCTTTTTTCAAATCTTTTTTGAAAAATTTTGCTTTTCCGTTTGGCAAATCCGCGGCACGTCCGTGGAAGGCAGCCGAAAGGGGATAAATAACCCGCCCCCGGGACGAAAGGGGGTGAGAACATGGATTACCCTAATCGGTTGGAATGGCAAACGAGATGCGAGTTTAATGCGTACTGCAAACGTGCTTTACGCAATGAACTGATTGACGCTTGCCGGGAACGTAAAAGCAGGCAGAAGCACGAAGTCAACTTTTCAGACCTTTCCCCGCACGAAGAAAAGCAGCTTTACACCGTTGACAGATATTTTGTTGACGAGAACGAGGAGGCTTTTTGTGCAGGCGGTTTGAGAATTACGGCGAAGCTCCTTGCCGACGCTATGCACTCCCTGCCGGAAAAAAAACGGCAAGCCGTACTGCTGTACTATTTTTTCAGAATGAACGACGCTGAAATCGCGGAACTGATGAAAGTACCCCGCAGCACAGTACAGTACCGACGGACAAGCTCTTTTGAGCTGCTAAAAAGATTTTTGGAGGAACGCGCTGATGAATGGAACGAATTTTGATGAAAACGAGCGCGGCTTATTACCCTACCCGGTCATTTTAGCCGCGACAAAGGGCGACCCCGACGCCATGAAAATTGTGGTGCAGCATTACCAAAGCTACATAGCCCATCTGTCTATGAGAAAGCTCCGCGACGAAAGCGGCAACACCTATTACGGCATAGACGAGGACTTACGGGAACGGCTGCAAGCAAAGCTCATGCGGGCTGTCCTATCCTTTAAGACAGAGAAATAAACGCAAAGTGTTTCTCCCCTTTCCTCTTTGCATATTTCTGTCTTTTGTACCTTGAAAAAGAAAGCGACGCAAGATAACGGCGGCGCAGTATAGGGCAAATCAGATACGTTCCTTTTGCGCCGAGCCTGTCGGCGGGTGCGCCATGACGCAATCCCGGCGGAATTTCCTGCCCCGGATTGCCGAGCGATTAACACTCACGCCGGAAAACAAGTGTAGCGACTTGTAAGCGACGACGCGCAGAATACATAATGATACTCCCTTATAGCCACAGTCCGAGCGTTAAAAGCGTCGCAGGCAATGGGTAGGGCTGCGCGAGAACCGCGCAGGGGTGCAATTCCCGTGAGGTTGAGAAGCTAATCGACCGTCTGATAAAAGCCCATTTATATGTTGTAATAGTGGACTTGCCACTATTCATATAGTGTATTAGCCATTCTTGAAAGGGGGCTAATTATGGCAAATAACGAACAACCTCAAGCTACTTGCAAGAGTGTTTTCAAAAGCGGCGAAAACACTACTTCAAAAAGCCAGTTCACAAAAATGTGGATTGAACTTATCAATAGATTAGAAAAAAATAAAGGTGTAACCGCGACGCGGCGATAATGACAAGCTGTTTTCTGTATGGTATAATTAGTACAGAAAACAGCTTGTTCCTATCTCTAAGGAGATATGAACATGAAAGTAGCTATTTATTGCCGCTTATCCGAAGAAGATAGAAACAAGCAATTTGAAACTGACGACAGCAACAGCATACAAAACCAAAAGGCTATGCTATTGCAATACGCTATGGAACAGGGGTGGGAACTTTACAACATTTACAGCGATGACGACTATACCGGGTCTGACAGACGCCGCCCGGAATTTAACCGTCTGCTAAAGGACGCGGAGCAACACAAGTTTGATATTATCCTCTGCAAGACACAATCACGTTTTACCCGTGAATTGGAATTGGTTGAGAAGTATATACACGGGCTTTTCCCTATATGGGGTATTCGCTTCATCAGTATTGTTGATAACGCTGATACCGCAAACAAAGGAAACAAAAAGTCCCGGCAGATAAACGGACTTGTCAACGAATGGTATTTAGAGGATATGTCCGAGAATATCCGCAGCGTCTTGACGAACAGGCGGGAAAATGGTTTTCATATCGGTGCTTTTGCCCTCTATGGCTATAAGAAAGACCCCGACCAAAAAGGACATTTGATAATCGACGAGGAAGCCGCAGCCGTTGTCCGAGAAGTGTTTACCCTGTTTTCACAGGGGTACGGAAAAACTGCTATCGCCCGTATGCTCAATGACAGGGGCATACCTAATCCAACTGAATATAAGCGTCTGCATGGTTTACGTTACCAACAGCCGAAAACAAAAAACAGCACTCTTTGGAAATACTTTGCTATTTCTGATATGCTGATAAATGAAATCTATATCGGCAATATGGTACAAGGTAAATACGGCAGCGTGTCCTATAAGACAAAGCAAAATAAGCCACGCCCAAAAGAGCAATGGTATCGTGTCGAGGGGACGCATGAGCCGATTATTGACCGAGAACTTTGGGACAGAGTACAAGCGTTAATCGAACAAAGGGCAAAACCCTTTGATGTTGGCACAATCGGTTTATTCGCAAGAAAAGCCCGCTGCGCTAACTGCGGTTATACAATGCGCTCCTCTAAAACCTCTCCCCAACGCGGCAGCAAGCATTATTTACAATGCTCTAACCGCCATGTAGCAAAGGACGCTTGTATTGGCTCCTTTATCTCCGTTGATAAATTGGAACGGCTTGTTATAGACGAGCTGAACCGATTATCCGCAGAGTATCTTGACAAAGACGAGTTAGAACAGAACATTGAGTTTTGCGACAACTTGCAGGGGCAGAAAAACCGATTGCTTACTGATATTGCCACCTATCAAAAAAAGGTTGCAGAGTATTCAAAAGGTATCAGAGAGCTTTATATGGATAAGGTCAAGGGCTTAATTTCCGAAAGCGATTATGTGGAAATGTCTAAAGAATTTACCACAGACCGCGACCGCCTGGAGCGCGTTATTGCTGACGGAGAAAAGCAGTTATCCGAAATCGAAGAAAAAATTGCGGCGGGCGATAATCGCCGCGAACTGATTGAACAGTACACTAACTTGGAACGCCTTACCCGCGAAATTGTGGAAACGCTGATTGATTATATATCCGTTGGCAAGCGTATTCCGGGAACAAGGGACGTTCCCATTGAAATTCATTGGAACTTTTAATGAAAAGTTGTTCTTATATGATTGCAGCAGAGCAGAAAGCCCGCACCACCTACGACAACATCCTGCGTCTGGTGAAGGAACCGGACGTGTGCGATCCCATCCGCTTCCTCCGGGAACGGGAGATCGTTCATTTCCAGAGATTCGGTGAAGCCCTGCGCGGCCTCCAGGACCGTCTGGACAGCCGGAACTTCTATGCCTTCAATCCCAGCTTTGACCGGGCGGCGGTTCCCCAGGGGCCTGGCGGCTGTATGAGGCAGGGAAACGCATAAAAAACGGAAAACGCATGAGGCGGAAACGTCTGAAATAAGGACGGCCGGATAAAAAAAGGCCTGGCGGCTGCGGATTGGCGCAGCTGCCAGGCTTTTCCCATACCCCGATGGCAGATCAGCCGCCTCAGGACATTTTATACTGGAAGGAATCACAGTCGGTACATTCCTTCTTTGTGGGGTTCAGTTCATGGGTCCCCACATGGATCCGGTCCAGTGTGCAGTAATCCGCAGTCCCCGCGTGATGTACACAGTTGTGGATGGAGCACTGGATACATTCGTTCTTTTCCTGGTTCATGGTCGTTCACCACCTTTGTTTTCTGGGATGGTGTTAGTATGCCACGGACCAGGAAAATCATGTTGGAAGATATTGGAATCGTTTAAAAAGATTTAATAATATCTCCATTCATGGATTTTACGATTTCTACGGCCAGTTTTACGGTGGCTTCAAAATCATAGTAGGAGGCAATGCCGTGGACGGAATGGATGTACCGCACCGGAACGCCGATGACGATGGACGGGATCCCGTCTAAGGACGTATGGACAATGGCTCCGTTGTTGCCGCCGCCCTCCCGAACAGAGGCCTGGGCCATAAGGCCGCGCTTCTCAGCCAGATCCAGGGCATAGCGCTGGTATCTGGGAGTGCAGATGATGGATTTGTCCATGAAGCGCAGCATGGGGCCCTTTTTGAAGGCAGTCTGGACTGCGTAAGGCTCAGTAAACGTATCGTCCGCCGGACAGCCCTCGAAGCAGATGGCGATCTGGGGCTTTATGTGGTTTACGGCTACCTTCATGCCGCGCTCGCCTACCTCCTCCTGGGAGGAAAGAACGCCCACCACGTCCACGTCCAGCTTTTCATCCTTTAACCGGCGGAGCGTCTCGATGAGAGCCGCGCAGCCGATACGGCAGTCAAAGGCCTTGCCGAACATCAGATCGTGCTCTTCATCGTATTCCAGGGTAACATCCGGAACCACCGGCTCACCGATGCGGATCTTAAAGTTTTCAGCCGCGTCCTTTGCGCTCACAGCGCCGATGTCGATGGAGAGGGAGGAGATATCCGCTGCTCCGGCAGACGCTTTTTCGGAAGCCGACATAAAGTGCACCGGTTTTGCAGCGATGACGCCGGGAAGATATTTTCCCTCAGAGTTTCTCACGAGCACCTTGGAGGAGGCGAGAGAGCCCACGTTCCAGCCACCTAAGGCAACGAAACGGAGGGTTCCGTTGGGGCGGATGGAATGGACCATGAATCCCACCTCGTCGCTGTGGGCGTCCAGCATGAACACCGGCTTATTGCCGGAGTTGGCAGTGCGGTACATATAGAAGTTGCGCAGGCAGTCCTCTTCGGTGGTGTAGCCCTCGCCAATGTGCTTTGCTGCCGCCTGGACTGTCTCGTCCTCGAAGCCGGAAGCGCCCTTGGCGTTGGAAAGATCGGCGATCATCTGGAGTGTTTCCTGATTTACTTTGATTCCCATAAAAATTCCCCTTTTATTTTTTTTAGAGCTGTTAGGCCTCTTTAAACTGGTCTTTGCCGACGGAGCATAACGGGCATACCCAGTCCTCGGGAACGTCTTCCCATTTGGTGCCGGGAGCAATGCCGTTATCCGGATCTCCGGCTGCTTCATCATAAATGTAACCGCATACTTCACATTCATATTTCTTCATAGTCAGTTCCTCCTGTGGATAAAATATAGTAGTCTATTGTTGTATAACCATTTCCAGAAGATTTATGCGAGAGACTGGAAAATGGAATCAACCAGAGCTTCCAGGCAGTCTCCCTGGCAGTTCTTTAAGGAAGACCGGATGGTCAGGCTGTCCTCCAGCACCTTCATGTTCTTTAAGGATGCGAAGGTATCTGTCATATGCTTTACAGACACCGGAGCCCAGGAGCCGTTTTCTAAGAAGGCAACGGTCCGGTTCTGGAGGTTATGGGCAGCGATCTGGTGCAGCAGGGTCTCCATGTTGCAGAAGATCCCATTGTTGTAGGTGATGGATGCAAATACCAGGGCTGAGCAGCGGAAGGCGTCAGCCAGGATATAGGACGGATGGGTCTTGGACACATCGTAAACGGCGATGTTTGGTACGCCCCGCTCCGCTAACTTTGCGGCGATGGCATCGGCGGCCTGCTCTGTGTGGCCGTATACGGAGGCATAGGCGATGAGCACGGTTTTTTCCTCCGGCTCATAGGAGCTCCAGCGGGAATATTTTTCCAGGAGCCAGTCCAGATCCTTCCTCCATACCAGGCTGTGGAGCGGGCAGATCATGGAGATTTCCAGTCCGGAGGCCTTCTTTAATAAGGCCTGTACCTGGGGACCGTATTTTCCGACGATGTTGCAGTAGTATCTTCTGGCTTCCGGAAGCCACTGGTTTTTATAGTCTGTTTCATCGGCAAAGATATTTCCGTCGATGGCACCGAAGGAGCCGAAGGCGTCTGCGGAGAACAGGATCTTCTCCGTGGTCTCATAGGTGACCATGACCTCAGGCCAGTGGACCATGGGGGCCATAACGAAGGTCAGAGTATGGGCGCCCAGGGAAAGGGTGTCGCCCTCCTTTACGGGAATTACATACTGGTCCACATCGAATTCAAAAAACTGCTTCATCATATTTGCAGCCTTGGCAGTGCAGACGATCTTCACCCCGGGATATCGGAAGAGGATGTCAGCGATGGAGGCACAGTGGTCGGGCTCCATGTGATTGACGATCAGGTAGTCCAGAGAGCGTCCATCCAGCACAGAGGCTGCGTTTTCCAGGAGCTGGTGCGTAAAAGCCTGGTCGATGGTGTCAAAGAGGGCTGTTTTTTCATCTAAAAGCAGATAGGAGTTATAGGATACTCCCCGGGGAACGGGATAAACATTTTCAAACAGGGCGATCCGCCTGTCGTTGGCGCCGACCCAGTAAAGGGAGTCGGTGAGTTTTCTGCTGCAGTTCATGGAAAACCTCCTTAAACATTGTTTCAGAGCCGGCCCTGGCACAGAAGGCACGGCGTTTACCCATATTTTAAATTGTATGGACAAAGATTTCAAGCGGTTTTATGTACGAAATAAAAAACGAAAAAAGGGTTGACTTTTTCATCCGGGAGGAATATAATCCATTTGAAATTGATAATTGATATCAATAAAAGAAAGAAGAGGTGATCCAATGAGTCTGGCGGATGGGATCGTACTGCTCATGGTGGCGTGCGCGGCTGTTGCTGTGCTGAGATTCATGAGGAACCAGAAGAAGGCAGGGAAAACGGCCTGCGGCTGCGGAAGCTGTTCCGGGTGTTCCGGGTGTTCCGGAGGCTGCGGCTGCTGCGGCGGAGCGAAGGCAAAGGAGGGAGCATGATGCCGATCACCCTTTTGCGTCCGGGAGAGACCGGAGTGGTAAGACGGGTCAGCGGAGCCGCTGATACAAGACGGTTCCTGGCAGACCTTGGTTTTGTGGATGGAAGCCAGGTTCGGGTGGTCTCTGAGCTTTGCGGAAACATGATCATCCATATTAAAGATTCCAGAGTGGCTGTCAATAAAGAAATGGCGAAGCACATTATGGTATAGAAGCAGGAGCCGCGGGGCCTTAAAAGCCTCCGGCTCCATCAAAAAGCCCACGGGTTAGCCGTGGGTAACTAAAAAACGCAGAGTTAGCCTTAAATAACCAATAAACATGCCAGGAAGCAGATGTGCCCCATATAAGGGGATGGAAAAAGAGGAGGAGAAAGGAGAACGCTATGACATTACGGGAGGTTCCGGTGAGGACAACGGTTCTGGTGGCAAAGATCCGCGGGGAGGGGGCATTCCGCCGGAGGATCATGGACATGGGGATCACAAAGGGGAGTGAGATCTATGTCCGGAAGGTGGCTCCCCTGGGAGATCCGGTGGAGATCACCATTCGGGGATATGAGCTTTCCCTGAGAAAGGCCGATGCGGACAGCATCGATGTGACGGTAAAAGAAGGGATTTAAGGAGGAGAAACATGAGTATCAGGATTGCTTTGGCGGGAAATCCCAACTGTGGAAAGACCACCATGTTCAACGCGCTCACAGGAGCGAACCAGTACGTGGGCAACTGGCCCGGCGTGACGGTGGAAAAGAAAGAAGGACGGCTGAAAACCTCCAAAGGAGAGGAGGAGATCATCATAACGGACCTGCCGGGGATCTATTCCCTGTCCCCGTATACACTGGAGGAAGTGGTAAGCCGGGATTATCTGTTAAAGGAGCGGCCGGAGGCGGTCATCAACCTGGTGGACGCCACTAACATTGAAAGAAACCTGTATCTGACCTCCCAGCTTCTGGAGCTGGGGATCCCGGTGGTCATTGCCCTGAACATGAGCGATCTGCTGGCGAAAAAGGGAGACCAGATCGACACAGAACGGCTTTCTGGGATATTTGGCTGCCAGGTGGTGGAGACCTCTGCCCTTAAGGGGACGGGCTTAAAGGAAGTGACAGACCAGGCGGTGGCTGCTGCCAAGGGACAGAAATGGAAGGCCCCTGGCCATGTGTTCCCGGCCCGGGTGGAAAGCGCCATATTAAAGGCCGAGGAGGCTCTGGGAGACCGGGTGGAGCCGTCCCTGAGACGCTGGTATGCCATTAAGCTGCTGGAACGGGATCCCCGGGCCGAGGCAGACTTAAACCTGCCGCCCTCCGCCATGGCGTCCATCCGGACGGAGGCAGAGAGCCTGGAAAAGGATATGGACGACGATACGGAAAGCATCATTACCGACGCCCGTTACGGATATATTGGAGAGGTGATAGGAAAGGCCGTGCAAAAAGCGCCGGCCAGGTTAAGCACCTCGGATAAGATCGACAGGATCGTTACAAACAGGATCCTGGGACTTCCGATCTTTGCGGCGATCATGTATTTTGTATACTATATTTCTGTGACGACCCTGGGTACCATGGGCACAGACTGGGCCAATGATTCCTTTGTTGTGACCGTCCAGGAGGCGGTTTCCGGAGCTCTTGCAGGCCTGGGAGCCGGGAGCCTGGTGACAGGCCTGGTGGTGGACGGGATCCTGGGAGGCCTGGGGGCTGTGTTCGGCTTTCTTCCCCAGATGGCCATTCTGTTCCTGCTCCTTTCCATCCTGGAGGACTGCGGCTACATGGTCCGCATCGCCTTCGTCATGGACCGGGTGTTCCGTCATTTCGGGCTTTCCGGCAAAAGCTTCATTCCGCTCCTGATCTCATCGGGCTGCGGGATCCCGGGGATCATGGCTTCCCGTACCATTGAAAACGATAATGACAGACGGCTGACCATTATGACGGCTACCTTCGTGCCCTGCGGCGCAAAGCTCCCGGTGATCGCTCTTATGGGCGGGATCATGACGGGCTGGGCCACGGGAAATTATGAGGCCGCCGGTTATATCGCTCCCCTCATGTATTTCATCGGAGTGGCGGCCGTACTGGTGTCTGCCATCCTCTTAAAAAAGACGAAACCGTTTTCCGGAGAGGCGGCTCCCTTTGTTATGGAGCTTCCGGCATACCATATCCCGTCTGCTAAGACGGTGCTCATGCACACCTGGGAAAGACTCTGGGGCTTTATTAAAAAGGCAGGCACCATCCTGTTCCTGGCCTGCATCGTTATGTGGGTGCTTTCCACCTTTGGCTTTGAGAACGGAGGCTTCGGAGCCGTGGAAGATGTATCCAACAGCCTTATGGCCCTTCTGGGCGGCGCCATCGCCTGGATCTTCGCGCCGCTGGGCTTTGGCTCCTGGCAGCCGGTGGCAGCTTCCATTTCCGGCTTTTCCGCCAAAGAGGCCATTGTGACCACCATGGGTGTCCTGGCCAATGTGGACGAGTCCATGGTGGAGGAGACCGCGGTGGTGGGAGCGGCCATCCAGGGCTGGTTTCCCAATGTGGCTGCAGCCTTTTCCTTCCTGGTGTTCAACCTGCTGGATTCTCCGTGTCTTGCCGCTATCGCGGCCATGGCCCAGCAGATGCAGTCCAGACGGTGGTTCTGGTTCGCGGTCCTTTATCAGAATCTCTTCGCCTACGGCGTGAGCCTCTGCGTATACCAGTTTGGTTCCGTGATGCTTGGAGCACCGGCAGGGATCGGGACGGCCGCCGCGGCGTTGGTGCTTCTGTTCCTGCTCTACATGCTGTTCCGCAGGGATCCGTATAAGAATATGAAAAAGGCTGTACGCCGTTCAGTGACAGCGTAAATGACCGGGAGAACCGCGTTTCCTTAACGGGAGGCGCGGTTCTTTTTGCGCGTTTCGCCATTGTTTTTGCGGGCGGGTCTTGTGGATTCCTGCGATCAATAGTATAATAGGACATAAATCCTTAAAAATACTCAGAAAAAACTCAGAATAGGACAGAATGCATATGAAGATTATTATTGTTGGCTGCGGAAAAGTCGGCACCAGCCTGGCAGAACGTCTCAGTGTGGAGGATCACGATCTGGTGATGGTGGACCTGTCGGAGCAGAAGGTGGAGGAGGTCTCCAACCGGTACGACGCCATGGGAATTGTGGGAAACGGAGCCAGTTTTAATGTACAGCAGGAGGCGGGTGTGGATACAGCCGACCTTTTTATTGCGGTGACGGGCGAGGACGAGCTGAACCTGCTCTGCTGCCTGATCGCCAAAAAGAACGCCAAATGCCATACCATCGCCCGTGTGAGGAATCCTCTCTATAATAAGGAGATCCGGTTCATAAGGGAGCAGCTGGGGATCTCCATGATCATCAATCCGGAGCTGACTGCGGCCAGAGAGATCTTAAAGGTCTTAAAGTTCCCGTCAGCCATTAAGATCGATACCTTTGCCAAGGGCCGCGTGGAGCTTCTGCACTTCCGGGTAAAGCCGGAAATGGGCTTTGACGGGAAGACCATTATGGAGCTCATGGGCCGGTTAAAGACCGATGTACTGATCTGCGCTGTGGAGCGGGATTCGGAAGTGGTGATCCCCAACGGAAGCTTTGTGCTCCATGACAATGATATCCTGTCCATCGCCGGCTCCCTGGAGCAGACGGCGGAGTTCTTTGAGAAGATTGGCGTGCGGTCCAAAAAGGTGCGCAATTCCCTGATCATCGGCGGCGGGACTATTGCCCACTACCTGGCCCTGGACCTGTTAAAGATCGGATTCCGCGTGCGGATCATAGAGCAGCGGAAGGAACGCTGCGAGTATCTGAGCGAGATGCTTCCGGGAGCTGATATCATAAACGGCGACGGCAGCGACAAGAACCTCCTTCTGGAGGAGGGCCTTACCTATGCCGATTCCATGGTAGCCCTCACCGGTCTGGACGAGGAGAATATTTTCCTGGCCCTGTTTGCCAAGAAGCACTCCAATGCCAAGCTGGTGGCCAAGGTCAATAAGATCGCCTTCAACGATGTGATCGACAGCTTTGCCATCGACAGTGTGGTATATCCCAAATATCTCACGGCCGATTATATCTTACAGTATGTGCGCGCCTGCCAGAACACCATCGGCAGCAACGTGGAGACCCTGTACAACATCCTGGACGGCCGGGCCGAGGCCCTGGAGTTTTCCATCCGGGAGGCCTCTGATGTGACGGACGTGCCGCTTATGGACCTGAACCTGAAAGACAATCTCCTGATCTGCTGCATCAACCGGAACGGCACGATCCTTACGCCCCGCGGACAGAATAAGATCCGGGTGGGAGATACGGTGATCGTGGTGACCACCAACCGGGGTCTCCAGGATATCCGGGATATACTGAAGTAGCAAAGGAGAAGCTCCATGAATTATTCCATGATCTTTTTCATCATTGGCTGGGTCTTTCTCATAGAGGCAGCCCTGATGGCCCCGTCTGCCCTGGTGGCGCTGCTGTACGCAGAACAGAGCATCTGGGCCTTTGCGGCCGCCATCGGGCTCTGCCTGCTCCTGGGAGTGCCGCTGGTACGGAGGCAGCCGGCCAATAAGGTATTTTATGCGAAGGAAGGCTGCGTGATCGTGGCTCTGAGCTGGATCGTCATGAGCCTTATGGGGGCGCTTCCATTCGTGTTCTCCGGGGTGATCCCCAGCATTGTAGACGCCATGTTTGAGACTGTATCCGGCTTTACCACCACAGGAGCCAGTATTTTAAAGGATGTGGAGGTCCTGCCCCGGTGCATGCTGTTCTGGAGGAGCTTTACCCACTGGATCGGCGGCATGGGCGTTCTGGTATTCCTGTTATGCCTCCTGCCCATGTCCGGCGGAGGATATTCCATGAACCTGATGAAGGCGGAGAGCCCTGGTCCCTCGGTCAGCAAGCTGGTCCCCAAGGTGCGCTCCACTGCTAAGCTCCTGTACGGCCTTTATGTGGCCCTGTCTCTTCTGGAGCTGGCGCTTCTTTTGTTGGGGAGCATGCCGCTGTTTGACGCTTTGTGTACCACCTTCGGTACGGCAGGAACCGGCGGCTTCGGGATAAAAAACAGCAGCATCGGTGAATATTCCGCTTATATACAGTCCATTGTGACGATCTTCATGATCCTGTTCGGCATAAACTTTAATGTATATTTCCTTCTTTATATGAGGAAGCCCAAAGAGGCGCTCCGCTGTGAGGAGGCCGGCTGGTACCTGGCAATTATTGCCGTTTCAACGCTGATCATCACGGTGTTCATACGGAATTCCTTCCCGGACCTGGTCACAGCCTTCCGTCACGCCGCCTTCCAGGTGGGCTCCATCATCACCACCACAGGATTTTCCACCGCGGACTTTAACGTGTGGCCGGCGGTGCCCAAGGCCATCCTGGTGCTCCTTATGTTTATCGGAGCCTGTGCGGGAAGCACCGGCGGCGGGATCAAGGTCTCCAGGATCGTGCTCCTGTTCCGTACCATGACCAGAGAGATCGAACAGATCATCCATCCCCATATGGTGAAGAAGCTGAAATTTGAAGGCCGGGTCGTGGGCCAGGAAGTATTAAGGAGCGTAAACGCCTTTATGGTGGCGTATGTGCTGATCTTTGCAGGATCCACGCTTCTGGTCTGCCTGGACGGCTTTGATCTGGTGACCAGCTTTACATCGGTGGCGGCAACGCTCAATAACATTGGCCCCGGACTGGAGTTAGTGGGTCCGGCCAGCAACTTCTCCTGCTTTTCCGACCTGTCCAAGATCGTTCTGATCTTTGACATGCTGGCAGGGCGTCTGGAGATCTTCCCGCTGCTGGTGTTATTCTTCCGGGATACCTGGAAGAAGTTCTAAAGCCTTAGGAAGAAGGGCTTTGCCCAGGCTTGGGGAAGATCCCCGGCAGGCGGGCTCCGTTCCATAAAAATACAACGGCCGCGGCAGTGTTTTTACATTGCCGCGGCTGTTTTTATGGATCTTTTATAACTTCATCTGTCTCAGGCTTCCCACCGGCCGGACGCGCCGCAGGGCAGTACAAGACCTGTGGAGGACACCGGAAGGCCGATCTCGTCGGAACGCACCGTACCGCCGAACCGGGGCTTTACGGTGCAGCCCAGCATATAGGTGAGCACGGCGGGAGCCAGTCCGGTGGTGTAGGAGTTGATGAGGAAAAACAGGGGTTTTTCCGACAAGAGTCCGGCGCAGAGCTTTACCAGGGGGAAGATGGCATCCTCGATCTTCCAGATCTCGCCCTTGGGACCGCGGCCGTAGGAGGGCGGGTCCATGATGATGGCGTCATAATGGTTGCCCCGGCGGAGCTCCCGCTCCACGAATTTCACGCAGTCATCCACGATCCAGCGGATGGGAGCGCTTTCCAGGTTACTGGATCTGGCGTTTTCCTTGGCCCAGGCCACCATTCCCTTTGAGGCGTCCACGTGGGTCACAGAGGCCCCGGCCTTTGCGGCCGCCAGGGTGGCTCCTCCCGTATAGGCAAAGAGGTTTAAGACCTTCACAGGCCGGCCGGCATTTTTTATTTTTTCTCCGAACCAGTCCCAGTTGGCGGCCTGCTCCGGGAAGAGTCCTGTGTGCTTGAAGCTGAAGGGCTTCAGCTGGAAGGTCAGTTCCTTATAGTTTATGCTCCACTGCTCCGGGAGATGGAAAAACTCCCATTCACCGCCGCCCTTGGAGCTGCGGTGATAGTGACCGTTGAGCTTTTTCCACTGGGGAGCCGTTTTTTCCGTATCCCAGATGACCTGGGGATCCGGACGCAAAAGGATGTATTTTCCCCAGCGCTCCAGCTTTTCCCCCTTTGAACAGTCGATGACTTCATAATCCTTCCATCCGTCTGCAATCCACATATATGATACCGTCGCTTTCTATGATTATCGTTTGGTTTCTGTGGATATTATACGTGATTCGGGGGAACGTGTCAAATACCATATGGGATTGCGGCAGTTTTGCGGTATTTGCCGGGAGTATGTAAGAGAATTGAAAGATTCTTCTGGTTGAATATTTTGTAAGATACTGGTAGAATGATACTAGGGATATACGGCTCTGGGATGGATCATAAAGCATGGACCGTATGAAAAAAGGCAGATGGTAAGGAGATGGATCTATGAAAAAGAAGGGACTGAAGGTACTGACAGCCGCCGCCGTTTTAAGCCTCGGGCTTATGACGATGGAGGCGCTGGCCGCAGAGGGCTGGGCCATGTCTGGCAATACCTGGGTATATATGGACCAGTACGGAAACCGGGTGACCAATGAGTGGAGAAAGGGCGCCGACAATCTGTGGAGATATTTAAACGGAAACGGAGAGATGGCGGTCAGCTGCTGGGCAGACGAGGATTATTTTGTGGATTCCAACGGGATCATGGTGGCCAATAAGTGGGTAAAGACCCGTTCCTATTACGGCGGGGATGAGGACGTCTGGTTTTATTTTGGAAACAGCGGGAAGGTCGTAAAGGACGGATGGAAGAAGATCGACGGAAGGAATTATCTGTTTGATTCCGAAGGCGTGATGCAGACTGGCTGGACAGAGGACAATCTGTATTATCTGGGCAGCGACGGAGCTATGAAGACCGGCTGGAGATACCTGGAGCCGCCTTATGATGAGGATGGGGACGATTATACCTACGGTCCGGAGAGCGATGACGGCCAGTACTGGTATTATTTTGCTCCCAGCGGAAAGAAGTACTGTACCTCCACCGGAGACGAGGAGGGCGAGTACCGGGTCAGCCGGATCGACGGGAAATATTACTGCTTTGATTCCACTGGAAAGATGCAGACCGGCTGGGTGTATATGGATGGAGATCCGGATTCAGCCAGCTCCAATACCATTGAGCACTGGCGGTATTTTGCGGAGCCTGAGATCAAAAATGCCAAAGTAGGAGCTGCCATCAGCGGATGGCTTTCCCTGGAACCGCCGGAACGGCTGCTGGACAACGTGGACGAAGCTGTGGAGTGGTATTTCTTTAATAAGGACGGAGAGCCTAAGACAGGTCCGGAATTCGGAGAGGCCTCCACAGATGACTTTGTAAGGATCGATGGAAAGAACTATCTGTTTGATCAGCGCGGCAATCCCGTAAAGGGTCTTCACCGGGTGGAGATTGGAGATACCGGCGAATATACCTCCTACTATTTTGACGACGATTCCAGGACCGTGGTAAAGGGAAAACGGACCATCGAGGAAGGCGACGGGACCAAGAGCACTTTCTACTTCAACGAGGGAAGCTATGCGGGCCGCGGCTTCACAGGTGTCAGGAGCAATTATCTGTACTATATGGGAAAGCTCCAGAAGGCAGATTCCGACAGCCGCTATATGCTGGTGAGCCTTCCGTCGGGCAGCCAGTATAAGACGTATGTGGTCAATACCTCCGGCCGTATCTCAAAGAATACGACGGTAAAGGACAGGGACGGAAACCGCTATAAGGTGAACAGCTCCGGTATTTTAATGGAGATCAACGGTGAAGCCGCTGGAAACGGCCTGCTGGGAGATCCCATGGAGCCGGTCTACGAAGAATTTGATTAAGGATAATAAAACCGCCTGTACCGGGGCCGAGGGGCTTCTGTACAGGCGGTTTTTTAGCTTCTTATGATTTATGCGGGGCCGTATGCGATGCCTTGGAGCGGATGATCCAGGGCCTTCCGGATCATCCGCATACGGCGATGGATGGATTCTTTTCTTTTAAAAACCGGCAGAGATCGTCCCATACCTGGCCGCCGTCCGGATCCCGGAAGGGAATACAGAGATTTTCTCCGGTAAACACGGCCATGATCCCGTCCCGGCAGGCGATCCGGTTGATCCGGCAGTAATAAACGGGAATGAGCTTCTGGTCCTTCTGGCGAACGATGGAAAAGTAGTTTTCGTAAAAGCCGACCGTAAAGCCTGGGCACCTCCCAGGATCTGATCCAGCACCGATGAAAGCCGGCGGACCAGAAAGGCCTTTCCTGCAAGGTTAAAGACCAGGAGAAGGAGGGCGGAGCCGGCGTAATAAAGGGCCAGCTTATGGCGGCCCCCAAGGAAAAAGAAAAGGCCTGCGGCGGCAAAGAGGGCGGAAAGCAGGCTGACTGTGATGGAGAACCACCGGGAAAAGACATGTCCCCGGAATTTTTTTACAGCTTCCCTGGTGCCGCAGCCTTCCAATATAAATGCTGGTGATATGGAAACCTCTCTGAATGATATCTTATGACATAAGAAGACCGGCATACCCGCGGGAGCATGCCGGTCGGTTTTATATCCTAGATCTCTTCTCCGTCAATGAATACGTGTTTTACAACGCCCTCAACGGTGAACGGTGAGCCGTCCATGATCACGATATCAGCGTCCTTTCCTTCCTCCAGGGAACCGACTCTGTCGGCAACGCCAATGTGCTCAGCCGGATGGATGGTGATGGCACGGAGAGCGTCATACTCGTCCATGCCAGCCTTCATGGCCAGGCCTGCACATAAGGGCAGGTAGTGGAGCGGGATCACCGGAGCGTCTGTGATGATGGAAACGTGGCAGCCTGCTTTTGCCAGAACGCCGGGGGTCTCCCAGGTCTTGTTCTGAAGCTCAAACTTGCTGGCATGTCCGAAGGTGGGGCCAACAGCCAGGGGAACGTTCTCCTTGGCAAGCTCATCCACGATCATATGTCCTTCTGTTACATGCTCTAAGGTGATATCCAGATCGAACTCTCTTGCAATGCGCAGGGCAGTGCACAGGTCGTTGGCCTGGTGGGCATGTGCCTTTAAGGGGATCTCTTTATTTAATACCGGGATCAGGGCTTCGGATTTCTGGTCGTAAGCCGGAAGCTTGGAAGCATCGTCACCGGCAGCCTCAACCTTTGCCTTATAAAGGGAGGCCTTCTTTAATGCCTCGCGGATCAGGGCAGCATTGGTCATACGGCTGGTGATGGTGTTCTTCTGGTAGCAGCGCTTCGGGTTCTCACCGAAGGCACATTTCATTGCAACGGGGAATTTCACGATCATGTTGTCCACACGTTTGCCGTGGGGCTTCATGGCCACGAAGGTTCCGCCGATGGCGTTGGAGCTGCCTGGGCCAGTTGCCATACAGGTAACGCCGGCCTTTGCCGCCATTTCCATACACGGATCAAAGGGGTTGATGCCGTCGATGGAGCGGAGCTGCGGAGTCACCGGATCATTCAGCTCGTTGTAGTCGTGGCCTTCATAGCCGATGCCGTATCCGTCCAGTCCGATGTGGCAGTGGGCCTCTACGAAGCCGGGGTATACATTGAGGCCGGAAGCGTCGATGACTTCTGCGCCCTCACCGCTTAAGCCGGCGCCGATCTTTACGATCTTTCCGCCGTCAACCAGGATATCTGCCTGGAGCGGCTCTTTGGAAACAGCAGTATGGAGCGTTCCGTTTTTAATTAAGATCATGGGATAGTTCCTCCTTTTGGACTCACAGGGAGTCTGTTTTTATTCTTACGCAGCCAGGGCTGCGGTTAGAAGCTGGGAAGCAGGGATCAGGATACTACATTTACGGGTGTTCCCTGAAAATAAGCTTCGATATTTCCGGCCAGGATGGATACCAGGCGTTTTCTGGTCTCCAGACCCTTCCAGCCCATATGGGGCGTCAGGATCACATTGTCCATGGTATAGAGCGGATTTTCGGGAAGCGGGGGCTCCGTTTCCTGCACATCCAGTCCAGCTCCGGCGATCACTCCGGTCTTTAAGGCCTCGATCAGCGCCGGTTCGTCCACCAGGGCTCCCCGGGAAGTATTGATGAGGAAAGCCGTGGGCTTCATCATGGACAGGGTCTCCCGGTTGATCAGGTGTCTCGTCTCCGGAGTCAGGGGACAGTGGAGGGAGACATAGTCGCTTTCCCGGAGAAGCGTTGGAAGATCCACGTAGTGAACGCCGTCTGCATCTTCCCGGAAGGTCCGGGTATGGGCCAGGATCTTCATGTCCATGGCCTGGGCGATCTTTATGACCTCCCGGCCGATGTTTCCGGCTCCTATGATGCCGAGCACTTTATTGTTGACCTCCACATGGCTTACCTGGAGATTTTTTGTGAAATTGTCATGGCAGCCTCTGGTCAGCATCTTCATCTGAAGCTGCATGGATGAGCTTAAGTTCAGGATCATCATAACAGCCGTATGGGCTACCCGTTGGGAGCTGTATGCCGGGATGTTGCAGACCGTGATCCCCTTCTGGCGGGCGGCCTCCAGATCCAGATTGTTGTATCCAGTCCCGGCTTCGCAGATCAGTTTCACTGAATCTGGAAACTGGCGGATCAGATCCCCGCTTACGGGCATTTCCTTGGTGACCACCACTGCTGCTCCCTGGATCCGGGAGAGAAGCTGGTCCTGGTCCGTATCATCATAAACAGTCACGTCCTCAGACAGGACAGAGAAATCAAGATTTCCGTCAAAATTCATTTTGGCGGCATTTAAGACCACGGTTTTATGATTCATGAGCGTCCTCTCTCAAAACTTATTTTGTACCTATTGTAGCATAAATTTTCCAATAAGGAAATGTTTTTTGTATAAAATTTCTTAAAAGTCTCTGTATCAGCTGCGCTTTTCGTAGTCGTTCAGGGCGTCAATGGCCTGCTTCGACAGAGGAAAGATCACCAGCATATTGAAGATGGTCATAAGGCCGATGCCCACGTCGCCCAGGTCCCATACAAAGGTGTAGGCAGCCATGCCGCCCACAAACAGCATGACCAGGGCCAGGAGCTTATAGGCTGTCTGGGAAAGCCAGTTGTCGCCGAACAGGTAGGCCACATTGGAGCGGGCATAAAACAGGATCCCGATGAAGGTGGAGAAGCTGAACAGCCAGAGGGTGACGGCGATGAAGATAACGCCGAAGGAGCCCAGATGGTAATTCATGGCCGCCTGGAGAAGATCCATGCCCTCCAGACCGTTTATGAGATCTGCCGGAGCCAGGAGCATGATAAAGGCTGAGCAGCTGCAGATCACGATGGTGTCGATGATAACGCCGAAGGCCTGCATCAGTCCTGCTTTGGCCGGATGATCCACATCGGCTGCGGCAGAGGCACAGGGAGCCGATCCGGAGCCGGCTTCATTGGAGAAAAGGCCGCGCTTGACTCCGTTCATGAGAACAGCACCGAAGCCGCCGGCAGCCACCTGGCGGAGGCCAAAGGCCTCGGAAAAAATATGATGGAAGACCGCCGGAAGCTGTCCGATGTTTTTTAAAATAATAAACAGGGTGATGAAAAAGTAGCAGCCAGCCATAATGGGAACCATAATATCCAGGACCTTGACCGTGGCATTTTTTCTCAGTACGATCACAGCCGCCAGGAGCACCAGAAGGATGGTGGTATAAAGAGGCGGGATGTGGAAGGCGTTGGAAAATGCCGTGGACACAGAGTTGCTGATCACCTGGCTGATGCCGCACCAGCAGATCAGGCCGGAAATGGCAAACAGGACGGCGATCAGGGAGTAACGGGGCTTTGTCTGGCTTTTGCGGGTGAAAAAGTTATGGATATAATAGGCAGGACCGCCCCGGTATCCTCCGTATAAGGGATCCTTTTCCTTATGGAGCTGGGCCAGGGTGGCCTCCACAAAAGCCGTGGAGGAGCCTAAAAGGGCTGTGACCCACATCCAGAATACGGCTCCCGCGCCGCCGGCGGAGATGGCGGCCACCACGCCCACCAGGTTTCCCATGCCCACACGGGTGGCGGTGGCGATGATCAGGGTCTGGAAACCGGAAATGGTATTTTTCTGGGAAGAGGACCGTTTTTCCATGGCAGTTTTCAGCATTTCGGGGAAGAGACGCACCGGAAGAAAGCGAGTGCGCGCCGTAAAAAAGATCCCGGCGGGGATCAGCAAAAGGACAAGGAGCGACAGGCCCAGAGAGCCGCCGCCCGGCAGCGGGATCGTGATCAAGTCGCCCCATAGAAGATTGTAGATGGTTGTGATAAGCTTCATGATAGTTTTCTCCTGTAAAGTGTTATGCTTTAAAGTTATAGAAGGTATTATACTACACAGAGAGCGAAAAGGGAAGGGGGATCCGCGTCTGAAGGAAAATCCCTGCGCATCCTCATCTGCGGGAGCGTAAGAATCCTGTAAGAATTTTGTTTTCCATAGTACTTGACATTGCATAGTAGTAGATATAATATAGTATTACGAAAGAGAAAGGCCGGGAAAGGAAGGGTGGACAGATGAATGCGCAGTTAAAAAAAGGCGTCCTGGAGCTGGTGGTCCTGGAATCGGTCCGGCAGAGGGATATGTACGGCTACGAGCTGGTGGAGGAGGTGTCCAAGGTGGTGGACGTCAACGAGGGAACCATTTATCCTCTTCTTAAGCGTCTGACCAACGAGCGGTATTTTGAAACGTATCTGCGGGAATCCACGGAGGGACCGCCCAGAAAATACTACCATCTGACGGCGGCCGGGGTCTTGTACCGGGACACGCTGGAGAAGGAATGGAATGAGCTGACGGAAAAAGTAGGAGCATTTTTGGAGGGGTGTAAGAATGGATAAGAATACATTTATGAGAGAGCTGGAGCGGTCGCTTTCCGTACTCCAGGAATCAGAGCTCAGGGATATATTAAGCGAATATGAGCAGCATATTGATATGAAGGTAAAAAGCGGGCTGTCGGAGGAGGAGGCTATTGCGGATTTTGGAAGCCTTCCGGAGCTGACAGCGGAGATCCTGGAGGCCTACCATGTACGGGCCGATTACGGTCCGGGACAAAGGGGCGGAGACGGCTGGAGAGCAGCGGCAGACGGCCGGAACGATGGGGACGGACCCAGCGAAGGCCAGGGAGACGGAGAAAAAGAACGCCGGGCGGCGGCAGAAATGTGGAAGGCCAGGGCAGCCGGGTCTGGAAAGAAAGCAGCCGGATTTTTTTCGGAGCTGGGAAGACGGGCCGTAAGGCTTGCCAGGCGGACCGGCAGATGGGTCTCAGACGTTTTTGTATTCTGGAGGGAGCTGCTTGGCCGTCCCTTCCGGCGATTTTCCAGACTTTGGAAGCAGAGGAGGGAGGAACGGCTGTATCGGACCGATGGAAGTATGGAGATGGAAAATGCCGGAAAGAAGAGAGGAAACGCCGGAGTATCTTTAGGAAGGACCGCCGGTTCCTTTGGACGCAGGCTGGCAGGTATGGCAAAACGGTGCTTTAGCAGTCTGATCCGGCTGACCGCCTGGACTGCCAGGCTTTTCTGGAACGGGGCCTGGATCTTTCTGGCAGGCTGTATGGGCGGTACAGGACTTATGTTTTTATTCTGTCTTGGAGTTCTGGCCGTGCTGATGGTCCAGGGATATCCGGTGGCCGGAGTGACCCTGGGCTGTCTGGGAGCGACGGTGAGCCTGTTTTCTGCCGCCGGTCTGGGCATGACCCTTCGGTGGAAAAAGAAGAAAAAAGGACCGGGAGCCGTTTCCCAATGGGAGAATGGGGAGGCAGAAGAGGAAGCGTCTGCAGGAATGGAGGCGGCTGGAGAGGAGAACCGGGCGGAGAGCTGGAAGGAGAGCCAGGAAGAGATCCGGGAAGAGACATGGAAGGTGAACCAGGAGGAGATCAGGGAAGAGGAATGGAAAGAGAGCCAGACAGATATCCCGGCAGAACCAGAGCATGGAAGCGGATGCAGAAAGGAAGGCGGACAGTATGCGTAGGATACAGAAGATTTTACTTGGGACATTCCTGGGAGGCGTCCTGCTCTGCGGTGTCGGGGCAGGGACCGCGCTGGTGGAATACTCGTCCTTTACATATGCGGGGGAGAAGAAGATCGGCTGGGAGGATCTGGAGACGAAGAATCTGGATTTTTCATTTGAGCGGCAAAAAGGCAGCCTGATCGTGGACACAGGCTTCTGGGGACGGAGAGTCAGCGATGAGATCGAGGCCGATCCGGCGGTTCCGGAGGGGATCATCCGATATGAGGTCACTTATAATAAGAAGCGGGTGGAGCCGTTCCTGGAGTTTTATGAATTTCTGGAGGGACCTGGAGCGGAGAGCACAGAGGATTCCGGAGAAGGACTGACGGGAGAGACAGCCGGAGAAGATGAAGAAAATCCGGAAAACCTGGAAATTCCAGAAAATTCGGAAAATCCAGATGATCCGGAAAATCCAGATGATCCGGAAAATCCAGGCGGGGACGGCGGACAGACTGGAGAAAAGACGGCCGGGGAGCCTCAGGGACGCCTGGAGCTCATGGCCTCCAGCCGCGGAAGCGACCTGGAGGTCTTTATGGAATGTAAGGACGAATTTTTAAAGGAAGTGAAAGAGAAACGGATCTCCAGCTATGAGCCGGCGTATATCACAGAGGTGCGGATTCTGGTGAATCCGGCCGACATGGAGGCAGTGGAAGAAAACAGATAAAATTGACCGGGGACGCGTATTGTGCTACAATAAGGAAGGCGGCCTCCCACAGATGTAAGAGGCATACGCCAGAGACGGAAGATGCGGAGGAAGAATATGAACGTAAGAAAAGACCTGGTACAGGGGCTTAGGGATGGCTTCCCCATTGGGCTTGGATACGCGCCGGTGGCGTTTACCTTTGGATTTATCGCGGTTTCCGGGGGACTTCCCCTGTGGGCGGCGGCGCTGATCTCCTTAACGAATCTGACCAGCGCCGGACAGTTTGCAGGCACGAACCTGATCCTCCAGGGAGCCGGATACATCGAGGTGGCCATGACCACCTTTGTGATCAACATCCGGTACATGCTCATGTCCCTGTCCTTGGGACAGCGGCTGGAGAAGGGAACGGGGATCCTTTCCAGAATGGGCTTTGGCTTTGGGATCACAGACGAAACCTTTGTCATGGCGTCCCTGAAGCCTGGGATCCTCCGGGCACCCTATCTGTTTGGACTGATCCTATTCCCGATCCTGGGCTGGAATCTGGGCACGGTCCTGGGCGGAAGCATTTCTGCAGTGCTGCCGGAAGCCCTCCAGAATGCCATGGGGATCGCTTTATACGGTATGTTTATTGCGCTGATCGTACCGGCCTCCCGGGATTCCATTCATGTATTTCTGATCGTTGTGATGGCAGTGGCGGCCAACTGTATGTTAAAATATATCCCTGTATTTTCCTTTATCTCCCCGGGCTTCCGGATCATTCTGTCCACGGTGGCTGGAGCCGGACTGGGAGCGGCCCTGTTCCCCAGGGATGAGGCGGAATACGTAAAGAAGGAGGGGGAGACGGAGTAATGGAATCGCTTGATATGAAGCGGGCAGTGATCTGTATTTTTCTCATGGCGCTGGTGACGTATGTGCCCCGGGTACTGCCCCTTACAGTTTTCAGAAAACAGATCAGGTCCAGATATATACGGTCGTTCCTGGATTATACGCCCTATGCGGTACTGGGGGCCATGACCTTCCCGGATGTGTTCACATCCACAGGAAATCTTGTTTCGGCCCTGGCAGGAACGGCGACGGCGTTTGTCCTGAGCTATTACAGAAAGGGACTGGTGACGGTGGCGTGCTCTGCCATCGCAGTCGTGTATATTGTGGAGCTGCTTTTATAGAAACTGGCAGTTTTGGGTATCTGAGGAGGTGTTTTGCATGCTGGTATTAAAGGGATCAGAAGCGGCGGCAAGGATCAAAAAAGAGGTGCAGGAAATGGTGGAAGGGCTTGGGGGCCATGTTCCCACGGCGGCCATCGTCCGGGTCGGCGAACGGCCGGACGATCTGTCGTATGAGAGGAATGTGATGAAAAAGATCGCATCCTTCGGCATGGAGGCCCGGTCCTTTGCATTTCCGGAATCCATCAGTGAAGGGGAGTTCCAGACAGAATTCCAGAAGATCAATGACGATCCTTCCATCGACGGGATCCTGTTATTCTGTCCTCTGCCGCGCCACATGAACGGCCGTACCTTTGAGGAGCTGATCCGGCCGGAGAAGGATCTGGACGGGATCAGCCCGGTGAACCGGGCCAGGATCTTTGCGGGAGAGAAGGATGGCTTTGCCCCATGTACGGCGGAGGCAGTCATTGAGATCCTAAAGACCTACCAGATCCCCATGGAGGGAAAGCGGGCCGTGGTGGTGGGCCGGAGCATGGTGGTGGGACGGCCGCTGTCCATGCTGTTTTTAAAGGAAAACGCCACAGTCACCGTCTGTCATACGAAAACGGCGGATCTGAAAGCCGTGTGCCGGGATGCGGATATCCTGGTGGCGGCAGCCGGTAAGGCGGGAATGATCTCCGGGGAGTTTGTGAAGCCCGGCGCAGCGGTGGCTGACGTGGGGATCAATGTGGATGAAAACGGAGCCCTTAAGGGCGATGTGGAGTGGGACGGACTGGAAGCCGCAGCGGCCGCCGCTACACCGGTGCCTGGGGGCGTGGGCTCTGTGACAACGGCAGTGCTGTGCCGTCATCTGGCGGAGGCGGCCCTGCGGAAATATGGAGCGGAGCAGGCGCAAAACTGAGCAGACTGAATAAAAATCTCCTGGAAATGGCATACTGGTTACAGGTAATCTATTTTCAGGAGGTTTTTTATGTGGGGAATTCTGGTGGCGCTGATCTCGGGGGCGCTCATGAGCCTTCAGGGCGTCTTTAATACGGAGGTCACAAAGCAGAGCAGTATCTGGGCAGCGGCCGGCTGGGTCCAGGCCACGGCGCTTATTACGTGTGTGGTCCTTTATTTCTGTACGGGCCGCGGAGAGATCTGGGGCATGTTTTCCATAGACAGAAAATACATGCTGCTGGGCGGAGTCATGGGTGCGTTCATCACATGGACGGTCATTAAGAGCATGGACGGGCTGGGGCCGGCCAGGGCCACGCTGCTGATCGTGGTGACGCAGATCCTGGTCTCTTATGTGGTGGAGGTGTTTGGTATGTTCGGAGTGGAGAGGGCCGGGTTTGAGTGGAGAAAGCTTCTGGGGGCTGCCGTTGCCATTGTTGGGATCATTGTGTTCCGCTGGTAAGGGCAGAGAGAAAGTTTTCAAAAATAGACTTGTTTTTGGCCGGTGGTTTGGATAGAATAGAAGAAGGCAGAGCAGTATCTTCCGGAATATTTTTCGGGAGGTGCGAATATGGCAAAAGGATACTGGAAGGCCGTTCTGGCAGCGGCATTTTTCATAGTGGCCGGAGTCTGCTACGGCGGTTCTCTTTTCCGGGAGGGAAGCATAGTCCTGGAAGGAGAGACGGCGGCCGGAAGAGCCGGGATGCAGACGGCAGACGGGGCAGAAGGAAGCGCCCCATGGGCCGGTGAAGGGGCGGGCAGCCCTGGGACCCATGGAGCAGAAGCCGGTCCAAATACAGAAACAGAAAGCGCCCGGGCAGAGGTTGAAAGGCCCGGGTACTTTGTACATATCTGCGGCCAGGTGAAGGAGCCGGGCGTTTATGAGCTGCCGGAGGGAAGCCGCGTGTACGAGGCTGTGGAGGCGGCCGGAGGCTTTACAGAGGAAGCTGCCGCCGAAGCCTTAAATCTGGCAGAGAAGATCACGGACGGAATGAAGATCACTGTATATGACCGGGAAGAGGCCAGGACCCTGGAAGTATCCGGGCTGTCTGAAAGCGGAGGCCCGGGATCCGGCGGGCTTGTGAACCTCAACACAGCCGGTAAGGAAGCGCTGATGACCTTAAGCGGGATCGGCGAATCAAAGGCGGAGGATATCATCCGTTACCGGAAAGAATCCGGAGGCTTTAAAAAGATAGAAGATATCATGAAGGTCCCTGGCATCAAGAATGCTGGTTTTCAGAAGATAAAAGACAGGATAACAGTTTGAGTGGAGGAGAAAATGGCAAGAGTTCTGGTTGTTGACGATGAAAAACTGATCGTAAAGGGCATCCGGTTCAGTCTGGAACAGGATGGAATGGAAGTAGACTGCGCATATGATGGAAACGAGGCGATCGAAAAGGCGAAGGAAAGGGAGTACGATGTGGTGCTCCTGGATGTGATGCTGCCCGGCCACGACGGGTTTGAGGTCTGCCAGGCGATCCGGGAGTTTTCCGAGATGCCCATCATCATGCTGACCGCCAAGGGCGGGGACATGGATAAGATCCTGGGCCTGGAATACGGAGCCGACGATTATATCACCAAGCCCTTCAATATTCTGGAGGTAAAAGCCAGGATCAAGGCCATCATGCGCCGGAACTCCAGAAGGAATGGAAAAAACGGACGCCAGGAGGATCATATGGTGGTGTGCGGCGATCTGAAGCTGGACCGGGAAGGAAGACGGGTCTTCATCCAGGAAAAAGAGATCAAGCTGACAGCCAAGGAGTTCGACCTTCTGGAGCTTCTCGTGACCAACCCCAATAAAGTATACAGCCGCGAGGCTCTTCTGGGCTACGTCTGGGGAAACAAAGCCATGGATAACGGAGACGTGCGCACCGTAGACGTCCACGTCCGCCGCCTGAGAGAAAAGATCGAGCCCAGCCCCAGCGACCCCAAATACGTCCACACCAAATGGGGAGTGGGATACTACTTCCGCGCATAGCAATGAGCAGTGCGAAAAAACACAGCCCGAGATCTGCGTCATGCTTGCATGAAAGCAGATCGACGGCTGCGTTTTTTCATAGGGCGAACGCCCGCGAGCCAGGGGAAGCCGGAGGTTTTCCCTGGCTTGGTACTGCGGAGTCTATTCCCAAAATTCTTTGCATCATGCCCCCACATTTTTTCACAGAGCAAATACCCACCCACCTTCAAAGGAGATCACCATGCAAAATACAAACATCAAAACAGACATCAAAATCATCCAGGCCTCTCCCGCGGACCTTGATGCCGTTACCGCTGTGGAGGCCGTCTGCTTCCCCGCCGCCGAGGCGGCGGGACGCCAGTCCTTTGCCCATCGTCTGGCCGCGTTCCCGGAGTCCTTTTTCCTGGCCGTACACGACGGACAGATCATAGGCTTTATCAACGGCTGCGTGACCAATGAGACCACCATCCGGGACGAAATGTATGAGGACAGCAGCCTCCACGATCCCGAGGGCGCATACCAGAGCATTTTCGGCCTGGACGTGCTGCCGGAATACAGAAACCGCGGCATCGCCGCCCTGCTCATGGAGCATATGATCGGAGACGCCAGAGCCAAAGGCCGCAGAGGCCTGATCCTAACATGCAAGGACCGCCTGATCCGCTACTATGAGAAATTCGGCTATAAAAACATGGGAGTATCCGCCTCGGTCCACGGCGGGGCAGTATGGTACGATATGCTTTTGGAATTTGAGGACCAGAAATCATGAGGATCACGCTGATCACCGTAGGGAAAATCAAAGAAAAATTTTACCAGGACGCCATAAGCGAATACGCCAAGCGCCTGAGCCGTTACTGTAAGCTGGATGTGATCCAGGTGACCGATGAAAAGACGCCGGACGGAGCCAGCGAGGCCCTGGAGACCCAGATCAAAGAAAAAGAAGGAAAACGGATCCTGGAAAATATCAAGGACGGCAGCTTCGTCATCGCCCTTGCCATCGACGGGGCCATGCTGGATTCGGTGGAGCTGGCGGGAAAGATCGAAAAATGGGGGATCTCCGGCGTGAGCCAGCTGGTGTTCATCATCGGCGGCTCCCTGGGACTGTCAAAGGAGGTGCTTTCCCGGGCCGATTATAAGCTGAGCTTTTCCAAAATGACCTTTCCCCATCAGCTGATGCGGGTCATTCTGCTGGAGCAGATCTATCGCAGCTACCGGATCATTCAGGGAGAACCATACCATAAATAATGCCGGAGACAGTCCGTAAACCTGTCTATCGGTCATACAGGGAGACATGCAGGCAGCATGGCTCCCTTTTATATCCTCTCAATTCCCTTTTGCCCATGCCCATGACCCGCCGCTCCTTTCATGCGCCGCCAGCCGCGAACCATCCCGTGGACATTTCACTGGCAGGGAGATTTTCCCGGCTCCGCTGAAATTCAGACTCATAAACCTGTCCCGCCGTCATATATTGAGGTAAAGGAGCGTGAGGAATATGACGGCAGAAGAGCTGAAGCAGATATTTGGACGGGCTGTTCCTGATAAGGGGAAGCTCCAGGAGATCCGGCTGCGGGCTGGGAAGCCCGTACTGGTCTTTCTGGATGGCCGGGAGTACCTGGTGGGCCGGGAGGAGCTTCTGGAGGCGGAAGGGGCGGTTCCGGAGGCAATGTCTCCGGTCCTGGCAGACCCAGTGCTGATCCGTGAGATCCTGGGGATCTTTTCCAGGCATTCCCTGTATGCCTTTGAGGATGAGATCCGCCAGGGCTTTCTTACCATCGAGGGAGGCCACCGGGTGGGGATCGCCGGAAAAGCCGTCCCCGAAGGCAGCAGGCTGAGGACCATCAGGGACATATCCAGCCTGAATATCCGCCTGGCCCATGAAAAGCCCGGCTGCGGGGACCCGGTGCTCCCCTGGCTCTATGAAAACGGCCGGCTTCAGAATACGCTGATCCTGTCGCCGCCGGGAGCTGGGAAGACCACACTGCTGAGAGACGTGGTGCGCCAGGTATCCAATGGAAACCGGTACGGGCCGGGGCTCCAGACAGCGGTGGTGGATGAACGGTCAGAGCTGGGAGCCTGCTTTAAGGGGGTACCCCAGTGCGATCTGGGAATGCGCACGGATGTGATGGACGGATGTCCAAAGGCCCTGGGAATGGTCATGATGATCCGTTCCATGGCTCCCGGCGCGGTGGCGGTGGATGAGATCGGGGACCGGGAGGATCTGGAGGCGTTAAGATACGTGATGAAATGCGGCTGCCGGATCCTGGCCACGGTCCACGGAAGCTCCCCGGAGGATCTGAAAAAGAAGCCGGTGCTGGCAGAAATGGTCCGGGAAGGAATGTTTTCCCGATATGTGGCGCTTTCCAGGCGGATGGGGCCGGGAACCGTGGAGGCTGTGTGCGACGGGGAACTGAGGCTGCTGGCGGAAAAGGGGTGCCAGAATGAGGGGAATGGGGCCGGAAGCCTGGAAACAGAAGGAAAAGCGGAGGCTCCGGGAGCATGAGATATATAGGGATCCTTATGATGGCCGGGGCATTGGCTGCGGGAGGCTTCTGGGCCGCAGACCAGTGGAAGGAAAAGCTGGAGCTTTTACTCCTGTTCCGGCAGATGATGTTTTATTTGAAGGGGCAGATCCTGTATGCCAACGCCACCCTGCCGGAAGCGCTCCGGGAGGTGGGAGGACGGTACGCAGAGGGCCGGAGCGGTTTTCTTAAGGAGCCGGGTGCGTTTTTCCTGCGGGTGGCAGAGCGTCTGGAGGAGCAGGGAGACGCGCCGTTTCCTGTGATCTGGAAGGAGGAGGCGGAGCGGTTTCCGCCGGGATTTCCCCTGGAGGCAGGGGACCATAAAAATCTCCTGGCCCTGGGAGAGAATCTGGGCTACGCCCATAAGGACATGCAGGAGCGGACCCTTCTGTTTTATCTGGAGGAGACGGACAGCTCCATCGAGTTTTTAAAGAGGGAAATGGAGAACCGGACGAAGCTGTACCGGTGCCTGGGCATGGCGGCCGGGCTGTTTCTTATGGTGGTCATGGCGTGAAATGGCATAGGAGGATGGCATGGGTGTAAATCTGATCTTTAAAATTGCGGCGGTGGGGATCCTGGTGTCGGTGATCTGCCAGGTGTTAAAGCACAGCGGGAGGGAGGACCAGGCGTTTCTCACCAGCCTGGCGGGGCTGGTACTGGTGCTCTTCTGGATCGTTCCTTACATATATGAGCTGTTTGAAACCATAAAAAATCTGTTTGCCCTGTGAGGAAGGGGGAAGGCGTCATGACGATCATACAGGCGGCGGTCCTGGGGATCACGGCGGTGGCTCTGGCGGTCCAGCTAAAGCCCCTGCGCCAGGAATATTCGGTGTACCTGATCCTGGCGGCCGGTCTGGTCATTGGCTTTTTAAGTATTTCCAGGCTGGAGCTGATCCTGGACACCGTGCGGGCCATCGGGAGCCAGATCCGGGTGAAGAACATTTACCTAGGAACGCTTTTAAAAATGGTAGGGATCACATACATCGCGGAATTTGCCTCCGGGATCTGCAGGGACGCGGGATTTTCGGCTCTGGGGACCCAGGTGGAGATGTTCGGGAAGCTGTCCATCCTGGCGGTGAGCGCGCCGGTGCTGCAGGCGCTCTTAGAGACTCTCCAGGTGTTCCTGTCATGAGGAGGCAGAAGAAGGTCCTGCGGTTTTTCCTGGCCCTGGCCCTTTTCCTGTGCATGTTTTCCGGTCTGGCCCTGGCAGAGGAGGCGGCTTTGGAGGATCCTTATATCCTGGAGGATTTTAATATGGAAGAGATCCAGAGGTTCCTGGACGGCCTGGACCGGGATCAGACAGGCGGCCTGTCCTTTGGCAGCGTCATGAAAGAGATCATGAACGGAAACATTGGAGGAGTGTTTGGGGAGCTGGCCGGGAGGATCCGGGAGGGATTTTTTTCTGAGATCCGGACCAACGCCAGGTTCGTGGGACAGATCATCCTGTTGGCGTTCATTGGAGCCGTTTTTTCGGGTTTTTCCAATATTTTCGGGTCGGGCCATGTGTCGGAAACGGGTTTTTACGTGGTATACCTTTTAAACATGGTCTTTCTGGCGGCCAGCTTTTTTGCCAGCGTGACCATTGCCGGTTCTGTGGCAAAGGAGCTGATGGAATTCATGCGGGTGCTCCTTCCGGCGTATTTTCTGGCTGTGGCCATGGCGGGCGGCGCGTTCACCTCCACGGCGGTCTGCGGCTTTACCTTCGGAGCCATCGGCGTGGTCCAGGCCGTGGTCTCCGGCGTGCTCCTTCCTCTGATGCGGGTCTATATGATGCTGGTGTTAGCCGGGAACCTTTACAGGGAGGACATGATTTCCAGGACCACAGAGCTTTTGCGGCAGGGGATTTTGTGGACTTTAAAGACCATGTTCGGGATCATCGTGGGCTTCCATGTGATCCAGGGACTGGTGCTGCCCCAGGCGGATGCCTTAAAAAATGCATCGGCCATGCGGCTGGCCCAGATGATCCCCGGCGTGGGGGCCGGAGCAGGAGCCATATCCCAGATGGTCATGGGCTCGGGGATCCTCATAAAAAATACAGCCGGGGCGGCAGCGGTCCTGGTGCTTCTTTTTATGGCGGCAGTCCCGGTCATCAAGCTGCTGGTCCTGATGTTCCTTTATTATATGGCAGCGGCGGTGATGCAGCCGGTCTGCGATAAGCGGCTGGTGGCGTGCATGACCGGGGCGGCGGCGGGCCATGGGATCCTTTTAAAGATCGTGGGCTGCTCCCTGGCTTTGTTTTCTGTGACCATCGCTGTTCTCTGTGCGTCCACCAACGCCGTCTGGTATGCGGGGTAGACGGGAAAGGAGGAGGATTGGAAGCAGTATATGAATGGATCCGCAGCCTGGTGTTTTATCTGATCCTGATGACCACGGTCTTAAACTTCCTTCCGGACCGGAAATATGAAAAATACCTGAGGCTTTTTACTGGGATGGTATTCATTCTCCTGGTGTTCGGGCCCCTGGGGGATTTGACGGGGATGGAGGAACGCATGGCTGGGGCCTTTGGCCGGATCACCTTCCAGAATGATGTGAAGCTCTTACAGAGGGAGATCGCCGACGCGGACGGGACCCGGATGAAGCGGCTGGCAGACAGTTACCGGCGTGCGGTGGAAACGGATCTTATGACCATGGCGGAGAGCGCCGGTCTGGAATGCAGACAGGCAGAGGCAGTGGTGGAGGAGGATCCGGAGCACCCGGGCTTCGGTTCAGTGCTGGAGGTGAAGCTGATCGTTGGGATCCCCGGAAGCGGGAGCCCGGGGCCCCTGGAAGGGGATACGGAGGCTTTCCGGGGACAGGGGGCGGAGGAAACCTGGAGCCGGGAGGAAAACGGCCGCGAGGCTGGGCTGGAGCAGCGCAGAAGGGCCAACCGGGAGATCGGAAATTTGAAAACAAGGATAGGAGAGTATTATGGAGTGGAAGAAGGACGGATCCGGATCGATCTGGAGGATGAATAAGGAAAAGCTGATCTTTGTATTCTGCTCCGGACTGCTGCTGTTCGTGCTTTCCATGCCGGGGACAGAAAAAGAGAGATCCCTTGAGGCGGCTGTGGGAAGCGGAGGGATGGAAAACACGGACCGGAGCGGAACCGGCCGTCTTCTGGACGGGACAGAGGACGGGCCGGAGAAAGGGGAACTCCCGGGCCTTTCCGGAGGGGCGCAGGCCGCCTCTGGAGGCAGCGGCGGCTCTCTGTATGAAAAAGAACTGGAGCAGCGGATCACCGGCCTTCTGGACCGGGTAGAGGGCGTAGGAAAGGCAGATGTGATGGTGGTGCTGAAATCCTCGGAGGAGCGGGTGTTTCATGTGGATAAAGATTCCAGGACCTCAGCCACAGAGGAAAAGGGAGAGGACGGACGCATTGTAAGGGAGCAGGAACTCTCTGAGAGCACTGTCATGGGCGGAGGGAACCAGGGGCCTGTGGTGGAAAAGGAGCTGACGCCGGAGGTGGCCGGTATCGTCATCAGTGCCGACGGCGGGGGGAATGCCAGTGTGCGTGCAGAAATTTCTGAGGCCATGGAAGCATTATTCGGGCTGCCGGCACATAAGATAAAAGTATTAAAGAGGGTGAAAGAAGGAGTCTGAGGAATGAAACGGATATTCAGGAGAAACCAGGTGATCATCACCACGCTGGCGATCATGATCGCGGCAGCCGGATATTTAAATTATTCTGCAAAAAAGGAGGTGGCGGGCTCAGATGTGTTTGAGGCGGGGATGATGGAGATCTCCGACGAGGACATTCTGGCGGAAAACCAGGCGGTGAACCGGGCGGACGACGGTACCTTAAAGGAGATCCAGAGTCTGGACGGGGAGCTTGAAAGCGCCGGAAGCCTGGACGCAGAGGCCGGAGGGGAAACACAGGCGGCAGACTCTGCGGGAAGCAGTGAACCGGCGGGAAGCGAAACAGAGGCCGCAGGCCTTGAAAATCCCGGGGAGGCGGTGCTCACCGGAGGCACCAGCGTGTCCGAGTACATAGCCGGCGTCCAGCTGAGCCGTGAGCAGATCCGGGCGAAGAATAAGGAGACGCTCATGGAGCTGATCAATAACGGCCAGATCCCGGATACGGAAAAGCAGGCAGCCATCCAGAGTATGATCCGGATGACAGAGATCTCCGAAAAGGAAAATGCGGCGGAGACCCTGCTCCGGGCCAAGGGGTTTGTGGATCCGGTGGTCAGCATCACGGAGGACCAGGTGGATGTGGTGGTCAATGCGGTGACCCTGACCGACCCGGAGCGGGCCCAGATCGAGGATATCGTAAAAAGAAAGACAGAGGTGGGGGCCAACGGCATCGTGATCACGCTGATGGATCTGGCCGAGTAAGGCGGTCCCTGTATGCGCGCCGCAGAAATCTTCTGGAAAAGCCTATGCAAAGTTTTGCGGTTATGGTATAATGTCTGGAAACAGACATTATACCATCGCGCATCTGGTTTCTGCGTTCACCGCAGAAATCCAGGCGCCCAATTCCCCGAAGGGGTACCATGCCTGAAGGACATGGTATAATGTCTGGAGGACATGGTAGGAAAACTATGATCGCAGGAGGTAATCATTGTGGCAGCGGATACAGTAAGAATCAGTCATAAAGTATATGAGAAGGATCAGATTGGTGAGGTACAGATCGCAGACGAAGTCGTGGCAATCATTGCCGGCCTGGCGGCGACAGAGGTGGAAGGCGTGGATTCCATGGCTGGAAACATCACCAACGAGCTGGTTGGAAAGCTGGGAATGAAGAACCTTTCCAAGGGTGTAAAGGTGGATGTAACGGAGGAGCACGTTTCCGTGAGCCTGTCTCTGAATCTGAAGTATGGGTACAGCATCCCCAAGGTATGCGAGGTGGTCCAGGATAAGGTAAAGAGCGCCATTGAAAATATGACGGGACTCATCGTTCTGGATGTGAACATCAAGATCGCTGGCGTAAGCTTGGAGGAAAACCAGTAAGGAATAAACGTAAGGGCCGCTGTCCGCAGAAATTGCGGGCGGCGGCTTCTTTCCTGTGTCCAGAAGCCCGGCGGAAAAACCATAAGAAACACGCTGCGGGGATTCCTCATGGTGATCGCGGCAGCCGCCAGGGTCTCGTGCAGTCACGGACGTTTGCCAGCTGCCCGCGTAAACAAAAAAAGGAGCCTTATCATTTCTGATAAAGCTCCTGTATGACCTGTCCGGGAATCGAACCCGGGTTTACGCCGTGAGAGGGCGTCGTCTTGACCGCTTGACCAACAGGCCGAATCATCAAGCCTGTTTATAATACCATGGATTTCAAAAAAAGCAAGTCTTTTTTTAAAAAAAAATAAATTTTTTTTGTCCGCCTGCTGCGTCCAGGAAGCGCCGTGCGTCTGTCCTATGGTGATCCGGTCAGAAAAATGCTCATGAAAACAAGGTTTCAATGCTTTTCCCGTCCGGATCCCTCTCGGCTGGACGGATGCTGTTTTTTGCGTCCGTATACATAAAGGTCTTGTGAAACTATGCAGATTCATGTATAATCGAAAGATAAGACCAGAAAATGAAATCGAAGAAACGGTTCAGATTATAAATGGAGGTAATCCGATGACCAGAAGGGAAGCTCGGGAACATTGCTTTAAGATGCTGTTCTGCCAGGATTTTTATCCGGCAGAGGAAAAGGAGGAACAGCTGGAGCGGTATTTTGACGCTCCGGTGGAGGACGTTACAGGAAAGGACGGAGCGGACGAGGTGCTCCACCAGGTGGATCTGGAGGGAGCGGATAAAACGGCTCTGGAGGCCCGGGTGGAGGCCATTATGAAAAAGATCCCGGAGCTGGATGAGAAGATCAACGGGGTGGCCGAGGGCTGGAAGACCAGACGCATGGGCCGGGTGGAGCTTACGATCCTCCGGCTGGCTCTTTTTGAGATGAAGGAGGATCAGGAGATCCCGGAGAAGGTGGCCATCAACGAGGCTGTGGAGCTGGCCAAGAAATTCGGCGGAGACGGGGCCCCTGCCTTTGTCAACGGGATCCTGGCGAAGCTGGTGGAAGAAAGATCCGAATAAAATCAAGGCCGGAGAGCAGCTATGGCGGGAGTATATTCAGTCACGCAGGTGAATTCGTATATCAAAAATATGTTTGTCCAGGACTTCCTTCTTCGCCGGATCTCGGTGAAGGGGGAAGTTTCCAACTGTAAATATCACAGTTCCGGCCACATTTACTTTACCTTAAAGGATTCGGGAGGGACCCTTTCGGCCGTCATGTTCGCAGGCCAGAGAAAGGGGCTGGGCTTCCGTCTGGCAGAGGGCCAGCAGGTGGTGGTCAAGGGGACCGTTGACGTTTACGAGCGGGACGGAAGATACCAGCTTTACGCGTCGGAGATCGAGCTGGCAGGCCGGGGCGACCTGTACGTCCGGTTTGAAAAGCTTCTGCGGGAGCTGGAGGAGATGGGGATGTTTGCGGCCCAGTATAAGCGGCCGATCCCCAGATATGCCATGTCCGTAGGGATCGTGACAGCCCCCACCGGGGCGGCCATCCGGGACATCATCAATATCAGCAGGCGGAGGAATCCCTATGTGCAGCTGATCCTTTATCCGGCCCTGGTACAGGGGCAGGGTGCCAAGGAGAGCATCGTAAACGGGATCCGTACCCTGGATGCCATGGGACTGGACGTTCTCATCGTAGGACGGGGCGGCGGCTCCATCGAGGATCTGTGGGCCTTCAATGAGGAGGAGGTGGCCCGGGCCATCTTTGCCTGTGAAACGCCGGTGATCTCTGCGGTGGGCCACGAAACGGATGTGACCGTTGCCGACTATGTGGCGGACTTAAGAGCCCCTACGCCTTCGGCAGCGGCAGAGCTGGCGGTCTTTGATTACGCCAGGTTTGCGGCGGATCTGGAGGCCAGAAAGCGGAAGCTTTCCCGGGAGATGGGCTTTTTCCTGGATCAGGTAAAGGGAAGGCTGCGCCAGGATGAGCTGAAGATCCGGCTTTACCATCCCCAGCATGTGATCCGGGAAAAAAGGCAGCGGCTGGCGGACCAGGAGGAGCGGCTGGAGCGGCTCATGGACGCCCGCACCGGGGAGATCCGGTCCCGGCTCCAGAGCCGGGAAGAACGTCTCTCCCGCGCCATGGACCGGAGGATGGAAGACGACAAAAAACGGCTGGCAGAGGCCAGCGGCAGGCTCTGGGGGCTTTCTCCCTTAAGAAAGCTGAGCCAGGGTTTTGGATATATCGAGGATCAGGAGGGAAAACGGCTGGGCTCTGTAAAGCAGGCGCCGCCGGGGAGCGGGATCACCGTACAGGTGGCAGACGGAACGCTTTCGGCCCTGGTAACGGAAAGGAATGAGGAGTCGGGATGGCAGAACTGGATAAAAACGGAGCAGACATGACCATAGAGGAAACGTTTGCGGCCCTGGACGACCTGATCGGCCGCCTGGAGGGCGGAAAGGGCTCCCTGGAGGATGCCTTTAAGAATTATGAGGAAGGCATGCGGCTGGTGAAGAGCTGCAATGAGAAAATAGAAAAGATCGAAAAGCAGATCATGGTCCTGGGCGGAGGACCGGCGGAGGAAGAGGACGATGGAACGCAGTTTTAAAGAATTACTGGAACAGAAAACGGCGGAGACAGAGGCGGCGGTGTACGCGTACCTGCCGGAGGAAAAGGGCTTCCAGAAGACGATCTTCGAGGCCATGAATTACAGTGTAAAGGCTGGAGGCAAGCGGCTCCGTCCCCTTCTCATGATGGAGACGTACCGGATGCTCGGCGGAAAGGGAAAGGAGATCCTGCCCTTTATGGCGGCCATTGAGATGATCCATACCTCATCCCTGATCCACGACGACCTGCCCTGTATGGACAACGATGAGCTGCGCCGGGGAAAGCCCACCACATGGAAGGTGTACGGCTATGATATGGCGGTGTTAGCCGGAGACGCACTGATGATCTTTGCCTTTGAGGCGGCGGCTAAGGCGCTGGCCATGGGCGGAGATCCGGAGCGGGTGGCCAGGGCCATGGGGATCCTGGCAGAAAAGACCGGGATCTACGGAATGATCGGCGGCCAGACGGTGGATGTGGAGCTGACAGGAAAGCCGGTTCCGGAGGAGCAGCTTTCCTTTATCTACCGGTTAAAGACCGGGGCGCTCTTAGAGGCGTCCATGAGGATCGGGGCGGTGCTTGCCGGAGCCGGAAAAGAGGAAGAGGAAACGGTGGAACGGATCGCTGGCGACGTGGGAATGGCGTTCCAGATCCAGGACGACATCCTGGACCTGGTGAGCACCGCAGAGGTCCTTGGAAAACCGGTCTTAAGCGATGAAAAGAATGAAAAGACCACTTACGTGACGTTAAAGGGACTGGAAAAGGCAAAGGCAGAAGTAAAAACACTCTCAGACCGGGCAGCAGACGCTTTAAACAGCCTTCCGGGGGATAAGGAATTCCTGGGAACGCTCATTAAGACCCTGGTGGACCGGGAGAAATAGGACTTAAAGGAGTAGGAATGGAATGCTTCTGGAAAAGATAGAACAGTCTTCGGATATCAAGAAGCTGAAAGTGGAAGATTATCCGGTGCTGGCGCAGGAGATCCGGCAGTTTCTGCTGGAAAAGATCAGCCGTACAGGCGGCCACCTGGCATCCAACCTGGGAGTCGTGGAGCTGACCATGGCCCTGCACCTGGCCTTTGATCTTCCGAAGGATAAGATCATATGGGACGTGGGCCATCAGGCCTATACCCATAAGATCCTCAGCGGGAGAAAGGACGGCTTCGACGATCTGCGCCAGTTCGGCGGCATGAGCGGCTTCCCAAAACGGAAGGAGAGCCCCTATGACGCCTTTGACACGGGCCACAGCTCCACCTCCATTTCCGCAGGCCTGGGGATCGCCCAGGCCAGAGAGATCCTGGGCGAGGACTATTCGGTCATCTCCATCATCGGAGACGGTGCTTTAACGGGCGGCATGGCCTATGAGGCCTTGAACCTGTCTCTTATACACATCTGACGCTGCCGACGATCG